>Ga0209641_10000026_pt1 | contig 104856 bp, 100 predicted proteins | sample RifCSP16_1_FD_184022 | JGI IMG/M metagenome (GOLD analysis project Ga0209641, IMG submission 184022) | Soil microbial communities from Rifle, Colorado - Rifle CSP2_sed 16_1 (SPAdes) (version 2) | ecosystem: Environmental > Terrestrial > Deep subsurface > Rock core/Sediment | place: Rifle... | reverse complement strand
CGTCCCTTCTGGTGGAGGGAGGGGGGAGGACCGCCGGGTGGCTGGTCTCCGCCGGAGCCGTCGACCGGTTCGTATTCTTCCTCGCCCCGCTGCTGCTGGGGGAAGGGATGCGGGCGGTGACGGGATTCCGGGCACGATCTGTGGCCGGAGGCAGGAAACTGGCGATCACGGATGTCCGCCGCGCGGGGGACGATCTTGTGGTGACGGCGGAGCCCCTTTCGGGGACGGGGGGATAAATGTTTACGGGCATCGTGGAGGAAGTCGGAACGGTCGTTTCTTTCGCGCCCGAAGGGACCGGCGCCGTCCTGGAAGTGTCCACGGGGCTGCCTTTGGAGGAGATCCGGGCGGGCGACTCCATTTCGGTTTCCGGCGCCTGCCTTACGGTCACCGGAAAGGGGCCCGGACGGTTCCTGGCGGATGTCTCCCCAGAGACGCTGAACCGTACGACGTTCCGTTCGCTGGCGGTAGGGAGGCGGGTGAACCTGGAGCGGGCGATGGTAGTTTCCGGACGGCTGGACGGTCACCTGGTGTACGGCCACGTGGACGGCACCGGAACGGTCCGCGAAATGCGGCCCGCGGGGGATTCCCGGGTATTCCATATACGGACCGATTCCTCTATAATGAAATACGTTGTTTTCAAGGGAGCCGTGGCTGTGGACGGCGTGAGCCTCACGGTCAGCACGGTCCATCCGGACGGGTTCGAGGTGACGTTGATTCCGTTTACCCTGAATCGGACCACCTTTGGCGGTGCCCGACCTGGGGACAGGGTCAACGTGGAAACGGACATCGTCGGGAAATATGTCCTCCGGTTCCTGGAACGCAAGGATTCGGGGATCTCCAAGGATTTTCTCAAAAAACACGGGTTCGCGTGAAAAGGTCGTCCAGATGACGCTTGCCAGGATCGAGGACGCGCTCGAGGACATCCGGTCCGGGAAGATGGTGATCCTCGTCGATGACGAGGACCGCGAAAATGAAGGAGATCTGACCATCGCGGCCGACCATGTAACCCCCGACTCCATCAATTTCATGGCGCGGTATGGCCGGGGGCTCATCTGCCTGAGCATGACGGAAGAGCGGGCGCGCCAGCTCCAGCTTCCCCCCATGGTCCACGACAATTCCTCTCCCTTCGGGACCGCTTTTACCATTTCCATCGAGGCGCGCAGGGGGGTGACCACGGGAATCTCGGCCTACGACCGGTCCACCACCGTCCGCACGGCCATCGCGGAAAATGCCAGGCCCGAGGATCTCGTGCGGCCGGGGCATGTGTTTCCGATCGTTGCGAAGAAGGGCGGGGTCCTTGTCCGAACCGGCCAGACCGAGGGCTCCGTCGACCTCGCCCGGCTGGCGGGGTGCACTCCCGCGTGCGTGATCTGCGAGATCATGAAGGAAGACGGGACGATGGCCCGGATGCCCGACCTGAAGGTCTTCGCCGCCGAGCACGGCCTCAAGATCGTGTCGATCCAGGATCTTGTCGAGTATCGGATGATGAGGGAGCGCCTTGTCACGCGCGTCGCGGAGACCCGGATGCCGGTCCGGGAGGGCGGGGAATTCGTCGCGATCGCCTACCGGAACGAGATCAACGACGATACCCACATGGCCCTGGTCAAGGGAGAGATCAGGCCGGATGTCCCCGTACTGGTCCGCGTCCATTCCGAGTGCCTGACCGGCGACGTATTCCGGTCGCTACGGTGCGACTGCGGCGAGCAGCTCCGGAATGCCCTGCGGATGATCGAGAGGACAGGCGCGGGGGTCCTCCTCTACATGCGGCAGGAAGGGCGGGGGATCGGGCTGAAGAACAAGATCCGCGCCTACAACCTGCAGGACAAGGGGTTCGACACGGTGGAGGCAAACGAGCGTCTCGGGTTCAAATCGGACCTGCGGGATTACGGAGTGGGCGCGCAGATCCTGGTCGACCTCGGCATCCGGGACATCCGCCTTCTCACGAACAATCCGAAGAAGATCATCGGCCTGGAGGGATACGGCCTGCGGGTGGTCGAGCGGGTCCCGATCGAGGTGGCCCCGAACTCGGCGAACGTGAAGTACCTCAAAACCAAGAAGAAGAAGCTCGGACATATCCTGAACGTCGAGTGAGGGGGCGAAGCGATGGTGCGGATGATCGAGGGGGACCTCCAGGGACAGGGATTGAAGGTGACGATCGTCGTGGCGCGGTTCAACAGCTTCATCACCGACCGCTTGCTGGAAGGGGCGATGGACGCCCTCCGGCGGCATGGCGTGGAGGACAAGGACATCTCCGTGATGAAGGTTCCCGGCTCGTTCGAGCTCCCGTTGGGAGTCCGCAAGGCGGCCAAGGGCAAGGTGGATGCCGTGATCGCCCTGGGCGCGCTGATCCGCGGGGGGACTCCGCACTTCGATTACCTGAGCGCCGAAGTGACCAAGGGGGTTGCGCAAGTGACTCTCGACACGGGGATCCCCGTGGCCTTCGGCGTGCTCACCACCGATACGGTCGAGCAGGCGATCGAGCGCGCCGGTGCCAAGGCGGGAAACAAGGGGTTCGAAGCCGCGCTGTCGGCCATCGAGATGGCGAAGCTGCTGCGCCAGATGTAAGGGGGGCCCGGGGGCGAAAGAAGAAGTGCGCCGGGAATCGAGGGAAAAGGTCTTTCAAACGCTTTTCATGATGGATGTCCTGGGGGTTGGCCCTGACGAGGCCATCCCCCTTTTTGCATTGACGTCCGAGCCGCCCTCCGATCCGGAGTACTACGGCGATGCGGTGCGGGGTGTCTGGGAACACCGGGAGGAGGTCGACGGTTTCATCCGGCAGGCCGCCGAACACTGGCGACTGGAGCGGATGGCCCTGGTCGACCGGAACATCCTTCGCCTGGGCGCCTACGAGATCTGTCACTCCACCGACGTTCCTTACGTGGTGGCGATCAACGAGGCGGTGGACCTGGGAAAGAGGTACGGCTCGGAGGAATCCGGTGCTTTCATTAATGGAATACTTGATAAAATAGCTGAGATCTCGCTGAAAAAGAAGGAAATATCATGAAGTATCAACCGCAGGCGATCGAAGCCAAGTGGCAGATGCGGTGGGATGCGGCCGCGGTCTCCCGCTGCCCGGACGAGATCACCGCCCCCAAGTTCTACTGCATGGAGATGTTCCCTTATCCGTCGGGTCGCATTCACATGGGACACGTGCGCGTGTACACGATCGGGGATCTGCTCGCGCGGTTCAAGCGGATGCGGGGGTACCAGGTCCTTCACCCCATCGGATGGGACGCCTTCGGTCTTCCGGCGGAGAACGCCGCCCACCGTCACGGAACGCACCCCGCCAAGTGGACCTACGAAAACATCGGCTTCATGCGCCTGCAGCTAAAAGAGCTGGGGATCTCCTACGACTGGGACCGTGAGTTCGCCACCTGCTCCCCGGAGTATTACCGCTGGGAACAGCTCTTCTTCCTGTGGATGATCCGGGACGGACTCGCCTACCGGAAGAGGGCTCAACTCAACTGGTGCGAGGAGTGCCAGACCGTCCTTGCCAACGAACAGGTCAACCGGGACGGGACGTGCTTCATTCACGACCAGACGCGCGTCTCCCAACGCGAGCTGGAGCAGTGGTTCCTCGGCATCACGAAGTACGCGGACGAGCTTCTCTCCGGCCACGAGGAGCTGCGGGGGGGGTGGCCGGAAAACATCCTGGAGATGCAGCGGAACTGGATCGGGCGCAGCGAAGGGGCGGAGATCGACTTCCCGCTGGCCGATGGCGGCGGCAAGATCAAGGTGTTCACGACCCGGCCGGACACGGTCTACGGCGCCACCTTCATGAGCATGGCCCCGGAGCACCCCCTGGTGATGGAATTCGCGAAGGAATCGGGCCGCGAAAAGGAGGTTCGCGAGTTCGTCGACCGCGTAGCGGTGCAGGACAAGCTGGTCCGTTCGAGCGGGGAGATGGAAAAGGAGGGGATCTTCACCGGCGGATATTGCGTCAATCCGCTGACCGGCGGGAAGATTCCCATCTTCGCCGCGAACTTCGTCCTGTACGAGTACGGAACAGGCGCGGTGATGGCGGTCCCCGCGCACGACCAGCGGGATTTCGAGTTTGCGAAAAAGTACGACCTTCCCGTTGTGGTGGTCATCCAGCCGGAAGCGGAGGATGCGATTTCCGCCGGGTCGATGACCTGCGCGTACGAGGGAACAGGCCGGATGGTGAATTCGGGTCCTTTCACGGGGCGGGAGAGCGAAGCGGGAAAACGCGAGATCACCCGGTATTTCGAGAGGGAGGGGATCGGCCACGGGAAGGTTCGGTACCGCCTCCGCGACTGGGGGATCAGCCGCCAGCGCTACTGGGGATGCCCGATCCCTGTGATCCATTGCGGGAAGTGCGGCGTCGTGCCCGTCCCGGAAAAGGACCTCCCCGTGGTGCTTCCCGAAGACCTTCCCTATACCCGGGAGAAAGGGAATCCATTAGCGGCAGCCGAGGAATGGGCCTCCGTATCCTGTCCCTCCTGTGGGGCGAAGGCGCGTAGGGAAACCGACACCTTCGACACGTTCTTCGAGTCGAGCTGGTATTTCCTGCGGTACATCGATCCTCGGAACGACAGAGAACCGCTCGACCGGGGAAAAATTCGGGCGTGGATGCCGGTCGACCAATACATCGGCGGCGTCGAGCATGCGTGCATGCACCTGATCTACGCCCGGTTCTTCCATAAATATCTTCGCGACCGCGGCCTTGCCCCGGGGAACGAGCCGTTCCTGCGGCTCCTCTCCCAGGGGATGGTGTGCATGGCGACGCTGGAGTGCCCCAAGCACGGGTGGCGCTATCCCGAAGAAGTCGACGCCGAAGGGCGTTGCCGGCAGTGCGGCGAGAAGGTCGATGTGGGGCGTTCGATGAAGATGTCGAAGTCCAAGCGCAACGTCGTCGAGCCGTCCACGCTCGTCGAGCGGTACGGCGCCGACACGGCACGGCTTTTCTCCCTCTTCGCGGCACCTCCGGAGAAGGATCTCGACTGGAGCGAGCAGGGGGTGGAAGGAGCTTTCCGGTTCCTTGGCAGGGTATACCGCTTGATCGCGCAGAAGGGGAAAGCGATCTGCGCCGCCGGCCGAGTTTCCGGAAGACCCGGCGAAGCGGCAAGGAGGATCCGGCAGATTACCCATCGCACGCTGAAGAAGGTGACCGGAGACATCGAGGATCGGCATCACTTCAACACGGCCATTTCCGCCATCATGGAGATGGTGAATTTCCTCTATCTCGTCGAGGAATCCGCTTGGGAATCCCCGGAAACCGCCCCTGCGCTTCGCGAGGCGGTGGAGATCCTGCTCCTCATGCTTTCCCCTTTCGCGCCGCACGTTTCGGAGGAGCTTTGGGAGAAGATCGGCTGTACAGGCATGGTCTGTCGGCAGGCCTGGCCGAAAGCGGAGGAGGAAATGGCCCGCGCCGAAGAGATCCTGGTCGTCGTGCAGGTCAACGGGAAGCTTCGCTCGAGGATTACGGCAAACGCCGATGCGACCGAGGAGGAAATCCGGTCGATGGCGCTTGCCGATCCGCGTGTCAGGGAATATACGAAGGGGAAAATCCTGAAAAAATTGGTCGTTGTCCCCAAGAAGCTCGTGAGCATCGTCGTATCGTGATGGACTCTTTTGATCCTCGCTCGGGAAAGCGGATTGCGGCTTGTCTCCTGTTCGTGGTCCTTGCGTCCTGCGGCTATCGTTTCCAGTCGGAACCCGGGTCGCGGTTCGCCGATCCCTCCCTCCGCGTGGACCTTCGGCCCTTCGCCAACGCCTCCGTTGTCCCGGATGCGGGAGTTTTTCTCGCGGCGCGGCTGCGGGAGGAGTTCCGGCGCATGGGTTTCCGTGGCGTCTTCGAGCGGATCGGGGCGGATACCCTGATCGAGGGAACCGTCAAGGAGATCCGCGAGGAAGTCGTTTCCCACGGCACGGACCTCTTCGCTCTTGAACACCGGCTGACGCTGTTCGTCGACGTGCGGGTCGCGGAAGTCGTCCAGGGCCGTCTCCTATGGAAGGAAGAGGGAATGACCGAATCGGCCTCCTATTTCGCCGAGGCGGATTTCCAGTACGCGGAATCGAACCGCCGGGCGGCGATCGAAGAGGTGTGCCGAAGGATGGCACGAAGGATCGGCCAGACCGTACGGGTCGTCCTGTGAAACCGTTCCCCGTCCCTCCGCTGTTTCAGCCCTGGTTCTCCCATTCCCCTGCGCCGGCCTATCTCCTTTCCGGAGAAGGGGGAGGGCTTGCCGATCTCGTCGCGGAGCTCTGGCTGGACAGGTTCCGGGCGGAAGGGATCACGGCGGAGCTCATCCGGTGGACACCCGCGGACATCGAGCGGGAATCCATGGACGCCGTTTTCCGCACACCGTCCTTCTTCTTTCGTTTCCGCATGTTCATTCTTCCCGACCTCGGGGATCTGAAGAAAGGACCCCGGGATGTGCTCCTCGGCTACCTGGGCGCACCCGATCCGTCCGTGATCCTCGTTCTTCCCTGTTCGGACAAGGCAACGGCGAGGTCGTTTTCAGCCATCCCCGGCGTTCGGTCCACCGCTCCCAGGGAGGAGCAGGTGGTTTCCACATTGGCGCGGGCGGCCGTGTCGAGGATGCGGGAAACCGGGAAAGAGCTCTCCGAGGACGCCGCGGCTTTCCTGGTACGGTGGGTGGGGATGGACTTCGCGCGCGTAAAGGAGGAGCTGGGGAAATTGCTTTCTTATTCAGCCGGACTTCGAGAGATCGGGGAGGAGGAGATCCGGGCGGTCTGCATCTCGGGCGGCGCGGTGGATCCTTTCCGTCTCGCCGAGAAGCTGGTGCACAGGGATAAAAAAGGATGCCTGACCCTGTTCCGGCGATTCGCCGCCGGGGCGGAGGCTGCCGATTACCACGGACTGGTGGGCGCGATCGCGTGGTTCGTCCGGAGGCGGCTCGCGGACAAGGGGACGGCACTGGCCCCGCACCGGGGAGGAGAGATCCTCGCGGCGCTCTCCAGGATCGACAGGGGAATGAAAGGAGAGAGCAGGCTCTCCCCCGAGCAACTGTTCGAAATCCAGTTGTTGAAGCTCCTCAGGGACGGTCCTGGATAGGGACCTGGCAGGACCACAAATGGATCGCAGTTAAACAACCGAGGTTGACGGGACGAAAGAGGATGACAGGACCGTCCCTGTTTTTGACGGCTACTTCGCGGCCTTGTGGACGGCCTTGGAGAGGCGGGCCACTTTCCGGGCGACCGTCTTCTTGTGCAGCACGCCTTTGGAACCGGCCCGTGCGATGATCGATACCGCTTTCGAGAGCGTTTCCACGGCATGGGCGGCGGCACCCTCTGCCACGACCGCGCGGACTTCTTTGACGGCCGTCTTCACCGTCGAACGGATGTGCCGGTTCCTTATCCTTTTCTTCAGGCTCTGCTTGTGCCTTTTTGCGGCTGACTTCGACTTGCCCAACGGACTCCTCCCTGCAGGATTCTTAGTATTTACACGAATATAAAATGTTATACGGGAGGAATTCACATGTCAAAGGGAAAACGATTGGAAGCGGAAAGCGTGGAAACCACATCCGTTACCTTTCCTCTTCCGGTTTCCCTGCCCTTCGGATGGGCGAGCGTCGTAATTTCCGGCGGGCGGCTGGTCTCGGTGGGGTGGGAGAATACGGGCGGTTCGAGGTGCGGAACCTCCGGCTGCGGGAAAGTTGCACAATAAAAGGGCAAAATGTATAACCTGTAAAAACTACGCGAGGGGGGGAAGATATCCACAAGGACTTCCACAGCCTTTCCACAGCGGGTGTGGAGAAAGGGAGGAATCTTACGGGGTGGTCTTCTTCGCTCTTTCCCAGAAGTGGTCGAGCGTAGCGAGATCGGACTCTTCGATAGAACTCCCCGATTCCGCTGCGATTTTTTCCATAGCCTGAAATCGGCGTACGAAGCGCTCGTTGGCGGTCATCAGGGCTACCTCGGGGTTGATATTGAGGAATCGGGCCAGATTCACCAGCGCGAAGAGGACATCTCCCAGTTCGTGCTCCTTCTCTTCGGGGGTGCCCCGCGACACGGCCTCGGTTAGCTCCCTCATCTCCTCTTCGACCTTCGCCAGCACCTGTTCTGTGTTCTCCCAGTCGAACCCCACGCGCGCCGCCTTCTTGGTGAGCTTGGATGCCCTGAGAAGGGAGGGGAACTTTTTCGGGACTCCGCCGATCAACGAGGAGGGGTTTCTTTTTTCGATGTTTCGTTTGATGTGATCCCATTGCAGGGAGACGGCCTCCGGGGAGTCGGCCGTTGCACTGGAGAATACGTGCGGGTGCCTTCGAACCATCTTCTCCGAAATCGAGGAGATGACGTCGGAAATTTCGAAGTGTCCGTTCTCCTTGGCGATCTGGGCATGGAAAAGGATCTGGATCAGCAGGTCGCCAAGTTCCTCGCACAGGAAAGAGGGGTCCTTCCGGGTGATGGCGTCGAGGACTTCGTGCGTTTCCTCGAGCAGATACTGGCGGAGGGAGGCATGGGTCTGGGCCCGATCCCATTCGCATCCGCCTTCGGCCCGGAGACGGGCCATGATGCCGACCAGCTTGCGAAAATCGTCCATGGCGGTTTTTCCCATGAAGAATGATAACATGTAAGGTTGATGAGCCGGCGGATTCTCATTCGTTGCTGCTTTGGCCCCTCGGCGGCACTTGCGTTTTTCCTGTTGGTTCCGCTGGTGTTTCCACGGGCGGCCGACGCCGGGGGCCTGTTTCCCGGATATCCGGACGCCGTGCGGACGCAGGCGGAACGGGTAGTGGCCCTCGCGGGGCCGGGGAAGGAAACGGCCCTGGCGAAGGAGGTGCGGCTGCTTCGGATCCGGATGCATGGTCTGGGGATCCTGTCCATGAACGCTGTTCCCGAACTCCTTTTCGAGCGGGCCGTCCTGGAGGGGTGGAAAAAAGACCTGGGTCCTCTCATGCGGGCGGTGCGGGAGGTTGCCCCCTTTTCGGTTCCGATGTGGGTGTGGCTGGTAAAGGAGGACCTTCTCCACCTCAGTCTGCCTGAACTCACTCAGGATCTAAACGGTTTGTCGGGTTCGCTGGAGCGGTTCGCCCCGGCATTGATCGGGTACTCGGCATGGCTGATCTCGTTCTTTTCCGCCGCGGGCTGCTGGTTCGTCGTCTGGGGTTCCATCTCTCTTTTCCTCCGGGCGCGGCCGTCGCTGGAATCGGATTTTCTGCGGTTCCTCCGAGTTCCTTTCCGTGAATATCTCGCTCCCGTCCTGACCGTCCTCGTTTTTGTCGTGCCCCTCCTGGCGGGCTTCGGCCTTGCGGTTGCGGCCTGCATCTGGCTCATGTTGTCGGCGGGATATCTCCGCCGGGGCGAACTTGTCATCCTGTCAGCGGGAATCCTGATCCTTGGTGCACTGTTGCTGGGTGGCGGGATCCTCCACTCCCTGAGGATGTTCGGGGGAGACGGCGGACGCGGGGGATGGCTGGGGGGAGAGGGCAGCCTTGCCGTCGTGCGCCATAAGGAAGCGGAGGAAGCACAAGGCCTCCTCTTCGCCGGTACGCTTTCCTGGATGGTGCGATTCGAGAAGGCACGGACGGAGATGCAGGCCGGGCATGCCGCCGCTGCGGAAAGGCTGTGGACGTCGCTGGCCGAGGAGGGGAGGGATCTTCCCGCGGTCCTGAACAACCGGGGAATTGTCCGGGCGCAGCAGGGGAAGATGGACGAGGCCCTGTCGGATTTCGAGGCGGCGGTTTCGAAGCGTCCGCACGATGGGCCGGCCCTCTGGAACGCCTACCAGGTCCACCTGCAGGAGTTCAACCTGGAGCGGGCGAGGAAGATCCAGCCGGAGGCCTGGGAACGGGTCCAGAAGATGACGCCGTTCCTGTTCCGCCCTTTCGATATGGAGCAGGAGGAATGGATCGCAACCGCCCTTCCCGTGGGCGGGATCTGGAAGGCGATCTTCCAGTTCCGCGGGGAGTGGGTCCGGTCGGCGGGAGAGAGTGATTACTTCGGCCTGTTTTTCCACCCCCTTTCGCCCCGGGCCGCCCTCCTGTTCCTCGCCGTTGTCTGGCTGTCCTCGGGAGCCTGGAAACTTTTATCGAGAAAGCTTTGGGTCCACGGCACCTGCCGGGCCTGCGGGAGCCACGCGCTGGTCGTGCGCAGCAGGGAATCTTCTGACATCTGTACCCCGTGCCGGGTCAAGATCGGGGGAGGGATCCGTGCGGGAGCGGAGAGAAATCGCCGGGTGCAGGGCATCGTGATGCACCGTTGGTATGTAAAAGTCACCTCCCTGCTGGTGCCCGGGTCGGGGGCGTTATGGGCAGGGAAAGAGGTCCGAGCCCTGGTCTACGGGGTGGTGCTTTCAATAGCCCTCGGGGCCGTCACGGCGTCCCTGGGCGGAGCGCGCGCGGGGGATCCGCTCGTTTCCGAACTGCAGGCGACGATGGCCATCTGGGCGACGTTTCTGGCGGGATTGCTTTGGGCGGCAGGTGCGGCATGGGGGATGCGGTCCTTCTCCATGCTGCAGCGTGCCTATAACATTGCGGGAGAACGGATATAGGCATGCAGGGAAAGATTTCCGACTTCAGCATCCCCGACATCTTCCAGCTTATCGCCAGCCAAGGGAAAAGCGGCTCGCTCAATATTTGCGGCGAAGATCGGGAGACGATATTCCTTTTCGCGGAAGGCTTGATCGTGGATGTCCGTCCCGACCGGCGCGACCCGGCGGGGATGCTCGGCGCCATGCTGGTGGATGCGGGACTCCTCACCGGGGAGGAGTTGCGCCGGATCCTGGCAGGCCAGGAAAAGGGAGGGAAGAAGCTCGGGGAGTTCCTCGTGGAGAAAAGGGTGATCTCGGCGGAGACGCTCGCCCGTTATCTTGCCTTGCAGATCAAGGAAAGCCTTTTCGAGACCTTGAGACTCCAGGAAGGGGAATACCGGTTTGAGGGATTCGCCGTCCGGCCGCCCTCCTGGATGAAGGATCCGGTCCGTGCCGACGTGCTGTTGATGGAGGGAATGCAGTTCCTCGACGAATATCCCATTTACCGGGAAAAGTTCCCTCCGGGCGACTTCCGCATCGCCCGCACGCGCGGCGAGAGGGTCGACCCCACCGCCCTGTCCGCCGAGGAACGAAAGGTCTGGAAGGCGACGGAGTTCTCGACGGAGCCGCAGCGAATTTTCCGCAAGGCCTGCATGACCTGGTTCGAAGGGGTCAAGGCGTTGTGGCTTCTGGTCGACCGCGGCTTCGTGGAGATTTCCGTGGCGGAGGAGCGGCCCGAGGACCCGGAGCGTGGTATCAGGGAGGATTTCGTTCGGCGCAGGAAGGTCGGATATCTGCGGGCGGCGACCTGGTTGGTCGCAGCCGCCGTGACCGCTATTTGGGCTTACACGCTCCTGTTGTCCCCTGCCGCGACGAACGCATTCGCGGTTTGGGTCCGATTCTTCTAAAAGGAGGAGGTTCCGGGGAGGCGGGATGGAAGCGGTGGAAAAACGGGAAGAGGTGATCCGGTTCGACGATTCTTCCGTGCTGTCGGAGCTGTTCGGAAGTCACGACGACCAGCTGAAGATCGTGGAGCGGGCGCTCGGAGTGTCGGTTCACCCGAAAGGGAACGAGGCGACCGTGGCGGGAGACCCTCTGCAGGTGGAGCTGGCGGTCAAGGTCCTCGGGGGACTTTACCGGGTGCTGCGCAAGGGGATTCCGATCACGTCGAACGACGTGATCGCGGCGGTGCGGATCGTCTGCTCCGACAGGAACGCCGACGTCTTTACGGTGTTCCAGGACGTGGTCTTCAAGTCCTCTCGGAACAAGATCATCACGCCCAAGAGCGTCGCACAGAAACGGTACCTCGACGCCATGCGGGACTACGACATCGTCTTTGGCGTCGGGCCGGCGGGGACGGGCAAGACATTCCTCGCGATGGCGATGGCCGTGGGCTTCCTCCTCCGAAAGGAGGTAAAGAGGATCATCCTCGCCAGGCCGGCGGTAGAGGCCGGCGAGAAACTGGGATTTCTGCCGGGGGACATGGCAGAGAAGGTCAACCCGTACCTGCGGCCGCTGCACGACGCGCTCTACACGATGCTGGAGTACGAGCAGGCCGCGAAGCTGATGGAGCGGGGCACGATCGAGGTGGCCCCCCTCGCTTTCATGCGGGGCCGGACGCTGAACGATTCGTTCGTCATCCTCGACGAGGCGCAGAACACGACCTCGGAGCAGATGAAGATGTTCCTTACACGGATCGGGTTTGGGTCCAAGGCAGTGATCACGGGAGACATTACGCAGACCGACCTGCCGTCGGGCCGCGTGTCGGGCCTGAACGAGGCGCTGTCGATTCTTGACGGGGTGGAGGGGATCCGGTTCAGCTACTTCACCGAGATCGACGTGGTGCGCCATCCGATCGTCCAGGAGATCATCAAGGCGTATGAACGTTACGAAAAACGCGGATAGGGAACCCCGCGGGCCGGAAACCGCGGAGGGACAGAAGGGTCGTTCCTTCCGGGAGGCCTCCATCGGCCTCCTCTCCGCCGCCGTCTTCGCGGTCCTGTTCTACCTGTGGGGGGAGGAGCTTCTTCCCCGTGCAGCGGGGCATCTGGGAGGCTACTTTCCCTTCGTCGGGGCGGTCGCGCTGACGCTTGCCGTTGCGCTGTTCCTCGTGGAATGGTTCCGTTTCGCCGGGCGCGAGGTGCGCAAGGTTCGCCTTGCCGCGAGGGATTTTCTCTTCCTTTGCACCCTCTCGTTCATCCTGTTTTTCCTGGCGAAGGGGGTTGTGGAGGTGCTTCCGGAGGTGCCGTCGTGGAACCGTGCGGTGCCCGCACGCCTCTACGTTTACCTGATTCCTCTCCCTGCGTTCGCCATGATCGTCCGCGTTCTCCTGAATTCGGAAGTCGCGATTCTCTTCACCGTCGCCGCATCGGTGCTTTCGGCCGCGGCGGCCTCCGGAAGATGGCCCGCGCTCCTTTTCCTGCTTCTTTCGGGGACGGCGGCTGCATCGCGTTCGGGGCGGGTCCAGGACCGGTACCGGATGCTTCTCGCGGGCGTCACCACGGCCCCCATCTGCGCGTTAGGCGCCATCGCGCTCGAGCTGGCGTTTCAGGGCGCGGATGGGATCTGGTGGGCCGGTCTTCTGGCGGCGATCAACGGCCTTGTTGCGGGTCCGATTGCACTGGCGCTCTTGCCGCTGGCGGAATATGTGTTCGGCTATGCGAGCGACATCCGGCTGATGGAGCTGGCCAGCACCGGCCACCCGCTGTTGCAGCGCCTGATGCTGGAGGCGCCGGGAACCTTCCACCACAGCGTCGTGGTCGGCACGCTGGCCGAGGCGGGCGCCGCCGCCATCCATGCAAACCCTCTGCTGTGCCGGGTCGCCTCGCTCTTCCACGACGTGGGGAAGGTCGGCAAGCCGCAATACTTCTCGGAGAACCAGGCGGGAACGGTGAATGTCCACGATATCCTTTCCCCCGGAATGAGCCGCGTCGTCATCCTCTCCCACGTCAAGGAAGGACTGAAGCTGGCACAGGAATACCGTCTCGGCGACCGGGTTGCGGAAATCATCGCCCAGCACCACGGGACCAGCCTCCTGTATTGTTTTCTCGAAAAGGCCCAGTCCCTCATTCAGGAGAGGCGGGCCTCGGAGGAGACCTTTCGGTACCCGGGACCGCGGCCAAGGACTCGGGAGGCGGCGATCATCATGCTGGCGGACACGGCCGAGGCGGCCGCCCGGAGCCTGAAGAATCCCACCCAGGGCGGTCTCGAGGAGTCGGTCACCCGGATCGTGAACCGCGCCTACCTGGATGGACAGCTGAATGAATGCGACATGACGTTGCGCGACCTCCACGCGGTCGAGCAGGCCTTCATCAGGGTCCTGTCGGCGGTGGTGCACGCCCGGGTCGATTATCCCGAGAGCGGGAGAGGCCCCCTGGGCCAGGTCCCGTGACGTGACCGCCCGACGGCACCTCCAGCGCATCAGCATTCTGCAGCACCTCCGCCCGGTCCCGTTTCGGAGGGACCGGTTGCAGGCGCTGGTTCGGAAGGCGCTGGCGCAGGTCGCCCCCGGCGCGGCGGACCTCCGGATCCTCGTGGTGGATGACGGGGACATGCGGGCATGGAACCGGCGGTTCCTCCATCGCTTCCGGACGACGAACGTCATCTCCTTCCCCGAGGATGAACTGCGCGATGCCGCTCCCGAAAGGCTCTCGGGAGATATCCTGATCTCCGCCCCGACCTGCCTTCGGCAGACGCGGGGCTGGCCGGGATCCCCCGAGGAACGGGTTTTCTTTTTTATCGTCCACGGTCTCCTTCACCTCGCGGGGTACGACCACGAACGCGGCGGGGAGGAGGCCAGGAGGATGCGCAGGGCGGAGATGAAAATATATCTTTCGGCCCTGGGCAGATCATCGGCGGGGGCACGCGGTTGAACCTGCCGGAACGGGCGGTACCCTGGGGTCTTGGCGCCCTTTTCGCGGCGTCGTATGCGCTGGGGATGCCGGGATACGACATCCCGGCGCTTCCCTTCTTTTGCTGGATACCGTTTTTCCTGCTCTCCGTTTCCGCGAAAAGTTTCCGGCGGGCTGCGATCCGGGGGTTCCTTGCCGGCATTGCGGCGAACCTGCTGCTTTTTTACTGGATCGCCTACACCGTGGCGGTGATGGGAAAACTCGGCTGGCCGCTGGGCTGCCTGGCCGCGCTTCTGGTGTCCGCCTACGTGGGGATGTATTTCTCCGCCGGCGGGTTCATCGCGTTGCGCCTGGTCCGACGGTTCGGGTTCGCCGGACTCTGGGCCTTTCCGTTCGCGTGGATCGGCCTGGAATTCGCCAGATCGGTCCTGTTGTCGGGTTTCCCCTGGGTGCTCTTCGGCTACAGTTTGGCCGGAAGTACGACCCTTATGCAGGCGGCGGACCTGGCAGGTGTTTTCGGATTGGGATTTCTCCTGGTCACGGCAAACGTCTCCCTGTACCGGGCCGGGGAATGTCTAATGCGGAGAGAATACCGCGTTGGAGCGATTTTTATCGCAGGTCTTGCCGCCATCCTGCTCTTCTTGGCCGCCTACGGAACGCATCGGATCGGCGAGCTGGGAGCGCGTCCTTCCGGCGGAAGCCTGCGCGTGGGAATTGCCCAGGGGGGGATCGACCAGAACAGGAAATGGGACCCCGACTTTCAGGGCGAGACATTGGCGATCTATAAGGAACTGTCCAGGGAGGCGAGGTCGAAAGGCGCCGAGGTGATCGTCTGGCCGGAAACCGCCGCGCCGTTTTTTTACGGATGGGAGCGAGAGCAGAGCCGGGAAGTCGATCGGGTCGCATTGGAAGGGGGGATCCCCCTGATTTTCGGCGCCCCGTGGTTCAGTCCCTCGGAAGGGGGAAAATATTACAACAGCGTCTTCATCCTGAACGGCAGAAGCGTTCCGGAGGGGCGCTACGACAAGCGGCACCTCGTTCCGTTCGGCGAGTACGTGCCGCTGAAATCCATCCTCTTTTTCGTACGGAAGCTGACGGAAGGAGGGGAAGACTTCTCGGCCGGGACGGTTCCCGCGCTGCTTCCCGTCGCGGGGGGGCTGGCAGGCGCCTCGGTCTGTTACGAGGCGGTCTTTCCGGGGATCATCCGGGAAAGCGTCCTTTCGGGGGCGCAGTGGCTGGTGAACGTCACCAATGATGCGTGGTTCGGTGACACGGTGGCTCCGCTCCAGCATCTGGCGATGGCCCGGATGCGCGCGGTGGAGTTCCGGCGACCGATCGTTCGGGCGGCCAACTCAGGGGTAAGCGCCCTGATCGACACACGAGGCGTGGCGACAGAAACCCTTGGCCTCTTCCGGGCAGGGACCTTGGTCGGGGAGATCGTTCCCCGGAGCGGGGAAACGCTGTATGCGAAAACAGGTGAAATCTTTGCAATATCTTGTACTATAATAGCTTTTTTAATTCTGTTGATCCCATTGCGAGGCTCTGATGGCGTCAGGAATGCTCGAAGAAAAATTCGCCGAACTTGAATCGCGCTGCCGCGCGCTCCGGGGTTACCTTTGAAGTAGAACGCAAGAAGTCCCGACTTGCCGAGCTCGAGGCCGCCGCCGCGCGGGAGGGGTTCTGGGATTCTCCGGAGAACGCCGAAACGCTCCTCAAAGAGCGGAAGGTCCTCGAAACGTTCCTTTTGAAATGGTCCGGCCTGGAGAGGTCCCTGGAGGACCTGCGGGCCTGCCTCGACTTGCACGACGAGTCGGGCGATTCCTCCCTGGTCTCGGAGATCGACTCGCACGCCCTGAAGGTCGCGAAGGACCTCGACGAGATCGAACTGGACCGGATGCTCTCGGGGGAGGACGACGAGCGCAATGCGATCCTGACGATCCACGCCGGCGCCGGAGGGACGGAATCCCAGGACTGGGCCGAGATGCTCCTGCGGATGTTCACGCGCTTCGCCGACCGGAACGGATTCGACGTGGAGCTCCTCGAGCAGCAGGAGGGCGAGGAAGCGGGGATCAAGAGTGCAACGATTCTCCTGAAGGGGGATCACCCCTATGGATATCTGAAGGCGGAGCGGGGGGTCCACCGCCTCGTCCGGATCTCCCCTTTCGACGCCAACAAACGGAGACACACCTCCTTCGCCTCGGTCCTCGTTTCCCCCGAGGTCGATGATGCCGTGGAGATCCAGATCAACGAGTCGGACCTCAAGGTGGACACCCTCCGTTCGGGGGGGGCCGGCGGCCAGCACGTGAACAAGGTCGAGTCCGCCGTCCGGATCGTCCATGTGCCTACCGGAATCACGGTCCTGTGCCAGCAGGAGCGTTCGCAGCACAAGAACCGCGCGACGGCGATGAAGATATTGCGGTCCAAGCTCTACGAGCTTGAAATGCGCCAGCGCGCCGAGAAAGCGGCCGAGGCGCATAAGACGAAGAAGGACATCGCCTGGGGGTCCCAGATCCGCTCCTATGTCCTGGCCCCATATCGGCTGGTGAAGGATCACCGGACGGGCTATGAAACCGGGAACGTGGATGCCGTCCTCGACGGGGACCTGATGGAGTTCATCCGGCGGTTCCTGCTCGCCGGAGGGGAAGAGGAAGCCAGGGGAGGAGCAGCGTGAACGAGGACTGGAACGATCTGATCCACGAGCGGATCCGAAAGGCCGAGGAGGCACGAAAGAGCGGAACGGACCCCTACCCCAATGACCAGAAGGTCGGATGGACGACGGCCGCTGCCCGCCGGGCGGCGGGAGAGTTGGGCGCCGAGGAGCTCGAGCGGAAGGGGATCCGCGTGGACGTCGCGGGGCGGATCGTGGCGGCGCGCAACTTCGGGAAGGCGACGTTCGTGGTGATCGCGGACCGCGCAGGCCGCCTGCAGGCCTACATCCGGAAAGACAGGGTGGGGGACGAGGCGTATTCCCTTTTCAAGAAGGCAACGGACGTCGGCGATATCGTCTGGGTCGAGGGGTTGCTCTTCATCACCCGGACGAAAGAGCTGACGGTACTGGCGGAGCGGTTCCGGCTCCTTTGCAAGGGGATCCGGCCGCTCCCCGAGAAGTGGCACGGCCTGGTCGACGTGGAGACGCGGTACCGCCAGCGGTATGTCGACCTGATCGTCAACGAGAAGGTCAGGGAGGTGTTCCGCCGCCGTGCCCGGATCATCGCGTACATCCGCTCCTTCCTCGCGGAGCGGGACTTCCTCGAGGTGGAGACCCCGATGATGCAGCCCGTAGCGGGGGGCGCCGCCGCAAAGCCGTTCGTGACCCACCACAACGCTCTGGACATGGACCTTTACCTGAGGATCGCTCCCGAGCTTTACTTGAAGCGGCTGCTTGTGGGGGGGTTCGAGCGCGTCTTCGAGATCAACCGGAACTTCCGGAACGAGGGGATCTCCACGCAGCACAACCCCGAGTTCACCATGGTGGAGTTTTATCAGGCCTATGCGACCTACGAGGACCTGATGCGGCTGACCGAAGAGATGATTTCCAGCCTCGCCCTCTCCCTCTTCGGGACGACGGCAGTGGAGGTCCAGGGGAAAACGATCGACTTTACGCCTCCGTGGGAGCGCATCACGGTGGCCGGGGCGGTCGCCCGGTACGCCGGCGTCCCGGAGGAAAAGCTTTCCGATCCGGAATTTCTCCGCCGGATGGCGATTTCGCTGGGCATCGCCACCAGGGAGGATTGGGCCCCGGGCCGGCTCCTGTTCGAGATTTTCGAGGAAGTCGCCGAAAGGAAGATCAAGGGACCGGCCTTCGTCACGGAATATCCCATCGAGGTGTCGCCGTTGTCGCGGAGAAACGATCTGCGTCCGGGGATCGTCGACCGGTTCGAGCTGATCGTCCTGGGCCGGGAGATCGCCAACGCGTTTTCCGAGCTGAACGACCCCCTGGACCAGAGGCGCCGGCTCGAGGAGCAGATGGTTCAGCGCGAACGGGGGGACGAGGAGGCCCACGCGATGGACGAGGATTTCCTCCGCGCGCTGGAGCATGGCATGCCGCCCGCCGCCGGGGAGGGAATCGGGATCGATCGGCTGGTGATGCTCTTCACCGATTCGCCCTCCATCCGGGACGTGATCCTTTTCCCCCAACTGCGGAAAGAGGGGTAGCTCCGCCTTGAGGCTTCCCGTCGAATATTACATCGCACTGAAATACCTCCTCGCCAAGCGCAAACAGACGTTCATCTCCATCATCTCCATCATCTCCGTTGCGGGGGTGGCCGTCGGCGTCACCGCGCTGATCATCGTCCTTGCCGTCATGAGCGGGTTCGAGAAGGAGCTCAAGGACCGCATCCTGGGCGCGACCGCCCATGTCCACGTGACGAGCCTCGACGGCAGCATCGCCGACCCGTTCTCCGTGGCGAAGCGCGTCCGGCAGGTTCCGGGCGTTGTCGGAGCCAGCCCTTACATCTTCTCCCAGATGATGATCTCCTCCGGGGTCACCGCGGCGGGCGGGGTGCTGCGAGGCGTGGACCTTGCGACCGTCGGGGACGTCACGCGGCTCCCGAGGGACATCCATCGGGGAAGCATCGAGGCATTGAGGGAAAAGGGTCCCGTCGGCATGCCAGGCGTGATCCTGGGGAAGGAACTGGCCGGCAACCTCGGGGTATCGGTCGGGGATGTCGTGGAGATCCTGGTGCCGGGGGGGAACGTGACACCGCTGGGGATGTTTCCGCGCGTTATGCGGTACCGCGTGGGGGGAATTTCCGAGTCGGGGATGTACGAGTACGATGCCACGTTCGCGTACGTTTCGTTCCCGGAAGCGGGCAAGCTGCTCGGGATGGACGGGAGGGGAACGGGGATCGAGGTGAAGGTCGACGACATCTATGCCGCCGGGAAGGTGGCCAACCGGATCCGATCGTCTCTCGGGTACCCCTTTTGGGCGAAGGACTGGATGCAGAGCAACCGCAACCTCTTCTCGGCGCTCAAGCTCGAAAAGGTGGTGATGTTCATCATCCTGGTCCTCATCGTGCTGGTCGCGGCCTTCAATATCATCAGCACGCTCATCATGGTCGTGATGGAGAAAACGAGGGACATCGCGGTCCTGATGACGATGGGGGCCACACGGAAGACGATCCGCAGGGTGTTCGCCCTCGAGGGGCTGCTGATCGGGATCACGGGGACAGCCTTGGGAACGGCGCTGGGCACGGTCCTGTGCGACCTTCTGCGCCGGTACCGGTTCATCCACCTCCCGAGCGACGTTTACTACATCACCACCCTCCCCGTTCTCCTGGATCCGTTGAACATTCTGCTGGTCAGCGGAAGTTCCGTCCTGATATGCTTCCTGGCGACCCTCTACCCGTCCAGGCAGGCAGCGCGCATCGATCCGGCGGAGGCGATCCGCTATGAATAGCGGCGAGCGGATCCGCGTCGAAAATCTCCGGAAGTCGTTCCACAAGCGGGGCGGATCGCTGGAGGTTCTCAAGGGAATCACCCTCTCCGTCGCGCGGGGCGAGACGCTTGGCGTGGTGGGGGTCTCGGGGGCGGGGAAGACCACTTTCCTTCAGATCATCGGGACTCTGGACCGGGCAACGTCGGGAACGGTATCCTACGACGGACACGAACTGACCGTCCTGCCGGAGGATCAATTGGCGTCTTTTCGCAACCGGACGATCGGGTTCGTCTTCCAGTTCCATCACCTTCTTTCGGAGTTCACCGCACGCGAAAACGTGATGCTTCCCTGTCTGATCTCCGGGATGGGCCGGTACGACGCGGGTCTTCGGGCGGACACGCTCCTATCGGAAGTGGGGCTTTCGGAGCGGCTCACCCACCGCATCGGGGAGCTCTCCGGCGGGGAGCAGCAGCGCGTGGCGATCTGCCGGGCCCTGGCGATGGAGCCCGCCGTCCTGCTCGCCGACGAGCCGACGGGGAATCTGGACAAGGAGACGGCGGGAGGCGTGATGGAGCTGATGCTCGCACTCAACCGGACGCGTGGACTCACCCTGGTGATGGTGACGCACAACGAGGAATTGGCCGGCCGACTGCACAGGGTCATCCGGATCGATGACGGGCGGGTCGTTTCTTGACGCACCGGGCAAGGGCCTCGGCCGTCGTTGCGGCGGTGTGGGTGCTTGCGGCGCTGTTTGCCGCCGGAGCCCTCTCCGCCGGTTTTCGCGTGGTGACCCGTCGACGTCAGGGGGCCCAACGGGTCGGTCCTGAAACCATCCGGGCGGCGATGAGCACCAAGGTCGGGGGGGAGTTCGACCTGGCGCGGATCCGGGAAGACGTCAAGGCGATCTACCGGATGGGATATTTCATCGACGTCAGGTTCGACGCCGAGGAGGTGCCTGGGGGGCACCGGCTCACCGTGATCGTGACGGAAAAGCCGATCGTCTCCTCGGTCAAGATCGAAGGGAACAAGGAGGTCGAGGCCGCCGACATCCGTCAGGCGATCACCCTCAAGGACCGGTCGCTTTTCAAGGAAGAGCAGGTGAAGGAGTCCTCCCGCAAGATTTTGGACCTGTATCAGAACAAGGGATTCTTCGACGCCACGGTGGACTCGAAAGTGGAGGAGGAGGCCGACGGCTCGATCCGGGTGGCTTTTCGCGTTGTGGAAGGGGAGAAGCTGAAGATCACGAAGATCCGCGTTACCGGGAATCTCTATCTCTCCGAAAAAGCTGTCCTGAAAGTGATGGACACCAACGAGAAAGGATTCTTCTCCTTCATCACCGATTCGGGAACCTTCAAGAAAGACGTCCTGGAAAACGACATCCGGAAGATCGAGGCGCTCTACCAGAACAGCGGATTCCTCGACTCGAAGGTGTCCGATCCGGAATTCCGGCGGGGCCCCAAGGGGCTCGAGATGACGATCCACGTGTTTGAAGGGCGGCAATACCGCGTGGGAAACCTGCGTTTCTCCGGCGAGAGCGATCTTCCGGAGGCGGAGCTCCGGAAAGCGATCCGGCTGAAGCGGGGAGAGATTCTCAACCGCGAGACGCTCCTGGCCGACCTCCTGGCATTGACGACGCTCCAGAACGACAAGGGGTACGCCCAGGCGCTGGTTTCCCCGATCGTGGAGAAGCGGAAGGAGTACCCGATCGCGGACGTGACCTACAGGACGGAGCGCGGCGGGAAGTTCCGGTTCGGGAAAGTGGAGATCACGGGGAACACCAAGACCCTCGACCGCATCATCCGCAGGGACCTCGAAGTCAAGGACGGCCAGATCTATACGGCGACCGGCCTGAAGGACAGCAAGGAAAACCTGGCCCGGCTCTCCTATTTCAAGGACGTCAAGATCACCACGGCTCCTTCCAGGATTCCGGGGGAGATGGACGTCAAGGTGGATGTGCAGGAGGGTCCAACGGGGACCTTGTCGGGGGGGGCTGGGTACAGTTCGCTGGACAAGATCTTCGGCGTCGTGCAGGTGAACGAGAACAACCTGTTCGGCAAGGGCTGGAAAGCGTCGCTCAGCTCGCAGTTCGGTGCGAGAAGGACGGTGTTCAGCCTGGATTTTCGAGATCCCCATTTCCTGGACACGGATTACAGCCTCCTCCTGAGCGCCTACAAGGTCGACACGAGATACACGGATTTCCATCGCAAGTCGACGGGGGGGAGGGCGGGCGTGGGGTACCAGTTCACGAAGTACACGTCCGCCAGCCTCATGCTGCGCATCGACGAAACCCGGATCACGGACGCGGGTGCGGCGATCTCCCAGATCCTGAAGGACGAGTTCAGCAAGGGGGTCCAGAAGACGCGAGGCGTTTCTTACGGCATCGTGCGGAACACGACGGACAAGCTGTTCGACCCCTCCAAGGGGTCGATCGGGTCCGCGACGGTGGAGTACGCGGGCGGGCCCCTGGGGGGGGACAGCCAGTTCGTGAAATACTTCCTGAACGCCAAGGGCTACTATCCGATCCTGGGATCGACGGTCCTGAGCGGGAACCTTCTTTGGGGGCACACGATCAGTACCGTGGGGGGAAGGGTGCCGATCTTCGAACGGTTCTTCCTGGGAGGGCCTTACAGCATCCGGGGGTTCCCGTCGCGCACCGTGTCGCCGAAGGATTCGAACACGGGGGAGCTCATCGGCGGCAACAAAGAACTGATCGCGAACATGGAATACATCTTTCCGCTGTTCAACGAGATCGGCTTCAAGGGGGTCGTGTTCTTCGACGCGGGCAACGCCTACCGCCAGGGGGATTGGCCCTGGAACGGTCCGCAGTTAAAATATTCCGCGGGGGTGGGAGTGCGGTGGTATTCGCCCATGGGCCCCCTCCGCTTCGAGTGGGGATGGAACCTCCATCCGGCGCCTGGAGAGAACCGGAGGGTGGCGGAGTTCACGATAGGGACGGCATTCTAAACCAGGGGGATAAGAAAAATGAAGAGCGGGAAAGCGTGGAGGATGGCGGCGGTTTTCACGACGGCGTTGATGATCACGGGCGCTGCCTATGCTTCGGACCTCAAGGTCGCGGTGATCGACGTGAACAAGATATTGAACGAGTCCGCCGCGGGAAAGGTCGCGAAGAAGAAGATCGAGGACCGCTATGAGGAGCTGAAGAGGAAGATCGAGGAGAAGCAGGAGGAGGCAAAGAAAATCAAGGACGAGATCGACAAGCAGAAGATCCTCCTGGGGAAGGAGAAGCTCAAGGAGAAGGAGGATGCATTGAACGGCAAGGTCGCCGAACTGCGCCAGCTGACCCAGGAAGCAGAGAAGGAGATGCAGACCCGGCAAGGGGAGCAGACGCGGGAGGTGCTCAAGATCGTCGAGGCCCAGCTGGACAAGATGGTGGCCACGGAGAAGATCGACCTGGTGCTGGACCGGACGCAGGGCGGCGTGGTCCACTTCAATCCCGCTCTCGACATTACCGACCGGGTGCTGGAAATGGTGAACAAGGAGAAGGCCGGTGGAAAATGAGATCCGTCTGTCCGACCTGGCGGCGCGCATAGGGGCGCGCTTGACGGGGGAAGGCGATGCGATGGTGACCGGGGTTGCACCCATCGAGGAGGCCGGGCCCGGGCAGGTGACGTTCCTCGCGAATCCGAAGTACATGCGCTTCGCCCGCGAGTCGATGGCTTCCGCGATCATCGCGAAAGACCGCGTCGAGGGGGCGCGTGCGGCCTTCCTCCTTTCCGAGAACCCGTATCTCACGTTTGCTTGCGTGGTTGAGCTGTTTCACCCCCCGGTACGCCGGCCCGCGGGGATTTCACCCGCTTCCAGCGTCCACTCCGGGGCGCGGCTGGGAAAGGACGTGACCGTTTCCCCCTTCGTCGTCGTGGAGGAGGGAGCCGTCGTCGGCGACCGGACCGTCCTGTACCCGGGCGTCATTGTGGGCGAAGGTGCTGTCGTGGGGGAGGATTGCCTGTTCTACCCGCACGTCGTTCTCTACCACGACGTGCGCGTAGGGTCCCGCGTGATCCTCCATGCGGGGTGTGTCATCGGGTGCGACGGGTTCGGTTTTGCACCTTCCCGTGAGGGATACCGGAAGATTCCCCAGGTAGGGACGGTGGAAATCGGGGACGACGTCGAGATCGGGGCCAACACCACCGTGGACCGGGCGGTCCTCGGCGTGACGCGAATCGGCAGGGGGACCAAGCTCGACAACCTGGTGCAGGTGGGGCACAACGTCACGATCGGGAAGGACACGGTGATCGCCGCGCTGACCGGAATCGCTGGCAGCTGCAGGATCGGCAACCGCGTGATGATCGGCGGCCAGGCGGGTCTGGCGGGGCACCTCGAGGTGGAGGACGGGATCCTGCTGGGAGCAAAGTGCGGAGTTGCACACACGCTACGCGCGTCGGAGGCGCGGGTCTGGTCGGGGATTCCCGCGATTCCGCATCCGACGTGGCTGCGGATGGCGATGCTGTTGCCGAAGCTGCCGGAGCTGTTCCGGCGGGTGAAGCGCCTGGAGGATGCCAAACTTCCGAAGGGGGAGAAATAAGATGTTCACCATCCAGGAGATCATGGATCTCTTACCGCATCGCTATCCGTTCCTTCTGGTGGACCGGATCGTCGAGTGGGAGCCCGGAAGGCGTATCGTAGGGCTCAAGAACGTCACGATCAACGAGCCGTTTTTCGTCGGCCATTTTCCCGGGCATCCGATCATGCCCGGCGTCCTGATCGTGGAGGCGCTGGCGCAGGCCGGGGGAATCCTCGCCCTGAAGGCGCTCGGCGGAGAAAAGAAGCTCGCCTACTTCGCCGGGATCGACAACTGCAGGTTCCGGCGGCCGGTGGTCCCAGGAGACCAGATCCTGCTGAACGTCACGATCACCGCCCACAAGGGGCCCGTGTGGAAGATCCACGGGGAAGCGCGGGTGGGGGACGCCCTGGTTGCCGAGGCCGACTTGACCGCAACGATCCGCGAGTCCTTCGGCGACCCCACCCAGGAGGGAGCGGTGAAATGATTCATCCCACGGCAATCATCGATCCGGATGCACGCCTGGGAGAAGGCGTGGAGGTGGGCCCCTACACCGTGATCGGCCCGAAGGTGACGATCGGCGACGGGTGCTCGATCAGCTCCCACGTCCAGATTGCCTCGCACGTCCGCATGGGGAAGAGGAACCGGGTGTCCTCGTTCGCATCGATCGGCGCCCCCCCGCAGGACCTGAAGTTCAAGGGAGAGGACACCTGGGTGGAGATCGGGGAAGGGACTACGGTCCGGGAGTATGTGACGGTGAACCGCGGGACTGCGCAGGGTGCGGGGGTGACCCGGGTCGGGAACAACACGCTGCTCATGGCCTACTGCCACCTCGCGCACGACTGCCAGGTGGGGAGCCGCGTGGTGATGGCGAACGCCGCCACGCTGGGCGGGCACGTGGAGGTCGGCGACGGGGCGATCATCGGCGGGCTCGTCGGGGTTCACCAGTTCGTCCGCATCGGGGAATATGCGATCGTGGGTGCGCTTTCCGGGATTCCGCAGGACGTTCCGCCGTACGTGATCGCCGTTGTTGCCCGCCCCCAGAAGGCGCCATCTCTCTACGGACTGAACCACATCGGCCTCAAGCGGAACCAGTTCACGGAAGAGGTCATCTCCGCGCTGAAGAAAGCCTATCGGATCCTGTTCCGTTCCGGGGCCCCGATGCGGGACGCCGTAGCGAAGGTGGAGGCGGAGGTGGAGCTCCTTCCCGAGGTGCGGCGCCTCCTCGACTTCATCCGGTCGAGCAAGCGCGGGGTCCTGAGGTAAACCGCCATGGCGGGGAGCGGGCCGATACGGGTCGGGGTCATCGGCGTGGGGTATCTTGGCCGCCTGCACGCGCAGAAGATCGCCTCGTTCTCCGACCATCGTTTCGTGGGGGTGTGCGACGCCGACCCCGGCCGCGGAAAGTCCGTGGCGGAAGAGTGCAGGACCGCCTTTTTCGCCGACCGCAAGGAGCTCCTGGCGGAAGTGGACGCCGTGTCCATCGCGGTCCCGACGACCGCCCATTACCGCGTGGCGATGGACGCCATGCGGGCCGACGTCCACGTTCTTCTGGAGAAGCCGATCACCGCGAACGTCCGCGAGGCGCGCGCCCTTGTCCGGGAAGCCGCGAAACGGAAGCTGGTGTTCCAGATCGGCCATGTGGAGCGGTTCAACCCGGCGGTCCGGGAGGCGGCGACTCTCCTCACGGAGCCCCGGTTCATCGAGTGCCATCGTTTGGGACCCTTCGGAGGACGCGGGACCGACGTCGACGTCGTTCTCGACCTGATGATCCATGACCTCGACCTGATTCTTTCCTTCGTCCGCTCGCCCGTCCTGCGCATCCACGCGGTCGGTATTCCGGTGATTTCCCCCAACATCGACATCGCCAACGCGCGGCTTTCCTTTGCCAACGGGTGCGTGGCCAACGTGACGGCGAGCCGGGTGTCGGCGCGCAAGCAGCGGAAGATCCGGATCTTCCAGAAGGACACCTACATGTCGATGGATTTCGTGGAGGGCACGATCCAGATCTTCCGGAGGACCTACCCCCAAGGCCTCCAGAGCCCTCCGGAAATATCCGGCGAGCTCCTGGAGACCGAAAAGGGGGATTCGCTAAGGGACGAGATCCGCTCCTTCCTGGACTGCGTCCGGGACGGGGCTGCGCCGCGGGTCTCCGGCGTGGAAGGGCTGGCGGCGCTGGAAGCCGCGTTTCGGATCCTGCGCAACATGAGGAGAAATTGAGCCCTGCGCCCAAGACCCTTTTCATTATCTGCGGCGAGCCGTCGGGAGAAACTTATGCGGCGAGCGTGGCGCGCGCTTTCCGCCGGCGCTTCCCGCTCGCCCCGATGGAGGGGATCGGAAGCTCCGGGCTCGCGTCGGAAGGAGTCCGGCTCCTGCTGGATTACGGGTCGATCTCGGTAGTCGGAATTCTCGAGGTGGCGCGGCATCTCCCGGCGGTCGTTTCCGCGCTGCGGGACGCGAAGCGCCGCGTCGGCCGTCCCGACGTGGGAGCGCTGCTCCTCGTCGATTTCCCGGACTTCAATTTCCGGGTCGGCAGGGAGGCGCATCGGAGGAACGTCCCGGTGATCTACTACATCCCCCCGCAGCTGTGGGCGTGGAGAAGGGGAAGGGCACGGGAACTCGCGGCCTTCACGAAAGGGGTCGTGGTCCCGTTTCCGTTCGAGGAAACGATCCTCAGGGAACAGGGAGTGAACGTCCGGTTCGCAGGACATCCGCTGCTGGAGGAGCTGGCTCCGTATCTGGACGCGGCGCCGGATCCCGCCCGGTTCGGCATCCCGGCGGGGAAAAGGGTCGTGGGGCTGCTGCCGGGGAGCCGGACCGGGGAGATCCGCGCCCATTTCCCGGTCCTGGCGGACGCGGCGCGGCGGATCGCGGGGGAATTTCCCGACGTCCATTTCGCGGTTCCCTTGGCGTCGCCTCGTTTTCGCGGCGCAATCGAGCAGGAGCTGCGCGGGGAAGAACTTCCCCTGACCGTCGTCGAGGACGGGCGCTATCTCCTTTTCCGCGGGATGGCCGCGGCCGTCGCCGCTTCCGGCACGGCGACGCTGGAACTCGCGCTCCTGGGCGTGCCGCACGTCATCGTGTACCGTACGTCGGAGGTCACTTACCGGATCGGGAAGCGCCTGGCGAAGGTCTCGTCCATCGGGCTGCCGAACATCGTCGCGGGCGAGCCGTTTCTGCCCGAGCTGATCCAGGGGGAGTTCCGCCCCGAACGGGTCGCGGCGGAGCTTCGCGCCCTGCTGTTGGAACCTGCGCGCAGGGAATCCCTGGCTGCCCGCTGCAGGTCCCTTCGGGAGAAGCTATCGGGCTCCGGCCCTTCGGAGGCGGTCGTCGATCTGCTGGCGAACGCAGCGGGGGAATCATGGGGATGACGATCTACCGGCGGATGCTGGAATACGTCCGTCCGTACACGCCGCGGCTGCTCCTGGCAATGCTGTTCATGGTGTGCGTGTCGGCATTCCACGGCTCGATCGCATTCCTCGTCAAACCCGCACTGGACGACATCTTTATCAAGAAGGACGCATCGCGGCTCGTCCTCATTCCCTTCCTGGTACTCGCGGTCTACCTCCTGAAGGCCGTTTTCGAGTTTTCCCAGGGCTATCTCATGAGCGGCGTCGGCCAGCGGGTCATCCGGGACATCCGGGAGCGCCTGTATCGGCACCTGCAGTCGCTCTCGCTGTCCTTCTACACGCGACACCCCACGGGCGTGCTCATGTCCCGCGTTCTGAACGACGTGGCGCTCATGCAGGGTGCGGTCACCGAGGCCGTCACGGGACTCATCAAGGACTTCTTCACGGGATTGTTCCTGATCGGGGTGGTCTTCTACCGGGACTGGCAGCTGGCCCTCATTGCCCTCGTGGCTTTCCCGCTGGCCTTCTGGCCGATCGCGAAATTCGGCCGGAAGCTGCGCAGGACCAGCATCAAGACCCAGGAGGTCACCGGCGTCTTGACGTCCCACCTCCAGGAGACGATCAGCGGGGCCAAGCTGGTGAAAGCGTTCGGCGCGGAGGAATACGAGGTGGAGCGTTTCGCCGCGCGGAACACCGACCTCTTCCGGCTGAGCATGAAGATCGTGAAAGTGCAGGCGCTCACCTCGCCGATGTCGGAAACCTTTGCCGGGATCGGTGCGGCCGCGGTGATCTTCTACGGCGGCTACAGCGTGGTGAACGGCCACAGCACCCCCGGAAACTTCTTCTCGTTCATGACGGCGCTCTTCATGTTGTACGAGCCCGTCAAGCGCCTCTCCCGCGTCAACAACGTCATCCAGCAGGGGATCGCCGCCGCGACGCGGGTCTTCGAGGTGATGGACACCCTGCCCGAGGTGGAGGAAAAGCCAAACGCATCGGCGCTTCCCCCCGTGAGCCGGGAAATCGAGTACGACCAGGTCGATTTCCGCTACCAGGGGGAAGGGGACTATATCCTGAAGGACATTACGCTGCGGGTGCCGGCGGGCACCATGGTGGCCATCGTCGGTTCCAGCGGCGCGGGCAAGACGACGCTCGTCGATCTCCTTCCCCGCTTCTACGATCCCCAGAACGGCGCGATCCGAATCGACGGCGTGGACATCCGGGACGTTTCGTTGTTGTCCCTGCGCGCGCGAATCGGCGTCGTGAGCCAGCACACGATCCTCTTCAACGACACGGTCCGGGCCAACATCGCATACGGCATGCCGGATGCACCTCTCTCGAAGGTCGAAGCAGCAGCGCGGCAGGCGAACGCGGACGGTTTCATCTCCCGGCTGCGCGACGGGTACGACACGGTGGTCGGGGAGCAGGGCCTGAAGCTCTCCGGGGGTGAGCGGCAGCGCTTGGCCATCGCCCGCGCCCTGCTGAAGGACGCCCCGATCCTCATCCTGGACGAGGCCACTTCCGCTCTCGATTCGGAGTCCGAAGGCGTCGTCCAGGAGGCGCTGGATACGCTCATGCGGGGTCGGACCACGTTTGTCATCGCCCACCGTCTCTCCACGGTCAGGAACGCGAGCATGATCGTCGTCGTGGAGGAGGGGAGGATCGTGGAGAAAGGGTCCCACGAGGAATTGCTCTCCGGGGATACGCGATACCGCTCGTTCTACCTGAAACAGTTCGAGGAGCGGAAGTCCGGGGCCGCGACCGGCGCCGGACCGGCTTGACCGTTTCATGAAGGCGTTCCTCCCCCGGACCGGGGCGCACCTTCTCTACAATCTGGCGCTGGGAAGCGCTCTCCTCCTTGCCGCGCCTGCCTGGGGCCCATGGGTTCTGGCATCCCGGAAGCGGAGGAAGAATTTCCTGGACCGGCTGGGGGTCCGGATGGACCGCGTGCCGCCCCCCTCCGGGAAAGAGAGAATCTGGATCCACGCGGTCTCCGTCGGCGAGACCCTTTCCTCCGCGCCGCTGGTCCGCCTGCTCCGCGGACATCTTCCCGAAGCCGAGCTTCTTCTTTCCACGGTGACGATCACCGGCCAGGAAACAGCGGAAAAAATCCTGAGCGGAGAGACGGACGCGCGATTCTACTTCCCCTTCGACCTCCCGGGAATCTCCGGGAGATTCCTCGATCGTGTCCGTCCCGACGTCGTGGTGATTCTCGAGACCGAGATCTGGCCGAACTTCCTTGCGGAATGCGCGGGACGGAAGATCCCCGCCATTCTTCTCAACGGAAGGATCTCGGAGCGCTCGTTCGGCGGGTATGGACGGCTCCGGTTCCTGTTTTCCAGGGCCCTCCGCTGCTTCACCGCCATCGCGGTTCAGACGGAAGAGGACGCCCGGCGGTTCCGCTTTCTCGGAGCGCCGCCCGGATCGGTCGCGGTGACGGGAAACATGAAGTTCGACGTCACCCCCCCCTCGCAGGATCTGTCGCCCCTGCACTCCTTTCTCATGGGGGAAAAGAACGGCGGGACGGCGTGGTTCGTCGCCGGGTCGACCCACGAGGGAGAAGAGGAGGAAGTGCTGCGCGCATTCGCGAAGGCAAGAGAAGTCAACGGTTCGGTGAAGCTGCTGCTGGCGCCGCGGCACCCCGAGCGGTTCGATTCGGTGGAGGAGTTGTGCCTTCGCGAGGGATGGGAGACGGTCCGGAAAACCCGCGCGGCCCGGGAGGGCGGCGCAAGGCTTCCTCCCGTGATCCTGCTCGACACGGTGGGGGAGCTCCGGTCAGCCTATGCAGCCGCTGATATCGCATTCGTCGGCGGCAGCCTGGTTCCCAAGGGGGGGCACAACATCCTGGAACCGGCCTTTTTCGGCGTACCGACGCTCGTAGGGCCCCACATGGAGAATTTCCGGGAGATCGCCGAGATCTTCGGGGACGCCGGGGCCGTCGTAAAGGTGAAGGACCCGGCGGAGCTTGCGGATCGGCTCGAGCGCTGGGCGGCGGACCCGTCGGGAATGTCGGAGACGGGTTTGCGGGCGAAGGAGCTTCTGGCCGCTTTCCGGGGAGCCACGGAGAGGAATGCGGCGATCGTGGAGCGCGAGCTAGCGCGGCGGCGGAGGATCGGATCGTGATTGGGCCGTTCTCGAGCCTGAGAAGGGCGATGTACAGGCGGGGGATCCTGCGGTCCGAATCGCTTCCCCGTCCCGTGGTGAGTGTCGGCAACCTCGCGGCGGGCGGATCCGGCAAGACGCCGCACGTCCGGTTTCTCGCGTCGTGGATGACCGGACTTGGCCTGAAGGTTGCGGTGCTGACCCGTGGATACGGGCGGGAGAGCCGGGGGATCGTCTGGGTCTCGCGCGGAGGCGGTCCGCTCGTTTCCGCGCGCATGGGCGGTGACGAGCCGGTCCTTCTTGCGGGATCCCTCCCGGGAGTCCCCGTGCTGGCCGGCGAGGCCCGCGTGCAGGCGGGGATGGAATGTCTCCGCAGGCAGGAGGTGGACGTCTTTCTCCTGGACGACGCTTTCCAGCATCTTTCCCTCCGGCGGGACGCCGACATCCTGCTGGTCGATGCCGGGCGAGGGCTGGGGAACCGACTTACCTTACCGCTCGGCCCTCTCCGCGAGCCGGCCGGGAACGCGCGCTTCGCCGACGCTCTCGTCGTGACCAAGTGCGCCGGCTTGGCGCAGGGGGAGGGCGTGGCGGCGACCGTCCCGTTTCCCGCAGATCGCCCCCGGGCATTCTCGCGCCTGGTCGCCCGGTCGCTGGTGGAACGCGGAGGAGCGGAATCGCCCCTTCCTTCTCCGGGGGTGGAAGTGGTCGCTTTTTGCGGGCTGGCCCGCAACGACCAGTTTTCGGCGACCCTGCGGGAGTCTGGATTCGTCATACGGAAATTCATGGGTTATGCCGACCACCACTGGTACCGGACCTCGGAGATCGGGAAGATCGCGTCGGCCGCGGGAGGCCTGACGGTGCTGACGACGGAGAAGGATCTCGTGCGGCTTCCCGATCGACTCCCCTTCGACGTAAAGGCGGTTCGCGTCGGCGTGGAGTTCCTGGCCGGCTGGGATTCCCTGTCGCGTTTCCTCCTTGAAAGGATGCGTTTCGCGGGGGGCGCATGAAGGAGAAGGTGATCCGGCTGTTCCTGAGGGTCCTCGAAGCGATTCCGCTGTCGTTGCGGGCCGCGATTTTCGAGGTGGCCATGCTGGGGGTCTGGGCGCTGGACGCGAAGCACCGGCGGATCGCGCGAATCAACCTCCGGATCGCGTTCCCGGAGATGGGGGACAAGGAAATGTCGCGGATCGTCCGGCTCTGCTTTACCCGTATGGGGACCTTCGCCGCGGAATTCATCCATATCCCCAAAATGGACGCCCGGTACATAGCGGAGCATTTCCGGATCGAGGGCGCGGAGCACGTCATAAAAGCGACGGAGGAGCGGGGGATCGCCCCTATCGGGATGACGGGGCATTTCGGGAACTGGGAGCTTTTCGCCTTCGTCCACGGGGTAGTCGTGGCCCCGATCGCGTTCATCGTGCGGCCGCTGAAAAACCCCGTTCTCGACCGCATCGTGACGGAGCGGAGGGAGTGGGCCGGCAACAGGGTGATACGGAAGGAGGACTCGGCAAAGCTCATAATGCGCGAGATCCGCAGGAAAACGCTCGTCGGGATCCTGATCGACCAGAACGTGGACACCTACAGGGGGGTGCTCGTCGATTTCTTCACCCGGAAGGCGTACACCACCTTCGGCATCGCACGGCTTGCCTTGGCGATGCAGGCAACCGTCCACCCGGGGTTCATCTTCCGTGACCCGGAAAGGAAATTTCACCATACCATCCGGTGGGGGCCGCCCATCCGGATGGACCCGGAGGCCCCGCGGGAGGAGGAGGTCCTCTGTCTGACCCGCAGATGCAACGAAGAACTGGAGAAGGCGATCCGTGAGGATCCGACGCAATGGTTCTGGTTCCACCGGCGGTGGAAGCCCCGCCCGCCGGGAGAGCCCGGCATTTACGGGGAGGCGCATTGAAAGGGATCGTCTTCCTGGACAGAGACGGCACTCTGATCGAGGAGATGGGGTATCTCTCCGACCCGTCGCTCTTGAAGGAAATCCCCGGGGCGGCGGAATCCCTCTATCGCCTGGCCCGGGAAGGCTATGTTCTTGCTGTGGTATCCAACCAGGCGGGGGTTGCCAGGGGGAAGTTCCGTGAAGACCAGATGGAAGCGGTCCACCGGGCGTTCGTCGAATATTTCCGGGCGCGTGGCGTCGAGTTCGACGCGGTGGAATATTGCCCCCATCACCCGGAAGGGGTCGTGGAACGGTACCGGAGGGTCTGCGGCTGCAGGAAGCCCGCCTCAGGAATGGCCGAGAAGGTTCTTCAAAGGCTTGGCATTTCGGCCTCCTGCAGAATTTGGGTGGTCGGTGATAAAATGTCGGATATATTGATGGGGAAACGGTTGCGGGCGACAACAATCCTGGTCGCGACCGGGCATGGAGAGGAAGAAAACCTGAAAGGCGAGCGTCTGGGGGAGCGCCCCGACAAGTTCCTTCCCAGCATCCGGGAGGCGACGGCGTGGATAGAGTCCAGGGGGAAGGTGGAGTGAGCCGGGAATCGGGACGCGGCACTCTCTCTTCCGGATTCTCCATTTTTTTCGCCTTGTCGGTTCTGCTGGTTTCGGGAGCAGGGTGCCTTTGGGGGGGAACGAAAAAGGGTCCTCCACCATTGCCGCCCGAATCCCAGGACTCGTTGGCGTCCGGCTCGGCGACAACCTCTTCGTCCGGCGCGGAAGAAAGACACGAGGAGACTGGGATTGCAGGCGACTCACCGGCAGGGGCCGAAGCCGTTGCCGCGCAGGAAAGCGCGCCCCCGTCTAGATCCGCCGGAGAGGCTCCACTCGCGGAATCCGGAGAACCCGCGCCCAAACCTAAACCGCCTGGCGCGGCACCGCCGGCCGGCGGGAAGATCTTCACTTCTCCCCCCACCGAAGTGCCCGCGTGGGCCGAAGGGAAAGAGGTGCTGGTCTACCGGGTCGAGTTTCTCGGCCTGACGATGGGGTATGCCCGCTTTACCTTCCAGGGGAAAGTGTCGCTGCACGGGAGGGAAACGTACCACTTGAATGTCCGGGCGTGGACATCGGATTTCCTCTCCGTGATCTACCCGATCAACGACAATATCGATTACTACCTGGATGTGAAGACGCTGGCCCCCCTCCGCCAGGAGTTCACCCACATCGGAAAAGGCAAGGACGACGTTGCCATCTTCGACCAGGAGAACGGGAAGATCGTTTACCGCTACAAGGATACGGGGAAAATCCGCAAACAGGTCGATGTGACCCCAGGTGTCCACGATCCGGTCTCTGCCGCCTACTATTTCCGGGTGCGGGACCTGGGTGTTGAGGAGCGCCCCCGCCACGTCTATGCCGGCCGCAAGCTGTGGCAGATCTCCTCGAGGCTGCTGGGACAGGAAAGGATCGACACCTCCGGAGGGCCGGTAGACACCGTCGTCATCCAGCCGGTCATCAAGCGGGAAGGCCAGCTGGAGAACAAGGGAGATCTGCGGATGTGGATGACCAACGATGCCCGGCACGTCCCCGTACGCCTCTACGCGAAGTTCAGGAAGATCAAGGATTGGACGCTGGTTGCGGAGCTGATGCCTCCGCGGGAAGGGGGATGACGCGATGGACGAGGAACTTCTGGAGATCCTGGCGTGCCCGAAGTGCAAGGGGGACCTCAAGATGACCACCGACGAAACCGAGCTGCGCTGCGAGAAGTGCCGCTTGAGCTACCGCATCGACGACGGGATTCCCATTCTCCTGATCGATGAGGCGTCCCCCCTTGATTGATCGAAGCTTCACCGCCCGCGCTTTCGAAATCCTGAAGAGGTTTCCGTCCTGCAGGATCCTCGTGGTCGGGGACATCATGCTGGATGAATACGTCTGGGGGGACGTGGGACGGATCTCCCCCGAAGCGCCCGTTCCCGTCGTCGCGGTGACGCGTGACACGCGGGCGCTGGGAGGGGCCGGAAACGTCGCGGTCAACCTCTCGGGGCTCGGGGCGGGCGTCGTCCTTGCCGGCCTCATCGGCGCGGACCCCCCGGGGCGGGAGATCGTCCGGATGCTTAAGGCGCACCGTATCGGCATCTCCGGCATCGTTATCGACCGGAATCGTCCCACGACGACCAAGACGCGCGTGGTTGCGCACAGCCAGCAGGTTGTCCGCGTCGACCGGGAGAAGAAGGAACCCCCGGATGCACGCGCCAGCGACACCCTCAGGAAAAACGTCCGCTCCGCCATCCGGGAGGTCGACGGGGTGGTTCTTTCCGACTACCGGAAGGGAGCCTTGTCCCGAGAGCTGGTCGAGGACACTCTAGTTGCCGCGAGACGAAGCGGTGCTTTCGTCGTCGTCGATCCGAAGCAAACCGACTTTTCCTTTTATCGCGGATGCACGCTGATCACCCCCAACAAGCCGGAAGCGGAGGCGGCCCTCGGGGGCCGGGAACTGTCCGGGGACACGGAGATCATGGAAGGGGGGAAAGCGCTTCTCCGCAAGAGCAACGCGAGGGCCATCCTGATCACGAGGGGGAAGGAGGGGATGAGCCTGGTCGAACGCGGGCGCAAGGCCTTCTTCCACATTCCGGCGCAGGCCCGGCAGGTCTTCGACGTCACCGGCGCCGGGGACACGGTGATCGGGACGGTCGCGGCGGGGATGGGGGCGGGGGCTTCGCTGCGCGACGCGGCCCTTCTGGCCAACCTTGCCGCCGGCGTTGTCGTCGGGGAGGTCGGCACCGCCCCGATTACGCGCGAGAAGCTCGCGCGGGCCCTCCGCCTCCAGGAGCGGGAGAGGGATGTTGCGAAGGAAGAGCGGCAGGTCCCGCGTCTCCGGGGGAAGCGATGAGCCCTGCAGGATGAGCTCTCGGAAGATTCCTCCGTCCGCCAGGCTTCTGGTTTCCGCGATCTACCGGGAGGAGGGACGCTTCGAGGAAGTCCTGTCGAATCTTGGGACGCGGCTTGGCCCCGTGGAGCGGACAAGCGGGCCGTTCCTCTTCGATCGGACGGATTACTACGAGAGGGAGATGGGCGCACCCCTGTACCGGCGTTTCGTGGTGATGGAGCGGCTGGTTCCCCGCGATCAGCTGGCGGCCGTGAAGATCGAAGCCGAGGAATTGGAAAGGATGTTTTCCGTGAACGGAATGCGCACGGTGAATCTCGATCCGGGCATCCTAACGGAGGAGAGCTTTCTTCTCGCCACGGGAAAGAATTACAGCCACCGGGTGTACCTGCGGGACGGGGTGTTCGCGGACCTGACCCTGGTGTACCGAAAAGGGGAGTACCGTCCGCTGCCCTGGACCTACCCCGATTTCACCGCTCCGGGGGTCCGAGCGTTCCTGGCGGAGGTGCGGGAAGAGCTTCGGAAGGCCAGGAAAAGGGAAGGGAGGCAGTCCCGATGTGGATGAGCATGACGGGATTCGGCCGGGGCGAGGCACACCGGGAGGATGTCGCCGTCACGGCGGAGATCCGGTCGATCAACCACCGGTTCCTGGATGTCCACGTCCGCTGCCCAGCGAAATTCCTTTCCTGGGAGCCCCGGATCCGCGGGCTGGTCCGGGAGTCGCTGAGGCGGGGGAAAGTGGACGTCTTCCTGAACGTCCGGGAGTGGGGGAAAACCGGTACGGTCGTCCGGGTGAACCGCCCCGTCCTGGATTCCTTCCTGGCGGAAGCCGCACGCATCCGGGAGGATTGCGGCATACCGCTCGAGTTGACGTTTCGGGACCTGCTGGGGGTCCCGGACATTTTCGTATTTGTCTCGGAGGGGGCTGATCCCGCAGAGGAACACTGGGGAATTGCCGAGGCCACCATGCGAAACGCCCTCTCCATGCTGCAGGCGTCCAGGCGGGAAGAGGGAGAGAGGCTCCGCCAGCACATCGGGGAAGCGGTCGCGGGGCTGGCATCGGTCGCGGAGCAGATTGAAGGCTTATTCAAAGAAAACAAGGAACTTGCAATTGCTAAATTCAAGGAAAGGATTCAGTCTCTTTCGGGGGAGCCCGGCGTGGATCCGATCCGCATTCAGCAGGAAGTGGCTTTTCTTATTGACCGGCTCGACATCACGGAGGAATGCGTCCGCCTGCGCTCCCACCTTGCGGGTCTGGCGAAATTGCTGGGTGGGCACGGTGAGGCGGTCGGGAAGCGGTTCGATTTTCTCGTCCAGGAAACCTTCCGGGAGCTGACCACCGCATCCAACAAGTCCGCCCATGCTGGGATTTCGGAGCTGGCGGTGACGGCGAAGACCGAGATGGAAAAGATCCGGGAACAGATACAGAACGTGGAGTAGGTGATGGAACAAGGCGACGTGTTCGTGATATCGGCCCCTTCGGGCTCGGGGAAGACCACCATCTGCCGTTATCTCCTTCAAAGGGTGGAAGGCCTCGAGCTTTCCATCTCCTATACGACGCGCCCTCGGAAACCGGGTGAGACGGACGGGAAGGATTATTTCTTCATAAACGAGGAAAAATTTGATAGTATGTTAATTTTGAAGGAGTTTTTAGAATACGCCTCGGTCTACGGCAACCGGTACGGCACCTCGCGAGCGGGGGTGCGGTCCATCGTATCCCGCGGGGTCGACGCCGTGCTGGAAATCGACGTGCAGGGGGGGGCGAAGGTCAAGGAGACGCTCCCCGAAGCCATCCTCGTGGGGATCTTCCCGCCTGACTGGGAGACGTTGGCACGGCGCCTGACCGGAAGGGGACGCGACAGCCGCGAGGAGATGGAGACACGCCTCGAGGCGGCGGGCCGGGAAATGCGGGAGCTCCTGGCCTACGACTACCTCTTGGTCAACGACGACCTCGAAAAGGCGGTCACACAGGCGGAATGGATCGTGCGGGCACATCGCCTCCGCAGGGAGCGCGTCCGAGCGCGGATGGAAAAGATTCTCAATCGGTAATAGGAGAGGGGAACAATGGCGCGAGTAACGGTGGAAGATTGTCTGCGTCACGTTGGCAGCCATTTCGAGCTGACCGTGGTGGCGGCAAAACGGGCCATGCAGCTCCTGGGCGGAGCGGGCGCGTCGATCGACACGTCCCAGCGAAGGGATAAACCGACCGTAGTGGCGCTCCGGGAGATCGCACAGGGGACGGTGCGGGTCAAACACTAATCCCGGAGCGTTTCATGCTCCGCCTCAATGACATCGTTGAGCGGGTCCAGGCCGGAAGGCCTTCCGCCAACATCGAGCTCATCCACAAAGCCTACGTCTTCACGGCGAAGGTACATCACGGACAGCTGCGCCAGTCGGGGGAACCCTACCTCATCCACCCCCTGAACGTGGCATTCCTCCTTGCCGAATGGAACCTCGACGAGGAGACCGTGGTTACCGGGCTGCTCCACGACACGGTGGAGGACACGGTGGCGACCTCCAGCGAGCTCCGGGAGCTGTTCGGGGACACCGTGTCCCAGATGGTGGACGGCGTCACGAAGATCAGCCGCGTCGTGATCTCCGACGTCGCCGACCAGAAGGCCGAGTCCCTGAGGAAGATGATCCTCGCCATGGGGAAGGACCTCCGGGTCATTCTCGTGAAGCTGGCCGACCGGCTCCACAACCTGAGGACGATCGGCCACCTCCCCCCGGACAAGCAGGGTTCCGTCGCCCGCGAGACCCAGGAGATCTACATCCCCATCGCCAGCCGCCTCGGCATGTCCCGCGTCAAGATGGAGCTCGAGGACCGGTGCCTCGAGGTGCTCCACCCCGAAGACTACCGGGAGCTGGCCCGGCTCGCCGACGAACGGAAGCGCGACCGGGAGAGCCACATCCGGGGCGTCGTCGAGCTACTGGAAAAGAAACTTTCGGAAGCCGGAGTCGACGCGACGGTGACCGGCCGGTCGAAGCACATCGCGGGCGTTTTCCAGAAGATGGCCCGCCAGGGGATCGAGTTCGCCCACGTCTACGATTTCATCGGGTTCCGCATCATCGCCCGGTCGATTCGGGATTGCTACGAGGCTCTGGGCATCGTGCACAGCCTGTGGAGGCCCGTCCCCGGGCGGTTCAAGGACTACGTCGCGATGCCGAAGCCGAATCTCTACCAGTCCCTGCACACGACGGTGTTCGGGCCGAGCGCGGAGCTGATGGAAATCCAGATCCGGACGGAGGAGATGCACGCCATCGCGGAATACGGCGTGGCGGCCCACTGGAAATACAAGGAGGGGCGCCCGGTGATCGGGAAGGGCGATCAGATGTTCCTCTGGCTGCGACAGATCCTCGAGCTCCAGCAGGAAATGAAGGATCCCCGGGAGTTCCTTAACACGGTCAAGGTAGAGCTCTTTCCGGAGGAGGTCTACGTCTTCACCCCGCGGGGCGACGTAAAGGAGCTGCCGCAGGGCGCGACGACCATCGATTTCGCCTATGCCATCCACTCGGAGGTGGGGAACCACTGCGTGGGGGCGAAAGTGAACGGGAAGATGGTCCCCCTGAAGACCGTTTTGAAGAACGGCGACGTGGTCGAGATCATCACCCATCCTTCCCACAAGCCGAGCAGGGACTGGCTCAAGATCGCAAAGACAAGTCGTGCCCTGAACAAGATCCGCGTTTACGTGCGGCAGGAGCAGCAGGAACATAGCCTCGCCCTCGGGCGCCAGATCCTGGAGCGGGAGCTCCGGAAGTACGCCCTGTCCGTGAACAAGGTCCTCAAGGCCAAGGAGTTCGAGGAGGTCCTCCAGGAAACCCGGCTGAAGACAGCGGACGATTACTGCATCGCGCTGGGTTACGGGAAGATGTCGCTCCTGCCCCTTTTGCGGCGCCTGGTCCCGCCCGAGCAGCTTGAAGAGAAGGTCAAGGAAACCCGGCTGGGGGCGCTGATCAAGCGCGTCACCACCAAAAAGCCGAGTGCGGTCGTCGTGAAGGGGATGGACGACATCTTCATCCGGCTGGGGAACTGCTGTCACCCGGTGCCCGGGGACCCGATCGTCGGGTTCATCACCCGCGGGAGGGGGGTGACGATCCACGCGAAGGATTGCCCGAAAGCGCTGGAAAACGATCCCGCCCGCGCGATCGAGGTGGCGTGGGAAGCGGGGAGCAAGGCCGTTCACCCGGTCAAGCTGAAGGTGGTGTGCGCCGACAAGCCCGGACTTCTTGCCGATATCTCCCGAACGATCACCGCCAGCGACGTCGACATCCGCCGGGCGGTCGTCATGACCACCCGGGACCAGCGGGCGATCTGCAACTTCGAGGTTTCGGTCAACGACGCGCAGCACCTGGCGGTGCTGATCAAGTCGATCGAGAAGGTGAAGAACGTCTATTCCGTGGAGAGAGGGAAGGGCTAAGCGATGCGAGAGACGGTGAAGACCGACAAGGCTCCGGCGGCCATCGGGCCGTATTCCCAGGCGGTCCGGTCGGGAGGCTTCCTGTTCTGCTCGGGGCAGATCCCCCTGGATCCCGAGACGGGAAAGATGGTGGAAGGAGGGATCGAGGCGCAGGCGGAACGGGTCCTGAAGAATCTCGAGGCGGTGCTTGCGGCAGGGGGCGCGTCTCTCACCGCGGTGGTAAAGACCACCGTCTACCTGGCGGACCTGGGCGACTTTCCCGTGATGAACGCGGTTTACGGAAGGTTTTTCCCGGGAAGCCCGCCGGCCCGGGCCACCGTCCAGGTTGCGAAGCTGCCGGCGGGGGCGCTGGTGGAGATCGACGCGATCGCGAAAGCGGACTGATTAGACGGCTTTGACGACTCGCCCGGACTTGATGCACTGCGTGCAGACCTGGAGGTGCCGCACGGTGCCGCCCTGGATCGCCTTTACGCGCTTGATGTTGGGCTTCCAGACCTTCCTGGTCTTGTTGTTGGCGTGGGAAACATTGTGTCCGAAGTTGGGTCCCTTGCCGCAGATTGTACACTTGGCCATGCGTTCCTCCGTAAAAATAACCTATAATATCTATCACGTTTCATGAAGATCAAGCAAGATCAAAATCTTTTCCGGCCGCGGAAGAGGAAGGGTCTGCGAAACGCGGCGCTGGTCCTTTCCCTGCTCCTGGCGGGGGGGGCAGGGATTCCGCATCTTCTCGCGAATAGGCTGCCGGGACCGCAGCAGGCGCAGGCCGACGCTATCCTCGTCCTGACCGGCGACGAGAACCGGATTCCCGAAGGGTACCGCGCCTGGAAAGAGGGGAAGGCAAGGGAGTTGTTCATTCTCGGGGCGGGAGGGGGCGCGAGGATCGAGAGGATCCTGCCGGGACGCCCGGCTCTCTCTCCGGCGGAACTCCGCCTGCTTCATGTCGAAGGATGGTCCGAAAACACCCTGGAGAACGCCTTTTCCGCTAAAGGCGTGGTCGCGGAAGGGCAATTCCGCAAAGTGATCCTCGTAACCTCGGATTACCACATGCCGCGGGCGCACCTGGCCGTCCGGACGGTCCTCCCGGCGCCGGTCTCGATCGAAGTGATCGCCGTGCGGTCGGAATGGAAAGAGCTCGGCGCTTTTCTCCGCACGCTCCGGCTTTTCTTCGTAGAAAGCTGGAAATACTGGGGATACCGGATCTTTCTCTATTGGGAATAGGTCATGCGTCGGGGTTCCGGTGAAAGAACTCCGGAATCCTCGGCTCTCCCTCGACCCGGACGCGCCTCCCCTCGACCTTGAGCCTTCCCTGAAAGAACAGCCGGATCGCCATAGGGTAGATCCTGTGCTCCTGGACCAGGATCCGCGCAGCGAGCGTCTCCTCCGTGTCGTCGCCGTACACCGGGACCACCGCCTGGACGACGATCGGGCCGGTGTCCACCCCCTCGTCGAGGAAATGGACGCTGCACCCGGAGAAACGGACGCCGTAGTCCAGCGCTTGCTTCGGCCCGTGCGTCCCCGGGAAGGAGGGGAGCAGCGCCGGGTGGATGTTGAGGATCCGGTTCGGGAACGCGCGGACGAACACCGGCGTAAGCACCCGCATGAACCCGGCCAGGCAGACAAGCGCCGCCCCGCTCTTCCGGAGGATCTCCACGAGCCGCTGGTCGAACTCCTCCCTGCTGGAAAAATCCCGGTGGCTGATCACCTCGGTAGGGATGCCGTGCTTCTTCGCGCGGACGAGGCCGTAGGCGTCCGCCTTGTTGCTGATGACGAGCCCGACGCGGCAGGGGATCTCTCTCTTCTCCGACGCGTCGATGATGGCCTGCAGGTTGGATCCGCTCCCAGAGACGAGAACCGCGATGACCGGTCGATCGCTCATGATTTTCCTCCCGTCAGCAGCACTTGCGGGGCGCTTCTGCGCCTTTTTTGCACTTCCCCGATGAGACTGGCCGGCTGACCGGCCTTCCGGAGGAGACGGAGGGCCCGATCGGCGTCCGCAGCTCTCACGACGAGAACCATTCCGATCCCCATGTTGAACGTTCGGAAGGCTTCACCCTCCGGAAGCCTGGCTGCCCGGACGAGCGTCCCGAACACCGGCGGCACCGGCCACGTCCCTTTCCGGATCACGGCGGCCACTCCGACCGGCAGCGTCCGCGGGACGTTCCCGGTAATCCCGCCCCCGGTGATGTGCGCCATAGCGCGGATCTTAACCTTCCTCGCGAGAGACAGCACCGGGCGGACGTAGATCCGGGTGGGACGGAGCAGCTCCTCGCCTACCGTCGCTCCCCACTCGGGCATGCTCGAGCCCACCTTTTTTTTAAGGAGTTCGAATACGACCTTGCGCGCCAGCGAATAACCGTTGCTGTGCAGCCCCGAGGAGGGAAGCCCCAGGAGGACGTCGCCAGGCCGCACGGTTCGCCCGTCGACGATTTCGCGGCGGTCGACGGCGCCCACCGCGAACCCCGCCAGGTCGAACTCCCCGGGGGCGTACACCGAGGGCATTTCGGCGGTTTCGCCGCCGAGAAGGGCGCACCCGGCCTGCCGGCAGCCCTCCACGATCCCCGATACAACCTCGGCGCCCTCCTTTGCGGACAACTTTCCCGTTGCGTAGTAGTCGAGAAAGAACAGAGGCTCGGCGCAATGGACCAGGATGTCGTTCACGCACATCGCCACCAGGTCGATCCCGATCGTGCCGAGATTCCCCGTCATGGAAGCGACCTTGACCTTCGTCCCCACCCCGTCGGTCCCAGCCACGAGCACGGGATCGCGGTACCGGTGCGCCGGGAAGCGGAAGAACCCGGCGAACGATCCGATGTCGCCCAGGACCTCCTTCCGGTGGGTGGCGCGGACCATCGGCCGGATGAGGAAGACCATCCGGTCCCCTTCGCGGATGTCCACTCCGGCGGCGGCGTAGGTGATGGTTTTTCTCACGATGATTCTCCGGTTCGGAATCCGATCCCATGTTACTTGTAACTTATCTGTGTACGGTTATGCCAATGATTTTTCCCCCCGCATCCGCTAATATAGTTTCGCCGCGGCCCGCAGATAGGAAGGGAAACGGATGGCAAAAAGGGTGGGGGTCGTGATCCTCGGCGACGAGGTCCTCAAAGCCGAGATCCGGGAGTCCAATCTCGCCTTCCTCCTGCCGCTCCTCAACGAGTGGGGGGCGGAGGTCGCTTTGTGCGCCATCCTTCCGGACGACATCGATGTGGTGGTCCGGCACCTCCGGGCCTATCTCAAGGAGGTGGACCTCCTGGTGCTCACCGGCGGAATCGGGCCCACCCCGGACGACATCACCCGGGAGGCGGTAGCGAAGGCGGCGGGCGTTCCTCTGATCGTTCATCCGGAAGCGAAGGCCCAGCTCTCGGAGTATTACAAGGACCGGATGAACGAGCATCGGATGCGGATGGCCCAGGTCCCCGAGGGAGCCGTGCTGATCCCCAACCCGATCAGCGTTGCGCCGGGATTCTGCATCGCGAGGATGGCCGCCTTTCCGGGAATTCCCCGTCTCCTCCACGAGATGATCGGGTGGCTCCGACCCCTCGTGGAAGGAAGGAGGAAGAGCCGCGTGACGCTTTACAGCAAGACGCCCGAGTCTTCCTACGCCGGCATCATGAAGGAGGCCATGGACGCCTTCCCGGACGTGAGCGTGGGGTCGTACCCGATGATCGAGGAGGAATACCGCGTCCGGGTCGTTTTCCGGGCCGACGGTTTCTCGCGCGCGTCCGGCTGCGCGGATTTCTTCGCCGCCGGACTGCTAACGGCCGGCTGGGACGTTTTCCGGAGGGAAGAGGAAAGGGGAGAAGATGAAAAAAGCTGACGCCCGCCACCCGATCCTTCACGCGCTTCTCGTAGCGTTCTTCCTGCTGGTCCTTCCCGTTCCCTCGCCCGGAGCGGACCCCGCAAGCCCCCTCACTGCCGCCGGATGGGAAGAATCCACGCACGGGAGGTGGAACAGCCTTCCGGAGCGAAAAGTGGAAGCGCGGGACAAGGTGCTGTCGGCCGGGTTCGTCCTTTTTCCGGGGAGCGGTGTGGCCTGGGAGAAGAAGGGGACCTGGGACCTGGCCGCTAGGGCTCTGTTGTCGTTCGAGTTCAGCTCCGACGGCACGAACCTGTCGTCGGAGGACTACCGGGAGTTCGATGCCCGCTTTCCGATCTCCGTGACCGCGGTATTCGGAAGGGACTCGCAGGATCTGACGTGGAAGAGGAGGTTGGCCGATTTTTTCCGGAGGATATGGAGCGGATTTCCCCCCGCCGGGATCCGGCTGACCTACGCTTACGGCAACCGCGTGCCGGTAGGGTCGATGTACCGAACGGACGAGGAGGAAACCGTCTTCATCCTGGCAGGGGAGGAAGAGAAGGGGAAAAAGATCCAGGCAAAAAGGGATTTAAAGGAGGATTTCCTCGCTGCATACAGCCGTTCTCCAAAGGGCCCCGTGACCCGGATCATCGTCCGGGCGGAGCGACCCTCGAAGGAGAAAGGAAATTTGAAGGGCAGCATCTCCCTCACCCTGCCGGGGGCGTAAAGGAGCGGCGGGGCTATTCGTGCCGGAGCGCCTCGATGGGGTCCAGGCGAGACGCCTTGCGGGCCGGGTAGAAACCGAAAAAGATCCCGACGGCGGCGGAAAAACCGAAGGCGAGAAAGACGGCGCCGGGCGAGATCAGCGTCGACCATTTCGCAAACAGGGAAATCAGCGAGGATCCTCCCACTCCCACCAGGATGCCGATGGCGCCCCCCGTCACCGCCAGGACCAGCGCCTCGATCAGGAACTGCAGAAGGATGTCCTTCTCCCTGGCCCCGACCGCCATCCGGATTCCGATTTCGCGCGTTCGCTCGGTGACGGAGACGAGCATGATGTTCATGATGCCGATCCCTCCCACGAGGAGCGAGACGGAGGCGATGGCGCCGAGCAGGAGGCTCATGATTCGAGTGGAGGCTTCCGCCACGGCGAGCATCTCCGAAAGATTGCGCACGGAAAAGTCGTTCTCCTGCCCCGGCCCGATCCGGTGCCGCTGCCGGAGCAGTTCGTTGATCTGGTTCTCGGCTTCTTTGACGGACTCCCCGTCGACGGCCTGGGTGAGAATGACCCCCACCGTTCCGATGTGGGCGCTGCCGAAGAGTTTCTTCTGGGCGGTGGTCACCGGAACGATGATGATGTCGTCCTGGTCCTGCCCCTGCGGCGACTGCCCCTTTCGCTCCAAGAGCCCGACGATCGTAAACGGCACCCGCTTGATGCGGATGACCTTTCCGATCGGGCTCTCCTCTCCGAAGAGATTGCCCGCGACGGTCTGCCCCAGCACCGCGACCTTGGACGAGGCCTCCACGTCCGCGCCGGTGAAGTACCGTCCGGCGGTCAGCATCCAGTCGCGGATCTGAAAGAACTCCGGGGTCACCCCCTGGATGATCGTGCTCCAGTTCTGGTTCCCGTAGACGACCTGGGCGGTGGAGCGGACCGACGGGGTGGACAGGCGCACCGCCGGCAGTTCCTTTCCGATGGCCTTGGCGTCTCCCATCGTCAGGGTGGGGACTCCGCCGAACCCCGACCGCAAGCCTCCCGACGTCGTGCTCCCGGGAAGGATGAGGATCAGGTTGGAGCCGACGGAGGCGATCTGCGCGGAGATCCGCTCGTTGGCGCCGGCGCCGATCGCCACCATGGCGATCACCGCCGCGACGCCGATGATCATCCCCAGCATCGTGAGGATGGAGCGCATCTTGTTCGCCCGGAGCGAACGGTAGGCGACCTTGGACGCGGCGTAGAGATTCATGGCGTACGGACGGGGTCGTCCGCGATGATGCGGCCGTCGCGGAACCGCACGATCCGTTTGGAATACCGTGCGATGTCGGTTTCGTGAGTCACCAGCACCAGCGTGATCCCCCGTTCGTCGGCAAGTCCCTGGAAGATCCGCATGATTTCGATGCTGGTGGCCGAGTCGAGGTTACCGGTCGGCTCATCGGCAAGCAGAAGGGAAGGGGTGTTGACGATGGCCCGCGCGATGGCCACTCGCTGCTGCTCCCCTCCGGACATCTGGTTGGGGAGGTGGCGCTCCCGGTCCAGGAGACCGACGGAGCGGAGGGCCTCCAGTGCGCGCGCCCTGCGTACGGAAGAAGCGATGTTCTCGTAGATCATGGGGAGTTCGACGTTCTCCAGCGCGGTCATCCGGGAAAGCAGATTGAATCCCTGGAAAACGAACCCGATCTTCTTCCTCCGGATGCCGGCCAGGGCGTCCCTGGGGAGGATTCCGACGTCGTCGCCGTCCAGGCGGTACGTTCCGCTGGTGGGCCGGTCCAGGCACCCCAGGAGGTTCATGAGCGTCGATTTCCCGGATCCGGATGGGCCCATGACGGCGATGAACTCCCCCCGTTCGATGGTGAGAGTGACGTCCCGCAGGGCTTCCACGTTCACCTCGCCCAGCCGGTACGTCTTGCAAAGGTTTTCGATTTCGATCGCGGGAATTCCCACGAGTTACCGGAAGCCCCCCATCCCTGGCGGACTTCCTCCCCCTGTCGCACCCTGGTTCTTCCGGATTTCTGCGACGATGAGGGCGTCTCCCGCCTTCAGGTTCCCGTCCACGAGCTGGGTAAATGTCCCGTCGCTGGTCCCGGTCTTTACACGGACCGCCTCGGGCTTCCCGTCCTTGCCGACGACGTAGACGCGTGCCCCCGCAGGCTCCTTTTCCCCCTCGGTTTTTTTCTTCTCCGTGGAAGGCCGGTACCGAAGGGCGGCGTTGGGGATCTTCAAAACGTCCTTGAAGTCCCGGATCCGGATCGACACGTTGGCGGTCATCCCGGGCTTGAGCGAGAGGTCCTTGTTGTCCACCTGGATGACGACGTCGTACGTCACGACGTTCTGCGTCACGATCGGCGAGTTCCGTACCTGGATGACCGTGCCGGCGAAGGACTTCCCGGGATACGCGTCCACGGTGAAAGTGGCCTCCTGCCCGGCCTTCGTCCTGCCGATGTCGGACTCGTCGACGTTGGTGTCGATCTGCATCTTCGTCAAGTCCTGCGCGATGGTGAAGAGAGTCGGGGTCTGGAAGCTGGCCGCCACCGTCTGGCCGACGTCCACGTTCCGGGAGATCACGATCCCGTCGACCGGGGAGACGATCGTCGTGTATCGGAGGTTCGTTTCCGCGACGGAGAGCGCCCCCCTGGTCTGATCGAGCTGGGCCTCCGCGCTTTTCTGCTGCGACGCCGCGGAATCGTACGCCGTCTCCGCAGCGTCGACGTCCGCCTGTGCCACGTACCCGTCCTTGATGAGCTCCTGGTTCCGCCTCAAGGTCCGCAAGGCATCCGCCGTGACGATCTTCGCCTTCTCCACCACGGCGGTTGCGTTCGCCACGCTCCCCCTGGCCTGGACGACCGACGCTTCGAAGATCTGGGGGTCGATCTTCGCGATCACCTCCCCCTTTCGCACGCGGGAGTTGAAATCCGCGTAGATTTGCTGGATCGTCCCCGACACCTGGCTCCCCACCTGCACGGTGGTCACGGCATTGATGTTCCCCGTCGCGGAAACGGTGTCGGAGATTTCTCCCTTCTCCACCTTCACGGTCCGGTACGGGGGAGCCTTTCCATTGCTTCCCGCGAAGTAGAAATAACCTGCAGCGCCGAGCACTGCGACCACGAGGGCGGCGATGAGGATACGCTTCATCGGAGTTCCTTCCAGGCCAGGGTTTCGATTTCGTTATCCTCGATCCGGATTCCGTGCCGCTCGAGGAGTTCGCCGGTGCTCTTCCAGAACTGGGTGATGGCGACCTGGAAGTCGGACCGGGCGCCGGAGAGGCCCTCCCGGGCAACGGTCAGGTCCGATTCCACTTGCAGGATGTCCTTGGTGGTGGCCAACCCCAGCTTGCCCCGTTTCACGTAGGAGTCGAAACGCGCTTCCGCCAGCTCCACCCCGCGCGTGGTGACGCCGATCTGCTTTTCACGGGTCTCCAGGTTGCGGATCGCGGAGCGGACATCCAGGCCCGCGACCTCTTCCAGGCTTTGGATCTGTACCCTGGACTGGCCGGCCTGCAGGCGGTTTTTCGCCAGATCGGCCTCCGCGACGTCGTTCCCCAGCGGGTAGGACAGCTCGAGACCGATCGACCACGAAGGGGACTTCCCGGACTTCAAGTCGTCGATCGCGTTCCCGTAATCGGGTGCCAGCCCGGTGAGTCCCGCGCTCCCTTTGAGAGAGAGGGATGGGAGCAGGAGGTTCCTGCCGACCTTTGCGCTGAACTCCTGGCTCTTCAGGCTGGTCCTCGCCTGCTGGAGGTCGGGCCGCATCGAGAGCGCTTTCCGGACCGCATTTTCCTCCGACCGGTCGATCGCCGCTTCGGGGAAGGACCGGGAAAGGACCAGCTCTGTATGGGGTGGCAGGTGGAGCAGCACGAGAAGCTTGTCCGCCTCGTCGAGGGCGTTTTTCTCCGCATCCAGAAGGTCTTTTTCCCGCTGGGCGACCCCGAGCTGGGAATCTAGCAGCTCGACGGACGCCAGCACGCCCGCTCGTACCCGGGCTTCGTTGCCGGCGTGGATTTCCCGCGCCAGGGCCAGGGAAGCCCTGCGCGTCTGCAGATTATCACGCGCCTTGATCACGGCGTAGTACTGGTCCCGCGTGTTCCCGGCAACGGAAAGTGCTTGCGCGCGCCAGCCGGCCAGTGCCGATTCCGTCGCGAAGGAGGCCACCGTGATTCCCCGTTCCGTGACCTCCCTGCCGAGCCCCTGAAGCAACGGCTGCGAGAAGGAGAGCGTGAGGTTCGGCTGCGCGAATCTGGACAGGGGTCCCCCCGAGTTGTCCTGCGTCCACAGGTTGGTGAAGGAGGCGGATGCCGTCGCGCCGATGGGGAGGAGAACCTCCGTGGAGACATTGGCGTCGAAGAACCGCTCGCGGGTGGCGGAGGAGGATGTCGGAAGCGTCGATGAAGCCTGGACCGTCTGGGAGGTCCCGGAGTTTGCCCCGCGGTGGTCGAGCAGGAGGTCGAGGCGCGGGTTGTAGATCGCGCGGGCGCGCCTCACGTCGGTCCACGAGATCGCCGGGTTGAACGTATCCGCGCGGAGCGAGAGGTTGTTCTCCATCGCCATCCGGACGGCGTCATCGAGAGAGAGGTGAAGTTCCGCCGCGAAGGAGGGGAGGGCTCCCGCAAGCAGTGCGGCGGCAAGGGACATCCGGAGAAGGTTGACCGTAAGTGCCTCCTGGATCCGCAAAATGGGCGGGTTAAACTTATTTATTCTATTCACAAGTATGCCTCGAGTATAGATGGCAGTCGATATTTCAACGGTCTTGCTTTAAAGAAACCCGGGAGTGGCGTAAAATGTTTCGTCAAATCCAAGCAAACGGAGGTGTCCGTTGCGCAAAGTCTTCGCATTTGCCTTCATCCTGTTAGTATCCTTCGGATTCGCCATTGCCGCGGACACCGCGAAAAAAGGAGGGAACCCGGTGGTTCTTCTGGAAACCAGCATGGGGAACATCAAGGTCGAGCTGTATCCCGACAAGGCGCCGATCACCGTAAAAAACTTTCTCGAGTACGTTAAGGAAGTTCATTACGACGGCCTTGTTTTCCATCGCGTCATCCGTGAATTCATGATCCAGGGGGGCGGGTTCACCCCCGACATGAAAGAGAAGCGTCCGGCCCATCCCCCGATCAGGAACGAGGCGGGCAACGGGCTGCGGAACGACCGGGGGACGATCGCCATGGCCAGAACCGCCGTGGTCGATTCGGCGACGGCTCAGTTCTTCATCAACGTCGTGAACAACGATTTTCTCAACCATGCGAGTAAAACGCCGCAGGGGTTCGGGTATGCCGTGTTCGGGAAAGTGATCGAAGGGATGGACGTCGTCGACAAGGTCCGTAATGTCCCCACCGGAAACGTCAGGATGTTCCAGGATGTCCCCAAGGAACCCGTGACGATCCGCAAGGCCTCGGTCGTCGGACAGTAGTACCGCTTCCCCCGCCAGGGGGAATCTCCGGAAAGAGAAGGCGCTCGGCCGGTTCAGGACCGGCCGGGCGTGTATGCTTTTTTGATTTGACTTGCATAGCTCGCTTTTGAAAAGCGGATTTCAAAATCGAATTTAGAGCCTTGGCTTCTTCCTAGTCGTAATCATTCCCATATAAGAGTAATCCTTCTATTTCCTTTTCATTCAAGGAGATGCATCGGCATTCCCCGTAAGGAAACACGTTCGTTCTCATTGGCACGAGCTATGAACATGTACATGTTCATGCAATAGACGAAAGCGGTTATTCGTCAAGCCGGGACCCATGGGAAGGGGCAAACGAGATGAGGCTTAAAAGGTTCCACCTCCTGTTCGCATTGTCATTCCTCCTCGGAGGCTTGTTGATCGGATGTGGTGGAGGCGACGAGAAGACTCAGTCCCAATCTACGGGCACCGGCTCTCCTACATCGACTCTGGCTTGGGACCCGCCCCAAACCTATATCGACAACACCCCGCTGGATCCCTACCGGGACCTCGATTATTACGAATTCTATGTAAGCAGCGATACGAACTTCACCGAAAACGATGTGCCGGTCGCCCAGGTGGCAGCGGTCTCGAACGTACTTGCCACGGACGGGCATTCCTACACCCAGACGTTGACGAAGGAATTCTTGCTGGCCAACCTCCTCCCGTTTACCCAGCCAGGGGGGGTCTGCTACATCAGCATCCGGTCGGTTGGCGTAGACGGTCTCAAGTCGAATTTCTCGGCACCGGTTGCCTGGAACCTCACTTGAAATATCCATTCTCCTTCCTCCCCGGCCAACTTGAGGCTTCCGTGATTTAGGCGACCCTGCGTACCACGGAAGAGATAGGGCGGCCTTCGGGTCGCCCTATCCATTTTGTACGCCTTGATGGCCGCACCAAACGGAAGCGCCCGGCAGGTGGGGACCTGCCGGGCGCTTCGGCGCGCGGGTGGAAGTGGGGGTGCGCTCCGGCAGCTCCGGAGGAGGGGGGACCCCCGCAGAGTTGCGGCTTCAGTGCGCGCTTTGTACTGTATACAGTATACACAACACCGGGGGGTGTCAACCACGGATTCAACACCACGGATTCCACACCGCGGATTCCCACCGCGGATTCCCAATATTCCCGCCCGGACTTCCCTTTCCCCCGTTCCCGGCGGCGGGGTACAATGTGCGGTGAATTCAGCGATCGATCAGAGGGTGTTCGTGAGGGAAGGGCTGGTCTACACGGTCCCGCGCAGGCTGGAAGGATGCCGGCTGGACCGGTTTCTTCGGAAGATGATGCACGACCTGCCTGCAAAGAGCGTCCGGTTTGCGATCGATGCCGGGGACGTTGCCGTGGGCCTGGAGGAGGGGAAGAAAGGGTGCTCCCTCCAGGCCGGGGACGAGGTCGTCGTCCGGAAGATCGCGGAACGGGAGGACTGGCTTCCCGTTCCCGGAAATCTCCCCGGCGCCTCCGTTCTTTACGCCGACGCCGATGTTGCGGTGCTCTCCAAGCCCGCTGACGTGCACACCGAGCCGCAGCGTCCGATGGAGATGGGGACCCTTGCGGGAGTTCTCCGGTTCCTCTATCCGATCGTGGCAGAAATCTCGAAGGAGCCGGGCCTCACGCTCCTTACCCGTCTCGACTACGCTACGAGCGGTGCGGTGCCGGCGGCGCTTTCCCCGGAGGCGTTCAAGTTCCTCGCAAGGGAGAGGGAAAAGGGGCGGATCGTAAAAACGTATGCCTGCCTCGTGAAGGGACGGCTGGAAAAGGAGATGTCGCTGTCCTACCTGCTGGAGACTGCAGGAGGGGAGAAGGTCAGGGTCCGGAGAGAACGGAACGAGGAAGACCCTCACTACTGGACCGCCGTCCTGCCGGTCCGTCCGGCGGGTGAATGTACCTTCGTTCGGGCGGTCATTTCCAAGGGGAAGCGCCACCAGATACGTGCGCACCTGGCGGCAGCGGGTTTTCCGATCGTGGGGGACAGGCGCTACGGCGCGGTTCCCCCGGAGGGGCCGGGGAAATGCCGGCTGATGCTGCATGCGGAGGAAGTCCGGTTCGCCCGCCCGGCGACGAAAGAGCTTCTCCGGGTGGTTGCGCCCTTGCCGGTGGAATTCGAGGCTATTTGAGGAGTTCGAGGCGGGATTCGAGATCCTGCAGCATCTGCCGGTCCTCGGGAAGTTCCGCCTGGTATTTCCTGACCAGCTCCAGGTCTCCCGGGTCGATGACGCGCCTGCGGTCCGGATTCAGGGCCAGGTTCTGCCGGTCCTCGACGAACCGGATCAGCTTTTCCTTGGCTGCGATCTTGGCTTTCAACTGCTCCGCCTGGGAGGCCAGTGCTTCCTTCCCCATTGCCGCCTCGGCGGCTTCGTCTTTCGGGGACGGCGCGGGAGCAGGAGGGGGCGGAACGGAAGGGAGCGGTTCCGCCGTGCGGGGAGCCTCGCGGATCACCATCGTTGCCTTGCCTCGGGACCCGGAGGGAATATTCGAGAGATCGTCGGTGAAATGGATCGCGCCCGTCTCGTCTTCCCACTTGTAGATGTCGGCCCGGGAGTCGGCGGCGATCAGCATCAGAAGGGCCATGGCGACGATCGCGCAGCGTCTCATTTGTAATGAACCTCCGTACCGACGCATCCATACCTGATCTGATAATACAATAGGCGATCCGGTGAAATCCACCGGAGGGGCGGGTGCGCCGGCAGGATCGAAAATGATTTTTGGTTCGGATTCCTGTTAGGGACCTAACCCGATGATAAATAAGGTTCGGTCTCCAATGCGAAAATTCCAAACAATGGTTTGCAAATGAGCGGGGGATTGCCTATAGTGCTTTCTGATCATCTCGAGGGAAACCCATTGCCATTGCTTAGGATCGACGAAATCCATCTGTCGTTCGGCGGCGTCAAAGCCATCAATGGCTTCTCTACCGGCGTCGAGAAGGGAAAGATCCACGCTATCATAGGTCCCAACGGTGCGGGCAAGACGTCGATCTTCAACTGCATCTCCTGCGTCTACAAGCCGCAGCAAGGGGCGATCTACTTCGAGGGCAGCAAGATCACCGGGATGCACCCGGACCGGATCGCCCGGCTCGGCATCGCCCGGACGTTCCAGAACATCGCGCTCTTCCATCACATGACGGTGCTCGACAACCTGATGCTCGGCCGGCACCTGTTCCTGAAGCGTGGCTTCTTCGCCGGCGGGATCTACCTGGGACCGGCACGGACCGAGGAGATCGAAAACCGCAAGGCGGTCGAGGACATCGTCGATTTCCTGGAGATCGAGAACATCCGCAAGAAGCCGGTCGGGACGCTGGCCTACGGGCTGCGCAAGCGCGTGGAGCTCGCCCGCGCCCTCTCCCTCAAGCCGAAGCTCCTCCTGCTCGACGAGCCGATGGCCGGAATGAACCTGGAGGAGAAGGAAGACATGGCGCGGTTCATCCTCGACATCAACGAGGAGTGGGGCGTGACGATCCTCCTGATCGAGCACGACCTCGGGGTGGTGATGGACATCAGCCAACGCGTGAGCGTACTGGACTTCGGCGTGAAGATCTCCGAAGGAGTGCCGGCCGAGGTGGCGAAGGACCCCCACGTGATCCGCGCCTACATCGGCGAGGAAGACGACTTCCTCCGGAAACTGGAGGAGCGGTGACCGCGATGAAGGAGGTCCTGGCCCGGTTCGACACCTTTCCCAAGCTCCTGGCCCACAACGCGGAGCGTTTCGGGAACCGCAAGGTAGCCATGCGCGAGAAAGAGTTCGGAATCTGGCAGGAGTTCACCTGGAAGGAATACCACGACCACGTCAAATACTTCTCGCTGGGGCTGGTGTCGCTTGGGCTCGCTCCCGGCGACAAGGTCGCCATCATCGGGGACAACCGGCCGGAGTGGGTCTGGGCGGAGGTGGCGGCGCAGGCGGCAGGCGCCGTCCCGCTGGGGCTTTACCAGGACTCCACCCTGAAGGAGGTCGGCTACGTCATCGACCACTCCGACTCCACGTTCGTGGTGGCCGAAGACCAGGAGCAGGTGGACAAGATCCTCGACATGAAGGAGCAGCTCCCCAAGGTACGATACATCGTTTATACCGACCCTCGCGGGATGCGCAGCTACAAGGAGCCGTTTCTCCTCGACTTCAAGGAGGTGGAGAACTTCGGCCGGGAGCTCGAGCAGAGGGAGCCGGAGCTCTATGAAAAGAAGGTCGCGGCGTCGAAGCTCGAGGACCTCGCCCTCATCTGCTACACCTCCGGGACGACCGGCTTCCCGAAGGGGGCGATGCTTTCTTTCCGGAACCTCCTCACGATGGCGGCGAACCTGATGGAGGTCGACCCCAAGGGGGAAAAGGATGAGTTCGTCTCCTTCCTCCCGCTGGCCTGGATCGGGGAGCAGATGATGTGCCTCTCCAGCGCTCTCCTGACCGGGTTCACCGTGAACTTCCCGGAGAAGCCCGAAACCGTGCAGGAGAACATCCGCGAGGTCGGCCCCACCATCATGTTCTCCCCGCCCCGGATCTGGGAAAACATGACCTCCACGGTCCAGGTGAAAGTCATGGACGCCTCCCGGCTGAAGCGGGCGATGTACAACTGGGCGGTCCCCGTGGGATACGAGTACGCCGACACGATCTTCCGGAAGCGGACCCCCTCGTTCGGGCTGCTCCTGCGGCACCGGCTGGCCTATTACCTCGTGTTCCGGGCGCTGAAGGACCGGCTCGGCCTGCTGCGGATCCGGACCGCATCGACCGGCGGCGCGGCGCTGGGGCCCGACGTCTTCAAGTTCTTCAACGCGATGGGGGTCAACCTCAAGCAGATCTACGGGCAGACGGAGATCTCCGGCATTTCCTGCATCCACCGGGAGGGGGACATCAACTTCGACTCCGTGGGCAAGCCGATCCCCGAGACCGAGGTCACCCTCTCCGAGACGGGGGAGATCCTCTCCCGCAGCCCGTCGGTGTTCCTGGGCTACTATAAGAACCCGGAGGAGACGGAGAAGACGCTTGCGGGCGGCTGGCTGCACTCGGGCGACGCCGGCTACTTCACGGAAGACGGGCACCTGATCGTCATCGACCGCGTCAAGGACGTGATGCACCTGAACGACGGCACCCGGTTCTCCCCCCAGTTCATCGAGAACAAGCTGAAATTCTCACCCTACATCAAGGAGTGCGTCTGCCTGGGGAACGAGCGGGACTTCATCGCCTCGATGATCTGCATCGACTACCCCAATGTCGGAAAGTGGGCGGAGAACCGGAGGATCAACTACACGACCTACACGGATCTTGCGGGGAAGCCCGAAGTCGTCGACCTGATCGCGAAAGAGATAGCCAAGGTCAACGAGACGCTTCCGGCGACGACGAGGATCCGGAAATTTCTTCTCCTGTACAAGGAGCTGGATGCCGACGACGACGAACTGACGCGCACGCGGAAAGTGCGGCGGGCCTTCGTCGGGGATCGGTACAAGCACGTGATCGAGGAGATGTACGCCGGACAGACGGCGATCCCGATCGACGCCGTGATCAAGTACCAGGACGGCAAGACGTCGAACATCAAGACGACGCTCGTCGTCAAGGACATGTAGGGGGCGACGATGACAATGCAATACCTGCTGCAGCTCGTCATCAGCGGCCTGGTCATCGGCAGCATCTACTCGGCGGTAGCGCTGGGGTTCACCATCATCTACAAGTCGACGCGCGTCGTGAACTTCGCGCAGGGCGAGCTGCTGATGGTGGGAGCCTACGTCTGCTTCGCCTTCGTCGTGCAGATGGGAGTGCCGTTCTGGGCGGCCCTCCTGCTGACGGTCCTGTTCGGGATGGTCCTGGCCCTCTTCGTGGAACGGTTGATCCTTCGGCCGATGATCGGGGAGCCGATCATTTCCATCATCATGGTCACCATCGGGCTCGCGCTGGTGTTCCGTTCGATCGTCTCGGCAGTCTGGGGAACCGAGATCCTTGTCTACGAGCCGAAGCTGTTTCCCCAGGAGATGCTGACGATCGCGGGGCTCCCCGTCTCCCTCGAGTTCGTGTGGTGCTTCGTCCTGTCGCTGTTCCTCCTGGCGGTGTTCTCCGTGTTCTTCAAATATTCCAAGGCGGGCGTCGCGATGCGGGCCACCGCCTTCAGCCAGCAGGTCGCGCAGTCGATGGGGATCTCGGTCAAGCAGATATTCGCCCTCTCCTGGATCATCTCCGCGGTCGTCTCCGGGATCGGAGGGGTGCTCATCGGGAACATCAACGGGATCAACAGCTCCCTCTACCACTTCGGGCTCAAGGTCTTCCCCGCGACGATCCTCGGCGGGCTGGACTCCATCCTGGGCGCCGCCCTGGGAGGGCTGATCGTCGGTGTCCTGGAAAACCTGTCCGACGGGTTCTGCAAAGCATATTTCGATTTGAGCGGAGTCAAGGAGGTCGCGCCGTACGTCTTTCTGGTCATCATCCTCATGATCAAGCCTTACGGGCTGTTCGGGACGAAGGAAATCGAGCGCGTCTGAAGATGCCGGCGCGACGGTAAGGAAAGGAACGGATGCATTACTGCGGCGACTATCGAACTTCCTATGTGAAGGACGTCGAGATATTCCAGACGCCGTTTGTCAGGGTTTGCATGGCGCTGTTTCTCGTGTTCCTGCTGGTGCTTCCGTTCCTGCTGAAGGGGGAATACCAGTGGATCCTCCTTCAGATCCTGATCGCCTCGATCGGCGCCGTCGGCATCAACATTTTGACTGGTTTCACCGGCCAGATCTCCCTGGGCCAGGGGGCGTTCCTCGGCGTGGGCGCCTATACCTCGGCCTACATCACGGCGAAAATGGGGCTGTCGTTCTGGGTCGGGGTCCCCGCGGCCGGCATCGTAACCGCCCTGTGCGGGATGGTGTTCGGCATCCCGTCGCTGCGGCTCAAGGGCCTGTATCTTGCCATCGCGACACTTGCCTCGCAGTTCATCCTGGAATGGATCTTCGTCCGGTGGGAGCCGGTGACGGGTGGAAGCTACGGCATCACGATCCCCCGTCCCACCCTCGCCGGTTTCACGTTCGCCTCCGACCGTTCGTACTACTTCCTCGTCCTCGTCATCGCCGTCGCGATGATCCTTTTTGCGTCCAATCTCATGCGGACCAAGACGGGGAGGGCCTTCATGGCCGTCCGGGACCATTACATCTCGGCGGAGATCATGGGGATCAGCCTGTACAAGTACCGGCTCCTCTCCTTCGGCATCTCCTCGTTCTATGCAGGGGTGGCGGGGGCCCTCTACGGACATTCGCTGAAGTTCGTGACCTCGGAGCAGTTCAACATCGAGGTTTCAGTGGTCTATCTCGCCATGATCATCATCGGGGGGCTGGGGAGCGTTCTCGGCTCCATCTACGGCGCGATTTTCATGATCCTGCTGCCGAAGGTCCTCTCGGCGCTCACGGAGGTGGTGCAGGCCGATCTGCCGAGCATCGCACGGCTCGCCATCGCCTTCGAGCACGGGATTTTCGGCCTGATCATCGTCCTGTTCCTGATCTTCGAGCCCGACGGGCTGGCCCACCGCTGGAAGATGGTCAAGGCCTATTGGAAGCTTTATCCGTTCTCGTACTGAAGGGTTGTAGTTGTGCTGGCTGCGACAGCGAACGACGGGAAAATCGTGATGAAAGGAGGTGGGATGGCGGGGAAGGGGAGATCGGAGGGCATGGGAAACGGACCAATAACGATGGAAAAACAATTCTCAAGGAGGAAAGAATGGGGAAGAACGTGATCCGGGTTGCCGCCCTTGCGGCGTGCGCACTGTTCCTAATGGCGGGCGGAACCCTCGCCGCCGACATCAAGGTCGGGCATCTGGCCGACCTTACGGGCCCGACGTCGTCGGTCGGGAACCCCTATGCCAAGGCTGTTCAGGACTACAAGGAGTACATCAACTCGAAGGGCGGGATCAACGGCAAGAAGATCGACATGCCGATGTACGACTACGCCTACGACAAGAACAAGGCGATCAACCAGTACAAGAAATACCTGGAAGAGAAGGTCGTGGCGGTCCAGGGATGGGGATCGGGGGACACCGAGGCGCTTACCGGGTTTCTGGCCCAGGACAAGATCCCCTACCTCTCCGCGTCCTACTCGGCGCACTTGACCGACATCAACAAGGCGCCCTACAACTTCTTCATCGCCGCAGACTACACGACCCAGCTCAGGGCGGGCCTGAAGTACATCAAGGACAACTGGAAGGAGAAGAGGGCCCCGAAGGTGGCCTTCATCTACCCGAACGTCCCGTACGGAATTGCGCCCATCAAAGGGGGAAAGGAGTACGCAAAGGAGCTCGGGTTCGAGATCGTGGGGGACGAGAACGTGGATCTCAAGGCGATCGAAGCGAACTCGCAGATGCTGTCGCTCAAGAGCAAGAACGCCGATTTCGCGTGGATCGGCGGGACGACGCCCTCCACGGCCGTCGTCCTCAAGGACGCGAAGAAACTGGGACTCAAGACTAAATTCTTCGTGAACCTGTGGGGGAACGACGAGGACCTCGTCAAGATGGCGGGTGACGCGGCCGATGGCTTGATGGGCCTCCAGGCCGCCTCGATCTACGGAGAGAACGTCCCCGGCATGAAGCTGATCAAGGAGATCACCAAGGGGCAGCACCAGAACACCCACTATATTCGCGGCTGGGTGTCCATGATGGTGTTGTGCGAGGCACTGAAGATCGCGGACAAGAAGGGGGAGCTGAACGGTCCCGGTGTCAAGGCGGCCCTCGAGACGATCAAGGATTACGACACGGGCGGGCTGACCTCCAAGATCACCTTTACCCCGGCCGATCACCGGCCGAACATGTCGGCGAAGATCTACGAATACGAGAAAGGCAAGATGATCCTGAAAAAGACGATCGAGCTCGAGCGCAAGAAGGAGTGGCTCGGTCTGTAAGGCGGGCGGGAGCGGGCGGGGGGGTGAAGATCCCCTCGCCCTTTTCGCAAATTCAACCGAAGGCGGGAACGCATGCTCCAGGTGAACAACATCGAGGTGATCTACTCGGACGTCATCCTCGTGCTGAAGGGGCTGTCCCTCGTCGTTCCCAAGGGGCAGATCGTGGCGTTGCTCGGGGCCAACGGGGCGGGGAAGAGCACCACGCTCAAGGCGATCTCGGGACTCCTCAAGTCCGAGGAAGGCGAAGTGACCGACGGCGAGATCCTCTTCGAAGGGGAGAAGATCAATGGCCGGGACCCCGAGGAGATCGTCCGGCGGGGAGTCTTCCAGGTGATGGAGGGCCGGCGGGTGTTCGAGGACCTGAGCGTGGGGGAGAACCTCCGTTGTGGGGCGCACACCCGGAAGGACTCCGCGAACGTTAAGGCGGATTACGAGCGGGTCTACGCGTACTTTCCCAGGCTCAAGGACCGTCGCAAAGGGCTGGCAGGGTATCTTTCGGGCGGGGAGCAGCAGATGCTTGCGATCGGGCGCGCGCTCATGGCCCGGCCGAAGCTGATGCTCCTGGACGAGCCGTCGCTGGGGCTTTCCCCGCTGCTGGTCAAGGAGATCTTCGGGATCATCAAGGACATCAACGAAAAGGAAAAGACTACGATCCTCCTGGTGGAGCAGAACGCCCGGGTGGCGCTATCCATCTCCAGCTACGGCTACATCATGGAGAACGGGAAGGTCGTGCTCGACGGCGAAACGGAAAAGCTCGCCAACAACGAGGATGTCAAGGAATTCTACCTGGGGATGAACGAGGTCGGCGCGCGAAAGTCCTACCGCGAGGTCAAGCACTACAAGCGCCGCAAGCGCTGGCTTTCTTAATACCGGGGACGTTCTTAAACTTTTTGATCCACCTGTTTTTCGAGGAGTGATCGATGGTCGACCGGAAGCGCGGGTTCTACGACGAGGAGCAGGAGAAGATGTCCTCAAGGGAACGGGCGGGATTCTTGCGGCGCATCCTCCGGGAGACGGTTCAGTACGCCTACGAGAAGGCGCCCGCAGCACGAAGGAAGATGGACGAGGCAGGCGTCCACCCGAACGACATCCAGGACGTCGCAGACCTGGCGAAGATCCCCCTCACGCGGAAGGCCGACCTGAAGAACATCCAGAAAACGGAGCTGCCCTTCGGGGGACTGGCGGCAGTCCCGCCCCGCGGAATGCGCCGGATCTACGTCTCACCGGGCCCGACCTTCGACCCGGAAGGTCGGGAGGAGACCCACTGGCGGTGGGAGAAGGCGTTCGTAGCGGCGGGATTCCGCCAGGGCGACATCGTCCAGAACACCTTCATGTATCACTTTTCCCCAGCGGGCCTGATGTTCGACGAGGCGCTGATCCGGATCGGCTGCACGGTGATTCCCGCCGGCGTCGGGAACACCGAAATGCAGGTACAGGTCCTTCGGGACTTGTGCGTCTCCGGCTATGTCGGCACCCCCTCCTTCCTGATGACCATCCTCGAGAAGGCCAAGGAGATGGGAGTCGTCCCTGGAGACGGACTCCAGCTCCTGGTGGCGCTGGTCGCCGCGGAGATGCTGCCGGAAACTCTGCGAAAGCGGTTCCAGGAGGAATTCGGAATCCAGGTCCGCCAGGCCTACGGGACGGCCGACGTCGGATCGCTCGGATACGAGTGCTTCGAGGCGAAGGGGATGCACGTCAACGACGAGATCGTGATGGAGCTGCTCGACCCGGCTACCGGAAAGCAGGTTGCTCCCGGCGAGATCGGGGAAGTTGTCGTCACCCTGCCCAACACCACCTATCCGCTCGTGCGCTTTGCCACGGGAGACCTCTCCATCTATACGAACGACCCCTGCCCCTGCGGGCGGACCTCCGCACGGCTCCTGCGGATCGTGGGAAGAGTGGACCAGGTAACAAAGGTCAAAGGGATGTTCGTCCACCCCGAGCAGGTGGTCCAGCTCGAGAAGAAGGTCCCTGAGGTCTTCGCCGTCCAGTTGATGATCTCCCGCACCGGCCACGAGGACCGGATGGGGATCCGCGCGATCCTGGGCGAGGGAGTCCTGCCCTCCGATGCGCTTCGGGAGAAAATTGCGGAAACGGCCCGCGAACTGACGCGCCTGCGGGGGGAAGTCGTCTTCGTGCAGGAGGCGGAGATGACCGAAAAGGAGAAGAAGATCCTCGACTCGCGGAAATGGGATTAAACGGACAAGGGGGACCCACAATGGAGGCTGCGACACTTAACGCACATCTCGAGAAGCACCTTCGCGTGCACACGTTTCCACTGGGGATCAAGTCCTTTAAGAAGGGAGAGCAGCTCCCCGAGAAAGTGAAAGTTCCATCTAAGCATCTTGGGATTAAGATGGCGATCTGCCAAGCGATTTCCATCGCTCGGCGCTACGGATGGGCCATGGCGTTCTCGGGGGAGGACCTTTCCTGCCCGATCGCAAAGGCTGCGTTCGGGTTCGAGGAGCGCAACGAATATTACACCTCGGGAGGCCTGGCCGACGGGATGTACGCCTCCTGCAAGGAAGCGGGGGCTCGCTTCGAAGAGGCGCTGGCCAAGTACGACACGGGCGAATACGCCTTCGTGGTCGCGGGCCCCCTGGGCCGCGTGAACTTCATCCCCGACACGGTCCTCGTCTACGGAAATTCTGCCCAGGTGGTTCGGATCCTCAGCGCTTGCCTCTATAAAAAAGGGGGGAGCCTGAAGAGCGATTTTTCCGGTCGCGGAGACTGCACCGACATCATCATCAAGGGGAAGAAGACCGGAGAACCGCAGGTCATCCTGCCGTGCCACGGCGACCGCATCTTCGGGTTGACGGCCGACGACGAAATGGCCTTCACCTTCCCCTACGCGATGGCGCAAGAAGTGGTCGAGGGACTCGAGAAAACGCACGCAGGCGGCGTCCGCTACCCGGTCCCCATCTACCTGCGCTTCCAGGCCGAATTCCCGAAGTCCTACCAGGAACTCGAAAAACTCTGGGAAAAAACCAAATAACTTAATTCCGGGGACGTTCTTAAACTTTTTAAGCATGTCCCATTTTTTTTAAGTATCTTATGAATACCAGACGTTTCCCCATGGTAAAAGGGTTAAAAGTGTGCACAGACATTAAAAAGTTTAAGAACGTCCCTGGGCTTAAGTAAATTTTATGTATCGACTGACGCCGAAAGAAGAAATCAGCGCGAGGATCGGCGCGCTGCGGGTGAAACTGACGCAGGCTGGCCTGGACGGGGCGGTCATCGTCCAGAACCCCGACCTGTTCTACTTCGCCGGCTCCATCCAGCAGGGAATCCTCGTCATTCCCGCCGCCAAGGAACCGGTCTACTTCGTCCGCAAGGTGTACGAGAGGGCGGTCGCCGAGTCGCCGGTCGAGATCATCGTAAAGATCTCCGGCTTGAAGGATATTCCGGCCTGGCTCGGGAAGAAGGGGATTTCCTTCCGATCATTGGGTTTCGAGATGGACGTGATGCCCGTCCTGACCTTCAACCGCTACGCGGCGCTCTTCCCCGGCGTCAGGACGGAGGACATTTCCGGCGCCGTCCGGGAGATCCGTGCCGTCAAGGGGCCCTCCGAGATCGAAGCCATGCGGAGCTGCGGGAAGATGCTCTCCGCGCTGCTTTCCGAGGCGCGGAAGCAGATCCGGCCCGGAATGACCGAGATGGAGCTCCAGGGGATCCTGCAGGGAAAGGCGATCGCGGGCGGTCATACGACCATCACCCGGATGCGCGCCTGGAACCAGGAGGTGGGCCTGGGATGCGTCATCTCCGGCCCCGATGCGGCCGTGCCGTCCTACGCCGACTTCCCCACCGCCGGAAAGGGGACATCCCCGTACGTCCCGACAGGGCAGGGATACCGCGCTTTCGGGAAAAACGAGCCGATCATCGTCGACGTCATGTGGGCCCAGGGCGGCTACCTGGTCGACATGGCCAGGACGTACGTCATCGGGGCCCTGCCGGAGAAGATGACGATGGCCCACGCGCTGGCGGTCAAGGTTCTGCGGAACATCGAAAGCGCGATCCGCCCGGGGGCCGCGGCGGGGGACCTTTATGAAATCGGAATGGAGATGGCCTCCCACAGTCCGTTTGCCGCTAACTTCATGGGCCCGCCGGGGTACAATGTCAAGTTCATCGGGCACGGCATCGGCATCGAGGCGGACGAGTTCCCCTTCATCGCGAAGGGATCGAAGACCGTCCTGGCGCAAGGGATGACGTTCGCCATGGAGCCCAAGTTCGTCTTCCCCGGAGAGGGGGCGGTGGGGCTGGAAAACGCCTATCTCGTCACCGAAACCGGGTTCGAGAAACTGACTCCGATGGAGGAAGAGGTCCTTGCCTGCGCCGTCGGGGCTTGAAGAAGGGAGAGAAACGCCGTGGCCGATTTCCTGAACCGTGAGAATGCACTTCTCCTCGTGGTGGACGTGCAGGAGAAGCTTGTGCCGGCGATCCACAAGGATCTGTACCCGCCGGCCCTTAGAAACATGCAGGTCATGATCGAGACGGCGGGCACGCTTGGGCTGCCGATCCTCCTGACGGAGCAGTATCCGAAGGGCCTGGGCCCGACAGTGTCGGAGATCCTGCGCCCCCTGGAAGGAAAGCGGTACCAAAGGATCGAGAAGGTAACCTTCAGCTGCGCCCGGGACGAGGGGTTCCTGCAGGCGGTGGCGGCCGCAGGACGGAAGCAGGTGGTGATCGTCGGGATGGAGACCCACGTCTGCGTCTACCAGACGTCGGTGGACCTGACCCGTGCGGGGTATTCCGTCTTCGTCCTGGACGACGCGGTCTCCTCGCGTTTCCTGCACAACTACCAAAGCGGCCTTCAGGCGCTTCGCGACGCCGGCTGCACCGTCTTCAGCACGGAAACGGCAGTTTTCCAGCTGCTCAAAGTGGCGGCGACGCCCGAATTCAAGAAGGTGGTGTCGCTGATTCGATGAGGGCGCGTCTTCTTCTCGCCGCCGCCGTTGCGGCTTCCTGCCTGCTGGCGATCGGCACAGCGCGAGGGGCGCGCCAGACAGTTGCGTTTTTTCCCCTGCAGAACCTGTCCGACAACACAGCCGCGGACGATATCTCCCGCCTCGGACAGGCGCTGAAGGAAAGGCTTCAGGACCGGCTCGACGTTCAAGCGGTCCCCATCGAGGGAGCGCAGGACCCCTCCCGAATCCGGAAGAGAGCCCGCAGCCTCGGCGCCACTTACATCCTGACCGGCGCGGTTTCGCGCATCGGGCGGACGATCACACTGGACCTCACCCTCGCCGCGACGGAAGATCCGGGCAAGGGAAGGACCGTCGTGGTCAATGCCGTGGACAACGGAGCGCAGGCCGGAACGGAATTGCGACCTGCCATTAACCGGTTGGCCATCGAAGCCGCATCGAAGCTTAAATACCTGTTCTTCGGGGATGAAGTGATCGGGGAGGGCAAGGAGCGGCGCAAGATCCCCAAGCTCACAGGGACAATCTCCCGCAGCCGGAACGTTCCCGGCGACGTTGTCTCGGTCGCCTGGGGAGACACGGACCGCAACGGAAAAATGGAGGTGATCGCCGCGACCACGGACGGGATCGCGGTATACGGCGTGGAAGGGGACGACCTGGTCGAGAAAGCCCGCATCCCCGATGCGGGGGAAGGCTTCATCCACGTGGACACAGCTGACCTTAACCGGAACGGCGTGGCCGAGATTATCGCGGTCCGGTACGTGACAGGGAAGGCATTGTCCGACATCTGGGAGTACGACGGCAAACAATACCAACGGATCGCCCGCGACATCCCTTATTTCCTTCGGGCGTTGGATATCGGAAAGGAAGGGATCGTCCTCGTCGGGCAGGAGTCCGACCCCGTCGCGATTTTCAAGGGGCCCGTCTATCGCCTGGCGCTCTCCCAGCTCGGGCCTGGGGGACGCAAAGAAAAAGGGACCCCCCTCCCGCTGATCGAGGGGACGTGGATCTATTCCTTCACCACCCTCAAGAAGGGCGGGAGCGTAAGATTCGTCACACTTGGAGACAGAGACCGCCTGGTCCTGCTGGATGGGAACGGGAAAAAGCTGTGGGAGAGCGTCGATGCCGTTTCCGGAACGGAAACGGCCCTGGACGCCCTGCTCAGCCCCTCCGGCAAACCGGAGCTGGCGGTGGGAACGAAACGGCTCTATCTCCCCAACCGCCTCTTCGGCGTCGACCTTCTTGGCGACAAGAACGACGAGCTCATCGTTCTCAATAACCTCGTCACGGCCGGGGGATTCTTCGAGAACCTCCGCGTTTTCTCAAACGCCGAGGCATTGTGTTTCGCACAGGACGGCGACTCTCTGCAGCTCGCATGGCGGACACCGCAGACCGGCAGCTCCGCCCGGGACGCCTTCATCGACTTTTCGCAGGGCGGCAAGCCGTTCCGGATCGGCGTCGCCTCCATCGACAAGGGGAAGATCCTCGGAAAGTTCGGGGAGTGGCGCGTACTATGGCTGAAATGAGTATGGTATAATTTAAAGTTACTGCCAGCGTGGCGGTGTAGCTCAGATGGTGAGAGCATGCGGCTCATATCCGCAGTGTCCGGGGTTCAAGTCCCTGCACCGCCACCAGTCTTTTCTCATTGGCACACATTAGGGAATTGAACCCGGTTTCCCCCTACCCTATTTGATTCTTCCTGATTAATGGTTCTTGATACGATGTAATGCGGAATCGTTCCCATTTTCGGAGATACCTATGGTATTATTTTCCCATATGAATTGTCTTCGCGTTCTCCTCATCGACGACGATGCGAAATTTCTTGCCCAGACAAAGGAAATACTTTCCCGGGAGAAATATTCCGTAACCACTGTGAACAATTATGAAAAGGCTGCGGCACACCTTCGCAGGGCAAAGGGGAAGACCGTCATCCTTTCGGAATTGAACGTCGGGAAGCAATCCGGGCTGACCTTCCTGGAAGACACTCTCCGAAAGTACCCGTATCTTCCATTCATCTTTGTGTCCAAATCGCCAACGCTGGAATCGGTTATCGAAGCTTTGAAGCAGGGGGCCTACGATTTTCTGAGGAAGCCGATCGCCTCGGACATCCTGCGGCACTCGGTCGCGCGGTCCGTCGAGAAACTTAATTTGAGCCTGGAGACCGAAAAGCTCGAGAAGGAAGCGCGCGACCGGCTCTCCCGCCTGCAGGCCGAGCTGAAAGATGGCAGGCTCCAGAGCTCCTACAAGGGGTTCCTGATCTCCATGGCGGGACACGATTTCCAGTCGATCCTGACGGTCCTTGACGGGTATTTCCAGATCCTCAAGGAAAAGTGTGGCGACTGCCAGAAAGCCGATTCCATACAATTCCAGGACCAGGCTGTCCGCACAATCCTTCGTCTGAAGACGATGGCCAATACGCTGCTGGATTACGAGGCCGCGGAGAGAGGACAGATCCGGATCCAATCGAAGCCATTCGAGCTCGATACGCTCCTCCAGGAATGCGCTGCGTTTTACCGCCCTTATGCCGCACAGAAGCAGGTCAGAATCTCCATGGAAGGTGAGTTGCCGAGGCTCAAGGCAAAGGGGGACTCGGAAAGGGTGTTTCAGATCCTGGACAACTTGCTTTATAACGCCATCAAGTTCACCCCTCCGAACGGAGAGGTCCGGATAGGAGCGAGGGCGGAGGATAACAAGTCCGTCACTTTCTGGATACAAGACACCGGAGTCGGAATCCACAAGTCACAACTGGAAAAGATCTTCACCGAGAAGCAGATCGTGGCCAGCAAGGACGCCAGCGCAAGGATCGGACTGGGGCTGAGCATCTGCCGAAAATTAATCGAGATCCAGAACGGGAAGATTTGGTTGGAAAGCGCGCCAGGGAAGGGAACCAAAGTTTTGCTCTCTCTTCTTGTATAATTATTTTCCCACCAAAAGGAAATAATTTCCACACTTTGGCCTTTTTATTCTACTCTTTAGGGCAATAACATCTCAAGCGGAGATTTCCTTGGGGAAATCACACCCCGCAATAACTCTTTTAATAATGGCGCGATATGTGAATTTGTGAAAGTTATTTGCCGATATGGGTAAGGGAGGCACAAGGTTTGCTAAGGTTAGGCTAGACTCGGGAGGGAACGCGGGAGGGAACGAATGACAATATCGAATATCCTCGTCGTTGACGACGACCCTGTATTCACCCAATTTACCCAGAATCTTCTCATCGAGAAGGGGATGAAGGTAACCACCGCCTTCAACAAGGCAACGGCGATGGAATACCTCGACAATCATCATTTTTCCTGCGTCATCCTCGATATTTTCCTCCCCGATGGGAACGGGGTGGACCTCGTCAAGCCATTCCGGGCCAAAGGCATGAACATTCCCATCATCATGGTATCTGGGCAAGGCGACGTCGAGGAGGTCGTACGCGCGATGAAAGACGGTGCGAACGATTACATCAAGAAGCCTTTCCGTCGCGAGGAGCTGCTGCTCAAAATCCAGATGGTACTCGAAAACACACAGGCCAAATGGGAGCTCGAGGAACTGAAAACCAAGATTCAGGTCGAGGACGAGTACAAGCTTCTCTTTTCCATGAGCGACAAGATGAGCAAGGTTCAGGCAATCCTGGACCAGGTCGCCAATACGGACATCACGGTCCTCATCACGGGGGAGAGCGGGACCGGAAAAGACCTGGTCGCCAAGGCTCTTCACAAGGCATCCGATCGTGCGGGGGAGCCGTTCATCAAGGTCAACTGCGCCGCCCTCCCGCGGGAACTCCTGGAAAGCGAGCTCTTCGGATTCGAAAGGGGGGCCTTCACCGGAGCTCACCGGAGGAAATATGGCCGGTTCGAAATCGCGCAAAACGGGACGATCTTCTTGGACGAAATCAGTGAAATGCACATGGACCTCCAATCGAAACTCCTCAATGTTCTCCAGGAGAAACAGTTTTTCCGGATCGGCGGCGAAAAGGAAGTGAAGGTCAACTGCAGGATCCTGGCCGCGACGAATAAAAATCTTGAACGGATGGTGGAGGAGAACCGCTTCCGCCGGGATCTCTACTATCGGATCAACGTGGTGAATATCTTTCTTCCTCCGCTGCGGGAACGCAAGGAGGACATCCCTCTCCTCGTCGATTATTTCCTGAAAAGATATTCCGAAATGTACAACCGGGAGCGCGTGAAAATATCCCCCCGCTTGATGGAACTGTTCCTGAACTACGGCTGGCAGGGAAACATACGGGAAGTCGAGAACAACATCAAACGACTGGTCATCCTGGGCAATGAATCCCAACTCATTGCGGAACTCATGAGAAAAAAGGATAATAGTAATTTTACGCGCTCCAAGGAGGAGCTGGACGAGTATGGCAAGCCCGCAAATTCTCATTCAGGGCCGGCTGTCAACGAGCAACTCCAGTCTTCTTCTGTGCGGGGAGGATCGGGTGAGTCCTCCCTTCCCGAGAAGGGAACCCTCAAAGAGGTCGCCAAAATCGCCCAGCGCAAGGCGGAACGGGAACTGATCGACCGCGTGTTGAGGCAGACGAGATGGAATCGACGGAAGGCCGCGCATATATTGGACATCAGTTACAAGGCGTTGCTATACAAAATCAAGGAGTGCGGGCTGAACCAGGATTAGTTTTTTCTGTTTGTTTTAGAGTGTTTGCGCTGCAAATGCGGTTGAAAAGCGAGACAATAGGAGGAGGAAAGGTGAAGAGACTATGGGCGGTAGCCTGCGCGATGCTTGTAATTTGGATGCTCCTGGTGGCCTGCGGGGGAGACGAGGCGATCGCGGATAACACGGTTCTCGTTGCTCCCCCCAAGCCGTCGCCGAATCTCCGTCAACCGAAGGATCATCCTCCCTCTGTGGCAAGTTCGAATTACAAGATTGGCCCGGAGGACGTTCTCCATATTTCCGTATGGGAGAACAAGGATTTGACCCTGGATGTCGTTGTTCGTCCGGACGGAATGATCTCGGTCCCACTGGTGCAGGACGTCCAGGCGGAAGGCCTTACTGCTGCCGAACTGGCCGATGTCATCTATCAGAAGCTTTTGGTATATTTGAAGGAACCCCAGGTATCCGTCATCGTAACGCAGGTGAATGCTCCGAAGATCTTCGTTCTCGGAAACGTGGTCAAACCCGGACCTTACCCATTGCGAAGCGACATGTCTGTACTACAGGCTCTTTCGCTGGCGGGAGGGTTCACGCAGTTCGCCGCCCCGCGGAGCATCAAGCTCGTTCGCGGCCTGGGGCTCAAGCAGGAAGTCCGGAGGATAAATTATTACAGGCTGATCGATAACGTGGGAGAAGGGAACTATCTATTGCAGCCCGGCGATACCATCGTGGTGCCGTGATGAAGCGGAAACGGGGGGGGAAAATACGGTTCGCGGTTTTCTTTGCGGTTCTCTCGATTACCGTCATATCGCCGGCGATGTCCGCCAACCTGATCGCCACCCCGAAAATCACGATCGAAGAGAGTTGGGACAGCAACATCTTCAGCACTTCGGATAATACGATCTCCGATTACATCACACGGGCGACTCCCGGTCTCGCGCTCTCGCTGGAAACATTGCAAACCACGATCATTCTCAGCGGCAGTTTGGAATACACTCGTTACTCCAGCCATACTGAATTGAACAATCGGGGGACAACAAGGTACAGTTTGAGTGTCGAAAAACCCCTTCAGTTTTCCCCGCGGCTATCTTTACAACCGACGGTTCGTTTCGTGGAATCCAGCGACTCGTATCGCCGCAACCAATTGATCGCGAGTCCTGTCCCGGGGCTTCCCCCCTCGGAAGTCGTAATCACCGCGCCTACCAAGACAAGGGATCTTACGGGATCGTTGCAACTGACTTATCTTCTGAACCCCAAGGTCGACCTAGGACTCACAGCGGGGGGCACGAAGCGAACGTTTCTGGATAATAACGCGGCCGGGGTCGATTCCGATACGGTGACCGGGGGTGCCTCGATCTCCTACCATTTCACTCCGCGTTTCTCCTCGGGAATTTCCATAAATGCCAGTTACAACACGTTCGCAGACAACACGGACTCCCGGTCCAATGCAGCCGGGATCACTGCAAAATACATCATATCCGAATATTACACGTTCGATGCAACCGCCGGCGTCGATTATCTGAGGGAGACCACGCTTACGGGCAAAGACACCAACTCCTCCCCCTCCGGCCAATTTTCCTTGACTTATGCGCGGAAGGATTTTCGAGCCTCCTTGATCGGATCGTACGGGTTGACCGGTGGAGGAAGCTTCGGCGTCACCACCCACAGGGGGAATATCCAGTTTACGCTCACGGACCAGTTTGCCAAGGGTTGGTGGGGGGACCTCACCGGCTCCTACCAGATCAACCAGTCGCTCGATACCCCCAGGACGGAAGACATAAGAACGTGGAATGGAAATGTGGGTCTTCGCTACCAGGCGGCCGAATGGGCATCTTTTCGCCTGTCCGGAAACATGAATCGACAAAGAGCAAGAAACAGCATCGTAGGAGCGGATCTGGATCGAAGTTCCGTTTTGCTGGGCCTGGATTTGAGCAAGGACTACAAACTCTTTTAAGGATAATACATGCCGCTTCGACCCGACATGGAGCCTCTCGAATACCTGGAAGTTTTCCTCAGGAAGAAATGGCTGATCCTCTTTTCGATCGTTCTCGTCATGCTCGCGGCTGCCGTCTATTGCGTCGCGATACCAGACCAATACAAATCAACCACTACCATATTGGTCATACCGCCCCGCGTTTCGGAGAAATACATCACCGCCATGACGAATTACAGAATCCAGGATCGTGTCCCAGCGATCGAGCAGCAGGTCCTCAGCCGGACACGGCTGGTGGCGGTAATGGACGAGATTGGACTCTTCCGGGAGGAGAGGAAAAATATTCCGGTGGAGACAGTGGTCGAAATGATGCAGAACCGGATCGATATCAAGGTAATCCGGGACAAAGACGCTTTTTCCTTGTCCTTCGAGCATGAGAGCCCCAAGGTCGCCATGTTGACGGCTTCAAGGCTCGCCTCCCTCTTCATTGAAGAAAACGTCCAGATCAGGGAACAACAGGCCGTTTCCACCTCCGAATTCCTGGAGACCCAGCTGAAGGAAACAAAGGAGAGGCTCGAGGTGCAGGAGGAGAAGGTCAAGCGCTACAAGTTGCTGTACATGGGAGAACTTCCCCAGGAGATGCAGGCGAATCTGAACGCGATGACGCGAATGCAGGATCAGCTTCGAACCAACGCCGATGCGATCTCGAGATTGGAAGACCGCAAGATGTTCCTCGAATCGAAGGTCAGCGATCTGCAGAAAGAGATCGGCGTGATCGAGGGACAGACGATCAATCCGGAAGACCCGACGCAGAGACTGTTCGGCGAAATCGCCATCCGGCAGAAAAAGATCCGGGAACTGACCCTGAAATACACTTCGAAATATCCTACAGTGGTCCAGCTCCAGCGGGAAGTGGGGGATCTGAAGAAAAAAATCGAACATCTACGGAAATCCGGTCAGCTTCCAAAAGGCTCTCTCGAGGAAGATTTGGCTTCCACGGAGATCGAGACGCGAAGTGCCGTGAGGGAAAGAGAGGAGCTGGGGCGTTTGCAGGAGCAGGTCGCGAATCTGAATCTTGAAATCTCCTCTCTAAAAAAAGAAAGCATGGAGGCACGCAGGACCATCGACAGGGTTCAAGGAAAGGTATCCCGGTTTCCCCAACGGGAGCAGGAGATGATCGCCCTGACCCGCGACTACGATAACCTGAAAAAAGCGTATGACGAATTAATGGAGAAGAAACTCGGGGCGAGGGTCTCCCAGAAACTCGAGGAGGGACAGAAGGGCGAAACGTTTCAGGTCATCGACCCGCCGAGCCTCCCCATGGTTCCCTCCAAACCGAAGCGCTTAAGGATTATTGGCCTCGCTTTCCTGGCGGCGATCGCTCTGGGATTCGGCGGGGCGATCGGATGGGAAATGCTGGATCCGACGCTTCAGGGCCCGAAGGATTTCAAGCATTTCTTCGAATTGCCGATTCTTGCCACCCTTCCCGCAATTCAGGGAGGCGGGGGAATCCGTGTGAAAGGGATACTCCGAACAGCGCTTCTCATCGGGGTATACTCCGTTCTTTCCGCCTTCGTTGTGATCCTCCTGCTGTTTCGGGAAAACATCCAGGTCATGCTCAATATCGCCGGGAGAATCGGATGAAAAACTTATTCTCGCTGCTCGAAAGGAAAGCAACATGGGAGGCGGTTTCCCCTCCGATCGCCAGGGTGGGGAATCAGGATCCCATTTACGTTGAACAGATCAAGGCGATGCGGGCGAAATTCGAATACCGGATCGACATGCTGAAAATAAGGGTCGTCGCCGTCACCAGCGCCATCGCGGGCGAGGGAAAAACGACCTCGTGCGCGCAGCTGGCCATCCATCTCGCCATGACGGGAAGGAAAAAAGTCCTGCTGATCGACGCCGACATGCGGAAATCCGACCTGGCCAAGGGAATGAATCTCCCGACGCTCCCGGGTCTCGGTGAGTTCCTGACCGGTACGGTGACCCTCAAAGAAATCGTTCGGAACTCCTTTCTGCCAGGTTTGTACATCATTTCCGGAGGATCGAGGATCGGCGAGCCGGCAAATCTTTTGGCCGGAGAGAAGTTTCGAGCGTTCCTCGGCGATGTTCGAAGCCAATTCGATGTCATCCTGCTGGATACCCCGCCGATCCTGCCGGTGGCCGATACCTTGGGTCTGCGGGACCAGGTGGACGGCTTCCTGTTCCTGTACCGGGTGGGCCACACCCCATATCCCATGCTGCGTCAGGCGGCGGAAGAAGTGGGGGAAGAGAAGATCCTCGGTGTGGTATTGAACGGAGTGATGCCGAAGAACCAGAGGTATTACCAGCGGTACTACGGGAAATATTACCAGAAGGTTAACCAGGAAGACCCGACAGCGTGATCATCCTCGAAAACCGGTTTTTCTCCCTCCGAAGCGCCGTATGTTTTCTTGTGGAAGGGGGGATCATCATTTTCTCGGTCGTGGCCAGCTTCGTCATTTTCCACGGCCGGTCTACCGCTATCGTAAGTATGGGAGACGTGGTCGCACGAGGGTTAGTCATCACTTTTTTTTGTCAGACCTGCATGTATCTGCTCGACCTCTACGACTTGAAACTTTCTCAAACGTGGGGGGAAATGTTCTTCGCGCTCACGATCGCGGTCGGGTTCGTCTGTGTCGGTATCGGCTTGCTTTCCTATGCCATCCCGAAGTTCGGCGTTGCGGGGAATATGTATTACCTCAGCATCCTGATCGCATCGGTTCTCCTTCTGATTTGGCGCTTTTTGTTTGAGATTTACATTACTCGTATTGCACCTCAAGAGACCATCCTGATCGTGGGGACAGGTGAGGTGGCTCGGCTGGTCGGTCAGGAAGTGAAAAAGAGGCAGCGTCTCGGTTTTCGTCTCGTAGGTTTCATTGGCGCCCCTGCACAGACGAATAACGATTCCGTGGGGGAAGTCGGGAAAGTTCTCGGCGATCCCACACAGATGGATAGCATCGTTAAAAAGTACGACATCCGCAAAGTCGTCGTGGCGATCACGGAACGTCGTGGCGAGTACCCTGTCAAGGAAATGCTGGCGCTCCGGGTGGGTGGGCAACAGGTGGTGGAATGGCCGGTATTCTTCGAGAAGCTTTCGGGAAGGATACCCATCGACAGTCTTGCCCCTTCCTTTTTCATCTTCAACGAAGGGTTTCGAAAATCCAGGATCCTATTAGCCATCCGCCGTGTCGTCAGCGCGATTGTTGCAGCATTAGCATTGGTCGTCCTGCTACCGGTATTTCTCGTTATTGCGATCCTCATCATGCTCGATTCTCCAGGTCCCGTGATCTATTCCCAAACCCGGGTGGGGCAGAACGGCAAACCCATCCGGATCTATAAATTCCGTTCCATGCGAAACGACGCGGAGCTTGACGGGGGCGCTATCTGGGCGGTGAGGGACGATCCCCGCGTCACCAATGTCGGAAGATCCATCAGGAAAACACGGATCGATGAACTGCCCCAGCTGTTCAACGTGTTCAAGGGGGAACTGGATTTCGTGGGTCCCCGTCCGGAGCGTCCGGAATTCGTGGAGAAACTCCAGAGGCTGATTCCGTATTATTCCCTGCGACACACGGTCAAACCGGGGATCACCGGCTGGGCGCAGGTCATGTTCGATTATAGCGGTACGTTCGAGGAGTCGAAGGAAAAACTCCAGTACGATCTTTTTTACATCAAGAACATGTCAGTCAAGCTGGATCTTCTGATCCTCTTCCACACCATGAAAATCGTCATCCTGGGCCGTGGATCAAGGTAATCGGTTCGATCCTTCGATTCAAAAACCGGCCACAATGAAAGACAATCGTTCAACAATTATCCGAAATGTTTTTTCCGTCGACGTAGAGGAATATTTCCAGGTGGAAGCCTTCTCCGAATATATAGAGAAAAATGATTGGGAAAAATATCCATCCCGCGTCGAGGAACAGACAAAGCGATTGTTGGACCTTCTTGACGGGTTTCAGGTCCAGGGCACATTTTTCGTGCTTGGCTGGCTGGCGGAAAGATATCCTGCCTTGGTGAAAAACATTTTCGATGCCGGTCATGAAATCGCCTCTCACGGCTTCAACCATAAAATGGTATCCAAAATGACGCCGGAAGAATTCCAAAAGGATATTCGCAGGTCGAAAGAGGTCCTGGAGGGGATCACCAACACCGCGATCAAGGGATACAGGGCTCCGACCTTCTCCATCCTGAAGAACACATCCTGGGCCTATGAGATTCTTCTTCATGAGGGATATCGTTACAGCAGCAGCGTGTTTCCCATCTGGCACGACCGGTACGGGTGGCAGGAGTTCGGCTATTATCCGCGCAGAATGGCTTCCAATGAAAACGGTGAAATCTGGGAGGTCCCGATGGCTGTCGGATCCCTCGGCCCCTTACGGATTCCTTTCGGAGGGGGAGGGTATCTGCGTTCCTACCCGCTCTTCCTGACCGAAGCGCTTTTCCGGAGCCTTGCCAGGAAAGGGAGGCCGGCGGTGGTTTACATCCATCCCTGGGAGCTCGACTCGATGCATCCCGTGGTTCAGGCGCCCCTCTTGAAACGTCTCAGGCACCAACTTGGTATTCAAACCGTGGAGAAGAAAATAACGGTACTCCTTCAAGCGATGAAATTCGGTACAGTGGCGCAGTATCTCGACGATATGAATAGGAAAGGGAATTCACGATCATGAACAGCGCAATAAAAGTGGTCGAAACCGACCTGGACCACATCGTGGGCAGTCTCAAGGAAGAGTTTTCCCGGATTGCGGGGAAAAATCTTCTTATTACCGGCGGGGCCGGATTCCTCGGGCATTACCTCGTCCAGGCAGTCCTCCACTGGAACCGCAGTACGGATGCGGGAGACGCGATCCGCCTTACCGTATACGACAATTTCGTCCGGGGTGTCCCGGACTGGATGAATCGTTTAAAAGGGGAGAGCAATCTCAAAATGGTGAAACATGACGTGACGCGCCCCCTCCCTCCCGGAATGGAGGACTTCCGGTACATCATCCACGCGGCATGCATCGCGTCCCCCACCTATTACCGCCGGTGTCCCATCGAAACGATGGACGCCAATGTAAACGGCTTGAGATTCCTCCTCGATTACGCGGTCCGGAAAAGGGAGAAAGGAAAACCGGTGGAAGGCTTTCTCTTTTATTCCACAAGCGAAATCTACGGGGATCCGGACCCCGGGAGCATACCTACGCCGGAAACCTACCGGGGGAACGTTTCCTGTACCGGGCCCCGGGCCTGCTATGACGAGTCCAAGAGGTACGGCGAGACCCTTTGCGTTAATTTCGCCCGCCAGCACGATCTTCCCGTAAAAATTGCCAGGCCTTTCAACAATTACGGGCCCGGATTGAAGATTTCGGACCGGCGCGTGATACCGGATTTCACGAGGGATGTCCTGGCGGGCAAGGACATCGTGATGCTTTCCGACGGAAGTCCGTCGAGGACCTTCTGCTACGCGGCGGACGCCATCGTCGGGTACTACAAAATACTCGTGAAAGGAAAACCCGGGGAGGCCTATAACATCGGCGTCGAAGGACCGGAGATCTCGATGGCGAATCTTGCGGAGAAAATCGTCGCTCTTTCGAGAGATCTTTTCGGATACAAGAGAAAGGTGGTGCGGAAAGTCAGCACGGACAAGGACTACCTGATCGACAACCCCAACCGGCGGTGCCCGGTCATAACGAAGGCCCGGACCGACCTGGGTTACAATCCGTCCATAACGATCGACGAGGGGTTGAAGCGATCGCTGATCTGGTACAGGGATAATTCCGTCGCGGAGGATGCGTGATGAAGGTTTCCATCATCGGGACGGGATACGTGGGGCTGGTTACGGGTGTGTGCCTGGCCGAGAAGGGGCACAACGTAATCTGCGTGGACGTCGATGCGGAGAAGGTGGAAAAGATCAACCGAGGAGTTCCCACTTTCTATGAAAACGGCCTCGAGGAGTTGCTGAAAAAGAACCTGGATGCCGGCGTCCGGGCGACCACCGAGCTCAAGGCCGCCGTAACGGGGTCGGACCTTACCATGATTGCCGTCGGCACGCCGTTCGACGGGAACGAGATCGACCTTTCCTTCGTGAAGAACGCCGCGCGGGAAATCGGGGAGGCGCTCAGGCACAAAACGGGGTACCACCTCGTTGTCGTGAAAAGCACGGTTGTTCCCGGGACGACGGACGAGGTCGTCCTCCCCACCCTGGAAAGCGCTTCGGGGAAAAAGGCAGGAAGGGATTTCGGGGTCGGAATGAACCCGGAGTTCCTGACGGAGGGGGAGGCGATCGAGGACTTCATGCGCCCGGACCGGATCGTGCTGGGGGGCATCGACGAAAGGAGCATCGACCTCTTGTCGCAGTTGTATCGTCCATTCATGGATATTCCGCAACTGCGGACCAATACCCGGACGGCCGAGATGATCAAATACGCCTCGAACGCCCTGCTGGCGGCGATGATCTCCTTTTCCAACGAGATCGGAAATTTGTGCGCCGGTATCGGCGGAATCGACGTAGTCGATGTGATGAAGGGAGTCCACCTGTCGAAATACATCAGCGTCATTCTCCCGGGCGGGGAACGACATATGCCGGCGATCGAGGGGTTTCTTGCGGCCGGGTGCGGTTTCGGCGGAAGTTGTCTCCCAAAGGACGTGAAGGCCCTGATTGCCCACGGGGAAAAGTTCGGCACTCCGATGCACTTGCTGAACTCGGTCATCAAGATCAACAAGCAACAGCACATGAAGGTGATCGGTCTCCTGAAAAAGCATTTCCCGTCCCTTTCCGGGGTGAGGGTGGCGGTCCTGGGTCTCGCTTTCCGCCCGAACACGGACGACATGAGGGAATCCCCGGCGATCCCGATCGTCCGGGAATTGATCTCCCAGGGAGCAAGCGTTCTGGCCTACGATCCAGTTGCCCAAAACGAGGCAAGGAAGGTATTGGGGGATCGAAACATTCGATACACCTCATCGGCTCGGGAAGCCGTGGAGGCGGCCCAGGCCGTGGTCCTTGTGACCCGCTGGGACGAATTCCGATCCCTGCCGGATTTCCTTGGCCGGATGGAGCGGCAGCCTGTTTTCGTCGACGGTCGACGCCTGATCGACCGCTTCGCCGTGGCGAATTACGAAGGGATCGGTCTCTGAGGAACGCCCTTGATCTTTACGCCGATCCCATTGAAGGATGCGTACCTGATCGATATCGAGAAGATCGAGGACGCCCGCGGATTTTTCGCTCGGACCTGGTGCAGGGACGAAATCGGGAGTCGCGGCTTGAAAGGCGACTTCGCCCAGGTCAACATCGGGTTCAACAGCAAGAAGGGGACATTGAGAGGGATGCACTTTCAGGCGGCGCCTCACGCCGAGGTCAAGGCTGTGCGTTGCACCCAGGGGGCGGTTCATGACGTGATCGTCGACCTGCGGCCCGACTCTCCCACGTACAGGCGATGGTTTGCTACGGTGCTGTCGGCCGGGAACCATCGGATGCTTTACGTCCCTGAAGGATTTGCCCACGGATACCTGACTCTTACGGACAATGCGGAAATCCACTACATGGCCTCGACGCGCTTTGCGCCGGAATTCGCCCGAGGAGTGCGGTATGATGACCCGGCCTTCGGAATCGCATGGCCGGGCGCGATCACGACGATCTCGGAAAAAGACGCGAGTTGGCCCGATTTCGCCCCATAAGACAATGATCCTCATCGACAAAGCGCTGGAACGAAGGGAACGGGAGGGAAATCCCATCCGGGTCGCCATGGTCGGTGCAGGATACATGGGGCGCGGAATCGCGCTCCAGATCATCTCGTCCATCAGGGGAATGCGGCTGGTGGCGATCGCCAACCGTACGGTTCGGGAAGCCCAACGGGCATACCAGGAAGCGGGAATCGATTCCTGCGTCTCCGTGGAATCCTTGGAGCAGCTTTCGGAACGGGTTTCCACGGGCTCCTATTCCGTCACGGACGACCCGAGCCTGGTTTGCAGGGCGTCCGGAATCGACGCGGTGATCGAGGCCACGGGAGAGATCGAATTCGGGGCCCGGGTCGCGGTGGATGCCGTAAACAACGGGAAGCATGTGGTCCTCATGAACGCGGAGCTGGATGCCACGCTTGGTCCCATCCTCAAGGCATACGCCGACAGGGCGGGCGTGGTGATCAGCAACACCGATGGAGACGAACCGGGCGTGGCCATGAACCTGTATCGGTTCGTGAAGACGATCGGATACCGCCCGGTTCTTGCCGGAAATCTGAAAGGGTTCTACGACCCTCATCGCACCCCCCTTACCCAGAAGGATTTCGCCGACCGGCACAACCAGAAGCCGAAGATGATCACCTCCTTCGTCGACGGAACCAAGCTGTCAATGGAGCTGACGGTGCTCGCGAACGCAACGGGCTTTCGGGTGGGCAGGCGCGGGATGTACGGACCCCGCTGCTCACACGTAAAGGACGCATTGACGCTGTTCCCGTTGAATCAACTGCTCGACGGGGGAATGGTAGATTATCTCCTGGGTGCCGAGCCGGGAACAGGGGCGTTCGTCGTCGGGTACAACGAAAACCCGGTACGGGGCCAGTACATGAAGTATTTCAAGATGGGGGACGGCCCCCTCTATATCTTCTATACCCCTTTCCACCTGCCGCATCTCGAGATTCCCCTCACCGTCGCCCGGGCCGTGTTGTTCCAGGATGCGACGGTGACTCCCCTCGGAGCGCCGGCATGCGACGTCGTTACGATGTCCAAGAGGGACCTCAAGGCCGGCGAGGTCCTTGACGGCATCGGCGGCTATACCTGTTACGGAATGATCGACAATGCGGCGGTTTCGAGGGCGGAACAACTTCTCCCGATGGGTCTTTCGGAAGGGTGCCGCCTCGCGAAGGATATACCGATCGACCGGCCGATTTCCTATAAGGACGTCGAGTTGCCCGCCGGCAGGTTTTGCGATTCCCTGAGGTCCGAGCAGGAGAAGCACTTCCGGCGGGAATGAGCGGCGATTGAAAAGAAATATACGGAGGATAACGTGAAGGTTGTCCTGTTTTGTGGTGGTTTGGGAATGAGATTGAGGGAATATTCCGACAGCATACCAAAGCCAATGATTGAAATCGGATACAGGCCAATATTATGGCACATAATGAAATATTATGCCTACTACGGACATAATAACTTCATACTCTGTCTTGGTTACAGGGGCGATGTAATAAAAAACTATTTCCTGAATTATAATGAATGTCTGTCTAATGATTTTGTCTTGTCAAAGGGATCAAAAGATCTGAAATTGCTCAATCGCGACATTGACGATTGGACCATCACATTTGCAGACACCGGGTTAACCTCTAACATTGGACAAAGACTGGTGGCTATAAAGAAATATTTGGAAGGAGAAGATGTCTTTTTAGCAAATTATGCTGATGGTTTGTCGGATTTACATCTTCCTTGCGTGATTGATAATTTCAAGACGCGGAATAAGATTGCAAGCTTTGTGGCCGTGAAGCCAAAACACAGTTTTCACGTGATATCCTTAAAGAATGGGGATGAAGTGTCTGGGATCCAACATTTAACACAATCTGGCATTTGGATTAACGGAGGTTTCTTCGTCTTCAAGAAGGAAATATTTGACTATATCAAAAATGGTGAAGAACTTATCAACGAGCCTTTCCAGAGGCTTATCGAAAAAGGGGAACTGATTACATACAAATATGATGGATTCTGGGCATCTATGGATACTTTCAAAGATAGACAACACTTGGAAGATTTATACCAAAGTGGGGACCCGCCTTGGCAAGTTTGGAATAAGAAGAACCAGCCAATAACATGAGAATAGACCGCGCATGACCCTGTTAACGTCGCGCTCACCGAGAGAACGAATGGGAATTAAAGAGGAATATCCCCATCCATAGATCGAACGTGCCGTAAACGTGGGGCTCCATCTTTTGGCACCAAAGGGAACAAGAAAAGCGGTGAAAGGATACTTCAAGGTCTCTCATTGACCTGAGAGAGGGACTGACGAAATGATCAGCAGATGGGAGAGAAGAGCTTGAAGAGTCCAACGATCGTGGTACTTGGTGCCGGATTGGCGGGGTTTGGAGCCTCGCACCGGCTCCGGGCCGAAGGCAAGGATGCCGTGTTGTATGATAAAAATGCATACCACGGGGGGCACACTGCATCTCACCATATGGATGGTTTCATTTTCGATGAGGGCCCGCACGTGTCCTTCACGAAGGATGAGCGGATCCGCCAGATCTTCGCCGATAGCGTCCAGGGCCGTTATGAGATCGTCAACGCGGAAATCAGCAATTACTGGCAAGGATACTGGATCAAGCACCCGGCGATCACCAATCTGCACGGTTTGCCACCCGACTTGATGGTGGGCATTTTGCGCGATTTCATCGAACGGCCGAAAGTTAGCGGAGATTCGATTCGGAACTATGAAGACTGGCTGGTGGCCTGTTACGGCCGTACGTATGCGGAAACGTTCCCCATGCAGTACACCCGGAAGTACCACACGACGACCGCCGACAACATGAGCACGGAATGGGTGGGCCCCCGACTCTACCAAGCCAACCTGGAGGAGGTGCTCCTGGGAGCGGTTTCGCCAAGCACGCCCAACATCCACTATGTCCAGGAATACCGGTATCCCGCGCAGAATGGATTCGTCTCGTTCCTCGACCTGTTCCACGCGCAATCGAACATTCTCCTGAATCACCATGTCGTGAAGATCGACCCACGGGCCAAGGAGCTGCACTTTGCTCACGGAGCGGTCATCAGGTACGACCATGTCATTTCCTCGGTACCGCTTCCCGAGCTCATCCCGATGATCGCGGGAGCGCCGAACGAAGTCATCGAGGCCTCGCAGAACCTGTCCTGCACATCCCTTGTATTGGTGAATATCGGTGTTGCTCGTCCGGATGTGTCCTCGGCGAGCTGGTTGTATTTCTATGACGATGACATGCCGTTCAGCCGGATCAGTTTCCCGCGAACCTTTTCGAAGTCAACCGTGCCGAACGGGGCCAGCAGCATTCAGTGCGAAGTATATTTTTCCAGGAAATACCGGCCGTTGGACCGCGCCCCGCAGGACTATATCGAACCTGTTATCAATGGCCTTCGCCGTTGCGGATTGATCCGGGAGGACGACAAAATCCTCCTCCGGAGGGCAATGCATATTCCCTACGCCAACATCATCTTCGACCTGGATCGCGACAGGGCGCTGCGCACCGTGCATGGGTACCTGGACGACCTGGGCATCGCATATTGCGGGAGATACGGCGATTGGGGCTACTTGTGGACGGACACTTCCATTATGAGCGGCGAGAATGCCGCACAACGGATCCTGGATCGAATTACGACATAGGCCCCTGAGAGTTGAGGAGGAAAAATGCCGCGCGTAAGCATCGGGATGCCGGTTTACAATTGTGAGCGTTACCTCCATCAATCCGTCGGGTCGCTGCTTGCGCAAACCTATGGGGACTTTGAGCTGGTCATCACGGACAACGCCTCGACGGATGGGACCGAAGAAATCTGCCGTGGTTTTGCGGCGAAGGACAAGCGGGTCCGGTACATTCGCAACGAGCGGAATCTCGGGGGGCCCGGCAACTTCAGGCGTGTATTCTCCCTGTGCGGCGGCGAGTACCACAAGTGGTCTACCGCAGACGACTACTGGGATCCCACGGTCATTGAGAAGTGCGTTGCCGTGCTGGATCGGGAGCCGGATGTTGTTGCCTGCTACCCCAAGACGAGGTTGATCAAAGAGAATGGGGAGTTTATCGAAGACTATGACGACAACTTCCACCTCCTGGAAGACTCGCCGGGGGCTCGATTCATTCGGATCCTCGATGCAGTCTCGCTGTGCCATGTGCACCTTGGGGTGATCCGGAGAGCGGCCATGATGCGGACGGCCTTGATAGGCGACGAGCTGTCTTCCGATTTCCGTTTTCTCGCGGAGCTCAGCCTGTACGGCAAGTTCTTCGTCCTTCCGGAGCACCTTTTCTTCCGCAGGTTTCACGAAAAATCTTCGAGCTGGGAACGTACGGATATGGATCATCAGCGAGCGTACTACGACCCCGAGCGGAAGACCCGGTTCCTGATGCATGCCTGGCGCCGATACCTCAATTTGCTGTATGCGGTCACGCGCGCGCCGATTGACATGAGGGAAAAGGTTCGGCTCTATCGGTATCTCGGTCGCAAGATGAAGCACCAGCGAAGGATCCTGTTGAAGGAATTGAAGGGAGCCATGGTTCGACCCGAGTGGGGGTGGAATTGACAAGGAATCAAGCTGGTGGTGATGGGCAGGTGGAAGCCGTTCATGGACTTGACTTTCATTAAGGAGATCATTACCGCATGTTGAAGATCTCTTTTAACAACCCCACACCGAAGAAGATACTGTGCCTCGGGGCGCATTGCGACGATATTGAAATCGGTTGCGGAGGTACGATTCTGAAAATGTCCCACGGAATGAAGGGCGCATCGGTTCATTGGGTTGTATTCAGTTCCGACGATCGTCGGGAAAAAGAAGCATGGGAAAGCGCAAATGACTTTTTACGGAGCGTGAAGAGGAAAAAGATCGTGATCCATCGATTTAGGAACAGCTTTTTCCCATACGAGGGGGCGAAGATAAAAGAGTGTTTTGAGCGATTGAAACAGGAGGTCCATCCGGACATTATTTTCACGCATCACGGAAAAGATCTGCATCAGGATCACCGGTTGGTCTCCGAATTGACCTGGAACACCTTCAGGGACCACCTGATCCTTGAATATGAAATACCGAAATTCGATGGCGGCCTGGGATCGCCGAATCTTTTCGTGCACCTGGAGGAGTCCATCTGTAGAAAAAAAACCGGGAAGATCCTTGAATATTTTAAGTCGCAGAACGACAAGGAATGGTTCACGGAAGATACCTTTTTATCGCTGCTGCGGATTCGCGGAGTGGAATCGAATGCTCCCGGGAAATATGCAGAAGGTTTTTATTGCAGAAAATTGATTCTATGAAAGTTGTATGCAGGGTTGGGAAGAACCCCGCCAAGGAGTCATGAAAATTGGGAAACAATGTAACTGCCGCAACAAAATTTGGATTTATCAAGGAGTTTTGGCAATACCGTGAGTTATTTTACTTTTTCATATGGCGGGATGTAAAGGTCAGGTACAAGCAAACCGTACTGGGCGCACTGTGGGCCGTCATTCAACCGTTTTCCACAATGATTGTTTTCACGATTTTTTTCGGAAAATTTGCCAAGATGCCCAGCGAGGGAGTTCCATATCCGGTTTTTTCTTATTCCGCATTGGTCCCTTGGACGTTCTTTGCGGGCGCTGTGGGAAATTCCGGAAATAGTCTCATAGGGAATTCGGATCTATTGACAAAAGTGTACTTTCCCAGATTCGCCATTCCGGCCTCCGCCGCCTTGTCCGGAATAGTGGACTTTTTTATTGCTTCACTGATCCTGTTCGGGATAATGATTTTTTACCATATCCCATTTAGTTGGAGCTTGATGTTTTGGCCGATATTGGTCATACCTTTAATCATTCTTTCGCTTGGCCTCGGAATGGTTTTTTCTTCATTAAATGTGAGGTATCGGGATATAAAATATACGATACCTTTTATCATCCAGGTATTGCTTTTTATAACGCCTATTATTTATCCTATCAGCATTCTACCTGAAAGATACCAAAGACTTGCCGCATTAAACCCGTTGACGGGTATTATAGAGGCGTTCAGATCGACTGTTATTCCGAACAAAAATGTTGATTTCCTGTTATTGGCAGTTTCAATCACTGTTTCTTTGCTGATATTCTTATTGGGATTGGCCTATTTTCGTAAAACAGAAAAAGAGTTTGCCGACATAGTGTAATGTGTGAGTTGCTTCGTTCTTTCCCATGGAGCATAACATGACGGATGCAATAACAGTCGAGCATTTGTCAAAAAAGTTCGATATCAGCAAATTGAGGAAAGAGACACAGTTCCGTGAAGCGCTGGTGAATTTTGCGAAGCGCGCCATCTTTCGTAGCAAGGATTTCAAGGAAGAGATCTGGGCGCTGAATAATGTGTCTTTTTCAGTGGGAAAAGGAGAGATTGTCGGGATCATCGGACGGAACGGAGCAGGGAAAAGCACTTTGCTGAAAATATTGTCGAAAATCATGTACCCCACAAACGGCAAAATAAACATTCAAGGCCGGGTTGGATCGCTGCTGGAAGTGGGAACCGGGTTTCATTGGGAATTATCCGGACGGGAGAATATTTATCTGAACGGTTCGATATTGGGCATGAGGAAAAAAGAAGTGAAGTCGAAACTGGATGCGATTGTCGATTTCGCCGAAGTGGAAAGATTCCTGGATACGCCGATCAAGTATTATTCCAGCGGGATGCGGTTGAAGCTCGGTTTTTCCGTCGCGGCGCATCTGGATACCGATATCTTGTTCGTGGATGAGGTGTTGGCGGTCGGCGATGTTGCATTTCAGAAAAAATGCCTGGACACCATGAAGGATCTGCGGAACAGCGGCCGAACCGTGATCTTCGTATCGCATACGATGTCGACAGTGGAAAATCTTTGTCCGCGTGTCCTTTGGTTCGATAAGGGAGAACTTCGAATGGATGGCCGATCTTCGGATGTGATTAATCATTATATTTCCCAATTTGGTGAAATCGAGGCGAAAACGAAGTTCGATTTGACCGATGTTCCCAATCGTCAAGGGACTGGAATCATTCGATACCTCGGGATCGAATTTCTGACCTTGGATGGAGAACCGAAAGAACACATCTATTGTGGAGACGGCTTGAAGGTAAGACTTTATTACAAAGTGAACAAACCCATTTCGAAACCTGAATTCTATTTTAATATGAAAACCGATGTTGGATCAAGAGTTACGACATTTGGCACGGCGCTCTCGGGTCATGAAATACAGACGTTGTATCCGGGAACCGGATACATAGACGTCGATATTGAATTTTTTAATATTTTGCCGGACCGTTATTATATGAATCTTTGGATTAATACCTGCGATGTTTTAATTACAGAAAATGATATCAACCATGATGGGATTGATTGTGGTGCCGCAATCAATGTCGAAGTTCCAAATTCTAATCAATTGAGTAATGAACTCGAAAAAACGTGTGGACTAGCGAATAAAGGATTCGACAAATGGTGGGGAGTGATGTTTATCCCGTGCAAGTGGAATTTTCAAGGATTACATACTTCTAATATATTAACAAAAAACGTATAATTATATGTTTCGTGATCTCGTATATATCCTGGCGCACTAAATATATATTTATTTAATTCCACAATCCATACATACAATATTATTACTATGAAGGTATTCATTAAATAAATGAATATTCCTGTCGTAAGTATCGGATTGCCTGTTTATAATGGTGAAAATTATATTGAGAAGGCAATTAATTCTATTCTATCTCAAACTTTCAAGGATTTCGAATTGATTATATCTGATAATGCGTCCACCGACAACACAATGGAAATCTGTAAGATTTTGTCAGTAAAGGATCGCCGGATTCGATATTATAGAAATAAAAAAAATCGCGGGGCTGCATGGAATTTCAATCGCGTGTTCCAACTTGCGAGGGGAAAATATTTTCAGTGGGCATGTCATGATGATGTCTGGATTCCGACCTTGGTGGAACGATGCGTGGAAGTTCTGGACAATATGCCGGATGTGGCATTGTGTCATACGCGAACAATGTTCATCGACGAGAACGGAGAGCCATTAAGAAGCATCATCGGAAGGCCGTACCTGGACGATCGAAATCCCTGCCGGCGATTCAGACGATACCTGAAATATCATGCCGATCCCAACGAGTGCAATCCGGTTTTGGGCCTCTTCCGCGCGAGCATTTTGCAAGATACCCCCCTGATCGGAAGCTATCCGGCTTCGGACATGATTCTTTTGGGAGAAGTCGCTCTTCACGGCAAGTTTCATGAAATTCCGGATTGTTTGTTTTCTCGCCGGGACCACCATCTTACATCCGTTCGGGCCAATCCCGGCTGGGAGGATCGCGCGGAATGGTTCAATCCGACTCAAAAAGGGAAAATTCAGATGCCGAGATGGAGATGGTTTTTTGAATGGCTTAAAACGATTCTCCGCAGCCCGATCGGTATTATCGATCGTATAAAATGCGTTTTGGAAGTATGTAAATGGGCAATGTGGAATCGAGTAAATTTGGAAAAAGAGATTATATATTTCGCCCGGCGCGGACTGGCGTTTCAGGCGGAACGCGTGTGCAAGGCATTGCGCAACCCCGGCTGGGCAGCAGAGCAGGTCTGGGCCCGTCTCCACTTACGGAACGCGTTGCCGACTCGTAAGCATTGAGGCGACATCGATCCACCTCTATCTTTCGAACAAATGTAAAGAAATTATTTTCATTCTTTAACAGGGGCTGGCTGGTTCACTTCCAGGGATTGAACTGTACCAGACGCTGGTTAAGGATGTCATACAAGCGTTTTATACAAGCGAAGTCAGTTGGATCTGGCTTGGTTACGATGGGCCGCCTATGCCTCACGGATATCCCGAGCTTGACAAACCGCAACCTCGAAAACAAATAAGGGGCGGTGAAACACTGAGAGAACTCGCCGAGGCCGGTCTATCGGTGGTGATTATAGAGGCGGGAAGACGTTTTAATCCGTTCATTGATTACCCAACCGACCGACCCGAATTCGAATTGACAGATGGAAGGGTTTTCGATGATCCAAACAACTACCGCCGGGATCTCTACACCTTGGGCGGATCCGACAGTTTCAATTACAACCGTGCGAAAGACGTAGGCGGGTCGACAATAAAATATGTTGCAGTGTCTCCACGATTCCACGAAGCGGACTTTCGCGTCCGCACGGAAGATGGCGTGGCCGATGACTGGCCTACCAGGGATGAAGATCTCGAGCCTTTCTATACTCGAGTCGAATACGAGCTCGGGGTTTCTGGACCATCGGGTTCGGAAATAAACCCCTTTGATTCACCGCGAAGCAAACCATATCCTACTCCACCGCACCGATTTAACTTGGCCAGTCAGGCGATTAAACGTGGAGCTGACAGACTTGGATTGCATATGGTTCGCGAACCTGACGCAATTCCCAGTGTGGAATGGAACGGTCGTCCTGCTTGCATCAACGCTGGTACCTGCACATTGGGATGCGCGATCGCTGTCAAATCCAGCATGGATGTTACGTATATCCGTTCGGCCGAGAGAACGGGAATGGTGGAAATCCGGTCCGAGGGCATGGCATATCGAGTAACGGTTGCGCCGGACGGGAAAGCACGTAGCGTCATCTATTTCGATCGCGTGGGAAAGGAACACGAGATAGAAGCAAGAGCGATCGTGTTGGCTGGAAACGCCGTCGAGACGCCGAGATTGCTTCTGCTGAGCGAGTCGGGCATGTTCCCTGACGGCTTGGCGAACTCCAGTGGGCTGGTGGGAAAGTATTTCATGGAACACCCTTATGTACTTGCTTCCGGGGTCTTTTCTGAACGATTGGATCCGTGGCGCGGCCCCCCTACCGGTGGAATGATCCAGGACTACTATGCGACGAACAAGGCCAATGCGTTCGCGCGCGGCTGGACCATTCTTGTAGCCAATGGCCGGCATTTGCTGCTTTCGATTGCTGAGCAAGTGCCGGGTTGGGGAGCCGAGCACAAGCGCCGTATGGAGAGACTTTTTGCTCATACCGTGCGTTTGATCTCAGTTGGCGAACAGCTGCCGGATGTTCGCAATCAAGTGACTTTGGATCCCATAGTCAAAGATCAATTCGGCTTGCCCGTGCCTCGCTTGACCAATGAGTCTCGTGAAAATGATCGTGCCATGATCAAAGCAATCCAGGCAAGCTTGAAGGAAATCCTGGAAGCTGCAGGTGCGACTGAAATCCTGAGGAATGAATTCAGACCGGGTGAGTCCTCCCATTCTTTCGGCACATGCCGGATGGGTTCCGATTCGAAAAGCTCGGTTGTAAACGCATGGGGTCGTACCCATGATGTACCCAACCTCTTCATTGCTGATGGCAGCGTGTTTGTAACCGGGGCAGCAGTGAATCCGGCACTCACAATTTCCGCATTGGCAACACGGACAGCTGCGGGCATGGTAGAAGCCTTTCGAAGAGGCGAGCTATAACATGTCCATATCACCAATATAATCAGCAAGTTATCACAGAGGGATTTTTTTAGAGGGTGTCAACTATGATCAACGATACCCGAACGCCGTCTGAAGAAAACGCGCAGCGCCGGCCGATGTCGTTGGATGAGCGGTTTTCCGTCAAGTCATTGAAGTTCCTGGTGGCAGGCGGGATCAATACCGTTATTACTTACGTGTTGTATGTACTGCTGGTTCACCTCGGGGGGCACTACACGCTTGCGCTGCTTGCGGAGTATACGGGTGGAATCATAGCCGGTTACCACATGAATCGGCACTGGACGTTCGCGGGTCATGGCCGCCCGGTTCGCAGTTCCCTCAAGTACTGCGTGACCTACGGCATCGTTTTCTGCCTCAATCTTGTACTGCTGTGTCTGATTGTTGAACTTGGTGTGCTGGGACCGATTGCCGGTCAGATTGTGGTCATCGGCACGATAACCATGATTAGTTTTTTGCTGCAGAACTTCTGGGTGTTTCGTTGTGCCAAAGAAAGTAGATAGCGGTACGTTGCTGCCTGATGAGTACGCGAAAATGGCCAAAGTGGAGGAAGCTCTGTGGTGGTATCGGACGCTACACCATCTGGTTCTAGAGGTCATACATCGCTACCGGCCGGATCGGGATATTGCGATTCTCGATGCTGGCTGCGGCACCGGTGGCCTGATGCACTTTCTTCGCAGTTGTGGCTACTGGAGTTTGAAAGGAGTCGACCTTTCAAGCATTGCGGTAGAATGGTGCCATCGTCGCAACCTTGATGTGCAGCAGGGGAATTTGACCGACTTCGCTAGCATCTACGCGGAAGAGTCCGCCGACGTCATCGTTAGCAATGACACGCTCTATTTCTTCCAAGAGCCAGAGCAAGAGAATATCGTGGAGCAGTTCCGGCGAGTTCTCAGGCCCGGCGGACTGCTGATTCTTAACTTACCGGCCCTGATGGCATTCCGTGGAATCCACGATATCAGCGTCGGTATCAAAGTCCGATTTTCGAAGGCTGACACGCGAAGACTACTAAAAGAGAGCCTGTTTGATGTTGTGCGGGAGCTGTACTGGCCCTTTCTGCTTTCGCCGGTGATCTACGCAGTGCGACTCTCCCAGAGGATCAAGATGCGGAGGAATCCTCATTTCAAGATCAGGTCTGATATCAACCTGCCGCCAGAACGCCTGAATCGTATTTTTCTGGAGCTGACGCTGTTTGAGAACCGCATGCTGGCAAGAAGACCTTTCGGCAGTTCTTTGCTGCTGGTGGGGCAAAAGCAATTTCGGTAAATGCAACATACGGAACCCAAAGTGAGAATAGGGGAAGGGGTGCCGCCGATAAAGTCTTTGTTTTCGGCATCCTGGAGCGGGAGCGACGAGTCTTCGTGGAAGTGCTTCCCAATGGGGGAAATGTGACCGAAATGTTGAGGGACGAAAACTCATCTGTTCTTGTAATCAAGGAAATCAATAAACAGGAAAAGATCTGGGAAATTGGACAACGGCAAGCAATAGGGGCTGAAATTCAGAGATATGGAGATGGCAAGCTATGAAGTTGTCCGTGGTGATTCCGGTTTACAATGGAGCGGCCACGATTCGCCGACTGGTGGATGATATCATCAATGAGCTTACCTCCAGATATGACCTAGAAGTAGTCCTGATCAATGATGGCAGTCCGTTGGACAACTCGGCGGAGGTTTGCAGGGCGATTGCCTATAACACACCGCAGGTGAAGTTCTTGGATCTTTCCCGAAATTTCGGCGAGCACAACGCGGTCATGGCCGGCTTCAACTACTGTTCGGGCGATGCCGTTGTGGTTGTGGACGACGATTTTCAGAATCCGCCGTCTGAAATTGTGAACCTCGTAGACAAGCTCAACGAGGGTTATGATGTCGTGTTTTCCCGCTACGAGACAAAGAAACACCATGCGCTGCGAAACCTTGGTAGTAGGTTCAATAACCTCGTGGCGAGCATCCTGATCCATAAACCATTGGACCTGTACCTGTCCTCTTTTAAGGCGCTAAACCGTTTCATCATCGACGAGCTCGTCAAGTACACGGGTCCGTACCCATACATCGATGGACTGATACTTAGGGTCAGCCGGAACTACGCGACGGTCCTGGTTCGCCATAGCACGCGCATGGAAGGGCGGTCCGGCTACACCCTCCGCAAGCTTGTTTCCCTGTGGCTGAACATGTTCACTAACTTCTCGATTTTACCGTTGCGCCTAGCAGTGGTGACCGGATGCCTGCTCGCCTTGGCCGGCATGGTTGTGGCCGCCTTCTCCTTTATCGAAAGGCTGCGCAGGCCGGATTTGCCCCCCGGCTGGGCGTCGCTGATGATCTCGATCCTGGTCTTATCGGGCATTCAACTGGTGGCGATCGGCATGGTAGGGGAATACCTTGGGCGGATGTTCATGAAAGACAATGGCAATCCTCAGTTTGTAGTTCGACGTGCGGTCAATTGCGAAAGGCGCAACGATAAATAGTGCTAGGGGCGGAACATTGCACAGGCAACCGCTTGCTGGCCGTAGGCGGTAGGGATTCATCAACAGAAAAAATACAAGAAAGTTCTTCCGGAAAGGGAAATGAAAGTAGGGCAAGAGATGGCTTGGACGGGACATGATGCTGACGTGGATTAAAAAAGAAAAGTTTAGGCTCACTTTATGTCTTATTGCTGGTGTTGGGCTGTTTTTTCGTGTTTGGGGTATGTGGTTTGGTCTGCCTTTCCTGCTTCATCCAGATGAGCCGATATTTGTTGAAAAAGCCATGTTTTTTAGCACTGGCAGCCTTAATCCGCATTGGTTTGGTCATCCTGGCAACAATCTGATGTATATTCTGTTATTTGAGTTTATCGGATATTATTTTTTTGGTCGTTTCTTTAATTGGTTTGATAACGTTGAGGTTTTCAGGGATCATTTTCTTGCTGATCCCACAGTATTCTATTTTTTAGGTCGCTCTGTCGGTGTTTTAACAGGAACATTGAGTGTGGTTGCCATAGGCTATCTCAGTAAAAGATTAGTAAATGAAAGGGTAGGTATAATATCGGCTGTATTTCTTGCGGTTAATCCTCTTTGTATTATGCATTCGAAATATATTCGAACAGATATTTTGGGGACATTTTTTATTATTACGGCGATTTATTATGCGTTAAAATTTTGGGATAGCCGCCGTCGAATGTTCGTCATCATATCAAGCATTGCTATTGGGATGGCTGCTGCCTCAAAATATGTTTTTGCAACAGTCGGAATTGTTATCTTACTCCTTACGTATTTCCTTGGAACGGAATCGCCTGAAAGTTTTTTACCGAAATATCGGCAGAAGAATTCCCATTGGAAATTCTTTTTAATGAATTGCCTGGTTATTGTCATTTCATTTTTTATGGTAACTCCTTTCTTTTTCTTGGATTTTAAAAAGGCTTATCAGGACATTGTCATTGAATCAAGTGCGACTCATTTGGGGGCAGGGAGCCTCCCTCTTCTTCATAATTACTGGTGGTATATTTTCGATGTTTTACTCAAAGATTTTGGTCTACCTATCCTGATAGGAGCGGGCTTGGGATTATTCCTTAGTGTACGAAATATAGAAAGAAGAACAATACTGATTTTGGTTTTTCCGGTTGTTTTCTTCCTTTTTATAGGTGCAGTACGTCTGAAGTGGGACCGTTGGATTATCCCGATAATACCGTTTGTTGGTTTGTATGCGGCAATTGCATTGGATTATTTTCTTAAGGGAACTTTTTTATGTTTGAGTAAAATAGTAAAAAAGCAGAAAAATATGATTGCGATTCAACTCCCGATGTTAATAATTCTCTTAACATTGTTTGTTTTCCATCCTTTGAAAGAAAGCATTGCTATTAATAGAAAAACATGTTTTCCGGACACTCGCCAAATCTGTACAGAATGGATTAAACAGCACATACCCGAGGGCAAATTTGCTCAAGAGTGGTATACGTTTCAACCATCCCCCCGTTACGCATATTTTAGAGGTGAGTATCAAATTGAAAAGTATATAATACTTCAGGAGTTCTCCATTGCCAACAAGACGCTGGAATATTATCGAGTAAAAGGGTTTACACATGTGATTATAAGTAGCTCTCTCTATAATCGCTATTTTCGTGAAGCAGAGCGTTATCCGCAGGAAGAACAGTTTTATCGATCTTTATTTGCGAGAGTTCCATTGAAAACTTTTGAATTCATTGATAACGAGGTAACAGGACCTAATATTGCCATATATTCTATCGATTAGTTTTGTAGTCCTTTAATCTCTCTTAAATTTTATGACAAGATTGTCGTTTGGACGCCTATCTCTTTTATTTAGAACTCAGCGAAACTGAATTTGACGAGTGGTACAAAAGGAATGCTGAATGTCAATAAAGTTAGCTGATACCCGCTACAATATAAGAATCGATGACTTTGTAAAGAATAACTACAGATCGAATCTATATCACGATTATCGATGGGGAACGATTATAGAAAAATGTTTCGGGCATAAGTACCATGTTCTTTTATCTGAGGATACCAACGGGAACATCAACGGTATTCTTCCTTTGGTACACATGAAGAGTTTCAGTTTCGGGAATTTTATCGTTTCGATGCCTTTTTTCAACTATGGAGGGGTTTGTGCGGAAGATGAGGCAGCTCAAAGCGCTCTTATCGATGAAGCAGTCCGCATTGCGAAAAAGATGAACGCAAGCCATATCGAGTTCCGACAAGAACATTCTTTCAATAACGGTTTTCCGGAAAAGACATCAAAAGTTTCCATGCGATTGAAACTCCCTGGTTCCGCTGAAGAACTATGGAAATCGTTACCCTCAAAACTGAGAAGTCAAATCAAAGTGCCGCAGAAAGCCGGGATGATCGCTCGAATCGGACGCGTTGAAGAACTGGAAAGCTTTTATAATATTTTTTCTGAAAACATGAGATATCTTGGAACACCTGTATACCCTAAACGGTTTTTCGGGAATATTCTTGAAGAGTTCGCCACGAATACCTGGATATGTTCCGTTTATATGGAGAATATACCCGTTGCGTCTGGTTTTCTTGCCGGTTTCAAGAATAAACTGGAAATCCCCTGGGCTTCATCCATCCGGAAGCACAATCGATTAAGTCCGAACATGCTGCTTTATTGGTCTTGCCTGAAATTCGCGTGCGAGAAAGGATTCGCTGTATTTGATTTTGGCCGGTCCACCATAGAAGAAAGTACTTACAAATTCAAGGAGCAGTGGGGAGCAGCTCCCGCTCCAATGATATGGAGTTATTGGGTTCGAGAAGGGAAAAAAATTCCGGATATAACACCCAAAAATCGAAAATATCATCTTGCCATCGAAATCTGGAAAAAGTTGCCGATTCCCGTTACGCAAATGCTCGGTCCACGCATTATCAAGAATATCCCGTGAAAATCCAGCGAACCATTCCGCCCGCAGCGGCACCGATTTCCTTGATGGATTTCGTATACGGATTATATGGAATCGTGAATAAAGAAACGGTGGCGAAACTGGAGCATGAAATCAAGGAATATTTCGAGACGAAATACGTGTTCCTGGCATCCTCCGGGAAGGCTGCGCTGTTCCTGATCTTGTCCGGCCTGAAGAGATTGAGCGGGAAAAACAAGGTGATCATTCCTGCATACACCTGTTTTTCGGTTCCGTCGGCAATCCGGATGGCCGGGCTGGAGATCGTGCCTTGCGATATTAGACCGGACACGCTGGATTATGATTTTTCCGAACTGAAGAGTCTGGTCGATGAAGACACCTTGTGCATCCTCTCCACACACCTGTTCGGAATTCCGTCGGATGTCGCGAAAATCCGGGATCTATGCGGGGAAAAGGGGATACCTGTTGTCGAGGATGCGGCCCAGGCGATGGGCGCCGAACATGAAAATAAAAAACTGGGTACGTTCGGGGACGTGGCGTTTTTCAGCCTCGGGAGAGGGAAAAATATCACCTGCGGATCCGGCGGGATCATCATCACATCCGCGGAAAACATCGCGGGTTCGATAGGGAAGTGTTGTTCGCAATTGGAAAGCGTGCCGACCGTCGAATATCTGAAAGATATAATGGAAATCATATTCCTGATGATTTTTCTTCATCCTTCTCTTTACTGGTTTCCCAAGAGCCTTCCTTTTCTAAAGATCGGGGATACCAGATTCTATTGGACGTTCCCCGTGCGCGGATTGACCGGATTCAAGGCGGGACTTTTATATAATTGGCGCAAGAAATTGGAATCCTTCAACAGGAGCAGATCGGCCATCGCCGATTACTATATCCGGAGTCTCGGCCTCAAGGACAGCATGCCGATCTATGCGGGTGCAATTGCTTACCTGAGATTTCCGATGTATCTGAACGGCAATCAATCGAAAGATAAGTTGTGCGAATCCGGGAATTCGCTCGGTATAAGCCCGATGTACCCGTCTCCGATCAACGAGATCCAGGAAATAAAGGAGGACTTCGGGAATTCGAAGTACGCCTGTGCCGAAAGGATCGCCGACACGCTTGTCGCATTGCCGACGCATGTTCTGTTGAATGAAAAGGATCAATGGACGATCAGCGAGGCGGTCAGGGGGTAGGTATGTACTTAGCGATCACGATCGACGTCGAAGAGGACAACTGGTCCAGCTACGACTCGAGTCCGGTCCTGTCGAATATCCCGAAATTATTGGAACTTCAGAAATTATTCGATTCGTACGAGGTGAAGCCGACCTACCTTATCACCTACCCCGTTGTCTCCGACAGGAATTCCGTATCCATATTGAGGAAGATCCTGGAGGACGATGGATGTGAAATCGGCGCCCATCTCCATCCCTGGAATACGCCTCCGTACGATGAGGAAAAAACAGTCGAAAACACCATGTTATACAACCTGGAGAAAGACATTCAGTACAGGAAAATGGAATCCCTGCATGAAAAAATAGTCGAAAATTTCGGGATGGAGCCGGTCACGTTTCGAAGCGGGAGATGGGGGTTTGGCCCTGCGGTTGCGGAGAATATGCATAAGTTAGGTTATAAGGTGGATACCTCGGTTTCGCCATATATAAGCTGGGAAAAGTGTCACGGTCCGGATTTCTCCGATCGATCACCGATGCCGCAATTATTGTATATGGATTACGATAAAAATCCGGGCGCATATATATTGGAAGTTCCCGCCACGATCGGTTTTCTCCAAGGCAATTTTGAGCTCTGCAATTCGATATATAGAAAGATCTCCGGCAGCAAGTTGAAATATTTTCGGTTGAGGGGGATATTGGACCGCCTGAATCTCCTGAACAAGGTATGGCTTTCTCCGGAACCGGACAGTGCGGAATCGATGATCCGGCTTGCGGAAACGATGATGAAAAAGAATTACCAGATACTGAACATGTTTTTCCATTCTCCGTCGTTGCGGCACGGGTTGACCCATTTTACGAGGACAAAGGAAGAGGAAACGGAATTGATCCACCGGATCGATAAATTTCTGGAATTTGCGAAAGCGTCGAATATAAAGTCGATCAAATTGTCCGAGTCCCTGAAGATCATTACTCAAACGGCATGAATCCGAATTTGTCCGGACCAAAAAAAATATTGATCATCGATTTTTTATATCCACTCCCCGAAAACATCGGAAGAAGCATGAGGACCATGAATTTTGTCAGGTTTTTCCGAAAATACGGGGATGTCGATCTATTGTACTTTTATCCTGATTCTAAAAAAGTCGATGACAGGGGGATTTTCAATAAGGAATTTTTCATTCGGCATCCTTCCCGCGATGGATATAAGGAAAAGAAATGGTACCAGAAGATTCAGGGGAGAACGGAAAGACTGCTGAAAAGAAGACCGTGGATGATCACGGAATGGTCGTCCCGGGCACTGCAGGAATATCTTTCCATCGTGCAAGCAGGGGATTACGACATCATTTTTTGCCGCTATGTTCTTGATACCGATCCGTTGTTCAATTTGCCGGAAAATCTAAGGAAACGGGTGGTCCTGGACTTCGATGACGTGTTTTCCGAGTCGCTGTATGGTTTTTACGCGAAATATGACGTGAAATTTTTCTCAAGAATAAGAGACAGAATTCAAAAAAAATTCCTTTTGGCCTACGAAAAGAAATGCCTTGAATTCGGGGCTGCCTTGTTTGTTACCCAACACGATCAAGATAAAGTGGCAGGGAAAGAGAAAAAATATAATACTCATGTCATTCCTAACATCTTTCCAAGCAACGTAAATTTTGACGACGGCCTTGGCAGCGGTTGTCCGAACAGCGATACGTTCCTGTTCATCGGCACTCTGGATTATGCCCCCAACGTTGACGGCTTAAAATGGTTCCTCGATACGGTTTTCAAACATATTCCGGGGCAGGCGGGAAAGGCCAAACTGCTGGTCGTCGGCCGGGCGCCTACTTCCGAGGTAAGAACATTGTGCAGCACGATGCCGAATATCGAGCTGCATCCCGATGTCCCGGATGTAGTGCCATTCTATAAACGGTGCGGAATCGTCGTTGTCCCTATATTGGCCGGGGGAGGGACGCGAATCAAAATCCTGGAAGCCGGAATGGCGGAGCGGCCGGTTATGGCCACGCCAATGGGAGCAAACGGACTTGACGTGATCGACGGGAAAGATCTGTTCCTCTTTACCGATATAAAAACTTTCATGGACAGCTATGACAAGTTGAAAGACAAGGAGGTGTACGATTCGATTGTAAGCAACATGAAATTCCTGGTCAAAGATCGATATTCTCCGGAATCCTTCAACAGCAGGATGGCGGAAGCAATCCGACCGTTTATATAAATATGTAAGAAATATGAACTCGACAGACTCTTGACTTCAAAAAACCCTGTAAAGATCGCAATTTTAACGAATGACCTTGGGGGGGGGACCGGGAATCACCTGTTGTCCATGCTGAAACATTGGGATAAAAACGATTATCGAACCGTCATATTCAGCAGCTCCCCGGTAAGGGACCGGGTAGTACCGGACGTCCCGGTCCACTATCTGCCTCCCTCAAAACATTTCGAATTTTATCCGGTCGCCCAAATCCGGCATCTTTCGCATCTTGGTCGACATATGAAAACCGACCATCCCGATATCGTGCACACCTACTTTTTCTGGTCGATCCTTTACGGAAGGCTTTTAAAGTGGGCAGGAAGGATAAAAAACCTCGTCGAAAACCGAGAAGATCAGGGGTTCGACTGGGGTCCGCACGAATACCTGTGGTTGCGTATGACGAGATCTCTGCCGGACAAGATCATCTGCGTTTCGGAGGCGGTCAAAAAAGTGGTCCTGGACCGTGAGGGAGTCGAGGAATCCCGGATCGCGGTGATCAACAACGGAGTCGATTTGAATCATGCGCAGACAGGGATGCAGGCGGAAACAAAGCGAGAGCTCGGGTTCAAAGAAGATCATCTGGTCCTTGGGATGGTCGCGAATTATAACCGGGCCGTGAAGGGGGTGGCCAATTTTCTGAATGCCGTCCCCGCCATCGTCTCTTCGATTCCCTCCGCGAGGTTTCTGTTCGTTGGAGGAGGGAACGAAGAGAACGCTCTTCGGGAGAAGGTGATAACCCTCGGCATCGGTCCTTATGTCGTCTTTGCCGGGTACAGAAAGGACATCCATCGATATTACGAAATCATGGACATCTCCGTGCTTACATCGTTCTCGGAAGGACTGTCCCTTACTTTGCTGGAATCGATGAGTCATGGTATCCCCGTGGTGGCCACGGAAGTGGGGGGGAATCCGGAAGTAGTGGCGGATGGCCAAACGGGGTATCTGGTTCCTGTAAATGATACCCGAATCCTCGTGGATCGGATCGTGGCACTCCTTCAGGATCCGGACGCCCGTCGGCGGATGGGAATCGAGGGGCGTCGGCGCATCGAACGAAAATTCCGGATGCGGGATGTCGCAAGCCGGTATATCGAAATCTATAAAGGATTGATTCCTGCTCGATTCGCGATTTGCCATCCCTTTTGATGATCCAGCGCTTTACTATTTCAGATCAAACATATCAAATTACATGACGGAAAGACGTTTCATATTTCTGCGGACGGAAAGGAGGTGTTTCTCTTCCAGGGATGAAATCGATCCGGATTTCGTGTCAAAGGGACCTTGTTTTCAAGACCAAAAAAAATTGAGGAGGACGCAATGCAGGTTCGTCGAACAGCCGGATTTTTCTTTCTGTTCCTGATCGTTGTCGTATTCATGGCAGCCTGCGGAGGCGGCGGGGGTTCAACGCCCGCGAGCACGCCTGCCAGCAAACCGACAGTCCAAGCGACCGCAGCCGATAACCTTTCGATCACCGGAGCGACTCTCCATGGCAGCGTGAATCCGAACGGGACCGCCACGAAAGCCTACTTCCAGTGGACGACCGATGTTACCTTCCCCCCTGTGAATGTTCATTCCACCGGGGAACAAACGATCGGATCTGATAGTGCATTTCATCCGATGCCCCCTTTTGTCCTTGATGGCCGGACACCCGGCACGAAAATTTACTATCGTGTATATGCCTACAACTCGGCAGGACCGGCTTGGGATAACGTTCCGGTCGATTTCACGACATTAACCTTGCCGCCGGTGGTGACCACGGATAACGCCACGCTCATCACGGCAAGCAGCGCCACTCTCAATGGAACCGTGGATCCGAAGGGGTTGGAAACGACCTACTATTTCAAATGGGGGACAACCCAAAGCATGACCAACCCGCCGACCACCACGCGGACGATCCTGGCCGGGAAGTATACCCCACAGCCGGTCAGCGAGAACCTTGGTTCCGTCCTAAGCGCCGGGACGAGGTATTATTGCCAGCTCGTGGCGCAAAATTCCGCTGGTGCTCCAGTCAATGGAGAAATAAAGCCCTTCGATTCGCTTCTGAATCCTCCTCCGAATGCCGATGCCGGGCTCGACCAGACGATCTTCATGGGGCATACGGTAACGTTGGATGGTACGGGATCCTCACCGTCCGATCCGTCCCGGCCGATCACTTCGTACGAATGGACCCAATTACCGGGAACGGCCGTGACGCTCTCCGATTCGACTTCGCCGACACCGACCTTCACGGCTCCTGTTTTTGACAACAAAGCGGGCGAAATTCTCCAGTTCCAGCTTACAGTGACGGACAACAACAGCCGGTCCCAGTCGGATACGGTAAACGTTGCCGTCAAATGGGGTTTCCTCGATGATTTCAGCGCCAACACCATTGGTGACTATGGGACATTTTTTATCTCGGGGAGCAGTTCAACATTTACATATGATGGCGCAGGAGACAGGGGAAGGGTCGATACGGGGACTGGCCAAGGCCTGATCGTTCAAAGCGATACATTCTCGGCACCGTTACAGACGAATACAGGGGTATTTTCCCTGGATTTCACTCCAATAGGGAGTTATACGGGGAGCCGGTATATCACAATTCGACTTAATGATACGGAAAGTACCTATTACGAGATCTCGACCGGAAATCAGTGGGTGAAAAAGGCGATAAAAGAAGGTACCGTTGACAATGTTGTGGAGACGTTGGCGTTCCCGTATTATCAGGACACTCCGGGGGTAACCTATCCGATCAAGTTTACATTCAACCCGGAGAGCCTGACGGTTGAAGCCTTCGGAGCAACGGTTACCATGAATCCATCGAACACCAACAGCATCACCGTGAATTATATCGAAATCTGGACATCGGAACAGAATGCCTACTATGACAATATTCAACTGGAAGCAGCACCTTGACCTTCCAGCAGAGGAGACACACTCACCGGTTTCAGTAAGTCGGTGCCTTAGATTTTCATCCGTTCCAAAACGGGGGGGGCCTGGAGGCCTCCCCCGTTTTTACAGACGGCATGAGGGGATCATCCCTCGCTCGTTTTCTCAAACATCCTGATTCATTATGAATGCGATCATATTGGATGGCGAACAGCGCTCGGCGCTTGCCGCGTCCAGATCCTTGGGAAGGAGAGGGATCAAGGTTATCGTGGGCGCCGAAAAAATACCGTCTCTTTCTTCTTGCTCGCGCTATTGCGGAGCGAGTTTTACATATCCATCTCCGTATGACGATCCGGACGGATTCCTGCGGGCTCTGAAAAACCTGTCGAGAGCGTCCCGCGATTCCATACTGTTCCCGATGACCGATGTGACACTTACGGAAATATTGTCGAACAGGATGGAATTGCCCGAGAGCGTGATATTGCCATTTGTCGACTATGAAAAATATCTGCAGGTCACGGACAAGATCCACCTTTACCGTCTGGGAAGGGAAATGAACGTACCGCTTCCGGCCACTCTGATATCGACGGATTTCGACGACCGGGAAAACCTGATGGAAGCAGTCAGAAAGTTCGGGTTCCCGGTGGTCGTGAAACCGGCTTTTTCCAAGATCCGCACAGGGAAAGGGTGGATCGATGCAAAGGTTTATCATGTAAGGGAAGAGACGAATTTGCGAAACGTTTTTTCGTACGACATATTTCGGCATTATCCTTTCCTTGTCCAGAAAAGGATCGAAGGGCCGGGCGTAGGGGTGTTCCTGTTGATGAAGGATGGAAAGGTTCTGGCGAGATTCGCACACAGAAGGATCAGGGAGAAACCACCATCGGGAGGAGTCAGCGTACTTTGCGAAAGCATCGAGCCTCCGGCGGACGCGATGCAAGCTGCGGTAAAGATCCTTTCGGCATTACAATGGACCGGCGTCGCGATGGTCGAGTTCAAAATCGACCGGGAGCAAAATGTCGCCAAACTTCTGGAAGTGAACGCGAGGTTTTGGGGATCCCTGCAATTGGCGATATCCTCCGGTGTGGATTTTCCTTATTTGCTGTTTAAGCTGGCAAATGGAGAAAAATTCGAAGAGCCCGATAGGTACACCGTCGGATTGAGATCAAGATGGGAATTGGGGGATTTGGATCATTTGCTGCTTTGCCTTTTCAAGAGTCCCTCGAAATTGAACCTTCTTCCAAACCATCCGGCTAGGGGGAGGCTGATGAAAGACTTCGCATTCGATTTTTTTCGGCCATCCATCCGTCACGAAATCTGGCAGGATCACGATATCAGGCCATTTATCCACGAAATAAAAGGGTATGTGAAGCACTTGTTCGATCGGTAAGCGATTCAGGAATTCTGTTTGACCCTCATGGGAAAATCTTTCTTGAAAAGACAAGTGAAGAACATTTACTGGAGCCTGTACGGCCGAACCATCCGTAAACCGGGATTGCCTACACCAGCCAGATCGGTCCTGTTTGTATGCAAAGGAAACATTTGCCGAAGCCCCTTTGCGGAAAAAATAGCCGCCAAGCATTCAAATCTCCCGGATCGATTTTCATTTGGCTCGGCTGGCATCCGTGTCGAAGATCCGATGCCGCCCACGATGGAGGCAATCCTTACGGCAAAACGTTTTGGAGTAGATCTGCAGGATCACAATTCAAGACGAATCAACTATGATTTGGTGGAATCCTTCGATTTGATTACTGCGATGGAAGCCTGGCAATATCAATATTTAAGGAAAATTTTCCTGGAGTTCAGAGAGAAAATATTGTTGCTTCCGCTGTTTGAGAAAGATGATGGTATTTTTACGGGACATTACTCTACCTATAATATCAAGGATCCGTATGGAAGGAACATGGATGAATATAATGAGTGTTTCAGCAGGATTGAAAACTGCATCGCAGGTTTAATTCATCATATCAACCTCGCCAATTAGGGAATCCATCGGGGTCCGAGAGCTTGCATAAGACTCCAACAAGTATGGTGAAAAGTATTATTAAAAAGGAATCAATGGTTCCTTTTTACTTGATCGTGTTGTATCTGTTTCTGGAATATGTGCGGCCCCAGTTATTGGTTCCGTTTCTTCGTAATCTGCATATACCAGCCATAACGGTAATATTGATTGCCATTTCGTTATTGTTTTCGGGAAAGTTGAGTTTCAAAGGCAAGCAGACGGTTCTATACATTGTTTTATTGGGTGAAATGGTCATACACGGGCCCATCGCCGTGAATAACTATTGGGCTTTTCAAAGATTCTATGAAATGTCGGTGACTTTTATCGCCTACTTGGGAATCATAAACTTTGTAGATAGCGAAGAAAAATACGATAAATTGATCAAATTGTGGTTGAATCTTTTTATTTTTCTGGCCATCTTCGGTATTCTGAATAAAGGCGTCGGTGTGGGGGGCTTTATCGGGGACGAAAATGATTTCTGTATGGCAATGAACATGGTGTTGCCCTTCGCCTTGTTTGGAATTTTTTCGGCAAATGGGAAATCCAAGAAAATATATTTCTTATTTTTAATATGCTTATACTTGTCCTCCATTCTTACATATTCCAGGGGAGGTTTTGTCGGACTGGCTTCCGTGATGATTTATTGCTGGATACGATCGAACAAGAAAATTGTTTTTTCACTTATAATGGGGGTTATCGTCATATTTGCATTGCTGACCGCTTCATCTTCGTATTGGGATAGAGTTGGTACCATTTCAGCAGAATATTCGGAAAGCGTAGAAGGTAGCTCAAAGGGAACAGGGGGGCAAAGGATCTATGCCTGGAAAATCGGTTGGAAAATATTTATTGATAATCCGGTAATAGGAGTTGGGCAGGGGAACTACCCTTGGCACGTGGGAAAGACGGAAGATGAGATGGGAGTACAATGGGAAGAGCGTTCTTTAGCCGGAAGAGCGGCGCATTCGCTTTATTTCACCCTTCTTCCGGAGCTAGGTTTGGTGGGAACGTTTATTTTCTTGTTAATGATTATATTTTCCATAAAAGACTTGGTCTATATAAGAAAAGCGATAACGTACCGGAAAGAGATCTATTCCGAAGAAGAGTCGAAGAAGATATATTATCTTGCAATGGCGCTTGAAGGGAGCTTGGTAGGCTTTCTGACAAGCAGCGTCTTCATTTCCACATTATATTATCCGAACTTATGGTTGTTATTGGCCTTTATCATATCTTTAAGGAGAATCGTATATAATTCATGCGGTGATCTGAATCTTGCTCGTCCGAGATCTACAATAAGAGATTCTATTAAATATGCATAATCCTTTCGTCACAGTAATTATTCCTGCTTTTAATTGTGCGAATTTTGTAGAGAACGCGATCGAAAGTGTATTCATGCAGACGTATAAAAACCGTGAATTAATCGTAGTTGATGACGGATCAAAGGATGACACGGCAAAACATGTATTAAAATATAAAGATAGATTGAAATATATTTACCAGGAAAACGGTGGGGTCTCCAAGGCGAGAAATACGGGCATCAAGCAATCGATTGGCTCGTACATTGCGTTTTTGGATGCAGACGATGTGTGGGAAAAGGATAAGTTGGAAGTACAGATGGAATTCTTCCAGCGTCATAAAGAGGTAAATTTGATATTCTGCAGTTTCAAGCACAAAAAAAACAAAATCATTTTGGAAAACAATATTTATGAAGATACATTCAATTTTTTTAAGGAGTATAATTATACCATTAGGAATATTTTTGAATTCAATTCTTCAATAGTTCATCAAAACAAAAAGGTAGATTTTTTCTGTGGCGATATTTATAAATATCTGTTCTTAGGTAATTTCATACTTCCTTCAAGTGCAATATTTAAAAAGGAGTCATTGAATACCGTAGGATTGCTTAATGAAAAGTATCGGGTTGCAGAAGAAACGGAATTTTTTCTTAGATATTCAAGATACAATAGGATAGGTTTTGTTAATTATCCATTATTATATTATGAAGTACCTGATCCTGACAATTTATCCGGAAAGAGAAATACGGAAAAACTTATCAGAAATGCATTGAAAATTCAAATTGATTCACTAGTGCAAAATCACGATTATTATAAAAAGAACGCAGGATTTTTTGATAAAGGATTGAGCATGACGTATTGTCGTTTGGCTTATTATTATCTATCGGAATACATGATTTTAAAATCCCGGAAATATGCCATCTATGGTATCAAGACGTGCAAATGGAACATGAAATTATATTGGATATTGATGCTGGGTTTCCTGCCAAAGCATTGGTTGGAAAACCTTGTAAAAGTCAAGCAATGGGGAATGAAGAGAGCGTAGTAACGTAAATTATGAAATTATCCTTGATTGCCAAAATGCTGCTGGCAAACCCGTTATATCGCTTAAAGAAAACGAGAGTATCTCTTCAATTAAAGGGAAAAAATGATTTTTTCATTTTGATGCACCATAGGATCATCAAAAAGAATGCATCCGAAACATTCCCGCAAGGCGGGATGTATGTCGAACCGGAAACGTTCGGGAAACAGATCCAATTTTTGAAAGATAACTTTCCTATTATCCCGCTGGAAGAGGTCCCCCGAATCCTGGGTTCGGGAAACAAATTCGGAAAGAATCATCCTTTCTGCGTTCTTACATTTGACGACGGCTGGAAGGATTTTTTTGAGAACGCCTATCCTGTTTTGAAGTCAAAGAATGTCTGCGCGACTGTATTTTTGCCAACCGACATCATTGGGACAAGAAAACAGTTCTGGGCGGATAATCTGGCGCATATTCTATCTAAAATAGAAAAATCTGAAAAATATTCAAGAAATAGAAGTAGTTCGTCCAACCATATTATCGTAGAAAAAATTGAAAATTTAAAAGGCTCGATCGAGCAGAAAATAGAAACGGCAGCCAAGGAATTAAAAAAAATCCCGAATGAGGAAATCGATCGTATCCTCAAAGAGTTGAAAGATAAATGGGAAATAGATCCTATGACCGAAGGGAGATCCTTTCTTACCTGGGAAGAAGCAAGGGAGATGTACAAATCCGGAATCATATGCTTTGG
>Ga0209641_10000025_pt1 | contig 105785 bp, 104 predicted proteins | sample RifCSP16_1_FD_184022 | JGI IMG/M metagenome (GOLD analysis project Ga0209641, IMG submission 184022) | Soil microbial communities from Rifle, Colorado - Rifle CSP2_sed 16_1 (SPAdes) (version 2) | ecosystem: Environmental > Terrestrial > Deep subsurface > Rock core/Sediment | place: Rifle... | reverse complement strand
CCTTTGCCCCGTGTAGGAAGACATTAGAAACCGTGGGTTTCTAAAGTAAGGGGGTCGGGGCAAAAATTGTGTTTATGTGAGATTCCCCGCGGGGTCACAAAACAAAACTAAAATGCTTATAGAAACAATCAAAAACTTTCCGCAACAGTTCAAATACGAGCCGGAGATTGTTAATGGCGAAAAAATCGGTGAGTTTGAATTTGCTGTAATAGGTGGGATGGGGGGGTCTGGACTTGTCGCGGGGATTCTCCGTGCGCTAAAACCAGAACTCGATATAGTAACGCACCACGAATACGGTCTCCCGACTTTTTTGAGACAAGACGAAGATAAGCGACTCTATGTAGCAATTTCGTATTCTGGCAACACCGAAGAAACATTGGATTTTTTTGACGAAGCCATAAAAAGAAACCTGAAAGTTGTAGCAATTTCGATAGGAGGCAAGTTATTGGAGATTGCGGAGAAAGAGAAAATCCCATACATAAAATTACCGGACACCGGCATCCAGCCAAGAATGTCACTTGGGTTTATGATCCGCGCAGTGCTGAAACTTCTCGGAGAAGAAGAGCTATTCAATGAAGTCAGGAAATTAGTCGAGTCGCTAAATAGCGACTTAGGAAAAGAAGGCAAGGTGCTTGCCGAAAAACTGACCGGTAAAGTCCCCGTTATATACAGTTCAAGGCGCAATCAAACACTTGCTTACAATTGGAAAATAAAGTTCAACGAGACGGGGAAAATTCCCGCGTTTTATAATACATTGCCGGAGTTAAATCACAACGAAATGACTGGGTTCGATGTTGTGGAGGGTACGCGCAAACTTTCTAAGAATATGCATTTCATAATTTTGAAGGACAGCGATGATGATAAGCGCATAACAATAAGGATGAATGTGCTCGAGAAGCTATACAAGGATAGGGGACTGCCCGTTACAGTGGTGGATCTGGAGGGCCAAACACGCGCCACAAAAATATTCAACTCGCTTATGCTTGCTGACTGGACGACTTACTGCACTGCAGAGCAGTACGGCGTAGAGGCTGGGCGGGTCCCAATGGTTGAGGAATTCAAAAAACTTTTGTAATGCTAAGGAACAAGCTCATCGTTCTCATGTTCGGTGGGGGCGTGCTACTACTCGTGGCATCTGCCTTAATCGGATTAGTGGGATTGCCTCAGGAGCCGGGCGGGTCGCTCATAATAAGATTTGATCCAGTAAAGAATGAAGCGGGGCTTCTTGGAGGCTCTGGAACTTTTTTTGGACTTCTAGGAACAGTGGCCTTTATTATCATTCTCAATTTTGTGCTTGCGCTTGAAGTTTATAATCGTGAGAAATTCTTGTCGTACGCGATAGGGGCAGTGACACTTCTTATCACCCTCTTATTTCTTGTGGCCTCTGTTAATATCGCTGGGATAAACTGACGCTTGACTGAAAAGAACCTAGGGGCTTTAATAGAACGGCTATGTTTGCGGTAATAGAAACAGGCGGAAAACAATACAGGGTTTCCGAGGGTAAGAAATTAAGGGTGGAGAAATTGGATGCCGAAGAGGGCAAGGTCTTTGTGTTTGATAAGGTATTACTAGTAAGTGATGATATGGGGACTAAAATAGGGACGCCTGTAGTTGGCGGAGCAAAAGTCGAGGCGAAAGTGCTAAAACAGGGTAGAGCCGACAAAGTCATAGTTTTTAGATATCACGCCAAAACACGTTACAGAAAGAAGAAGGGGCACAGACAACCATTCACGGAAGTGGAAATTGTAAAGATAGGCGGCTAGAGATAGCCGTTTATCTTTTGTTATAATTCCTATGATGCTTAATCTCTACAATACTCTCTCAAGGAGAAAGGAAGTATTCAAACCGATTAAACGAGGAGCGGTCGGTTTTTATGCTTGTGGACCGACAGTATACAGTAACCAACACCTAGGGAATTATCGGACGTTTATCTTAAACGATTTGCTTAAGCGAGCACTTGTTCGGGAAGGGTATCGTGTAAAGCACATAATGAATGTGACCGACGTTGGGCATCTCACCGGAGACAACCTTGGTGATGCAGATGTAGGCAAGGATCGTATAGAAGAATCCGCGAAAAGGGAAGGTAAATCAGCGTTAGAAGTGGCGAAATATTATACCGACGCGTTTCTAGGGGATTTGCGGGTTTTAAATATTCTTTCGCCCACCAAACTCGTAAAAGCAACCGCGCACATCAAAGAAATGATTGCGCTTATCCGAACTCTCGAGAAAAAGGGATACACGTATACCATTAAAGACGGCGTATATTTTGACACGAGCAAATTCAAATCATACGGCAAACTTTCTCAACAGACTGGGGGAAAGAGAGCCGGTGCTCGCGTAGAACCAGTAGCTGGAAAGAAGAACCCCGCCGACTTCGCGCTCTGGAAATTCAGCAAACCAAATGAGAAAAGACAGATGGAATGGAAAAGTCAGTGGGGTGTTGGATTTCCTGGGTGGCACATTGAGTGCTCCGCGATGTCTATGAGATATCTTGGGAAAACTTTTGAGATACATTCTGGGGGTGAAGATCACATCGCAATTCATCATGAAAACGAAATAGCACAAAGTGAGGCCGCCACAGGTAAGCAATTTGTAAAATACTGGGTGCACGGACGATTCATGATGGTGGATGGGAAACGGATGGGAAAATCAGAAGGAAACGCTTTTATTCCGCAAGATCTTGTTGCCAAAGGATACAATCCCTTATCATTTCGATATTTAGCCCTAGGTTCACATTATCGGGCGAGGTTAAACTTTACGTGGGAAGCATTAAGCGGAGCGCAAAGCGCACTTCACAAGCTTTACCACGATTTCGCACTCTTTGGCTTTATTGGAAAAGAGAGTGGCAAGAAAGGAGACACAAAGAAATACGAAAAGGCATTTTTTGCCTCTGTAAACGACGATTTAAACATTTCCAAGGCGTTGGCAGTAGTACACGAGCTTATAGCTGATAATAAAGTGAGCGCGATTTTAAAAAGGAAGCTCCTTCTTGAGTTCGACAATATACTAGGATTAGGTCTAAACAACTCAGACAAACTGGCAAAACCGCCGGCCGAGATAAGAAAATTAGTCGTGGAGCGAGAGAGATCCAGGATTCATAAACAGTTTACTAAGGCAGATACTTTCAGGGCGAAGATAGAAAAGCTAGGATACATAGTAGAAGATACTAGCGAAGGACCCTTCGTATGGCCAACAAAGATGTAAGAATTCCACCGCAAGATCTGGACGCAGAGCAATCTGTGCTAGGCGCTTTAATGATTGATAAAAGCGCGATTGCATCTGTTGACGATATTCTCGCCGAGGAAGATTTTTATAAAAAAGCGCACGGAATTATTTATGGCGCAATTCTCAAGCTCTGGGGTGACAACGAGCCAATAGACATCTTAAGTGTTACTACGGAACTCAAGCGCTCTAAACAGCTAAATGCAGTCGGTGGTTCGAGCTATCTCACAGAATTGGTAAATGCAGTTCCCACCGCATCCCACATAGCCCATTACGCAAAGATTGTTAAAGAGAAAAGCATACTAAGGGATTTAATTAAAGTCTCCTCAGCGGTCGCTGAAGACGCGTTCGGCGACAGCGGAGATTTGGACCAACTCCTCGATGAGGTGGAACAAAAAATTTTTGCAGTGTCACAGAAGTCAGTCGTTAGATATTTCTCGCCGATAAAAGATGATCTTAAAGAGGCATACGAAAGAATCGAAAAACTTCACCACGGCGAAGGCGAAAGATTCAGAGGCGTTCCAACAGGATTCACTGGCCTTGATAACCTCCTGTCTGGACTGCAGAGGTCAGAATTTATAGTTGTCGGCGCACGACCTTCATTTGGAAAGACATCTTTTGTCCTCGATATCGCGAGACACGTTGCCGTGGTTGAAGGAATTCCGGTTGGGGTGTTTTCGCTCGAGATGTCGAGAGAGCAAGTTATAGACAGGTTTATAGCAGCAGAGGCCCAGGTCGATTTGTGGAAACTTCGCACTGGGAGATTGAACGACGAGAGGGATTTTGGGATGATCCAATCCGCGTTCGACAAATTAAACAACGCGCCACTTTTTATAGATGATACCCCGTCTCCGAACATCGTTCAGATCCGCTCGATGGCGAGAAGACTCAAGGCGGAGTACGGCCAATTGGGACTTATCGTTGTAGATTATCTCCAGTTGATTCAGCCAAGGAACGCTATGGAGAGCATTGTCCAGCAGGTAACAGAAACTTCGCGCGGACTAAAGGGCATAGCGAGAGAGCTCGACATTCCCGTGCTAGCAGTCTCACAGCTGTCGCGCGCAGTTGACCAGCGAGAGGTAAAAATCCCTAGACTGTCAGATTTAAGAGAATCGGGCTCTATCGAACAGGACGCAGACGTTGTAATGTTTATTTATCCGAAAGATGCAGGAAAGATGGAAGTTTCTTCGGAGACTGAGAATATAACGGAAATAATTATAGCCAAACACAGGAACGGACCACAGGGAACAGTAAGACTATATTTCGACAAACAGAAAGCAAGCTTCCAAAACATAGACGAAACACATCAGTATGAAGACACCGAAATCGATCAAGCGATTCGTTGATATTTTTTCAAGCCTCCCTGGCATAGGCCCGCGCCAAGCAATCCGTTTGGCCTTTTATTTTGTTAGACAGGGAAAGGCCTTTCAGGAGGATTTCGCCCGAACCGTAGCGGATTTCAAGCATATAAGCATTTGCTCACAATGTTTTTATCTGAGCGAGAATAAAGAAGGACTATGCGATTTCTGTAGTGACAAGAATAGAAATAGAGCCGCGATAGCGATAGTGGAAAAAGAGACAGATATATTATCGATTGAAAACACTGGGAAATTTAACGGACGCTATTTAGTATTGGGCGATCTGAAGAAAAACGGGATTCTTGAGACAGAGCAAAAACTACGCTTACAAAGTCTGAAGAAATGGATCGAGAAAGAATTGGACGGAAAAGCGGAAGAGATTGTCGTCGCCATAAATCCGACAACGGAAGGAGACATAATCGCGGCTATAATTACAGAAAGTATGAGGCAGTTTGCAAATAAAGTCTCACGTCTTGGTCGCGGCATCCCGACCGGAGGAGAGATAGAATTTGCAGACGAGGATACTTTGGGAAGTGCAATTGAGGGACGTTCGTAGTCCGTCTATAAAAAATCCACGAAATGGGTTGACTCGGTAGGCCCATTTCATTACATTACTAGTGCTAATTTACCTTATGTCAGACAAAGACAAAGACCCCAAAGAGGAGGCAGGCTCCAGAAAAGATAGAAAAGATAGTAAGGACGAGTTGAAGAAGGCCAAGGCCGAAAGGGATGAATATCTCGATGGATGGAAGCGTGCCAAGGCCGACCTTATCAATTATAAAAGAGATGAGCTGAGGCGCCTGGAGCAGGTGGTGCAGTTTGCAAACGAGGACATGATTAGCGATATAATCACTGTTATCGACAGCTTCGAGCTAGCGATTGCGTCAATGGAGAAAGACAATCCAGCGGTAAAGGGGACGGAGATGATAAAGAGTAAGCTCGAGGATGTATTGAAGAAGAGGGGCGTTTCAAGGATCATCATTAATAAGGGAGACAAGTTTGATCCAAATTTCCATGAAGCAGTAACAACGGTTTCAGGAGAAAGTGAAAAAGGAGATAAACCAGATACCATTGCAGAGGAATTCGAAGCCGGCTATATGCTTTACGGTAAAGTAATAAAAGCGTCAAAAGTAAAAGTGTTTAAATAGAATTATGGGAAGAGTAATAGGAATAGACTTGGGGACAACAAACTCGGCAGTTGCGGTTGTTGAAGGAGGTGAACCTAGAATTTTGGAGAACGCAGAAGGAAACCGCACGACTCCGTCTGTGGTAGCGACATCTAAATCTGGTGAACGTCTTGTGGGACTCGTTGCCAAGCGACAGGCGATTACTAATCCGCAAAATACAATTTCATCTGTTAAAAGACTTATAGGAAGAAAGTTCTCTGACCCCGAGGTCGGTCACGACAAGGACTGGCTCCCTTATGAAATTCGGGAAGCGGCAGACGGTGGCGTCGAGATAAAAATGGGTGATTCTTCGACGGGCTCAGGACAGGAAAAGTGGCACAAACCGGAGGAAATCTCCGCAATGGTTTTAGGCAAATTAAAAGCGGATGCCGAAGCAAGATTGGGAGAAAGCGTAGAAGAAGCGGTTATAACCGTTCCAGCATACTTTGATGATTCACAGAGGCAAGCCACAAAAAATGCCGGCGAGATAGCGGGACTTAAAGTATTACGAATCATAAATGAGCCAACAGCGGCGGCATTGGCATATGGCCTAGATAAAGAAAAGAACGAGCAAATTGTTGTATACGACTTCGGTGGTGGGACTTTCGACATCTCAGTTTTAGAGGTAGGGGATAACACAGTTGAAGTAAAAGCGACTGGTGGTGACACGCACCTAGGAGGTGACGACTTCGACAAGAAAATTATTGAATATCTGGTAGCCGAATATAAGAAACAGGAGGGCATAGATATCGCGAAAGACCCACTCGCCCTACAAAGACTTAAAGAGGGAGTCGAGCGGGCTAAACACGAGCTTTCTACTTCAACTGAAACAGAGGTTAACCTCCCATATATCAGCTCTGATGCATCAGGACCGAAGCACTTCTTGATGAAGCTGACTCGTGCAAAGATTAACGAGCTCACAGAAGATTTAGTTGAGCGCTCAATGAAATTGGTTAAGGATACTGTTGGTGAAGCGGGACTGAAGATGAGCGACATCGATGAAATAATTCTCGTCGGGGGTCAGACAAGGATGCCGGCGATTCAGGAGGGCGTTAAGAAACTTTTTGGTAAGGACCCCCACCTGGGAATTAACCCCGATGAAGTAGTAGCGATCGGCGCGGCAGCTCAGGCCGGAATTCTACAAGGAGACATAAAGGATGTACTTCTTCTAGACGTCACGCCCCTCTCGCTTGGAATAGAGACACTAGGAGGAGTGTTCACTAGATTGATCGAGAAAAATACAACCATACCGACTTCAAAAACTCAGATTTTCTCAACCGCAGCCGACAGCCAGCCGTCAGTAGAAGTTCATGTTCTCCAAGGCGAGAGAGAAATGGCGCAGGACAACAAAACTCTTGCTCGGTTCATTCTGGATGGGCTACCGCCTGCGCCCCGCGGAATACCTCAGATAGAAGTGACCTTCGACATAGACGCAAATGGGATCCTAAACGTAAAGGCACTAGATAAAGCGACAAACAAAAGCCAGTCCGTAAAAGTGGAGGCATCCACAGCCCTAAGCAAAGATGAAATTGAGCGCCTTAAGAGAGATGCAGAAACTCACGCTGGAGAAGACAAGAAGAAGAGAGAATTAATCGATACTAAAAATCACTCAGAGGCGTTAGTTTACACTGCGGAGAAATCTTTGAGAGATGCAGGAGACAAAGTGCCAGCGGAGATTAAGAAAGACATCGAAGAAAAAATCGAGTCTGTCAAAAAAGTATCTGGCGGTGACGATAAGAGCGCTATAGAGAGCGCCACATCTGCATTATCTCAATCGCTTCAGAAGATAGGAGAACTGTTGTATAAAGAAAAAGGCACTGATAATAACGATGATAAAAATGATTCGGGAGAGAAGACCGGCGACTAAATGGTAAGCGTGGAAGTTAACAAGGGAGGAGTAAAACAAGGTTCAGGCTCTCCGCTTAAGTTTTACATACTCGTAGCACTAGCAACGTTAACTGGTCTCGGAGCAAGCTATCTATTTAGCACCGGCAGTTTTCTTTACGGGACGGTTTTGCTTGTACTATTCCTGACACTTTTTGTCACAGAATCTCTACTCATTTCCTCAAGGTTTCACCTTATAGCAGCAGTTGTACTTAATTCCGTCGCGTTTGCGATTCCCTTTGCGAAGCCTTTCTCTTTATTTTTCTTGGGTGGGTTTATCATACTCGTCCTATTTCTGATTAACGGCGCATACAGCGGCAGACGAGAGATGGATAATATGGTGAAGATTCACTTCACGAGGTTGGTGCGAGTTATATCAAGATCAATGATAACAGCAGTGGTTGTGTTTCTTAGCGTTGTGATTATTTTAAACAACAATTTCTCTGCGAGCAGGGCGAGCATAAATCGGCTTGTGGACATCACTACGCCGATTATAAGTAGATTTGTAAATGGGTTTAGCGGAGGGGCAAATACTGGCGAGTTGCTAAAAAGCATAACGGAAAAAGAATTATCCGGAGATAAGAATTTTATAGCTCTCTCTGTAAGGGATAGACGAACTGTCGTAGAGAACCAAGCCAATGAGCTTAAGCTTAAGATTGAAGAGTTAACAGGAATCACGATTGACTCAGGGGCTTCTATAAGGGAGAACGCATACGAAATGATCAACACCAAACTATCGTCCCTTACACCAAAGGCACAGATTTATTGGAGCATGGTTTTAATAGCAGTTTTGTGGCTCTCTATCCAAAGTGTTGAGTTTCTGATATATCTTCCGTTAGCTGTTTTAGTTTTCCTTGTTTACGAGCTCCTTTTTGCTATGAAATTTATAACGATGCAAATGGAAATGAGGAGCAAGGAGGTTATTTCATTGCGCTAGAATTTCTATTAGGATAGTAAGACGAAATTATGGACGACTATTACAAAATTCTTGGAGTAGAACGTGGAGCCTCAAAAGACGAGATTAAAAAGGCATATAGAAGCCTTGCCCACAAATATCATCCAGACAAGAAGGAGGGCGATGAAGAGAAGTTCAAGAGGATTAACGAGGCATACCAAATCTTAAGCGACGATAGTAAAAGACAGCAGTACGACAGATTTGGCCAAGCTTTCGGGTCCGGTTTTAGGGGCGCTCAGGGAGGCAACTGGTCTTGGGATTTTGATCTTGGCGGAATGGAAGATTTAGGCGACTTGAACGAGATATTCAACTCGTTTTTCGAAGGTCTTGGTGTGAAGCAAAAAAGACGCACGTATAACCGCGGGGCTGACTTAGAATTCACAGTGGATGTATCTCTTGAAGAAGCGCAGAAAGGAAAAGTTATGAATCTCGACTACGAGACATATAAGGTCTGCACAGTCTGCGGTGGGAGAGGCCATGCCGAAAAAACAAAGATGAAAAACTGTGATTATTGCAACGGGAGAGGAGAAATTCAGGAGACGCGCAATACGTTCTTCGGTAGCTTCGCCAGTGTTGTAACGTGCAAAGCATGTAGGGGCGTTGGGAAAATTCCCGAGAAGTATTGCAATTCCTGTGATGGAGAGGGGAGGGTAAAAGGTAACAAGGAGGTTAGTGTAGAAATTAGGCCCGGCGTTGTAACCGGTCAGATTGTGAGAATTAAAGGGATGGGCGAGGCTGGTGAGTATAATTCGGGATCCGGAGATCTTTATGTGAAAATCAACGTGAAGCAACATCCAATTTTTGAGCGCAGAGGCAATGACCTTTACAGGTCGAAGGAAATCAATATTGTTGATGTTCTTCTCGGTAAGAAAATTGACGTCGGTACGCTTGATGGTAGAAAAATCGAAGTTGAGGTACCAAGGGGTTTTAATCTAAGCGAAACGATAAGAATTAAAGGAGAGGGTATGACTAGGAGCGATAATATGTATTTACAACTAGAAGTTGTGACACCAAAGAAATTGAGTTCTAAGGCAAAGAGACTTCTTGAGAAGTTAGACGAGGAGGAGCTCGATTAGTTCGTCTGTCGGAACCAGAATATTTCTGCTCCAGCGGTAGAAATTTCTTCCCGCTCGGCATTCTCTGCGACCAAGCGAGAATGCCTCCGCGATGTTCCGCACGACAAACTAATCTCGCTATTAAATTTGATTGTTGTCCGCCCACCAGGGCATCGAACGTCGCTTCACTCCCCATAGGGCTTCCGCCCTCTGGTCTCTGCCTACGATAAATCTTCGGCAGAGGTCACCCCGACGGGGAAACCCTATCGCTTTTCCCCGACCCCCTTTCGTGTTCGAGCCCTAGTGATAAAAAACCGAAAAACACCCGTAATGGGTGTTTTTGTTTTTGTCCGCCCACCAGGGCTCGAACCTGGAACCAACTGCTTAAAAGGCAGCTGCTCTACCATTGAGCTATGGGCGGCTAATGCAAAGTTACTATTAGTTTAGTGTATTTTCAAGATTTGAATTATGAACTGTGAATTTCGATACAATGGTAGTTTGACATTATAACACGTATGTGTTATACACTAGGTACTCCCAAGGAGGCATTGTGAGAAAAACGGAAGAGGTCATTCGGTTCGTGAAGGGCGGCGGGCCTGCATATTGCGGCCGACACCACGGGTACGTCGATGACGCGTACATGGCTGAGTACTTCGACGGCAACGAGTGGATCGAGCTCGACATCGGGACCTTCCACGGAAGTGCGTGGATTCGATTCTATAAGGTCACCTTCTGCGACATGGAAGTGGAGGGAAGGCCAGGGGAACACCCCGATCCGCCGCGTGGTTTCAGCCTCAGGTTCTTTTCGGTCGAGAAGGAAGAGCTCATCGAGTCGGAGAGCCCGTCATACGTGAGAACGTATCACGAACAAGAGCCATTCCTCTTCGACGAAGACACCGATACTGGGTATCTGACCGAGCGCTTGTCGAGATGCCGGCCAGTCAAGTGGGGCCGTGGAGAAGCTCGCCGCATGTACAAGTGGGCTCTGAAGCGTCGCGCACGCGAGCTCAAGAAAGCGCGCAAGTAGATCGTCGCCGCCGGCGGAGAAGAGGCGTAAGACCTCTCTCCCCAAAGGCGGCTTCTTCTTTTGTAAAAGAGAAAGAATTGGAATAATATAAATCTCGAACTTATTTCTTAATGGAAAAACGGACATCCAGCACTATTATTTTCTCAATAATCATCGCGACGAGTATCCTCGCAGGACTTTTTGCATTTCCCAAGGGATTTGGCGCATCACACTTGCCGTGGAGACTTGGCTTAGATCTTATAGGAGGTACTACGCTAGTCTACGACGTTGATTTAACGGGTATCCCAAGCGATGAACAGGAGGGTGCAGTCGCGGGACTCAAAGAAGTTATAGAAAAGCGAGTGAATTTGTTCGGCGTATCAGAGCCAAGAGTTAACATCGTAGAGAAAGAAAGTGGGTACCAATTATTAGTTGATCTTGCTGGCGTTCACGACATTCGTGACGCGATAAATCAAATTAAGGAGACACCGGTTCTAGACTTTAGGGAAGTCGGCCGTGACGAGGGCGGTGAGACAGTTTATACACCGACTGAACTAACCGGAAGGTTCATAACATCAGCGACTCTAGGGTTTAACAACGTAGACAACAGTCCCCTGGTAGTTCTCAATTTTAATGATGAAGGGGCGAAGCTTTTCGAAGAAATAACTGCGAGAAACGTCGGAAAGCTTCTTGCCGTTTTTCTCGACGGTCAGTCCATTACAGAACCAGTTGTCCAACAGAAAATTACGGGAGGAACTGCGCAGATAACAGGTCGCTTTACGATTGAAGAAGCAAGATTGCTAGTCGAACGATTCAATGCCGGCGCACTTTCCGCGCCAATAAAACTCACCAATCAAAGAACCGTAAGCCCGTCTGCGGCTGGAGATTCGCTAAATAGGATGATCGAGGCATGGCTCATCGGAACCGCACTCATAATGCTTTTTATGGTTCTCTATTACAGATCACTCGGTGGCTTTGCCGTCATCGCACTCTTTATCTACATTGTTTTGACACTTGCTCTATTTAAAGTAATTCCTAACTTTACGATGACTCTCGCTGGTATTGCTGGTTTCGTTTTGTCTATTGGGCTCGCAGTCGACGCGAACATCCTGATTTTCGAGAGGACCAAGGAGGAAATGAAGAAAGGGATGGCTAGAGAAGACGCGATAAACGCCGGATTTAAGCGTGCATGGCCGTCCATCAGAGACGCGAATATAAGCACCACAATTACATCAATAATTCTTTATTTCTTCACATCTAGCTTTGTTAAAGGTTTCGCGCTCACGCTCGGCCTCGGTGTGCTTACAAGCATGTTTTCCGCTATCTTTGTTACAAGGACGATATTAAGAATCTTTGTTAGAAACAAATCATGATGGATTTCTTACTAAAACACAGCAAAGCAATTTTAATAACCTCAACGGTCCTCGTGATTGTAAGCGTTATCTCGGTCATAGCGTTCGGTTTCAATTTAGGAATTGATTTCACGAGTGGCTCTCTTTGGCAGGTGAGAATGACCGGCGTAGAGACTAGCGACCTGCGTAATTTCTTTGCAGAGGAGTTTGGAATCGAGGAATTAAATATCGCAATTGATCAATCAGAAAATATTTACGCGCTTACACTTCGCGAAATAACCGAGCACGAGAGGCAAGAAATTCTCACAGCGATGAAAGAAAGATTTGGGGAAGTCGAGGATTTGGATTTCTCTACGATAAGTCCTTCTATTTCCTCAGAACTCAAAGGAAAAGCTTACACGGCAATCGCGCTTGTTATGGTCGGCATTTCTCTATTTATTGCGTTTGCTTTCAGGAAAGTTTCAGAACCAATCAAGTCTTGGAAGTACGGCGTAATAACTTTGATAACCCTTATACACGATGTGGTAATTCCAGCAGGAGTATTTGTTTATTTAGGTAAATTCGCGGAAGTCGGCATAGATATAAACTTCATAGTGGCGATGTTGTTTGTAATGGGCTTTTCAGTCCACGACACAATCGTCGTTTTCGACCGCATCAGGGAAAATCTTCTAATTGTGAAAGAGGAGAAGAAAAGACAGCCGCTCCAAGAGATTGTAAACAGAAGCATAAAAGAAACCGTAGCAAGATCGATAAATACCTCTCTGACGCTTGTGCTGATACTGATTACGTTGTTTTTCTTCGGTCCGATTAGCACCAAAATGTTCGTTTTCGCGATATTAATCGGCACAATCGCTGGAACGTATTCGTCTATATTTTTTGCGAGCCCACTCCTAGTATTTGCCGAGAGATTCTCGAGAAATCCACATGGGCAGTTTAAGAGTTGACATTTTTGCGGTAAGATTGTAAACATATAGGATATAGGAACATGGTAGGAGTAAACATCGACATAAACGGCCTTATCAACGAGGCACTTTTAACCCAGGACGAACGGGCGAAGCGTATTGTTATGGGTAGATATGGGTTGGGCACTTCGGGCAGGAAAACGCTGGCGGCTCTAGGGGGCGAATATGGCCTCACAAGAGAAAGAGTGAGGCAAATTCAGGCAGCTGCGCTTGAGGCCATCCGCGGGGAGATAAAAGAGCACAAGGAGGCCGTAAAATTTCTAAAAGCCATAGAAGGATACCTTAAGGATGTAGGTCACTTGAGGCGTGGAGATCTAATAGCAAAGGATTTTAATATCGGCTTTGGCGGGAAAGAAGATACAGAAGCGTTATCTAATAAACTGCATTTTCTTGCCGACGCCCTAGGATGGCCTTTTGTCGAGGGCGGTAACGAAGATTGGCACGTGGTTTGGTACAGCAAGAAAGATGTATATGACACTGCGAAAAAACTGGTAGGGGAGTTGCTTAAGACAAAAGAGCAAGACTTCGACAAATTCTTAAAATCCGCCAGCGGTAAGTTTAGACTACCGGAACCTCAGATAGTAAATCACCTTTTAATTTCTAAGAGATTCGGAATCGGTCCATACGGAGACATGGGCGCCGACCATTGGGTTCGTGTTAATCCTAAGACGGTTCGCGACAAGATCTACATAGTTTTAGACAAGTCGAAGGAACCAATGCACTTCACTGAGATCGCAGCGAATGTGAACAGCTTAAGCGGTAAGAAGCGCGCGGCAGCTACGGTACACAACGAATTAATTAAAGATCCGCGTTTTGTGTTAGTAGGAAGAGGCACTTACGCAATTAATGTTTAGCGACCTGCTGGGGCAGTCACTCGAAATATTTTTTAACTTCGGGTGGTTTGTATTTTTATCACTAATAGCTTTGGGATTCAAAGAGTTCTGGATGGTAAGAATCGTGACTAACTACATAGACAGCATCGAGTGGGTCGTTTTAGAGATGAAGATTCCGAGAGAGAACATCAAGTCCATAAAGTCTATGGAGCAAGTCTTCGCGGCGATTTATGGAATATACAGTTTCGGACTGAGACCGTGGGAGAAATACGTTGAAGGCAAAGTTGAGATGTGGATATCCTTCGAGATGGTTGGCGACCAAAACGGCGTGCACTTTTACGTAAGATTGCCGAAGCAAAACAGAAACTTGTTGGAGAACGCTATTTTTTCTCAATACCCAGACGCAGAACTCCATGAAGTCGAAGACTATGTAAATAGGTTCCCAAAGGTATTGCCAAACGACGAATACGATCTATTCGGCTCTGATTTTATTCTTCAGCGCAACGAGGCATATCCGATTAGAACCTATATTGATTTCGAAGATCTAAGAGTCAAAGAAGAAGAGGACAAAATAGACCCCGTTGCGGTCATGACGGAAGCGCTATCTAGGCTCGAAGAGGGTGAAGTGATGTGGGTTCAACTTATAGTGCGACCCGCAGACGAAGACGAGTGGGTTTCCAAAGCCAAGGCTGTTATAGACGAAGAAGCTGGAAGAACACAAAAAGGCAAAAAGCAAGGAGTGATTGCTGGGAGCGGTGAATTTTTGGGAAATCTTGCGAAGGCACCAATGCTACCTCCAGAGTGGGCTGGCGTCGCAGATCCAGAAAAGCCTACGTTCAGATTTTACACACCTGGAGAAACGGAAGCGCTTAAAGCGATGTCGAGAAAAGCATCGAAAAGAGGATTCCACGCGTTATACAGAACCGTATATATTGATAGGAAACCAGATTTTAATCCAAAGCACTTCGAGTCCTTTGTCGGAGCTATACAGCTTTATACTGCCATTGATATGAACATGTTAAAACCCGCCACAAAGGAAACTCTAACCAAAGGAACTAAAGTTAGTAGATTCCCATGGCGGAGGAAGAAACTTCTCTTAAGAAGAAAAAGACTATTGTACAAGGCATACCTTAATCGTGAAATTCCACAGCCGCACATTCCATCTGCCTTTAGATTAAAGCTCCAAACCTCTATATTTAATACAGAGGAACTTGCGAGCATATACCATCCGCCGGCGATTTCTGTAAGAGCGCCTAAACTTCGACCTACTCAATTCAAGAAGGGAGAGCCGCCGGTTGATTTGCCAATCAAGGGATAAAAATGGAAGACGATAAAGACATAACAATTCTAGGGAAATGTACGTTCCGGAATCAGAACGTGCAGTTCGGTATCAAGACGGACGATAGGCGTCGCCACATCTACGTAGTCGGTAAGACCGGAACTGGTAAGACGACTTTGCTCGAGAATATGGTTATAGACGATATCCGGGCAGGCAAGGGTGTGGGACTTGTCGATCCGCATGGAGATCTTGCGAAAGACATAATCAACTATATCCCCGAAGAGAGAATTGATGACGTTATCTACTTTGACCCATCTGATACGAGCCATCCAATTGCATTTAACCCGCTAGAGAAAGTAAGAGATGAACACAGGCACTTGATAGCATCGAGCATAATGGCGGTGTTTGAAAAAATATGGCCGGACGTATGGTCTGCGCGAATGCAGTATATTTTGAATAATTCCTTGCTCGCCCTCCTAGAATTCCCTAATGCGACTCTCCTAGGCATTATGAGACTCCTCTCCGATAAGAAGTTCAGAAAAGAGGTGGTTAGCAATCTTACGGATCCAGTCGTAAAAAGCTTCTGGATAAACGAATTTGGTCAGTATTCTGACAGATTAGCAGTGGAAGCAGTCGCGGCAATCCAGAACAAAGTAGGACAGTTTGTAGCTAATCCTCTTATCCGAAACATAATGGGTCAACCTCACTCTACAATAAACCTGAGAAACGCGATTGACGAGGGAAAGATAATCATCGCAAATCTTTCAAAAGGGCAAATTGGAGAAGACAACTCGGCACTGCTCGGCGCAATGCTAATAACACGTATCCAAATGGCGGCTATGAGCAGAGTTGATATACCAGAGGAGGAGCGCAGAGATTTTTATCTATATATCGACGAGTTTCAAAACTTCTCAACGGAGTCTTTCTCAAACATTTTGTCCGAGGCTAGAAAGTATCGACTGAGTCTCACTCTTGCGCATCAGTACATCGCGCAGCTTATAGATGAAAACAACACGACGGTACGTGACGCAATCTTCGGTAACGTTGGGACGATGGTTCTGTTTCGCATAGGCCCCAAGGACGCAGAGTTCTTGGAACCGGAATTCGCTCCGAGATTTATGGAAGGGGATTTGGTTAATCTGCCGAAGTACAATGCCTACGTGAGGTTAATGATAGACGGTGTACCGGCTGCGCCATTTTCTGCAGAGACACTGCCTCCGCATAAAAAGCCGACAGAAACTTTTGTGGACGTGATTATTGAAAACACTCGCAGAAAATATGGAACGGCGAAGGAAAAAGTTGAAGAAAGAATACGAGCAGAGTGGGCAAATGAGTCCGATATAGTCAAAGAGAAAGTTGAGCGTCGCCGCGAAAAAGGACTTGAGATTCTTGAGCAACGTCCACCGATAAAGAAAAAGAGCAATATTGATATAGACAGAGATAAATTAAGAGCTGTGATAGGACAAGATAATGTAACGGAAAGTTCCGAGCCGGCCCCATACGAATTACCGCTGACAGATGAAACTTGATATCAGTGATCTAAAAAGAGGCGGCCTCGTTGTTTACGACGGCGACCCATATATGGTGCTGTCTGTAAAGCACGTTCATATGGGTAGGGGTGGCGCAAGTGTGCAAACGAAGATAAAGAATCTGCGTTCCGGCAAAGTTCTCGATAGAAACTTTAAGTCGGCGGACACTTTTGAAGAAGCGGATATAGAAAAACTTAATGCCAATTTTATCTACGAGAGAAACAGCGAATATTGGTTTAACGAGAGCGGGAATAAGGGGAATAGATTCTCGCTTGTTAAGGATGTTATTGGCGATGCGGCGCCATTTCTGAAGCCAGGAATGGAAGTGAAGGCATTTATATTCGACGGAGGTGTTATAAATATCGAGTTGCCGATCAAAGCCGATTACAAAGTTATAGAAGCTCCTCCTAGCATTAGGGGAAATACGTCATCCGGCGGAGACAAGGTTGTTACAATCGAAGGCGGAGCAAAAGTCACCGTGCCGCTCTTCATAGAAGAAGGGGATGTAATCCGTATCAACACAGAGACATGGGAATACGCCGAAAGAGCAAAGTAGTTCCGGGGAAGCACGTAATTCTAGGAGGGAAAGTAAAAAGGGGGCGTATGATAGCATCCGGCCTTGCCTTCGCTGCTGAAATTCCAGAGACGAAATCCAGCGGGACAATAGAGCTACAGAAAATATTTTTCGCTGCGGCTGGCGTAGAACATATATATGACATGCACAGTGGAACGATAAATTTGGATATTTCGCCAAATAAATTCGAGATACTAAATCCGGATTACGAAGTTACTTGCGAGTGGGCGAGGGGAGTGGAAGAAACCTTTCATTTTGTCAAAGCAACTATTTTTTACAAAGACGTTGAATATGACGGGTACATTTATTATCCATGCCCGTCTAGATTTAAATCACACGGTGACAACATCGTTGGACTTCTAACTTATAAAATACCGGAGGTTAATTACGGGGTTGAGATTTCTGCAAAAGTTCCTAGTTACAAAATAAGGATTATCTAAAAACAGAAGGACCCCGACGCTAACGAAGGACATGTCGGGGTCCTTCTGTTACGTCGGGGTCGTTTCGTCAGCTCGCGAGCTCTCTCAGGAAGTGGGCGAGTTCCGGATCCTTCCAGGACCCGAAGACTCGTTCTGCGCCAGCATCCTTGAGTGCCGCAACGTAGCGTTTGTCCCGGAAGTTCCTTGGCGTCGGCATACCGATAACCATGGAGCCGGCACTGCGCGCCGCGCTAGCACCCACTGTGGAGTCCTCGAAGACGAACACTCTCGACTAGTCGATCACTACCTTTTCCGCAGCTACGGCGGCCTGTACTCCGCTGAAGGAGTCCTCGAAGGAGACTATCCTCGAGGGCTCTTCCCCCATCTTCAGGGCCGCCATGATGTACGCATCCGGAAATGGTTTCAGCCTTTTCACATCGCTCTGGAGAACGATATGATTCGCCGGGAACCATAGGCCTACGCCAGACTTGGCGAAGAGGGTCTTGGCCAGTTCTTCGTCTGTGAGCGAGCACACCGCGATCGGAACGCCGAGTTCGTCACGCAGCATCTCAATCACGGCCTTGCTTCCGGGTCGTGGCCTAACGATGCGTCGGGCCAGCAACCTGTTGACGACCTCAACCTTCATGAGGCGGAGTTCCTCGACTCGCTCCTTGGTGGGAGTTTCACCGGCGAGCTTGAGAAGCTCGCTGATGACGAATCTGTCGCCACCTCCGATTGCGCCAGTAATCACCCGCTCGAACGACTGGGGGTCCTCGGTGAAACCGAGATATAGAAGACCGAGATATCGCGCGACCGCGAGGAGTCCAAGAAAGTGGATTTTTTCGATATCGACCAGAGTCCCCTCAAGGTCGACAGCGGCTGCCATGAGCCTCTTGACCATGATGGGCCTCCAGTTAGTTGGTAAAGGACATTGTAAGACTACAATATATTAGCGAGTTTGTCAACTGTATTTAAAACTTATCTCGCTTTATTTATAGTGTGAACGTGAAAGAGAAAGACCAACTTACTAAACAAACAAACGGCAAAGTTTTCGTGGGACTTTCCGGCGGAGTAGATTCGTCGGTAGCCGCTTTATTACTGAAAAATCAGGGCTACGACGTAGTTGGCGTTCATTTGCGCTGTTGGAATAAAAACGGATGTGACGAGAAGGATGCGGAAGATGCAAAAAGAGTTGCCGACAAGCTCGAAATTCCGTTCTACGTCCTTGATATGGAGAAGGAATACAAAGAGCGCGTCGTCGATTACATGATTAAGGGTTATGAGAATGGCATTACTCCGAATCCTGATGTCGCGTGCAATAGAGAAATAAAGTTTGGATTGTTTTTGGAGAAAGCACTTTTGACGGGTGCGGATTATGTTGCAACGGGACACTATACCCGCCTGGAGGCGCAACAAATTACAAATAGCAAATCACAAATCGACAGACCCCATAACCTAAAACCTAAAACCTATCACCTCTTTGAAGCGAAAGATAAAAGTAAGGATCAATCATATTTTTTGTGGACGCTGACGCAAAATCAACTTAAGCACATTATTTTTCCTGTCGGTGATTTAACAAAGACAGAGGTAAGAAAAATTGCAAAAGAAGCAGGATTACCGACTGCGGAGAAAAAAGATTCGCAGGGAATCTGTTTTATAGGTGAAGTTACGTTAAAAGATTTTCTAGAAGAATATCTACCGAGAAAAAGAGGAAATGCGAGAACTACATCCGGTGAAATATTAGGGACTCACGAAGGTGCACATTTCTTTACCATAGGTCAGCGTCACGGATTAGGAATATCTATTAATGAGCCGTATTACGTCGCCGGAAAAGACACAGAGACAAATACAGTTATTCTCGCGACTCGTGATGACCCTGCGCTAAAGCAAAAAGAAGTCACACTCGCCGACGTAAATTTTGTTGATGGCGATAAGCAGCAAGAAACAAGGGACAAGCCCCTCGATGTACTTGCTAGGGTTCGTTATAGAGCGCCGTTAGTAAAAGCGAAACTCTCTAACTTGTCACCTGCCACATACAACCTAGTTTTCGAATTGCCTCAAGAATTCGTAGCCCCTGGTCAATCAGCTGTTTTCTATAGTGAATCCGGAGAGCTTGTTGGAGGCGGTATCATCATTTGACAGTCACCAATTTTAGTGGGATTATTTCCTAGCGTCGCATCCCGCGGCGCAACCGACGGAAAGGAGGCGCTTGTGGAGAAGCCACGGCGCCAAGGGTGGCTACCGGATAGCCTGAGGCTAAGAGTCGTCACGTTCATCGCGTTGACGATCACCTTCTGGGTGTAGAACCCAGGTGATCTGAGCGAGAACGGACACTAGGTCGGCGCAGTAACGCCGGCCGAACTGGCCAAGGAGGGGGCGGTGCTCGGTTTGATCCCGACCCGCCACCCTCCGCCTCTAAAACCGCACATTGGGGAGACGGAGCGTACGCTTTTTTGTAGAATGTAGTAATGCTTTATACCGGCAAGGGAGACAAAGGGGACACATATTTTTTTGGGTCTAAGGATAGGGTGTCAAAGGCGTCTTGTCAGACAGAAGCACTCGGCACACTCGACGAGTTGAACAGCCTTTTGGGTGTCTGCAGATCACAAGCCGATGTGTCCAATAAACAATCTCGCAAGAAGAACAAACAAAAAGGGATTAGTATTTCTAAAATTCTCGAAGGCGTACAGCAAAATCTATTCATAATTCAAGCAGCAGTTGCTGGTGCAGATAAACGCATTTCACAAGAGAAAATTAAATACGCAGAAGGCATTATCAATACGATAGAGAGAGAACTCCCTCCGATTAAGACATTTTTTCTTCCTGGCGCCACAGAGCTCTCTTCTCTAATCGATTACGCAAGAACAGTAGCAAGAAGAACTGAAAGGGAAGTGGTCAGATTTTCAGAAACAGAAAAAGAGGTTGCGCCAGAGATTTTGCAATATCTAAATCGCCTCTCCTCGCTTCTATACGCGCTCGTGCGTTTTATAAACTTCAAATCGGGGATTCAAGAAATCCCACCGACGTACGAATAAATCGTGCATTTACACGATAAAGCATTCTACACGGCACTCTTTTTTATCATAGGAATTGCCGCCGCAGGTCTTGGCATCAATGTGTGGCTGACATTGTCCATTGCTCTCGTAGCGGCGTTCGTTGCAATTCGCTCCAAGACATTCGTTGCTTTGTCCGTAGTTATCACGTTCCTGGGTTTCTTCTATTTTAATTTTTATGCGCTCTCGCAGGAAGAAAATTTTCCAATTGGCGAAAAGATTACGTTTGAGGGTACAGTTTACAGTCAACCAAGACACGGTTTGAAATCGCAACAACTAGACCTCGAATTGGCAGATCCGTACAAGGGGAAAGTTCGTATTTACACGGACTCTCTGCCGCGATTCGAGTACGGGGATTATCTCGCGATTGATGGCGCTATCGAAGAATCTCCAAGTGGGCGGCTTAATATTGTTTCGTTTCCAAAAATTGAGCGTATCGGAACGACTAACGGGTCATTCGCTAGATCGAAGCTCTTTGCGCTAAAAAATAGAATGATTCAAAACATTAACGCTGTCTTACCGCCAGAGCACGCTGCGCTTATGGCGGGAATTCTATTCGGTGAGCGCGCAGAATTTACAGACAAATTTGAAGAAGCGATGAAAAAGAGTGGAACCACCCACGTAGTTGCATTATCTGGTTATAACGTCGCAATAATCGGCATTACGCTCTCAACTGCGCTTGCGTACCTGGTAAAGAGAAAGTACGCATTCTACGCCAGTTTGGCTGCGATTCCTGCCTTTGTAATAATGACCGGAGCTGAAGCATCAGTCGTGCGCGCGGGCATAATGGGCATTATTCTCCTTTTAGCGGAGCAACAAAGCAGAATCTACAGTTTCCGAAACGCAGTGACATTAACCGCGTTTATAATGCTTCTATTTAATCCGACGCTTCTCGTGTTTGATACAGGTTTTCAGCTTTCCTTCGCAGCGCTCCTGGGAATCGTTTACATCTACCCGCGTTTCAAGAAGCGTTTCAAAATCTCGGAAGAAGGCGGAGTGCTTGGCTGGAAACGAAATCTATTTCAAACATTGTCCGCACAAGTCGCCGTTCTGCCCATCGCGCTTACTACCTTCGGATACTTCTCCCCAACTGCGCTATTTGCGAATGTTCTGATACTTGAATTCATTCCCGTCACAATGCTCTTCGGATTTCTAACAGCAGTTTTGGGATTTTTCTCGTATGGTTTATCGTTGACAATGGGGTGGCTCACGAGCGTTTTTCTCGGCTATGAAATCTTTATCATTAATCTTTTTAGTCTTAATTGGCTTTAATTTATTCGTTTGGTATTACGTTCTCACTGGTGAGCAGGATGACTTGGATATTTACTTTTTGGACGTCGGACAGGGGGACAGTGAGCTCGTTATTCTTCCGGGGGATGTTAGAGTGTTAATTGATGGCGGGCCAGACAAAAGCGTTCTTTTCGAGCTTTCTCAGATTCTTCCTAAAACCGATAGGTACATAGATTTAGTTGTGATGACTCATGCCCAGCTTGACCACTTCGGTGGACTTTATGATGTTGTAGATCGCTACAAAGTCGGAGCGTTTATTTCGACAGGCAGAGAAGGAGAAAGTGAAGCATGGAAGGAATTTGAAGAACTTCTTCAGGAAAAGAAAATTCCGGTTATTCTTCTTGGCGCTGGAGATGGAATCAGATATAAAGACAGTAATTTTATTGTCTTGTCGCCGGATCAAGCCCTTCTAAATAATCAAGAAATCAATGAATCATCGTTAGTGGTTGAGCTTTTTAGCGAAGGTGCAAAATCGTTATTCACAGGAGACGTTGGATTCGAGACGGAGAACTTTCTTGCAGATACATATGATATTGATACAGATATTTTAAAAGTGCCGCATCACGGCTCGAGGTTTTCTTCCGGATTGAATTTTCTAATGGAAGCAACGCCGGCAGTGTCTATAATCGAAGTGGGTAAAAATAGTTTTGGCCACCCGACAGAAGCAGCGCTCTCACGCCTTAGATCTGCCGGGTCAAGTATTTACAGAACTGACGAGGATGGAACGGTACATCTCGAGATTAATGACGGGGTAGTCCTAATATCTACAGATTGAGCAAAGCTAATCTTCATCGTATACTCAAGCCAATGAGAATTTATTCGACTGAAACTGTAGAAAAAGTTGATGAAGAGGTTGAGCTTGCGGGGTGGGTGGACGCAAGGCGTGACCACGGCAAACTCATTTTTATAGACCTTCGTGATAAAAACGGAATCGTTCAATTAGTTTTTAACGCGAAAGACGAAAAGCTTTGGAAAATCGCAGAAGAATTACGCCCAGAGTGGGTTATTCGCGTAAAAGGAAAATCTGCAAAAAGGCCAGACAATATGGTTAACGATGAGCTTCCAACAGGTAAAGTAGAAATAGCAGTTAGCGAACTTGATATACTATCGAGATCCGAAACGCCGCCTTTTCCGCTGGACACAGATGGGTACGACATAGATGAAGAAGTGCGCCTCAAGTACAGATACCTTGACCTTCGTCGTCGTAGACTCCAACAAAATTTGCGTATTAGGTCAAAGTTAGTCAATGAAATGCGCAAAGCGCTTTTTGAAGAGGGATTTACTGAGATAGAAACACCATTACTGACTAAGTCTACTCCAGAAGGATCGCGCGATTTTATAGTTCCATCGCGACTCAATCCCGGAAAATTCTATGCCCTTCCACAAAGCCCCCAGCAATATAAGCAGTTGTTAATGGTCGCAGGATTTGAAAGGTACTTTCAAATTGCGCGTGCAGTTAGAGACGAAGACCTTCGAGCAGACAGAGGATTTGAGCACACACAGGTAGATATCGAGGCGAGCTTCTTAAATCGAGACGATTTTATGAAGATTGACGAAGGTATAATAGTAAAAGCAGTGGAGGCGCTTGGGTACAGGTTTAAGGACAAACCATTCCCAGTTTTTACATACGATGAAGCAATGGAAAAATTTGGTAGTGACAAGTTTGATTTACGCACTCCGGAGGAAAAGAAAAATGGCGCTCTTGCATTTGCGTGGGTAGTGGACTTTCCTTTTTTCGAGAAAACAGACGATGGAAAATGGACATTCACGCATAATCCATTTTCAATGCCGAAAGAAGAGTTCCTGCAGAGTCTTTTGGACGGCAAGAATATAGAAAAAATACTTACAACTCAATACGACATGGTTTGCAATGGTCTTGAAGTGGGCGGTGGCAGTATAAGAGCTCATCGACCAGAAATATTGCGTGCTGTCTTTAAAGTAATGGGATATGAAGATGAGATGATAGACGAACAATTTGGACATATGTTGGAAGCATTCAAATACGGTGCTCCACCGCATGGAGGAACGGCACATGGAGTTGAACGCTTGGTAATGGCGCTTACTGGCGAGGAATATTTGCGAGAAGTTCAGGCCTTCCCACAATCGAGTTCGGGCAGGACGTCTGTTATGGACGCCCCGAGCGAAGTAGACAAGAAACAATTAGATGAATTAGGATTGGAGCTAAAGAAGACGAAAAAGAAATAATTTTATGGACAGCAAGTATTTTAAACCTCTGAACACAAAAACAGAGGGCGTTACAAAAAGATTTGATTTAGCAGATCCGGAGGAAAGAAAAGAGTATTTTTCTGCTAAGGCAGGAGGGGCGATAGAGGACATTAAAAAATACCTTGCGAAGGGCACTTTTGTCGCTTATCTCTTGGGTAAGAAAAATTCTGGCAAGGGTACATACACGAAACTTTTTATGGAAGTAGTCGGAAGCGACAAAGCTGCGCACGTCTCCGTCGGTGACGTAGTTAGATCGGTAGAGAAAATTTTTCAGGATAGCGAAAGAGCAAAAGAGAAAGAAGAAGTTATGAAATTTCTCACGAGCCACTACCGCGGATTTATACCGCTCTCGGAAGCGATAAGCGCACTCGAATCAAGAAGTCAGGAAAAACTTTTGCCGAGCGAGCTTATACTCTCGCTTCTAAAAATGGAACTGGATAAGCAAGCCGGTAAGGCAGTGTTTATAGACGGCTTCCCAAGAGATTTAGACCAAGTTTCGTATGCCCTCTTTCTTAGAGATCTTATGGGCTATCGTTACGATCCAGACTTCTTTGTGTTTATAAACATCCCAGAGTCTGTAATCGATGAGCGCATGAAATATCGTGTTGTCTGTCCGAGCTGTCAGACTCCACGAAACACAAGGTTATTTGCCACTAAGGAAGTTGGATACAATGCAGAGAAAGAGGAATTCTATTTGAAATGTGATAACCCTGACTGCAAAGACAAGGGGGCGCGTATGGTAGGAAAAGAAGGAGATTCAGCTGGAATAGAATCTATACGAGGACGTCTCGATAAAGACGACGCCGTGATGGATAAAGCCGTTGGGCTAGAAGGCGTGCCAAAGGTTTTTCTAAGAAACTCAATACCAGCGGGCACTGCAAAAGAAAATGTGGATAATTATGAAATCACCCCAGCTTACAGCTACAAACTGGGTAGTGATGACAAGAGCGTGGAAGTTGTCGAGGACTCATGGGTGATTAAAGACGACGATGGCGTAGATTCTTATAGCTTACTTGCTCCACCTGTCGCTGTTTCTTTATTTAGACAAATCGCCGACATTCTCAATAAATTTCAGGAATAATCCACACATCTTAGGGTTGACAGCTACTAATCGCTGTTTTAGGATTCTTCTATCATGCAGAAAATGCGCGTGACAGACCTTGTATTCTTTATTAGTGTCCTCTCTAGGACGAAGGTTGGTCTTGCGCGCATGTAAAAACCAGAAAGTACGCGAGCTAAGACCGGCCTTCTGCCCCCCCAGAAGGTCGGTTTTAGTTCGGGTCTGCCGGGTTTGTGTAGATTTGGGCTAGAAGCACATATAACAAGGGGTTCGCCCCGTAATACGGAGAGTGGAGGAAGCAGTGAGTCGAAATGGAAGACTCAATCTCGATGCCGTGATCAGGGTGCGGGACAGACTTGTCACGCACAGGATGGACGTGAGGGATTGGCCGCTCGTACCGTTCTGTCACAACACGACGATCGGGGAATCAATCGTTCGTGTCGAGAGAACGCGAAAGGGGATCGACATCGCCGTAACCCCTCTCGGTAGTCGCAGGGGTAAGCATCATCCAAACGTCGAGCCTGGCTACTACAAGATCGAAGATGGACGGATGGTCCCTATACGACGAAGTCAGGTAATCGAGGAAGAAGACCGCAGACGACGGGAGATGTAGGGAGGTCGAGATCGGACGGAATAAGAGGGCCGAAAAAGAAAGCGCCGTCGTAAACGGAGTGGTGAACCAACCACCTCCAGGGAACGGCAAGAACCAGAATGGCGTGAGAAAAAGGCGCCGTTCGAGAGAGAGGAAGACGTGAAGGACAGCGACGGTTTGGTCGACCCGCGAGTCGAAGTCGTATCAGAGAACAAGTCTGCGCGGAGCTTTGGGGACGTCGGCCGAGGACACATATCGGAGGCAACTCATGTTCCGACAACCCTCGAAGTCGAGATCCCGCGGTCTGTCGGCGCCATGGTGAAGGACCTCGGCTTGCCGTATCTCCTCGAGACATACCGGGTGTTCCAGGAGGTTCGGGCACGTTCCGGTCAGATCGACGGGAAGAAGCTCGGTGAGGCGCTCAGTGTGGTCGTGCCACCTGGCACGGAAGAGGTCACTCTCCGGGCAATCGGGGAGTACCTTGGGCGCCAGAACGTCCTGAGGCGGTATCCGGTTGACACCAGAAACCTCCCTCCTAGAGATGGCCAGCGTCTTAGCTGAACTGACGGAGAAGGAAGAGGGGTCACGCGAGCGAAGGGAGTGCTCGCGTGACCCCGGAGTATCGGGAGAAAGGGGACTATGGGGCGGAGTTCAATTGGACTGCCGCCCCCGTTCTATTTTCACAAGTTATAAAGAACTTTATCCACAATTAACCCAACCATTTATCCACACACAAAATGGTATTTACAAAAGGGCCAAGGAGTATCAGAATTAAAGCAGTCCCACCCACAACGTTCCGGATCAAGTAATTTGCGATGGGGGGTCAATAGTATGCTTTCCCTTGGGAGAACATTGAGACTACCCACCTGGCTACACGCCGGGAACGACTAGAGTGGGACTCTGAAAAAACAGACCAATGGTCTGTTTTTTCATTCGCTCTAATTTAGAAATCCCGCAAAATTGGTAAATCCGTCAAATATTCGACTTGCGTACACAACTTGTTTATTCGCAGTATCTAGAACAAACATTCTCTTGCTATGCGCACAGGAACCTCCCGTCTGGCTCGAATTCGACAAGCTAGTGACCAGAACTAAAAAGCCATCCGCTGTCCAGTATGCTTTGTCTAAACTTTCGAACTCAGGCGGAAAACTAATTAGATCGTAAGATTCTTTTGTTGTTAGGTCATATCTAACAAGCGAGTGCGTGCCATTTCTCTTTTTAATGTAAAGCACTGCGTTGCCATCTACGGAGAAGAACGGCATTTGAACATCAACGTTCTCTACCAAAATTTTAAATCCCGTTCCATCGGTATTTGCCATAGCTAAATATTTGTCGTCGTCTTGGTAAAACCCTGGAATATCTATTATGCGATCTAGTTCCGCAAAGACGAAAATTATCTCAGCGCCGTCAGGAGAAAAATTGGCTTCAAGGAATGGCGTATCACCTGCTATATCAAATTTTGTAGCTAGATCAGTTCCTTCGGAGATATCATTCTTGTCCGAAACGTATAGACCTCCAAAGTATTCTCCATAACCGCTGGAAGAAGATTTTACATATGAGCGACTCACCGGCGACCAATCTAAATAGCTTAGTCCAAACTCAGCACCTTTTGGGATGATGTAATTTCCGGATTCTGTGTCTATTAGTCCGAGCGCCGCACCCTCATACAGGGATCTAAAAAAGCTTATAAACTTTCCATCAAAGGCCCAAAGCGGGAGGGCTAATGAGTAGGGGCCAGGAGGGCCAACATAGTTAAATTTTACAGACCATTTCGGGACACACTCATCACACTCTTCTTTAGCAGTTTTATAGATGTAGGTTCTTGTAGTTCGGGATTGTAAATCGTAAACCTTTAACCCATCTTCGTCTATGAAAGCAAGCGATTGTTTGCTAGGAGATAGAGCAATGGCAGGTGGTAGACCCTCCCATAAATTACACGAGGCATCGGCTTTGTGTTGTTCATTAAATTTTAGAATTTCTGTTTGCCCGCCTGTCTGAATGTTCTTCTGATACACAGTGGATGTGTATTCATTCTTCACTGCATAAATTATGTTGTTGTGAGCCAACGCAAATGGCGAATTTATTTCATCGCTCGTGATCTTTAGCTGCCATGTACGTGGATCGGCTGGTAATAACTGCTCGCCGTCAGAGCTAGTGTCAGCCGAAATCTGCTGTTCATCATTTGCACGAGAGTCACCCGGTGCCTTGCCCCACTGACTCGATAGAGGTTCTGACGATACCACTGCAACTACAGCTACTATCAGTGCTCCAACGCCAAGCCACTTCGGCTTTATATTCTTGTGTTTTTGGTCTTTCATTGATTTTCGTGAATTTTGAGGTTCAATTAGTCTGTCGGGCCGCCGGGATTCGAACCCGAACCACATGACCCCCAGCCATGCGTGCTACCGTTAACACCACGGCCCGCTATCACAATATTACTTAAAAGTTTTCGCGATTTCTATGAGGAATCTCACACCCGTACCCGTTGCGCCTTTCTCAAGATACTGACCTTCAATCGGAGTCATCATAGGCGCAATGTCCAAGTGAATCCACGGGAATTTACCGACAAACTGTTTTAGAAATGCCGCGGCCGTGATTGCTCCGCCATACGATGAGTATTTGCCCAAGTTAGCTACATCTCCCGAAATTCCAATAATTTCTTCATCGTATTCGTCCCAAACCGGTAGTGGCCAGGCAAAGTCGCCAGTTTTATCTCCGATTCTCTTACCAAAATTAAGAAGTCGTTCCTCATTCGAGAACAACGCGTTTGTCCTACTTCCTAATGCGACCACTGCCGCGCCAGTTAAAGTGGCCACATCAACGATTAGCGAAGGCTTATATCTCTGTGCGTAGCCAAGCGCATCAGCGAGAATGACTCGACCCTCCGCATCGGTATCTACAACTTCTATGGTCTTACCAGTTATTGTCTTTAAAACATCTCCTGGGCGGTAGCTCGATCCCGAGGGCATATTCTCCGCCGCGGGTATTATCCCGACTACGTGAACATTAAGTTTCATTTTAGCTATTGCCACTATCGCATTTATCACCGCGGCGCCGCCCGACATATCCATTTTCATGTCAGTCGCTCTGCCGCTCGGTTTGATATCTATACCGCCACTGTCGAATGTAATCCCCTTACCGACAAACACAATTGGACTTTTGGTAACGGGACCGTATTCCATAACAATAAATTTTGGCTCTTCCGCAGACCCGCTCGAGACGCCGAGGAGTCCACCCATACCGAGCTTTCTTATGTCGTTTTCAGCAAGAACTTTAACTTTGACCTTTGTCTCCCGACCGAGTTTTACAGCAGCCCTAGCTAGTTTCTCCGGAGTCATTATTCCGCCGGGGATATTGGAGAGCGCCCTACATTGATTTACTGCGTTTCCGATTGTCTCTCCTTCTTTTATTGCTTTTTCTAATTTTTTCGCCGGCTTTGAATATATCTCAAGCCTCGTAATTTTAGGCCAGCCGTTTTTAGGTTCCTTTCTAAACTCGGTAAAACTGTAATCAGCCATCAAGAGGTTTTGTACGATAAGATTGGCCAGCTCGTCTGTATCAGCTCCGCGTATTGAGAGATTTTCGAGAGAGAGTACTGCGGATTCAATTCTGTACGCTTTGAGCTCGAGAACAATTCGACGACTTGCGAGAAAAAGCTTCTTCCGCGTCCAGATCTTTTTGTCGCCGAGTCCCAAAATTGTAACTGCGCGTTTTGGATTTGATGGCAAATACAACACCGCTGAGCCTTTGTCGGAAAGTTCTTTCTTTTGTGTTACGCCAAGAATATACCTCTTGTCCTCGTTCGAAAGAGTTTTAAAAAGTTGGTGCGTTTTAAGATCTTTGTACGAAAAAAGCGCGATTACAAGATTCGAACTCGCGCCTATACTCTTCGTTAAGCTAATTCGCATTGCGGGTCGTCACGCGCCTACCTTGACGCTCTGTTTTGAGAAACCCTTTATACAGTTAGCACACGCCAAAACCTTCCTTCCATCTGGAGCCTGTGTCTTTTGTAAATTGGGATATTTGCGTTTTTTGATTGTGGGGTTGTAGTGACCGCGAAGTTTAATGCGCTTTCCAACCATGCGCGATCCTTTGCCACAAATTTCACATTGCCTCATAATATCAACGAAGTATGAATACCATATTACTTTTTATCTTTCAACTGGCAATCCTGCTCTTCTCGGTAATGATCCATGAAATATCGCATGGGCTAGCCGCCCTTAAGCTTGGAGACGAGACGGCAAAATACGCTGGGAGACTCACACTAAACCCATTAAAGCACCTAGACCCGGTTGGTTCTTTTGCCATCCCTCTTCTCTTGATTTTGAGCGGTTCAGGGGTAGTTATAGGTTGGGCAAAGCCGGTTCCATATAATCCGGCAATGCTTCACAAAGATTACAAATACGGACCTCTAAAAGTCGCGCTTGCTGGCCCGCTTTCAAACATGGCGATAGCTCTCGTGTTTGGAATAATCATTAGATTAGCGGGGGGTCTGTTGGGCCAAACGATGCTGTCGCTACTCGGCTTTGTGGTATTCCTCAATATACTGCTTGCGGTTTTTAACCTCCTTCCTTTTCCTCCGCTAGACGGTTCAAAGATACTGACCACGTTTTTGCCAAAAAATATGTCTCTCGGACTAGAGAGGTTCGGATTGTTGGGTATGGTATTTATCCTCGTTTTTCTATTTTTCTTCTTTCCAATTATTTCTGGAATAGCCTTCTCAATATTTGAATTGATTGTCGGACCCAGCGGGGCGGGGAATTTCGTCAATTTCTTCTAGCAATAATCGTGAAATTTCATTGACATCCAAGTTAGCCCTCTGCTATATTTAGACGCGTTTATGCCGACCGTAAATCAATTAATCAAGAAAAACAGAAAGAAATCTTCTGGGAAAGACAAAACCCCTGCGCTGGGGCTGTATTTTAATGCAAATAAAAACCGGCCTGTTTATGCGTCTTCACCCTTCAAAAGAGGAGTGTGCTTGCAGGTTAGAACCGTTACTCCAAGAAAACCAAACTCTGCCCTTCGTAAAGTAGCTCGTGTAAGGCTTACAAACGGCCAAGAAGTGACAGCTTATATTCCAGGTGAAGGACACAATCTTCAAGAACACTCGGTGGTTCTCCTGCGTGGAGGTAGAGTCAAAGATCTTCCCGGAGTTCGTTATCACGTTGTTCGTGGTGTGCTCGACACGTCTGGAGTAGAGGCAAGAAGGCAAAAGAGATCTAAGTACGGAACAAAGAAACCAAAAGGCGAAGGAGCAAAAAAAGCGAAGGCCGTACAGCCTAAGTCAAAAGACGAAGCAGGTACTGAGTAATGAGACGAAAAAGAGTTTATAAAAAAAATCGCAAATCGGATGCAGTCTACGATAGCGTAGCGGTAGGTCGTTTCATTAACTACGTGATGGAAGACGGCAAGAAATCTACTGCCGAGAAAGTTGTTTATGATGCGATGAATCTTATCGCGAAGAAAACAAAAGGCGAGCCACTAGTAGTTTTTGAAAAAGCGCTCGAGAATGTTACTCCATCGATGGAGGTTAAATCGCGAAGAATCGGTGGCGCTAACTACCAGATACCTATGGAAGTAAGGCCGGAGAGGAAATTCTTCTTGGCGAGTAGCTGGATTATAGAAGCCGCTGAGTCCAAGAAAGGTAAGCCAATGGCAGAGAGGTTGGCGGATGAGATTCTCCTCGCTGAAAAGAATGAGGGTGAGGCTATAAAGAAAAAGCAAAACGTTCACAGAATGGCAGAAGCGAACCGCGCCTTTGCGCACTTTGCCAGACGGTAGAGATAAATTGACTCCTCACTATATTAAAAGAAAGATTTTAACACGACTGTTATGCCGAGAATTCACCCGATAGAAAAAATTAGAAACATTGGAATTATTGCGCACATCGACGCCGGCAAAACGACGGTCACGGAGCGTGTTCTTTTCTATACAGGATTGGCTCACAAAATCGGCGAGGTTCACGAGGGCGAAGCAACAATGGATTGGATGGAGCAAGAGCGGGAGAGGGGAATCACTATAACTTCAGCGGCAACAACAACTTTCTGGATACCCACGCACAGGGGCGGCGACGAACAATATAAACATCAGATAAATATTATTGACACGCCTGGCCATATCGATTTCACCGTTGAAGTAAAGCGATCGTTAAGAGTACTGGACGGGGCGATAGTGGTCTTCGATGGCGTAGCGGGTGTTGAGCCTCAGTCAGAAACAAACTGGCATTATGCGGACGAATATAACGTTCCAAGAGTGTGTTTCATAAATAAACTAGATAGAACGGGCGCGAGTTTTGACGACAGCCTCCAGTCAATAAAAGATCGGTTAACCGAAAAAGCCTTTCCAATACAGCTTCCGATTGGTCTTGAGGATAAGTTCGAAGGAGTTGTCGATCTTCTAAGGATGAAAGCAATCCGTTTTGAGGGAGAACATGGCGAAAACGTTGTAGAAGGAGAAATCCCAGAAAACATGAAATCCGCTGTTGAGAAGTACAGACATGAAATGATAGAACGAATCGCAGAAACAGACGACAAACTAACGGAAAAATATATTGGAGGAGCAGAGATTAGTGAAAAAGAGTTGAGGGACGCCTTGAGAAATGCTGTCCTCAAAGTCGAGCTTGTGCCAGTTCTTTGTGGCAGTGCCTTAAAAAACAAAGGTGTGCAACTGGCGCTCGATGCCGTTGTGGATTATTTCCCATCCCCAGTCGATCTTCCTCCAGTTGTAGGTAAAGATCCAAAGACAGAAGAAGATACTGAAAGAAAGCCTAGCGATGATGAAACTTTCACGGCCCTCGCTTTTAAGGTGGCTGCGGACCCATACGTCGGAACACTTACGTATTTTCGTGTGTACGCAGGAACTCTTAAGAAGGGAGTATACATATTAAATGCTAGTAAGAGTACAAAGGAGCGCGTGGGGAGAATATTGAGAATGCACGCGAACCACAGAGAAGAACTCGAGGAAATTTACGCTGGTGAAATTGGAGCACTAGTCGGATTAAAAGATACAACGACCGGAGATACTCTAACGGATCCTGAAAGGCCTGTAATATTAGAGCAGATTGTATTTCCAGAACCGGTTATCGATCAAAAGATTAATCCTAAGACGAAAGTGGACCAAGAGAAGATGGGTGTTGCTTTAAGAAAACTTGCAGATGAAGACCCGACTTTTCGTGTTAGCGGCGACCCAGAAACAGGAGAAACAATAATCTCTGGAATGGGTGAACTCCACCTCGAAGTATTGGTTGAGAGAATGAGAAGAGAATTTAATGTTGAGGCGACAGTTGGACAACCCAGAGTTTCTTACAGAGAGACGATTACAAAAGAAGCAGAAGCAGAAGGTAAATATATCCGCCAATCTGGAGGGCGTGGTCAATACGGTCACGTTTTACTTAGAGTTAAACCACTTGAGCAAGGTGCGGGATTCGAATTTGTAAATTCAATCAAGGGAGGTTCAATCCCGCAAGAATATATTCCTGCGGTTGAGAAAGGAGTAAAAGAAGCGCTAGAGAAAGGAGTAATAGCTGGATATAGAGTGGTCGATACTGAAATTGAACTATACGATGGGTCGTTCCACGAAGTCGATTCATCAGAAGCCGCTTTCAAAATTGCCGGATCAATGGCGTTTCAGGAAGCTGTTAAAAGAGCAGACCCGATAGTTCTCGAACCTATTATGAAAGTTCAGGTGATCATTGCGGATGAGTTCTTCGGTGACGTTACAGGGGACGTTAATGCGAAAAGGGGACGCATCGAATCAATAGAGGAAAGGGGTAAGAGCAAAATCGTTAACGCGAGCATTCCGTTATCAGAGATGTTCGGATACGCCACGAAGCTCCGCTCGATGACACAAGGAAGAGGATCATTCACCATGGAGTTCTTCAGATACGAGCCCGCGCCGAAAAATGTTACAGAATTGATTAAAGAAGGCAAGAAATAAATATCCAAACACTTGACATAGATTGGACTCGTTAATAGAATATCCAATGCTTGCCTGCCTAATGCGGGCAGTGGCAAGTAGTCGAAAAAGATAAAATAAAAAAGAAGTAGTAATAGAATAGTCGTTCTACATACTAAAACACTACAGACTAGTTTTATGGCAGAAAAAGAGAAGTTTAATAGGGCGAAGCCTCACGTAAACGTCGGCACAATCGGTCACGTCGACCATGGAAAAACAACGCTTACTGCGGCAATCACTCACGTGTTAGCGATGAAAGGCTTCGCTAAAGAGGAAACTGTTGATGACATTGATAAAGCGCCAGAAGAGAGAGCGAGAGGTATCACCATTGCCCTCCACCATTCAGAGTATGAATCTGAAAAGCGTCACTATGCGCACATAGACGCTCCTGGACACGCGGACTATATAAAAAACATGATAACTGGTGCTGCACAGATGGACGGAGCAGTTTTGGTTGTTTCCGCAGCCGATGGTCCAATGCCCCAAACACGAGAGCACATTCTGTTAGCTCGTCAGGTTGGTGTACCAGCAATCATCGTATTCCTGAACAAAGTAGATCAAGTTGATGACAAAGATCTTATCGATTTGGTTGAAGCAGAAATTAGAGAGCTCCTGAAGAAATATGAATTTCCTGGAGATGAAGTGCCTATAGTTAAAGGTTCCGCTCTCAAGGCGCTTGAGACGAAGTCTCTAGACGATGAGGCAGCAAAACCGATCTTGGAGCTGGTCAATTATCTCGATGAATATATTCCAGAGCCACAGCGCGATGTTGATAAACCGTTTCTGATGCCGGTTGAGGACGTGTTCTCGATTGAAGGAAGAGGCACGGTTGCTACAGGGCGTATTGAAAGAGGCAAAGTCAAAGTAGGAGAGGACATTGAGCTCGTTGGTATTAAAGCAACAAGCAAGACAACGGTTACTGGAATCGAGATGTTTAACAAGATGCTCGACGAAGGAATCGCTGGAGACAACGTCGGTATACTTCTTCGTGGAACTAAGAAAGAAGATATTGAGCGCGGACAGGTTCTTTCCAAGCCGGGTTCAGTAACACCACACACGGAGTTTGTCGCAGAGGTTTATCTTCTAAGCAAAGAAGAAGGAGGCCGACACACACCAGTCTTTCCAGGATACAAACCTCAATTCTACATTCGAACCACAGACGTTACCGGTGAGATGAAACTGCCAGAGGGATCTGAGATGGCGATGCCAGGGGACACAGTAAACATTACCGTAAACTTGATTTCACCAGTTGCTCTTGAAGAGAAACAGCGTTTTGCTATTCGTGAAGGAGGCAAAACAGTTGGCGCTGGAGTTGTAACAAAAATCGTTAAGTAATGGCACCCAAAGTTAAGGACGAGAATGAAGGCGATAGGCTCCGTTTGAGAATCCGCTCTTACGACCATCGCTTGCTTGATAATTCTGCTAAGCAGATTATTGAAACCTTAACGCGCCATAACGCAAAAGTTATCGGTCCAATTCCTTTACCTACAGAATTCAAACGCTATACCGTTAACCGATCTACGTTTGTCCACAAAGATTCGCGTGAGCAATTCGAATTGCGTATACACAAGCGCCTGATCGACGTAATAAAACCATCGCCGGGGGTAATAGAATCTCTTAGCGATTTGAATCTTCCTGCCGGGGTGGAGGTAGAGATAAAGATGGCTTCATAGGGGATTCTCTAGTAGTGGATATCGTCCAGGTAGTTACTCATCCCCGGGGGTTTACACCGCTATAATAATCGGTTATTATGAACCGCGCCTGAAAAACATACAGGGCACGGAGTATAAGCAACCGTTGCTTTAGTCGCCGGTTGTTTTTTTAAGTCATGGCATATATTAAAGCCAAAAAATTGAAGATGGGGCAGATATTTAAGGACGATGAAGTCATCCCCGTTACTTTTATTTCTTTAGCGGAAGACGCTGATACTGAATTTGAGGCTGGAAGCAAACTGAAAGTAAGCGGAATTTCTAAAGGCAGGGGCTTCCAGGGAGTAGTCAAACGTCATGGTTTCCATGGAAGCGATAAAACACACGGTCAGAAACATACACATAGAGCGCCAGGCTCAATAGGATCTACGGGACCGCAAAGAGTTTTTCCGGGAATCAAAATGGCTGGGCGTATGGGAGGCACCACATCGACTCTAAGGAATTTGGAAGTAGTCTCATTTGATAAAGACAGAAAGATGCTTGTACTAAAAGGAGCAGTACCAGGCAATAGGGGCGGAGAACTGAAAATATACGTGAAATGAAAACGGACGTTTACGACAATAAAGCCAAGAAAGTAGGAACAGTTGATTTACCCGATCGCATTTTCGGTCATTCTTGGAATCCAGATTTGGTTCATCAAGCTGTAAGAACACAAACAGCTAACAAGCGTGCAAATATCGCGCACGCGAAAGATAGGGGAGAAAGTCGTGGCGGCGGTAAGAAACCATGGAGACAAAAAGGAACTGGTCGTGCAAGGCACGGCTCCATTCGTTCTCCGATCTGGCGTGGCGGAGGCGTAACGCACGGTCCTACTAAAGAACGCGTGCTTTCATTAAAAATTAATAAGAAAATGAGGCAGGGCGCTATGTTCGCTATTTTATCGAGGAAGCTCAAGGACGGTGATATCAAAGTGGTAGAATCTTTAGAAATTGACGAGCCAAAGACGGGGAAGCTCTCAGAAATCTTGAGCAATTTTGCAAAGGACAAACAAAATTTTTTGATAATACCAAACACTACCAGCAAAAATTTATATCAGGCAAGCAGGAACTTAAAGACAGTTAAAAGCTTGGACCCGCGATCCTTAAACGTTTACGATCTTTTGAAATACAAGCAAATTCTCGTTGAAAAAAACGCCGTCGAAGAGATGGACAAACACTATCATGCCGTTAAATAGACTATTGATTAAAAATCCTCTTATTAGCGAGAAGGCGACAGATTTGGGCCAAGAGAACAAGTATGTATTTATGGTTAATCCGCGAGCGAACAAGAAACAGGTAAAAAAATTAATAGAGGAAATCTATGGAGTGACTGTCGTGGCAACAAATATCGTGAGAATGAATAAAAGAAGTAATAACTATAAGAAAGCCATAGTAACACTGAAGGATGGAGACAAAATAGATACTGTACCGCACTAGAACTATGAAGAGATATAAGCCATATACACATTCGAGAAGACATATGACAAGCGTGAGCTACGGTGTCCTTAGCAAAGTCGCTCCGATGAAGAGCGCGCTAAGAGGGAAGACCAAAAGCGGAGCTAGAAACAGTTCTGGTAGAATCACGGTTCGTCACCAAGGAGGCGGAGTGAAAAGACGTTTTAGGATTATAGATTTGAAGCAGAGCGACAAGGTAAATGTTGAGGGTAAGATTGAAGCCATCGAGTATGATCCGAATAGAAGTGCGTTCATAATGAGAGTTCTATATAAAGACGGAGACCGAAGATATGTGTTAGCGCCCACAGAAGTGGAGGTAGGGAGAAAAATAATCGTAGCCGAGGAAGTTCCTCTTGAGGTTGGTAATAGGACGAAGTTATCAAATATCCCAGTCGGTTATTTCGTGCACAATATCGAAATGCAGCCGGGTAAGGGAGGCCAGATTGTACGTTCTGCTGGTTCGCAGGCGCAAGTACTGGCGCATGAAGGTGGCTACACAAACTTGAAGTTGCCATCCGGAGAGGTAAGAAAGATACTTTCCAGAAATTTCGCATCTCTGGGGCAAGTTTCTAACCCAGAACATAACTTGATTGTTGTTGGTAAGGCGGGAAGAAAAAGACTCATGGGAATTCGCCCTACGGTTCGTGGTTCTGCAATGAACCCAGTAGACCATCCATACGGAGGTGGCGAAGGGCGTACCCAGCGTGGAACCAGGCGACCAAAAGATAAATGGAGTAACATCACAGGCGGACGAAAGACAAGGAAAGCTAAGAGGAAATCAAGCTCTTACATCATACAAAGGAGATCGTCGAAACGAGCCAAAAAAAGATAAAACCATGAGTAGGAGTTCTAAAAAAGGTCCGCACGTAGACCCAAAACTGCTTAAGAAAATCTCTGTGCTAAAACCAGGTAGCAAAGCATCGATAAAGACTTGGGCACGAGATTCCGAAATTGCCCCAGAGATGGTGGGATTCACTTTCGCGATTCACAACGGGAAAGACTTCATAGAGGTTCTAGTTAATGAAGATATGGTAGGTCATAGATTGGGGGAATTCTCGCCAACAAGAAGATTTACTAAACACGGCGGAAAGATGCAACGTGCTATTGAGGCAGGCAAAGAAGTGGGTAAAGAAGTGGCAAAAGAACCGGTTAAAGAAGGAGGAAAGTCATGACAGAAATAAAGGCCACATTACGTAATTTAAATATCGCACCACGCAAAGTGCGTCTGGTTGCATCAAGCGTTAAGGGATTGCATGTACAGTCCGCTATTGCGCGGCTTGATTCAATGCCGCAAAGAAGCGCAGGACATCTGGCGAAATTGCTCTTATCAGCGGTTGCTAATGCCAAGGATTTGAAATTGGACGAAAATAAGCTGGTAGTGAAATCAATCGAAGTTAATAAGGGAATAACCCTAAAGCGTATACGAGCCAGAGCGAAGGGTCGCGCGACGCCGGTTGAAAAAAAGATGAGTCACGTTACTCTCCTTCTCGAAGAAAGCGATAGCGTAAAAAGGCCCGAGTTTGTCATTCAGGAAAAGAAGAAGGAAGAAAAGAAAGAACCGAAACGTGAACGTAAAGAGCAACCGAGAGCGAAACAACAAGATACTGCGAATAAAGAAAAGACCAGAAAGGGATTCAAGGAAAGGGTGTTCAGAAGGAAGTCCGTATAAAGAAACATGGGTAGAAAAATAAATCCAACAACATATAGGTTAGGCATAAACAGGGCATGGAGGTCCAGGTGGATGCCTCCTGGTAATAAATTTGGAAACTGGCTTAAGGAGGACGAGGCAGTTAGAAATACCGTAATGGAAAAAGTGAAAAAAGCCGGGATAGCCGATATCGAAATAGAACGCACATCAGGCCAGTACCGTGTAGTTATAAAAGCCAGTAGGCCGGGTCTTATTATCGGAAGAGGAGGGGAGGGGGTACAACAACTGGAGAAAGCGATTAAGAAAGTCATTTCTAGCGATACCGCACTAAGCTTGAACGTCGAAGAGTTAAAAAGAACAGATGTTTCTGCTCAAGTAGTGGCACAGAACATGGCGTGGGATCTTGAAAAAAGAATGAGACACCGCAGGGTAATGAAAAGACACATCGATATAATAATGCAGAACAAAGAAGCCCAAGGAGCTAAAGTTATGTTAGCGGGGAGGCTGAATGGCGCAGAAATCGCGCGCACAGAGCACTTAGAAGAAGGAAAACTGCCGCTTACAACTATAAGAGCAAATATAGATTTCGGGAAAGCAATCGCTTTCACAAAATACGGCACTATTGGTGTTAAGGTTTGGATTTATAAGGGCGAAATATTCGAGAAGGAAGATAAACAAACTAGAGTCTAAACAACAATATGTTGATGCCGAAGAAGGTAAAACACAGAAAATGGCACAAAGGACGCTCGAGGAAACGTCTAGTTGAAACGCGCGGAACGACAGTCGCGTATGGAACTTATGGAATCCAGGCGCTCGAGTCTGCGTGGCTTGATTCAAAGCAAATCGAGGCAGGTAGAAGGGCAATAACAAGAGCGCTGAAGCGCGAAGGAATGGTATGGATTAGAGTGTTTCCGGATAAACCGATTACAAAAAAAGCCGCTGAAGTAGGAATGGGTAAAGGCAAGGGGGCTGTAGATCATTACGCTTTTCCGGTCCGTCCAGGAAGGGTAATTTTCGAAGTTGGCGGCGGCATCACAGAAGAACACGCAAGAGCTGCATTAAGATCCGCCAGTTTTAAAATGCCGTTTAGAACCAGAATAATCTCTAAAGTCTAGATTATGGCAAAGGATGGATTCGAAAAATTGAGGGAGAAGGGGATCGAAGAGCTCAACAAAGAAACCGCGAAGGAAAAGCAGAAACTTCAGGAGTTAAAGTTTGACTTAGCGCGCGGAAAAGTAAAGAATAGCGCAGCGGTTAGGGATTCGAGAAGAAAAATAGCAAAACTCCTAACTTTTATTAACGAGAAAACAACTTCAGAAAATACAGCGCAAAATGGATAAGGATAAGGTCAAACCAAAGAGGAGACAGCTTAAAGGCGTGGTTTCGTCAGACAAGATGGACAAAACCGTCGTTGTGACTGTTTCTGCGAGAAAGCAACACGAGAAGTATTTGAAGTATCACAATGTTAGCAAGCGCTTTAAGGCACATGACGAGAACAACGAATACAAAGTTGGAGACAAAGTTGTGATAGAAGAAACGAGGCCGATATCGAAAGACAAACACTGGAGAGTAGTAAGCAAGATATGATTCAGGAACAAACCATACTAAAAGTTGCGGACAATAGCGGGGCGAAAGTCATTCGCTGTTTCAGGATTTTGGGAGGAACAAGAAGGCGCTACGCGAGAGTCGGAGATTTAATTGTCGCATCCGTGCAATCCGCAGAACCAAGGAAACAGGTTAAAAAGAAGGAAATCGTAAGAGCAGTTATAGTTAGAAGTCGAGATGCAATTCGTAGAAAAGACGGAAGCTATGTAAGATTCGATGAAAACGCGGCGGTTCTTGTGGATGCCAAAAAGCTTCCGCGCGCGACAAGAATATTCGGTCCAATACCAAGAGAGTTAAAAGAAAGGGGCTACGACAAGATAGTCTCTCTAGCACAGGACGTTGTGTAGAAACCATGGATATACGTAAAGGAGATAAAGTGTTTATTACAAAAGGAAAGGACAAAGGTAAGTCCAATAAGGTTATTCGCGTGGTCCCAAAAGATGGCACTGTTGTTATCGAGGGTCTTAACATGCGCAAGAAGACAATACGTCCTAAGAAACAAGGAGAGAAAGGCCAAGTTGTCGAGGTCCCATGGTCTATGAAGATAGATAACGTAATGCTTGTTTGTAGTTCATGCGGGAAGCCATCAAGGATCGGTCATAAAATAGAAGGCGATAAAAAAGTAAGATACTGTAAAAGATGCAAGGCAGCGGTCTAGAAAAAATTGTTGTGGCAACGGGAGTTGGTAAGCTGAGGCAAAGGCCTGGTTTTGTCGAGACTATTTTGCCGACTATCGAAAAGGATCTAGCTGCGATTACTGGTCAAAAACCCTCGCAAAGGACTGCAAGGAAATCAGTCGCCGGTTTTAAAATAAGAGGCGGCGAGGTAGTCGGACTGAAGGTTACATTGAGAGGCAGGAGAATGAACGATTTTCTCAAAAGATTAATCGAGGTGGTCATGCCGAGAATCAGAGATTTTCACGGAATAGATCCAGGGCAGATAGACCAGGGAGGAAATTTGACAATAGGAATCAAGGAACATATCGTCTTCCCAGAGGTTAATCCAGACGAAGTAAAATTCGACTTTGGGCTGGAGATAACTCTTGTACCGGCTACGAGAGATAAAGAAAAAAGCTACGAATTGTATAAGTCGCTAGGCGTACCTCTGCAAAGTAAATAAAATGGCAAAGAAGTCTGTTATAGCAAGGTCAAAAAGAGAACCGAAGTATAGAACGAGAGGAGTGCGTCGCTGTTTTAGGTGTGGAAGGAAGCGTGGATATCAACGCGATTTTGATCTTTGTAGGATTTGCTTCAGAGAGCTTGCGAGCGAAGGTAAAATACCCGGAGTTAAGAAATCATCTTGGTAATATGTATTGGGATTCAATCATAAGAGTTAAAAACGGACTAGAAAGAGGCTTTGAAAGAGTCAAGGTGCCTTATTCTAGCTTTGATATGAACATCCTCGAACTATTAACAAAAGAAGGGTATATAGGAACCGTATCGCGAAAAGGTAGGGGTGTGAGGCGCATTATAGATATTAAACTCAAATACGACAGCGAAGGTGAGCCCGCAATTAGGGGCGTCAAATTTGTAAGTCGTCCGTCTAGGCGTCTTTATTCAGGATATAGGAAGACCAAAACATCGAGACAAGGATCCGGACACTATATATTGTCCACTCCTGAGGGAATACTGACTGACAAAGAAGCACGCAAAAAGAAAGTCGGCGGACAGGTACTCTTCGAAATCTGGTAATTATGAGCAGAATAGGCATAAAACCAGTTGTAATACCCGAAGGAGTAACGGTTGATGTGAAAGAAAGCGAGGTTGAGATAAAAGGAAAGAACGCGACTTTGAACGTCCCTCTATTAAGAGGTATCTCGGTCACAATCGAAGATGGCACAGTGGTGTTTTCCCCATCCAATAAAACAAAACAGGTTTCAAGTAACTGGGGAACGATGAGAGCTCTTGTCGAAAATGCTGTTATAGGTGCGACTAAGAATTTTTCGAAAGATCTTATAGTCGAAGGCATAGGATACCGCGCAAGCGTTGAAGGAAATGATTTAATTCTTAATCTCGGACACTCACATCCAATTAAATTCCCGATACCAGGGAATATAGAAATTAAAATTGATAAAAACGTCATTACTATTTCGGGTGCGGACAAATCACGCGTTGGCGAAACCGCAGCGAAGATAAAAAGATTCAGAAAGCCTGAGCCGTATAAAGGCAAGGGAATCAGGTATAGTGACGAGATTATAAAGAGAAAGGCTGGCAAGAAAGCTGTCGGGTCGGAGGGAAAGTAGAACTATGACACCAAGAATCAAGCAAAACCGAGAGCAAAGAATAAGACGCAGCCGTGCAAAAGCGTTCGGTACGTTGAAGAAACCGAGGCTGTCAGTATACAGAAGCAATAAAAATCTTAGCCTACAGCTGATTGATGACGAATCTGGGAAGACCATTGTGGCAGCATCAACAAGGGAATTAAAGAATGACAAAATGTCGAAAAGCGAACAGGCGCTTGCTGTTGGAGAACTACTTGCCAAGAAAGCGAAAGATGCAAAGATAACATCGGCTATTTTTGATAGGAGATTTTATAAATATCATGGTAGAGTCAAAGCAGTCGCGGAAGGAGCGCGACGCGGAGGCTTAAATCTTTAATATGATAGACCGCAAACCCAGAAAAACCACTGATCGATTTAGAAAACAAGACGAGTATGAAGAGCAAGTACTTGATCTTAGGCGTGTGACGCGTGTCACTGCTGGTGGAAAAAGATTTCGATTCCGCGCTACGGTTGTCCTTGGAAATGGGAAAGGAAAAGTTGGTGTCGGAATCGGCAAGGGGCCAGATGTACAAAAAGCCGTAGATAAAGCAAAGACGCAAGCCAAAAAAGATATTATAACTATAAAACTTAAGAACAATACAATTCCGCATCAAGTTGAAGCAAAGTTTAGTGCGGCAAGAGTATTAATAAAACCAGCAGCTGCGGGTCATGGCCTAATGGCGGGCGGCTCACCGCGTGTAGTTTTGAAGCTTGCTGGAGTAAAGGATGCTACAGCTAAATGCGTAGGGCGTACCAAAAACAAGCTTACTAATGCCCTTGCTGCGATTGAGGCCCTAAAACAATTGAAGAGCGACAACGACAGAAATAAAAACTCAAGCGGCGAAGAAGTATAAGATACTAAAGAAACACTCGTTCCTCTCTACGATTTAAATATGCAACTACATGAATTAAAACCCACGACAGTAAATAAAGGCAAAAAGCGCATCGGTCGCGGTGGTAAACGCGGCACATATTCTGGAAAGGGAATGAAGGGTCAAAAATCGCGCGCCGGTAGAAGAATTAGGCCTGCGATAAGAGACTTGATGCAAAGAACGCCAAAATTGCGCGGTGCCAAAAACCAGGCTTCGCGTTATAAGAGAACTAGGAAAGAAAAGAGAGCAAAAAGACAAAAGAATGCTTAACTTCAAAAGAGGAGCAAAACTTTTCAAGTTAAAAGACTTGAGAAAAAGAGTGATAACAGTTGCGGTTATACTCGTTGCTTTTCGCATTCTAGCAAATATCCCAATACCTGGCGTAGATAGCGAGGCGCTTATATCTTTCTTCTCCAGTAACCAGCTCTTGGGATTCTTGAACATTTTCTCTGGCGGCGCGCTTTCTAACTTATCAATCGCCATGTTAGGTCTCGGTCCATACATCACAGCGATCATTATCATGCAGCTCTTAACGATGATTTTTCCAAAATTGAAGTCTCTATACTATGAAGAGGGCGAACAAGGACGTTCAAAGTTTAACCGTTACTCTCGATATCTGACCGTTCCGCTTGCTGGTATGCAGGGTTATGGTTTTCTGAGGATCTTGGCCTCGCAGGGAATTCTGCCCAATCTTACACTCGCCTCGACACTCGTGAATGTTCTCATAATAGTCGCGGGATCTATGATCCTCGTATGGTTCGGTGAGCTCATAACTGAACAGAAAATGGGCAACGGAGTTTCACTTTTGATTTTCGCTGGTATCGTAAGTGGTATACCGCTATCCATGAGAAACGCATTGCTCTCATATACGACGAGTCAGCTCCCGACTTTTCTAGCCTTTATAACGGTGGCATTACTCGTAATCGTTGGTATTGTCCTTGTGCATGAAGGTGAGAGAAAGGTGCCTATCTCTTATGCGAAGCGTGTGAGAGGAAACAAAATGTACGGAGGTGTATCTTCTTATTTGCCGTTCAGAGTGGGTCAGGCTGGCGTGATTCCAATTATTTTCGCGATTTCCCTCTTACTTTTTCCTCAATTCTTTGGTCAGATTATTGCCGGGTTCTCTCCGGGAATCGGCGCGACGATAAACGATTTTACGACAGGGCTCCTAAACAATCAGGTTGTGTACGGCTTGATATATTTCACCCTAGTGTTCCTGTTCACGTATTTTTATATAGGGATAACGTTTGACCCAGATGAAATTTCGAAAAACCTTCAACGAAGCGGTGGTTTCGTCCCTGGTATCAGGCCTGGCCAGCCGACTGCGGACTTTCTAAAAAGCATTGTCTCAAAAATCACTTTCTTCGGAGGATTATTCCTCGGATTCATTGCGGTTCTTCCGACAATCACACAATCTGTCACAGGCACGCAGGCCTTAACTTTAGGTGGAACTTCAATACTCATTGTAGTTGCTGTTGTGATAGAAACCGCTAAACAAATTGACGCTGAGTTAACAGTTCGTGAATACGAGGGGGTATAATAAAGTCATGCAGAAGTCCATTCACGTAATGGGTCCTCCTGGCTCCGGGAAAGGAACACAGGCAGACCTCGTCGCAGACTATCTTAATGCGATCCACTTCGATTCTGGAAGATATTTTGAGCGCCTCATAAAGGAGAATGATCCGTTGATGACCCCTGAACTTAGAAGGCAGTTTAACGAGGGAGAATTACTGGACCCGAGGATGTTTCTTGAGCTTGTGAGCAAGCGCATAGAGGCCATTGCAAACTCTGGGTTTAGCGTAGTTTTCAGCGGTCAGCCAAGGACTATTTTAGAAACCTTCGGAGATGAAAATTTGCATGGTTTTATGGAAATTCTAAGCGGTCTATACGGTAAAGAGAACATTATTATGTTTAAGCTGATGATACCTGAGGAGGTGTCGATAGACAGAAATAGTAACCGCCTAGTGTGTTCTATCTGTAAGAAAGGAAGTATAGTTCGTGACGCTAAGATGTGTTCCTTATGCGGCGGTGACTTGTACAAACGCACCCTAGATGATCCAGAAGTAATAAAAACTAGATTAAAAGAATATAGCGAGCGCACAGAGCCGCTCTTTAAAATGTTGAAGGAGGGGGGGTTTAATGTAATCGAAATAGACGGCACACCGACACCAGCGGAAATTTTCAAGAATATACAAAAACATTTGTAGTGGGAAAGTTTATTAAGTCCGAAAAGCAGATAGATAATATCAGGAAGTCTGGGATAATACTTTCTGCGACTCTCAAGGAGCTCGCGAAGCAAGTTAAGCCAGGGGTGAAACCCGTTGACTTAGATATGCTCGCTAGGGAATTAATCGAAAAAAAAGGAGGTACTCCAGCTTTTCTCGGTTACAAACCAGAAGGCGCCTTATACCCCTTTCCTTTTGCGCTTTGTGTATCGGTAAATGAAGTAATAGTCCACGGCAGGCCGTCGGACAATCCCCTAAAAGAAGGAGACATAGTAACTTTGGATTTAGGTGTAGATTGGCAAGGCGGCATCAGCGACTCAGCGATTACAATTCCCGTTGGGAAGATAACAAAGGAAGCGCAACACTTAATAGAACTAACAAGTCGTGCATTGGATAAAGCAATCGACGAGGTCAAGCCCGGGAAAACGGTGGGGGATATTGGCCATGCGGTAGAGAAAACCGTAAGGCTTGGAGGATTGAACATAGTGGATGGTTTAACCGGCCACGGAGTTGGAGAGAAAGTTCACGAGGACCCCGTTATTTACAATTTTGGAGAGCCAAACACGGGAATGGAACTCAAACCCGGGATGGTTATTGCGATTGAGCCGATGGTCTCTATGGGAGGAAAAGGGATAAAACAACTCGCAGATGACAGCTTCGTAACCTCAGACGGAAGCCTGTCGGCGCAGTTCGAGCATACAGTCCTTGTTACCAGCGGCGGCAACGAAATTTTAACAAAATGAAGCGCATAGTTATAGCGGTCGTGGGACTTACGGGTTCTGGAAAGAGCGAAGCAGTAAGCCGTTTAGTTGAAAAGGGGTTCGTACGAATTGGTTTTAACGATATTTTATACATGGAGCTTGATATGCGCGGACTTTCGCACATCCAAAAAAATGAAAAACCGATTCGGGAGGAGTTAAGAACCAAGGAAGGTATGGGAGTTATGGCCGTCAGATCGCTTCCTCAAATTGATGTTATTTTGGAGAAAGGCGAAAATGTTGTAATAGAAAGTTTGTATAGCTGGTCGGAATATAAAGTTATCAAAGAAAAGTATCAAAATGTCTTTAAGATTTTGGCGATTTACGCACCACCGGAAATAAGATACGAACGGTTGAGTAAAAGGGAAGTGCGTCCTCTAACTCACGAAGGCGCGAAGGCACGGGACTATGCGGAGATAGAAAATATTGAGAAGGCAGGCCCAATAGCCATAGCGGATTGGACAATAATAAACGTAGGCACAAAAGAGGAGCTGATAAACGACGTCGATAAACTAGTCGATGGTATAACTACGAGTTAAAACTCGAGGCGCCACAAACCCGAATCGTTAGCATAGTAAAGCGATTCCCCGTCGCTGTCGTACGCAAAGTCACCGACATCCTCACTAATTGACACCTCGTTAGTTGGCAGAAAACTGTCTATCTCAACAAACCTCAAAATGTTATCCGAGGTTTTAATAAAGAGATGAGTGTTGCCAATATACCAGATGACTTTTTTGACAGGCGTATCTAGGGTAACAAGTGAGATTTCTTGTTTGCCTCTGTCGCCTTCCTCCCATTCAAAATCGTAAACGCTAGTTAGTCCTGTACTCTCAACGAATACCAAGAATCGTCCTCCTGGTGAAGCGTCAAAATAAGTCGCATCAGTAGACATAGTTGTTGTAGTCGCTTCTTTATTATCTATGGATAAGAGTTCTCCGTTATTCTCAAGGATGGTTATCTTCTTTGCGGAAGAATCAGCATTCCACTGTAGAATATTTCCGGTCTCTCCGTCGTAAACAACAGTCTTGGTATCAAGAAGTAGATTGTATGCAAACATACCCGCATCATTTATCCAATAAACCTCGTTTTGAGAAACAATGAAGTCACTCGCAGACGAATCTATCTGGCTTACGAGAAGGCCCTCTGTATCAAGAGTGTAGATTGCACGTTCAGTAAGGACCACAAATCTTCGGTCGTCATAAGGGTACGGCTGGATTTTGACTATAGAAACAGCGCCCTGGAGAGCAAGCTGTGCTTCCTTCAAACTGTTGAACATCGCCGTGAGATTTACGGATGGATTTAGGTCAAATATATTGGACAAATAATAGTCTCCAGTGTCGCTATCTTTCGTAATCACAATCCCGTTTTCCGTAAAGTGAGCAATCTCGTTACCAGTTATAGATTCTCCATCAAATTCGATTACACCACTTGATTCCGTGACAAATAAATCATTTGCAAAATAGAATCCATCAACTTCATCGCGAATTTTCTCTCTATTTTGAGCTACAAGTACTACAGAATCAAAAATCGATACTGCGCTGTGTTTTACATCAATATTCTTCTTCCATTCGCTGTAATCCGCGAGGTTAATAACCAACTGATACTCTCCAGGTCGCAAGTCATCTATCAGTGTACCAGTGTCTAATATGCCAGCCTCGTTTTTAATCTGTTCGCCATCGAGTCTTATTTCGACATCGACTGGGTTGCTCTTCACATAAATTCCACCGGTTTCCTGTATCAATTTATTCTCGAAATCTATGCGAAACCCCATGGCGTAAAAAATAACCAGAGCCGCCGCAATGAGGAAAAAAAGCAGTGAAGAATAGAATAATAGCCGCCTGGTTTTAAGAGTCATTATCCCATATACTAAAGGACGTGAAATTTGTTGTAAACGGTGGCAACAGATTGGAAGGCGAGATAGAAGTGAGGGGATTTAAAAATGCTGCTACGCCAATCCTTGCCGCCACGCTTCTAACTGAAACGCCATGCGTCGTAAAAAATCTTCCCTTAATAGGGGACGTTTTAAATTTTCTCAAAATTTTAGAGGGGATAGGATCTAATATAGAATGGCTTAACGAGCGAACCGTAAAAATAACCAATAAAAACCTCGATGTTAGCAAATTAGATAAAGACTTGGTTTGCAAAATGCGTTCATCAATACTCCTACTCGGTCCGATTCTTGCAAGGTTCGGGGAAATACAAATGAGCACACCTGGAGGTTGTCACATCGGAGTACGTCCGATGGACGCTCATTTCGACGCATTTAAAGAATTAGGATTCGACGTCGATTACGACGAAAAGAAGGATACTTATTCTGTTAAAAAAACCCGTGTTTCAGAATCAAGGGAGGTTGTACTTAAAGAATTTAGCGTTACCGCAACAGAGAATCTGCTTATGTTCGGAGCCCTAAATCCGGGAATAAGCATAAAAATCGCAGCCATCGAACCGCACGTAGAAGATCTTGGAAGGTTTCTAATCTCTCTCGGCGCAAAAATTGATGGCGTTGGGACTCACAGCTTGAGAATTGAGAGGGGGATTGATACCAATCTCGAAGTCGAGCACACAATAATTAACGATCCAATTGAAGCGGGCACGTTCATAGCACTTGGGCTAGCCACAGGAAGCGACATAAGTGTCTTGGACGTCCCAGTCGAGATGCTTACACTGCCTTTCCTAAAATTTAAAGAAATGGGAGCAATACTTGATATAGAAAACGATAAGGTAATAGTTCACGGCAAGAAATCGAAACTAATCGCAGCAAAAAAGATAGAGGTGAGGCCATACCCGGGGTTCCCTTCGGATTTGCAAGCACCATTTGGCGTTCTAGCAACACAAGCTGAGGGCGAAACGTTGATATTCGATACACTCTATGAGGGTAGGTTGAAATATTTGTATGAACTTGAGAAGATGGGCGCAACCATTGAGATTCTTGATCCGCACAGGGGTATAATCAAAGGCCCGACTAGATTGAAGGGCACAGAAGTCGAGAGCGTAGATTTACGGGCTGGTGCGACTCTTGTAATCGCGGCACTTGCGGCCGAAGGTAAAAGCACTCTAAACAATGCAGAGCAAATAGATAGAGGATATGAGAAAATTGACGAACGGCTCGCAAGGTTAGGAGCGGAGATAAAACGTGTAGAATAAATAGATGTTTATAAGAAAGATAGGTATAGACTTAGGTACCACCAATACGGTGGTTTATGTGCCAGGCAGAGGGTTCGTAATAAACGAACCTACTATCGTTGCTCTCAGTCTGCCAAGCAATAACGTTCTCGCAGTCGGACGTGAAGCAAAAGATATGATCGGAAGAACCCCAGGAGACATTGCCGCTTACAGACCTCTGAAAGACGGTGTCGTTGCTGATTATTATATAACGCGCGCGATGCTAAAGTACTTTATCGGTAAAGCAGTAGGAAGATGGAATGCGATTAAGCCAGACGTAGTAATTTCGACACCCGCCGGAGTAACCATGACGGAACGTAGGGCCGTAACGAATGCCGCTCGTGAAGCAGGGGCCAAGAACGCCTATGTGGTTCGCGAGCCTTTGCTCGCGGCTCTTGGGGCAGGTATTACAATCAATTCCTCGTCAGGAAATATGATTGTTAACATGGGTGGTGGAACGTCGGAGGTGGCCGTTATATCTCTTGGCGGAATAGTCGCATGGTCAAGCCTCAGAGTCGCCGGAAATAAGTTCGATCAGGCGATAATAGATTATGTTAAGAAGAAATATGCGGTATCAATAGGCGAACAAACCGCTGAAGCGGCAAAGATTGCTATCGGAGGTGCAATTCCGCTCAAGGAAAAAAGGGAGTTTCAAATAAGAGGAAGAGACTTAATATCTGGGTTACCAAAAGACTTAACGCTTAGTTCAAATGAGATTGCTGATGCGCTTAACCCGCTTCTGATTGATATAGTTGCATCAGTCCAAAGTGTTTTTAATGAGACACCACCGGAGCTAGTAGCGGATGTAATGGAAAAGGGGATTATTCTCTCTGGCGGGAGCGCCGGATTGAGGGACATCGATGAATTCTTCAAACGACTATTGGGGGTACCAACGTATGTCGCAGAAGAATCCATCCTCTGTGTAGCCAAAGGATCGGGCATAATTCTCGAGCACCTCGATGTATACAAAAGAACCCTTCTCCAGAAACGATAATGCTTATCGGGCAGGACAATCTAGAAGAAATCTTTGGAAATTTAATAAAGAGTAATCAACTTTCTCACAGCTATATTTTTTTTGGAGAACCGCAGGTGGGAAAATACTCCTTTGCCCTTTCGTTAGCGTCATGCTTAGAAAAGGGGATATTTGAAAAAGTGGAAGTTGAGAACGAACTCCCAAAGCATGTTTTAGAAGAGACGCTCATCGTAAGACCAGAGGGAGACTCCATAGGCATAGACGCAATCCGTGATATAAAGCACTTTCTATCACGTAAGCCGGTGTACTCGGCCCATCGAGTCGTCATTGTGGACGAAGCGCATACTATGACTTCCCAGGCACAGCATGCCACACTAAAGATCGCAGAGGAGCCGCCCCCCCATAGCCTCTTGATTCTAATCACGCTAAACATCGACTCCTTGCTTACAACATTGCAATCAAGATTCCAGAGAGTGTATTTTCCGAGATTGAGAACAGAAGAAATTGCGAAGCTGTTGGAAGACGACTACAAGATAGATAGAAGTAAAGCAGACACCTTAGCAAAGTTATCGCTTGGAAGGCCTGGCAGAGCCGTATCCTTAGCAACGAACGAGGAAGAGAAGGAAAGATTTAAAACAGCATCTTCCATCCTTGCCAAAAAGACATCAAAAAGCGATGTTATCGGGGAGCTTCTCGAGAACGAAGACAGGATTAATCCGCTTTTCGCAGAGCTAATAGCGAGACTTGCTAACGACCCTATAAAAAACTACGATACCCTGAGGTCTATCACGCTAAGAATGTCGGTAATGTCACAATTCTCAGTTAACAAAAGGTTACAAATCGAAACCGCACTATGGAATATCTAGAAAATCTTGAATTGACGTTTAATAAGCTACTCACTGATTTGAAAGACGATCTTTCGACCATTCGCACAAACAGGCCCACTCCCAAGCTAATTGAGGATATAGAGGCTGTGTATTTGGGTACGTCGATGCCAATCAAACACTTAGGTACCATTTCTGTCGAGCCGCCAAGGAATCTTGTTGTCACGCCGTGGGACAAAGAAGCCATAAACAGCGTATCGAAGGCCATAGAGGATGCAAAATTGGGCTTTAGCTCCTCCGTAATGGGTGCCGTTGTGCGAGTTGCATTACCTCAGCTCACAGATGAAAGAAGAAAAGAACTGGATCGTATAGTAAGAAACATAGCTGAGCAAAATCGAATTAAGATGCGCGTAGTAAGGGACGAAGTTAACAAGAGAGTAAACCAGGAGACGGACCAAGACACGAAGTTTAGAAATAAGGAAAAACTGCAGAAACTGGTTGATGCGTTTAATGAAAAGCTTGACGAGTCCGTCGAGTCGAAACTCACAGAGATTTCTCAATAAATGGAAGTTGCACTAATCGGAATACTTTTCCTGATAATTCTTGTTATTGGTCACGAGTTTGGCCATTTCTTCGCTGCAAAACTTTTCGGTCTACGAGTGGACGAGTTCGGTTTCGGATTCCCTCCCAGAATATTTTCGAGGAAAAGGGGCGAGACAAGGTACAGCGTAAATCTCTTGCCATTTGGCGGATTCGTTAAAATTCATGGTGAACACCCTAAAGATGGAGAAAAATTAGAGGAACCAGAGCGAAGTTTCACTCATCAGTCTACGTATCGTCGTAGTGTGATTATTGTCGCGGGTGCATTCATGAACTTTCTTATAGGATGGATAGCTCTCTGTCTGGTCTTCGCAATTGGCGTAGAGAATAGAGTGGTTATAGATCGTGTTATGCCAGGTTCTCCGGCTTCGGCCATTGGACTCATGTCAGGCCAAGAGATAGAGGGTTTCAACTCTGCGGAAGAGTTTGTTAACTTTGTAGAAAATAACAAAGGAAAAGAGGTTTCGATAAACGGAACAGTCGTCACCCCTAGGGAAAATCCTCCGGCTGGCGAAGGCGCGCTGGGAGTTGTCGTAACTGATGTTGGAATTGAGAAACAAGGCATCTTCAAAAGTATATGGTCGGGGCTAACCAGTGCGATTTTAACAACCGGGCTCATAACCAAATCCTTTGCCGGTTTTATAGGAGGAATATTTAGCGGTAATTTTACGGTAGTTGATCAAGTGACAGGACCTGTGGGAGTATTTAATCTCCTAGGAGATGTAAGCGCTTTGGGGTTTACGCCGTTAGTACAACTCCTGGCCTTAATATCCCTAAATCTCGTTGTTATAAACTTGGTACCGTTTCCTGCTCTTGATGGAGGTAGGTTGCTGTCAATCATGGTTGAGAAAATCATCGGGCGGAGGCTTAGTGAGAAATTCGAAATATTCGCAAACGCCATTGGATTGGCTGTCCTCCTCCTACTAATGGTTGTAGTGACAATCAAGGATATAATTAATATATTCTAAGTTAATGAGACAAACCTCTTTATATACGAAGACTCGCAAAACTCTCCCTAAAGACGAGGTCGCGACGAACGCCAAACTCCTAATAAAGGGGGGATTCGTGCATAAAGAATTAGCAGGCGTTTATTCATATCTTCCTTTGGGTGTGCGTGTCTTAACAAAGATCGAGAATATCATTCGCGAGGAAATGAATAGAATCGGAGGACAGGAAATCTTAATGTCTTCTTTGCAAGATCAAGCTGTTTGGGAAAGAAACGACAGGTGGAGCGATAAGAAAATAGACATTTGGTTTAAAGACAGAACCGGAAAAGTTGGGTTTGCGTGGTCCCACGAGGAGCCAATTATGAATATGGTAAGGCACCACATCGGGTCTTATAAGGACATGCCGGTATACGTTTATCAATTCCAAAATAAATTTAGAAACGAACCTCGTGCAAAGAGCGGTCTTCTTAGGGGGAGAGAGTTCATAATGAAAGATCTTTATTCCTTCAACGTAGACGGAGAGGGTCTCGACAAGTTCTATGAAACAATGAAGAAGGCATATATGCGTATTTTTGATAGGGTAGGAATCGGCAATATTACATATCTCACATTCGCAAGCGGTGGCTTATTTACAAAGTTTAGTCATGAGTTCCAGACGCTCTCTTCTGCCGGAGAAGACGTAATATATCTTGATAAGAAGGGAAAGATAGCAATCAACAAAGAAGTTATGAGCGAAAGCGTGCTGAAGGAGATCGGTGTTTCCAAAAAGGATCTTGTCGAGGAAAAAGCGATAGAAGTCGGTAATATTTTCAAATTTGGGACAAAGTACTCCGAGAATATGGGCGTAACTTTTAAAGACAAAAGCGGCAAGGAACATCCAGTATACGTCGGAAGCTACGGCATAGGACTCGGCAGACTGATGGCTACTATAGTGGAAACACTTTCTGACGATAGCGGAATAATTTGGCCTGACTCTGTAGCGCCGTTCCAAGTTCACTTAATAGAACTTGAGAAGGGTTCTGGCGAAACTCTTTACAAAAAACTGGAAGATAGGGGCGTTGAGGTTCTTTACGACGACAGAGATGCGACGCCGGGGGAAAAGTTTAAAGATTCAGATTTGATCGGGATTCCGTGGAGATTTGTCGTTAGTAAAAAGACAGGGACCAAAGTCGAATGTAAAAGGCGTAATTCCGGGAAAGCAGAACTTCTGACATATGATAAAGCTATTGGAAAACTTCTATAGAGTTGTCGGCATAGACCTTGGCACGGCGAACACCCTGATTTATGTAAAAGGGCACGGTATTGTCGTTGATCAACCAACGTTAGTCGCGGTTAACAATAGAACTGAGCAAATTCTAGCAATAGGCGAAGAGGCCAAAAAAATGCTCGATAGAGTCCCCGCGCACGTGACGCTAATTAAGCCGCTTATGAATGGAGTTATCTCGGATTTCGAAATGACCGAGGAAATACTGAGACACTTTTTGAAAAAAGTGAGCGGTAAGAATGTGATGTCGAGATATCATCTAGCCGCTATAACAATTCCGACTAACCTCACTGAAGTAGAAAGAAAATCAGTAGAAGATGCCGTTGTCTCTGCGGGTGCGTCTAAGGTATTGCTTGTTGAAGAACCAATAGCATCCGCGATAGGAATGCGATTGCCCGTGGAAGAAGCGACCGCGAGTTTGATAATAAATATAGGCGGCGGTTCGACGGAAATATCTATAATCTCCGTAGGAGGCGCCGTAAAGTCAAGAAGTATAAAAATTGCCGGACAGCAGTTCAACGACGACATAGCAAAATTTATGAAGAACGAATACAAAATACTTGTTGGCGAACCAACAGCTGAGGCCATAAAAACTTCAATTGGTTCTGCCATCCCGCTCGAAGAACGAAAAGAGATTGCCGTTAGGGGTAGAGATTTTGGTTCGGGCTTACCAAAAGAAGTTTCTGTCAGGAATAATCATATTAGAGGGGCTTTGCAGAAATCTCTCAAAGGAATTTCGGAAGCGATAAAAGAATTACTTGAGGAATCACCACCAGAACTTGTGGGCGATGTATACCAGAGGGGAATATTTCTGGCCGGCGGCGGTGCACTATTAAGAGGAATGGATCAATTTTTGACGAAAGAATTGTCTGTAAAAACAACACTAGTAGACGATCCTTTAACATGCGCTGTCCGGGGCCTCGGAATCATTATCGAAGACTTACCCAAATACGAGACGATTTTGTCTAACCAAAATCGTCCTCTGCCAATAAACTTATGAGAAAATACGTCTCGACTGGAGCCTTGATATTACTTGGTGTTCTGGTTGTTCAAGGTGGCCCGTTATTTAAGGCAAAACTTTCGCTGAGCTCGCTTTTCGGTGACGTTCTGGGCGCTGGGTTCGATAATGCCGAAGATCTTAAAAGGCGCGTAGATGTATTGGAGGATGAAAACGAGAGTTTAAGAATACAGCTTTTAGGAAAGGAAAATGATGCCGTCCGCTCCATCAAGGTATATTCAAGTTATCCGTTTAGTAGCAGAAGCGAGCTTGCAATCGCTGCAGGTGGAAGCCAAGGCATAAAGTCTGGGGAAGCCGTGGTTCACTCTGGAACGATTCTCGTTGGACAAGTGAAAAGTGTTCTAAAATCATCCAGCGTTGTGACGACAATCTTTGATCCGTCATGGGAAATGGCCGTAAGAATCGGGGATTCTGAAGTGGACGCTTTGATGAGTGGAGGTAATGAATTAAGCATTTCTCTGATACCGCAAGACGCGCTTGTAGAAGAGGGAGATACTGTAATATCTGCAGATAAAAACTTTCCATACGGCTTAGAACTCGGCTACATAAAAGAGTTACACAACACAGAGGGGGATGTATTCCAAGAGGCAGCGTTAGAGCCTACGCTTAAACTTAAAACCCTGCGAGATGTTACAGTTTATCGTTAGCGTAATTCTCGTAACGGTTGCTTCGTTTCTTCAGACTACGGCTGCAATCATAATAAAAGGAGGAATTAAACCGAATCTAATTATCGTGCTGTTAGTCGTCCTTGCGTGTGTCAACAAGGGTTGGACAACGCGCGTAGGGTTAATTCTTCTCTCAGCGTTCATATTAAAATTTTCCCCATGGATAAGTTGGGCGGATGTAATCTTTATATCAACTGCACTTTTAGCTATGGCGCTCGTCGATTATCTGCCTTGGAGACGGGGTATCAATAGTATCATTGCCGTTGCCGCAGGGACTGTAATTCTGAATCCATCATTTTCTGACATAAGCTCAATCGTGCTAGAGGTTATAATAAATACATCGCTTATCTTAATATTCCTCCTGGTATTAGAAATTTTGTATGGCAAAAAGAAAAAACCAAAAGAGAATAGACTTTGACGAGGTAATATCCGACAGTATCTCTGATGGAGAGTTAAACATTCGCGAGACGCCCTTAACTTCGAACGTGTCTTCAGCTGTTTTTCTTGTTGCGGTCGTAGTCGGAGTTATATTTGTCGGAAGAATTGTATTTCTCACTGGCGTAGAGGGAAGTTCTTATAGAGAAAGAGCGGAGTCTAACACGAACCAAGATATTCCGCTTATTGCACCACGCGGAATAATTCTCGACAGAAACGGAGAGGCACTCGTTGAAAACCAGGTAATCTTCACTGTTTTTCTGCAACTTGATGAGATGATAAGGAGCGGAGAGAGAGAAATCGTTCTAAGGGCCGCTGAGGAGGTACTTGGTCTTGAAAGAGACGAAGTCGCAAAGCACCTTGAAGACACAAATCTGGAAAGCGTTACGGATGTCATATTGAAGCGGGATGTAACAAGAGAGCAGGTTATAGCCATAGAGACGCTAAATACCAAATCTCTCATTGTGGAGGAAGATTTCAAGAGAAAATATGACGACCCCGCTTTTTCGCATATCGTTGGGTATGTAGGCCTTGTCACCAGCGAGGATTTAGTTAGAGACGAAAATCTGGCACTTAATGATTTCATAGGGCAAGCGGGGCTTGAGGCATTCTACGACGATGTTCTCAGAGGCGAAAACGGCTCCGTAACGATATTCAGAAACGCCAAAGGTGATCTTGAGAGTGTGAAGAGAACAAGGGAGCCGATAGCCGGTCATGAATTGCAAACGACAATCGACGCAGAATTCCAGAAATACTTTTACAATAGAATGCTCCAGGAGCTGACTTCTCTCGGAAGAACATCCGGAGCTGGTCTAGCCATCAATCCGGAGAACGGCGAGGTGCTTGCGTTAATGAGTTTTCCGAGCTTCGACGCGAATAATGTTTCAGAGTATTTAGATAATGCGAATCAGCCCCTCTTTAACAGAGTCGTGTCCGGTTTATATAGCCCTGGGTCGGCTATAAAACCAATTCACGCCGTAGCGGCTCTTGCAGAGGGAGTTGTAGATCCGAGCACTCAGATATTTTCCGCGGGTTATATAGAGATCCCAAACCCATATTTTCCGGATAGCCCGAGTAGGTTCGTTGATTGGAAAGCTCATGGTTGGGTTGATTTGCATTCCGCCATCGCGGTTTCGAGTAACGTCTATTTCTACGTCATAGGGGGGGGCTTTGAAAATATGAGAGGTGTCGGAATCGAGAAGTTGAGAGAATATTGGCAGGAATTCGGCCTCGGTAATTCCACTGGGATTGATTTGCCAGGCGAGGCAGTCGGATTTCTACCAAGTCCGGACGAAAAAGAGGAAAGAACTGGTTCAATTTGGCGAGTTGGTGATACTTATAACGTTGCAATTGGACAGGGGGACCTGAAAATAAGTTTGCTTGAACTGTTAAATGGTGTAATAGCAATAGCCGAAGGCAAAGCCGTAAGACCTCATTTGGTAGAATCCGGCGAAGCTCAAGAAATTGTTAATCTTTCAGACTTATCCGCATTTCTAGGGGATGTTAGAGAGGGAATGGAAGATGTGGTAGACAAAGATTACGGGTCGGCACATCTCCTCGGAGACTTGCCCATAAAAGTTGCCGCAAAAACAGGAACTCCTCAGATTGCCGGAAATACTAAAACAAACGCGCTAATCGTAGGTTATACTCCAACGGAAAATCCCAAAATCGCTGTGCTTATTCTAGTAGAAGATGCGAAAGAGGGGAGTTTGAACGTTATACCAATAGCTAGAGATGTATTCGGATGGTATTATGAGAATAGGCTTAAGTAGTTGTTTATGAATGAATTTCGTCAAGATTTGGTATCCGGCGATTGGGTATTAATTTCGCCTAGCAGGGGCAGAAGGCCACACGATTTCAAAGCTAAAAAAAGAAAGCGTGCTCCCAAGATCGGATGCAAGTTTGAGAATCCACGTGAAGCCGCCTCCGGCGGCAAAGTCATTTTGTCAGAACCAGATGGTAAGTACTGGAAAGTTCAGGCGATTTTGAATAAATATCCAGCAGTCACAAAAGATGGATTGTGGGTGATAGACGAAGAAAAAGAGGGTCCGTTTTTCGTTTTGCCGGGGTATGGTTATCATGAAGTAATAATTACAAGAGATCATCACAAAGCGTTTCCGGATTTAGATTCCGACGATGCATTTCTTGTGCTAAAAGTATTTAGGCAAAGGTATAGAAGTCTCGCAAATGACAACAACATCGCGTATATTCACACATTCGCAAATTTCGGTGAGACCGCTGGTGCGACGATTTATCACCCGCATTACCAAATACTAGCCATTCCAATTATTCCACCCGATGTGCGGCGTTCTTTACACGGCTCTGCAAACTACAAAGAGAAAAATGACGCCTGTGTTCATTGCACCCAGATTAACTGGGAGGTTGAACAGAAAAAGCGCATTATTTGTGAGACAAAAGACGCAATAGTTTTCGCGCCCTACGCCTCGAAAGAACCATTTGAAATGCGGGTGTTTCCGAAGAAGCATCATCCATATTTTGAGGACACAGATGAACGAGAATTGGGAAGTATCGGAGAGGCCCTGCAAACCGCGCTTAAAAGACTGAAGAAAGCTCTTAACGATCCAGACTACAACTTTTTTATTCACACTGCGCCCTCGCGCGATCGTGAAAAGTATTCACACTATCACTGGCACATCGAAGTTGTTCCAAGAACAAATATATCAGCCGGATTTGAGCTCGGCACATCAGTGGAGGTAAATCCAATGGATCCAGATGATGCAGCTTCATTTCTAAGAGATGCTAAGTGATCTAGTCTCTATAATTTCTACGTTCGTATTAGAAACCATTGAAAGTTGGGGAGTTATCGGCGTGTTCGTTTTGATGACCCTCGAGAGCGCAAATATTCCAATTCCGTCCGAGGTGATAATGCCTTTCTCCGGTTTTCTCGTCGGAACGGGTGTTTTTAGTTTCTGGGTTATAGTTTTTGTCGGTGCGTTCGGAAATCTAGTCGGTTCCATAATTTCTTACTTCGCGGCATCAAAACTAGATGGAAAAATTAGAAGCAAATTAGAGTTTAAAAGGGCAGAAAGGTGGTTTAATAAGTTCGGAGTTTGGTCTGTATTTATTGCTAGACTTCTGCCGATTGTAAGAACATTTATTTCGTTCCCGGCAGGAATGTTTAAAGTGAATATCTGGAAATTTTCTGCACTTACATTTGCTGGCTCACTTCTATGGAGCTGGGTGCTCACGCGCGTAGGTTTCATACTGGGAGAGAATTGGAGCGTAATAGAACCTTATTTTAGAAAATTTGATTTTGCGATAGCTGGTGGAGTCCTGGCAGGAGTCGCTTGGCGGATTTGGCATCACCGAAAGAAGATGCTAGCAAATAGACGATAGGTTATAGTAAAAGCATGAAACTAATTGCCGCTAATTGGAAAAGTAATCCAGATACCGCGAAAACAGCAGAAAGATTGGCATTAGCGGAAGACTATGAGGGAGTAATTATAATCCCTCCTTTTCAATATCTGGAGAGGGTTCGATCTGTACTGAAACACGCATCACTCGGGGCTCAGAATGTGTTTTGGGAGAACGGCGGTCCGTTCACCGGAGAGGTTTCGCCGAGTCAGCTAAAGAATTTGAGCGTTAGTTTTGTTATAGCAGGGCATAGCGAAAGGAGAGCTTATCTTGGCGAAACAGACGATATGATAAACAAGAAAATTAAAGCCGCGCTTAGCGAAGGGTTGCAAGTCATTCTCTGCGTCGGGGAACCAATCCAAATTAGAAAAGACGGCATTCGCAGCGCAAAAGATTTTATAACTAATCAGATAAGGTACGATCTAAGAGGTGTAAAGAGGTCCGATGCCAAAAAAGTCATAATTACATACGAGCCAATCTGGGCAATCAGCACCAGTCAAAACGCGGAGCCCGATATTCCAGAAGAAGCTGCAGAGATATGCGCCTACATTAAAAACCTTGTAAATGTCAGAGGCGTAATATACGGCGGCTCAGTCAACGCAAAAAATGCTAAAGAATTTTTAGGACGAGATGATATTGACGGGGCGCTGGTCGGTGGGGAAAGCCTAAAACCAAAGGAATTTCAAAAAATCGTGAGTGCAGCAACGCCTCTGGTATAATTAGGATATGAGTAAAAAAGACTTATCGTTTAGTTTTCTCGCCGCAGTACTAGTAACCGTGCTGTCGTATCCAACGGTTCTAAATGTTGCGGAAAATCTGACTCAGGCACGGCAAGTCCTAATTTCTGTTGCGCTTGGTGCACTTACAATTATCGGTCTTTTTACACTGCATTTTTTGGAAAGGTGGGTTAGGGTTCTATGGCAACTGGGAAAGTTTATTGTTGTCGGTGGGCTCAACACATTCGTCGATTTCGGAGTTCTTAATCTTCTCATTATTTTCACAGATATAACCTCGGGTTCAAAGTTTTCTTTCATCAAGGGTGTCGCTTTTACAATAGCGGTAGTAAACAGTTATTTTTGGAATAAGCACTGGACTTTCGAATTCAAAGAAAGGAAACAAGGCGAAATTCTCGAATTTCTTGCGGTAAGCGTTGTGGGATTGGGCCTGAACGTTGGCGTAGCATCTTTGCTTGTTAACCAAATTGGGCCGCTTTGGAACCTTTCCCCGATTCTATGGGCTAATGTGAGCGCCTTCGCGGCTACTCTTTCTGCCTTGGCGTCAAATTTCGTCGGCTATAAGTTTATAGTTTTCAGGTCAGGCCGCAAGAAAGGGCAAGCGACCTGAAATATCTGCCCCCTCGGCACTAAATCTCAGATGGGCTTGCTTTTCCCCGGAACTTGTGGTATAGTGCCCTCGAAGTGAGTGACTATAGTCCTTGCCCGAGTTTCTCGAACAAAGGCTATCATCTTACTTGGTGCGACCCCGCCCTCTAAGCTAATGAATGTTTCGTTGGCATAGAGGGCGGGGTTCGTTTTTAGGCAGTTTCTCTCTCGATGTTTGTCACGAAGTGTAGCGCAGCTTCTACTTCATGGTTATACTTATTCACATGACTATCTACCTGGTTAGGTTAAACCTGGATATTAAGGGAAAGAACATGAGTCAATCTCTTAGATTTAGGGTTGCGGTCAACTCGGTCGAAGCCCTATCAAAGAAAAACAACAAAGTTGTAATCTTGTCTCACAAGGGGAGACCAAAGGGGTTCGATAAAGCACTTAGTCTTAGGCCGTTTCAAGCTTTACTATCAAAATCCTTAGGAAAGAAGGTCGTTTTTCTCTCGACGATAAAAAGCGCAAAAAGAATAATCGATAAGCAACCAGCCGGTACAGTTTTCTTACTTGAGAATCTAAGATTCGACAAGGGAGAGACAGAGAACAGTCAGAAATTTGCTAAATCTCTTGCTAGCCTCGGGGACGTATATATAAATAACGATTTTGCCACAAGTCACCATGAATCCGCCTCGCTGGTCGGAATAACAAAATATTTGCCATCAAGACAGGGCCAAATAATTAAAGAGGAGACAAAGGCTCTTACAAAAACTTTAAAGAATCCCAGAAAACCATTCGTGTTAATAATCGGGGGCGCAAAAATAAAAGATAAAGCCAGTACGATTGAGAAATTACTTCCGAAAACTAGCGCAGTTCTTACGGGTGGCGCAGTTGCCAATACTTTTCTTAAAGCGGCTGGCCTCGATGTGGGTAAGTCGCTCTATGAACAACAATTTGTTAAAGACGTAGCAAAGCTTATGAAAAGTAAGAAAATTATGCTACCGACAGATATAGCAGGAGAAAAAAGCGCAATTCTTGATATAGGGCCAGATACGAGAAAAGAATATTCGAGAATAATAAGCCAAGCCGAAACTATTGTGTGGGCTGGGCCTATGGGGAAATTTGAAGATAAAAGATTCGCAAAAGGAAGCGCAGCTGTTGCGAAAGCAGTCCTAGGGAACAAGAAAGCCAACATAATAATAGGCGGAGCAGATACGTTCTCCTCACTTCATAAACGAGTCAAAAGGCAAAGAGTCGCCAACGTGTTTTATTCAACAGGAGGAGGAGCAATGCTACATTTCCTTGCTGGAGGAAAAATGCCCGCCCTCGAAGCCATTAAAAATGAGAAAACAAAAGCCAGAAAGTAAGAAATGTTAAAGGATACTGTAGTTTTATATCACAACAACTGCACCGATGGGTTTAGTGGTGCGTGGGCCGCGAGAAAGAAATTCGGCAAGAGAGCAGATTTATGAATACGTCTTCACCACGAGCCGCCGCCACCTGGACTCGACGGTAAAGACGTATTCATAATAGATTTTTCATATTCCAAAGAGACAACAGGGACGCTTCTCGATATAACCAAGTCGCTAACTTTGATAGATCACCACATAACATCCAAGGAAGTAACTGAAAGCATTCCGAATCACGTTTTTGATAACGATCATTCTGGAGCTGTGTTGGCGTGGGAATATTTTTTCCCGGGCGAAAAAACTCCAGTCTACTTGGAATATGTAGAAGATATAGACCTTTGGAGGTTTGACATGTCGCGCGCGGAAGACTTTCTTGCCTTCTCGGCGACTGTCCCATTCGATTTCGAGAAACTCGATGCGATAATCGAAGAATTTGAAGATGAGAATAAAAGAAAAGCATTTCTAGGTAAGGGCAAAGATCTGCTGGAATATCAAATAAGACTTGTCGAAGAAATGATAGAAGAAGGAGAGGAGGTTAACTTAGATGGATTTAGGGCGCTCGTAGTTAACTCTCCAGTTTTACCTTCACAGTTAGGTAACACGATTGTCAGAAAGGGATATGACATCGGCATCATATGGGCGCACTCAAACGATGTTATTAGAGTATCTTTACGTTCTGATAAAGATGGAAAGGTTAATGTCGGGGATATCGCGCAGAAATATGGTGGCGGCGGCCATAAATCAGCTGCAGGTTTTGTTGTTAGAGATGAATCAGAATTTCCATGGCAGACAAAAAATACATAATTTATACGGACGGGGGATCAAGAGGTAATCCTGGCTCGGCCGCCATAGGTGCTGTTGTCGGAGGTAAAGAGTATGGTGAATCAATCGGACACACAACGAATAATGTTGCAGAGTATTCGGCGGTAATATTCGCTCTGAAGAAAGCAAAACAGCTTCTCACAAAAAAGAAAGCAGAGCAAACCGACGTCGAGCTTCGTACGGACAGTGAGCTTTTAGTGAAACAACTGAAAGGTGAATATAAAATCAAAGACTCTAACTTACAACCACTCTTCATCGAAGTTTGGAATTTAAAACAAGATTTCAAGAGCGTGACATTTACGCACGTGACACGGGACAAGAACAAGCAAGCCGATTCTCTCGTCAATAGAGCGTTAAATATGCTTCTATAAGAACTCTGGCCACTCTTTGTTGCTAAAACCAGTCATTTGTGTTACAAAAAACCTCGGAGGTAATCCAGATAGTAGCTTTTCTCTAGAAGTTTCCATTATCGGTCATCGACTGTTCTTCACATTCGGAAACCCAAAGGAGTAAAGAGGAAAGTCCGGACACCCCTTCGACTTCGGTCGAAGAGCAAGGTAGCGGGTAACGCCCGTCGCACGTAAGTGTAGAGGTGCGAGCAGTAACGGTCTCGACTCGCAAGAGTCGGACGAACCCAATCCCAACGTAGAAGGTTCTGCTTGGCTATAGGGATAAGAAAGCCAAGATGAAACGGCAAAATCCTTACCCGGGTGCAAGGTCGTACTCCGACTTCGGTTGGAGAGTACCGCATGAGCCCGAGAGTAATCGAGGGTCTAGATAAATTACTATCAGATACAGAATCCGGCTTACGGATTGCCTCCAAAACAGGACTATCTCCCAAGATAGTCCTGCTTTGTTTTTTTTAAAGAGAGTGAGTATACGTCATGAAGAACATCCCGCAGGTTCTCTCGCTTGGGATTATGGAGAGAACCGAGGGCGAAGAAAATCCAGCCGCTGGAGCTGGATTATTCTGGTTCTGAATGACGTGTGCGAGCGAACCACCCAGATAGTCCTGTTTTGTTTGTTCGTGCTAAAATGAACGAACATATAAACACATTTCGTCGAATCAATATGAATGAGTTTATATTCTATGGAACGTCTCGGAGACATTTGAGCTTGGTGTCACCTTCGGTGACTCAAATGTCGAGAGCGAAGTGGCTTTCATCGCTGGAATGAAAGAACACTGTTTCCAGAGAATATATACGAATGAATCCTTATGTCCCAATACTACAACGCCAAACGAGTTTCAAATATGTATTCCTCATCTGACAAGGCGCCTTTTAGAATAAGTCGCTCAAAAATTGATTTATTCATGGAGTGTCCAAGATGTTTTTATCTAGACAGAAAATCGGGAGTCGGGAGACCGCCCGGATACCCGTTCAGTTTAAACTCAGCGGTAGATACACTTCTCAAAAAAGAATTCGATATCCACAGAGCGGAAAAAACCACCCACCCGCTAATGGAAAATTACGGAATAGACGCAGTTCCACTTCAGCACAAAGATATAAATAAATGGCGTGACTCACTCCGCGGAGGAATTGAATATCTTGATCCAAATACAAATTTACTAATAACCGGAGGCATAGACGATGTGTGGGTTAATCCAGAAGGGGAACTTTTAATCGTCGACTATAAAGCCACGTCCAAAAACGGAGAGATTACCTTGGATGCCGAATGGCAGGATTCATACAAACGCCAGATGGAAATTTACCAGTGGTTGTTTAAGAAAAATGGATTCAAAGTTTCGCCAACAGGGTATTTCGTATACGCAAACGGAAAAACGGATAGAGAAGCATTCGACGGTAAACTTGAGTTCGACGTGCACATAATCCCATACACTGGAGATACAAGCTGGATTGAGCCTAAGCTTAAGGAAATAAAATCTGTGTTGGATTCAGAAAATCCGCCAGAGGAAAGCAAGGATTGCGATTACTGTAATTACAGAACTGCAGTAAGCTCAGTGGAATAAAAGATTCAGTATATCTTACCTGTATTTAAGCTTGAGATATACAACCGATAACGCCAGCATTAGATTTATTGTGTTCATTACAATCATCGGATTGTTTGCAATCACTATTCCATAGATTAGCCACATCACAACTCCCGTGACATATATGAGGTATCTGACTAGCGACAGATCTTTGGTAGATTTAGTTTTCCAGCTTTTAATAACCTGCGGAATTAGAGAAATAACAATTAGCGTTCCTGCTATATAACCAATTAAATCCATAAATATAGTTTACCCTATAGTTTTCAGAAACGCATAGCTATTCTGTGGCTTTAGCGAGTCGAATGACTGCCGGGCAGACCGTCGATTACTTCTGCTTATTTCGTTTCTCGGCAACCCGTCCCGACTTACTAAGCGCTTTTTTGCGAAGACGAATATGCTTCGAGGTAACTTCCAGTAGTTCATCTTCTTCAACATACTCGAGTCCTTCTTCGAGCGTCATAGAAATCGGCGGCTCGAGGTTCACTGATCGATCCGTTCCAGTTGCTCTCATGTTTGAAAGTTCTTTGCCCTTGCAAACGTTTATCTCTAAGTCCTCAGCCCTCGAGTTCTCCCCAATAATCATGCCTTCATACACTTGTGTTCCTGGAGCAACAAATGTGGAGCCCCTTCCTTGAGCTACTTCAAGACCGAAAGCAACAGCTTGACCTGACTGCGATGCAATAAGAACACCGTTACGACTTCTTTCTGGGACATCTTTTATAGGTGCGAATCGAAGAAAGGTCGAATTCAATACAAACGAACCGCGAGTTTTTCTCATAAGCAGGTTCCGGAGCCCCAGTAGTGAATTAGTTGGCATCTCGTAAATAAATCTAACTCCACCAGCATGAATTAATATGTCTTTCAAATCGGCTTTGCGTTTCGCAAGCTCGGCCGTGATAATACCGCGATAATCTTCAGAAGTATCTATAACGACTTCTTCAACTGGCTCCATCTCAACTTTATTCTCCGTTTTTGTTATAACTTCGGGTTTCGCAACTTCAATCTCAAAGCCTTCGCGCACCATAGTTTCTATAAGAACGGACAGATGCAATTCTCCTCGTCCAGATAGTAAAAACTTTCCAGAGCCTTCTTTTGAAACGCGTAAGCTTACGTTCGTTTCAAGCTCCTTATCAAGACGTTCTTCAATTTGTCGAGACGTGAGGAACTTACCGTCCTGACCCATAAACGGGGAAGTATTTGGGGCAATAAGAATCCTTAGAGTTGGTTCATTTATCGCAATCAAGGGCAGTGGTTCCACGGAGTTAGAGTCACAGATTGTGGTATTAATATGAGCTTCAGGGATTCCTGTAATTGCGACAATATCTCCAGCTTTTGCCGATGCGACTTCGACCCGCTCTAGTCCATGGGATACAAATACTTTTTCTATTCGAGAGCTAACTTTCTTGCCGTCTTTATCGATTGCTACCACCGCGAGACTAGATTTTGCTTCACCTCGATGAATACGACCTATAGCGTACTTACCTTTGAAGTCATCGTAATCGAGTGCAGTGACTAACATTTGAAAAGGACCATCAGAAGAATTTTGCGGTGCAGGAACAAAAGAAATAATTGCTTCAAAAAGTGGCTCAAGAGTTCCAGGCGGCACGGAATCAGGACTACCATTCGGAAGTGATGCGAACGCCTTACCTTCACGCCCCACGGCGTAGAGTATTTCAAAATCTAAATGATGATCCTCGTGGGCTAGTTCCAGAAACAGAGCATTAATTTCTTCAAGCACTTCAGAAATCCGCCTGTCGCGCTTATCAATCTTATTTATCACTACAATTACTTTGAGATTTAGCTGGAGTGCTTTTTGGAGAACAAATCTAGTCTGTGGCATTGGGCCTTCCTGTGCGTCGACTAAAAGCAAACAGCCGTCTGCCATATGGAGGGTTCGTTCTACTTCTCCTCCAAAGTCTGCATGCCCGGGTGTATCGATAATATTGATTTTGATGCCCTTGTATTCAATCGCCGTGTTCTTAGCAAGAATGGTGATTCCTCGCTCACGCTCCAACTCGTTTGAATCGAGAATTAATTCTTTCTGAAACTCTAAAGAGTTCTCTCGAAATGTGTGCGATTGCTTCAATAGAAAGTCGACTAGGGTTGTCTTCCCGTGATCAACGTGAGCGATTATCGCAATATTTCTAAGGTTTCTCATATTTGAGTCTATTGGACTAGGGTTATTCTACACTACAGTTCCCTTAATAACCTCGAACCACTCCTTATTAATGCCTCCTTTTTTATCCTTTAGCTATAGCCATGAGCGAACGCGTCGAGTCGAATAGCTATAGCCATGAGCGAGCATAGCGAGTCGAATGGCTGCCGGACTAGGATTCGAACCTAGGTTACCTGATCCAGAGTCAAGCGTCCTACCACTAGACGATCCGGCATTGTTCCACACATATAAGAACAGTGTGGCAGGAGTTATGATAAAATATCTATATGGCACCAGGCAAGGTCGCTAAGTCTCAAGTCCCATCTACATCCACCGTCGAGAGAGAACTCTCGCAGCCTGCTGGTGAAGTTTCCATCATAAAATTGGTGGATGGTTTAATCACGAACGCCTATGAATCTCGCGCATCTGATATCCACCTTGACCCAGACGAGGATGTATTAAATGTCCGTCTTAGAATCGACGGCGTACTTCATCACGTTTTCACACTTCCCAAGGAAATTCACCCAGAGGTTATAAGCCGTATTAAAGTTTTATCGGGGCTTCGTACAGACGAACACCAAGCGCCCCAGGACGGCAGGATTAAATTTACCACATTAGCTGAAGCGAAGGGCCCAGATAAGAGAAATAGATTAAGCTTTGACATCCGTGTATCAATAATTCCTACATATCACGGTGAAAACGGGGTTCTTCGACTTCTTGCCGAGCAGGGGCAGGCATTCGAGCTAGAGTCCGTCGGATTAACCGAAAGGGATCTCAAAATAGTCCAGAGGGCGATTACTTTTTCTTACGGCATGATTCTCGTAACTGGCCCTACGGGTTCAGGTAAAACCACGACCCTCTACACAATGTTGAAGAAGCTAAACATACCGCAAGTTTCAATAATAACCATCGAAGATCCAATTGAATATTCACTCCAAAACGTAAACCAAATCCAAGTCAATTCACAGACAAATCTGACGTTTGCAAAGGGATTGCGATCCATTCTAAGGCAAGATCCAAACATCGTCATGGTCGGTGAGATTAGAGATGAAGAAACCGCAGGAATCGCGGTAAACGCCGCACTCACTGGTCACTTACTTCTATCAACTATTCACACAAACGATGCCGCAACAACATTGCCAAGATTGCTCGATATGAAAGTCGAACCGTTTTTGATCGCCTCCACCGTAAACATTGCGATTGGGCAAAGATTAGTAAGAACAATATGCAACTACTGCAAGAAAGAAAAAGAATTAACTCAGGCCGAACTAGAAAGCCTAAAGGCCAGTTTGCCCGAGGCAGTTGGTTTAAACAAAAAGAAATTCTACTACGGTGCGGGGTGCGAGGAATGCGGTAGTAGTGGTTACTTAGGAAGAATCGGGATATACGAAGTGCTAGAGATAACCCCGGCTATTAAGAGAGCCATTACCGAGCAAAAATCGTCTGATGATATCGAAGATATAGCTAGATCAGAAGGCATGACAACTATGGTTGAAGACGGATTGAAAAAAGCAGAAGCGGGAATAACTTCGCTCGAAGAAGTACTTAGAGTAATGCATGAGTAATAAGCTCGTAGATAGAATCAATAAGTCCCTCATACGGGTACCACTTCCGGAGAAGATTATGTTTACTAAACATATGTCTATGATGGTAAAGTCCGGTATGAGCGAGATCGAAAGTATCCAACTAATCAGAAGCCAAGTCAAAAGCCGCGGGTTCAAAATCGTTCTTAACGATGTTATCCAGGGGCTCGAGAACGGTCAGTTTCTATCAGCAACGTTAAGTCCATACGAGCGCGTTTTCGGCAAGCTTTTCATAAATATAATATCCCTCGGTGAAGTCAGCGGAACGCTTTCTGAGAACCTAGGATTTCTATCGAGCGAACTCAAAGAGAGTCAAAGGCTACGGTCAAAAGTTAAATCAGCGATGATTTATCCAGCAATCATCCTCGTTGCGACAATCGGCGTTGTGGGGGCTCTCGTACTCTTCATCCTTCCAAGGATTCTGCCAATCTTCAGTTCACTCGGAGCAGAGCTTCCGCTAACAACGAGAATTCTTATTACTACTGCCGATTTCCTCCAGAACTATTTCTTTCTAGTTATTCTCGGCGGTGTATTGCTTTTCATAGCAACGCTTTTGCTAATGCGCGTAAATGCTATTAAGTACGTCTTCCATAGAATACTTTTGGTTACGCCATTTGCCGGAAGTATTTCCAAGAAATACAACATGGCAAATTTTACTAGAACGCTCGGAATACTTTTAAGAAGCGGAGTTAAAATTGTTGAAGCTGTCTCAACGTCATCCGATATAATGAAAAACCTTGTTTATAAAAAGGCTCTGCTTGAAGCATCCGAAAATGTACAAAAAGGCGAGGCTCTCTATGAATCTCTTGAGAAGAAGACAAAAATTATTCCACAAACTGTCTCTCGGATGATAGAGGTCGGCGAGAAAACAGGGAACCTAGACGACAACCTAGACTACCTCGCAGATTTTTACAAAGAGGAAGTGAGCGACAATGTAGCAAATCTATCAAGTGTCTTGGAGCCAGCATTACTTCTTATAATGGGCGGCCTCGTCGGCTTCGTGGCGATTTCAATAATTACCCCTATCTACCAAATTACACAGGCGTTCTAGTGACAAAAATAGTGGATTATGGATTACGAAACTCAGCACACCACACCAGTGCAGGATTCACTATTCTTGAAATAATTATCACTATGACGCTTATATCTTCAATTGCCGCACTGGGTGTCACAGTAGGAATTGATGTTTACAGAAGCGGAACTCTCTCAGCGGAACGGGATTTGGTTGTAAGCGGATTAGAAAAGGCTCGCAGTATGGCTATTACAAATACAGGGAGCAGTGACCATGGATTATATATTGAAAATAACAAGCATACGATTTTCAGGGGAAATTCATATGAGCTCCGCAATCCAGATTATGATGTCGCCGTTCCAAACTCTCCACGAATAACATCAACAGGAACTCTCGAGTTTGTATTCGAACAGCTTTCCGGGGATGGATTAATATCTGGGACAACAACCCTTGTAGATGAGACTGGGGTGTCTCGCGATATTTCCGTAAACGCCGAAGGAAGAATCAACTGGTAAATATGAAAATACTAGATACTAGATACTATGTACTGAATACTAGCCGAGGCCAAAGCTCTCTCGAAGTTCTAATCGCCTTAACAATCATAGTTCTAGCAATTTCTGCCGCAATAATAGTAGGCTTCGGAAATCAATCTGCAGTCGTTGACACGGAGCTTAATAACCGCGCGCTCTATATTGCCAAAGAGGAACTTGAGACACTGCGCGCTAACGCACGTCTTGATTTCGGCCTAGTAGCATCTAGCACCAGCCAAGAGGGAGCTTATACGAAAGAAGTGTCTGTTACCGAACTTGGCACATATTCCAAAGAAGTGGCTGTTAAAATTACATGGGAGTTGAGTCCGACTCAATTAAGAGAATTGTCACTTGAGACAATAATTACAGATTGGCGTACTGCGTGGGAGCAAAGCGGTACTGGAGACGGCGGCGGGGGATTGGAGGGTGACTGGCTAAACCCGCAAACCGCTGGAACGTTCGATTTAGGACCCGGGAATGCAGGGACTGACGTCGCTATCATGGGGCAAGTCGTATTTCTTACAGGTGAAGCCTCTGATCCTAAAAAACCTGACATTTTCAGTATTGATGTATCTAATATCGCAAGCCCACAGCTAATCAGCAGTTTAGATACTGGTGGCGGTCTTCAATCAATCGCTTTGTGGAATGAGTACGCATATGTAGCGAATCTTAGTGGAACCGAGCAATTCCAGGTAATTGATATTTCAGATCCAAGTGTTATGAATGTCGTCGCTACCTCCACCCTCTCTAATAATGCGGAATTGCCGAACACAATCTTCGCAAAAGACGACTATGTCTACATCGGTACACGGGTATCCTCAACAGGCGCTGAACTTCAGATATTCGACGTTTCAAACCCAAGCATTCCGAGCTTGGAAGCAGAAGTGGAGATTGGCGCAAACGTCAATGATATTTACGCATTCAAAGATCGTCTTTATTTAGCAACGTCCAAATCCGACGGAGAACTTATTATCTATTTCGTTCTTGATCCAGAAAATCCAGCGCAAATCGCCACTCTCGACCAAGCCTCTACAGAGGGTGATAGTGTTTTTGTAACAAGTTACAGCGACGCATATATGGGAATGAATACGATCTTCCACACGCTGGACACCGGAACACTTAGTGGCATTTCATCGATTGACTCAATCAATGCAGTTGGCGATGTTAAAGACACTTACGTGCGAGATTATCTGGCTTTCGTCGCAACAGACCACAACAACGCGGAGTTCAAGGTTTACAACATTGACGACTCATCTAATATTACACTTCAATCTCAATTTAACTTCCCGCAGGTCGCAACCGGCATAACATATCGCGACAATGTAGTTTACGTGTCTGTCAGAAGCAACGATGCGTTAAGAATAATTACTTCAACACAGTAATAATGAAAACTCTAAAATCCAGTAGCGGCATGACTCTCGTAGAAACGCTCATTTACGCTGCGCTTATATCAATCATTATAGGCATGATAGTCTCGGTTGCGTTCCAGATTATAAGCAGCAATAGCGGTTTGAGCGACATAATATTTTTGGAAGAAGAAGCGAATTTTCTATTGCGGAAATTTGAATGGGCCGCCTCTGGCGCATCTTCAGTAAATTCTCCGGGGTCAGGTTCATCTTCGAGCTCAACATTGTCTCTAAATAAGTTTGAAGTTGAGGCGGGGGAGAATCCGTTAGTATTTAGTTTCACAGACGGAGCGATTTTGATACAGAGAGGCGGTGGACTGCCGGTACCTTTAAACAGCGCATTTATTACGGTAGAAAACGCGACTTTTACTCACATTGCGGCAACCGGCACCGCTCCAGGAGGCATTTTAACAGAACTTTCCTTGAGGAATACCTCCTCTAACAATCCAAGAAATTACTCCATCACCACATACCTTAGACAATGAAAATACTAAATGCTAAATACTCTATACGGAATTCTCGCAATGCCTACATTGCGATAGTGGCCTCCATAATAATCACGATTCTTGTCATTGCGCTTGTCCTAACCACGAGTACGACTGGTTATTTCGGAAGATTTAACGTATTGGGGTCGCTCACAAAAGAAGAAGGGGATGCACTAGCTGAAGCCTGCGCAGATTACGCACTTTTAGAGCTTGCGCTCGATACCAACTATGCCGGTGCGACAACAACCAAGGTAGCCAGCACAACTTGCACAATTTTAGCAATCGAAACAAACGGATATGAGAAAACTATTAAAACACAGGGATTAAACAACGACACTATCACCAATACCAAAGTGATACTGGATGTCACGGATTTTACAATTGTTTCGTGGGATGAAGTCAAGGGCTTCTAGACGAAGCCAAAAATAAGGAATCAAGAATCAGGAATTAGGGTACAATAAAGAGTATGAGTAAAGAATTAAGAATAAAAAGTAGGGGGAGAGAGAAAGTCCATAATTCATTATTCATAATTCATAATTCAAGTAAATCCAGCACAACTGGATTTACGCTCATCGAACTTGTCATAGCCATGGCGATTTTAGGAATTCTAATCGTAACCACTCTATTTTTTATTAATCCTATAGAGCGACTCGCGGAAACAAGAAACGATCAAAGAAAATTAAACATTAGTGTAATTTTGAACGCAATTGGCCAAAACATCGCGAATCATTCCGGAACTTTTAATTGTCCAGCAGGCGCAATTCCGACAACGACGCCACAGATTATAGGAAGTAGCACATACGATATTTACGATTGTTTGGTTCCGGAATTTATGTCCACAATGCCGGTTGATCCAACAAGTGGCGTAAGCAGTACATCCTCGGCTAGTTACAACACTGGATACGACATTGCGAGAAACGCAACAACTTCTCAAATAACAATTAGCGCGCCAAACGCAGAACTTGGGGAAACTATCACGGTCACGAGGTGACTGTGAATCAGGAATTAAGAATTAGGGAGTTTAACTGCCTTAATTCATTATTCATGATTCATAATTCCAAATCTATATCCACAGAGAATATTGGCGTTTCTGCTGTATAATTAACGCTATGATCTAATGCTTGTTAGAGATATTGCACCCCCGATACAGAGGGTAATTCAAGACGCTACGGAAAAGACCGTTAGATTTTACAAACGGCTCAGTTTTTGGGTTAAAACTTCTAAATACGGAGCAGTTACAGCAGCAGTGTTAACATCGATTCTTGCAGGTTCGTTGACTGTTGTCATAGCGTCCGATAAAAAAACGGATAATTTTTATCCAACTGTGCTCGAGGCCAACTCGTGGGGAAATTCATGGAATAGCAGAACAATTTTAAATGAAATTGATCTGGGTCAAAACGCAGATTTAAGTAAATTCGATCACAATAATTCTTTATTTATAAATTATATAGTTCCGGAAGAACCAGAAGAAGAAACTCCAACTTCGACAATTGATTTAGAGCCCACAGGCACAACAACTCCAGAAAGTTCTCCAACTGAAAATGTTGTACCAGGTGAATCAACATCATCACCCGAAACAACTCCGTCAGAAATTTCAACAACTACACCAACAGAAGAACCGCAGCCTCCAGTAGAAGAAATTATTCCAGAACCTCAGCCACAAGAAATTATTCCGCCAGTAGAAGAGCCAGTAGAGACTTCGCCAGTAGAAGAACCGAGTGTTAGTTTTTTCCAAAGATTTTTTGGAAGGTTCATAACAAATGCACAAGATGATGCAACTACGCCACTTGTCCCGAGCGAACCAGTCGAGGGAGAACCCGCTCCAGAACCTCTAGTAGAAGAGACTCCTCCTGCGGAAACAACTCCCGATGCGAATCTCCCAACCGTTGACGGCGATGTTCCGATAGTTGAAGAACCTGTTCCAGATACAAGTACACCGCCACAAACAGACGCAACACTAACACCCGATACTCCAATCGACCCAGTTACAGAAACGCCCTATCCTACAGAAACAGCTGAGGAGCCAAATATTGTAGGTATTTTCAACAATAGCACCGAGCTTGTTGCGGCTAAGTTTGCGCACCAAGAGAGGATTATAGACGGTGAAACGCCGATAGAACTGATAACCCTAAAACTCTCAATGGCAATGGCGGGTGTGGAAGGAGAAGATGATGCTGTTTTAATCGAATACAGGAAACACGAAACAGACATATGGAATCAACTGCAAGTTATAACGCAGAATCAAGAATACTCAAACAAAACCAATAATGGCTACTTCAGTTACGCAATCCCAATTGAAGAAGGGGAGAATTTCCGCAGTTTTGAAGAATTAGAAGTTCGCGTAACGCACTTATCGAATAATTTAGAAGAAACACGCCTTCCGGTTCTCATAGACGCAATCTGGTTTGAAGTTGAATATTTGGACATAGTAACCGAGGCGACATTCGCGGAACCGTTATCTAATATCAACACGTTCAAATTAGACCAGACTCCGGAGTTCAAGTTTGAATACAAAGATCCAAACGGACGATGGTTTGAAAATCCATTGAGTTTTTTAACTGGAAAGAGAGAGCAGTTTAACTTAAAGTCCCACTACATTAGAGAAAGAAATGGAAAAGACAAGCCAAAAGGAATAGAGACAGAGGTTTCTTACGAAGACGAGACAAAATGGACGATCAAAGTCTCAAAACCACCAGAGGACATAAACCTCGGTGAATACTCCATAGATATCTATATGGAGGAAGGTGGAAAAATCTATAAGCAAACGGTTAAGTTCTACTGGGGCGTTCTTGCGATAAATACTCATAAGTCAATTTATCAGCCTGGGGATTTGGCAGAGTTTCACCTTGCGGTACTGGACGGTGAGGGTCACACAGTATGTGGTGCCGATTTGTTACTTACGATCACCGATCCAAATGGAGTAACGTCAACACCATACATTGATTACAGCACAAAAACTTGTGGGAACACAGTAACCAACCACCCAGATTACATAGCTGTTCAGAGCGTTGAGGCAACCGGAACTTACGAGATGGGGCTCGAACGATTCGATGAAAACGGAGACCATTTCTATTCAGTTAAAGATACGTTCGAAGTTCAAGAATCGGTTCCGTTTGTCGTGGAGCGTGACGCGGCAACAAGGGTATGGCCATGGGCGAAATACACAACAACGTTTTACATTACAGCGAACGAAAGCTTTACGGGAGAAATAGTAGAAACTGTTCCATCATCTTTTCTAATAACTGAAAAGTTTGGTCCTGTGGCAATCGAAGAACTTCCGGACTGGCACGATAGGACGACAAGGCAGGGCGTAAGGGATGACTTCACAATCGGAAATCTTGGGGAAGAAATAGAAGATTTACGAACCGCCGGTGACAGCAAAGAGATATTCTGGGATGTGACATTAGAGGAGGGAAAAATCTACAAGCTTACATACACGTTTGATCCGCCGGATGTAACTCCCGAATTACATCTTTTGGGACCGCTACGAATTGGCCAGTTTGAAGAAGCACGTCAGTGGCAGATGGCATCAGACGAGACGCTCCCGACAATATACGTAGCGGGAGACAATCAGGATAACCAGGGCGACGGAGATGAGTCGGCGGTTATTGAAAACCAAACTCCCGCTAACTGTAACACGGTGGTTTGTGCTGACTCAATAGACGAAGACGTGAGCAGTCCAACCGACACAAACTGGGTCACGAACGATCAAACTGAAACTAGCGCAACACAAGGCTTCCAGTTAAACGATATGCCGACGGACTTTGACACAATGGCAACCTTAGACATAAAGGTCAGGTACAGAGAACTTAATGACGGGAGCGGCAATGACATCGTTGCAGTTCTCGCTCAGATTGTTCAAGCCGACGGCACCACACCCCTTACAGATCAAGTGAGTCTCTTCGCTGTGGGCAGCCCAATTGGCAGCCCTGATTGCGATCCCGCTTGCGCCTGGACAAACGACGCCACCACCACGCTCACAAACCTAGACATAACCGCTACTAGTACCGTTTGGGATGGAGCTGAGCTCGAGCTCACTTGGACCTATACAAAAGCGGCGGCAGCAGACAACGAACAGGCACAAATCTCTACGTTGGAAATGAACGGGACATACAATGCCGTTGTCTCAGCAACCACAACAATCTCCGGAACAACAGACTTACCGGACGGAACAGTAGTAAGATTTGCGATTAACAATACACTCGACGTAGCATCTACAACAGTGTCAAGTGGAGCATGGAATATTACAACATCGACGCTTTCGTCAGGAGACGTCATAACGGTCTGGGCAGACAATGTAGGAGACGCATCAGAGACAACTGGTGTAACTAAATATGATGGAACGGGCGATATAACCGGAATGGTGTTAAACATTCACAAACTAACACTTGGAAGCAATGACACGAGTATCTCTCTGAACATCACAAACCTTGGCCAGTACGATAGGTCTAACGACGAAGACATTATGCATTCGGCAACAACAACTACTTCAATAAACGTTGACCCAGATAGTTCATATACAGATGAAGAGTTAGTCATCGCATTAAGCACGCTTGCAATCGGTGGCTCCGACACAGTTATAACTCACGATTTTGAAATCGCTACAAGCGGAATTGTTACAGCAACTGGTACGGCTGGATTTACCGTAGAGGGTAGTTGGTTCAATAATACAGGAGTCGCTGTATTTACAGCCGCTTCATCAACCGTAAGTTTCACGGCCACTGGCACGGGCGAAACAATAGAACCCGGTGGCGACAATTTCTGGAATGTTACATTCAACGGTTCTGGAGGCGGCTGGAGTTTCTCGTCCGCCGGCACACTCAACAACGATATGGTGGTAACAGCGGGAACACTTTCTGGAACAACAAATATCACTGTAAATGGGGGAGATGTAACTGGAAACGGAGTAATAGCTATAACCGGTGGACTTTTCACAGTAAACGCAACCGGAACATTCGGAGGAAACACAAACTGGGGATTCAGTTCCCTTAGATTTGGGGGCGGAACTGCGGGAACAAAAACCGCATCCGGCACTGGAGAGATAACCGTAATTTCAACGCTCACAATCTCTTCGTCGAATGTATTAGACGCATTTACTAAGACGTGGAATTTGGGTGCCGGCTTTTCTGTAAGCGGAACATTTATTGCTTCGACATCAACCGTCGATTATGAAGCCACAAACACAGTGACAATCGCCAGTCTTACCTATTACAATTTACGTTCCGTCCCGACAAGTGGAAGTCCTGTACACACATTCGCCACCGGAAATGCCACTGTTACAAACGACTTTACTGTCGGTAACGGGACAAATGCAGTCACGGTAATCGCTAAAACAAACGGCCCGACTTTGGACGTAAACGGAAACTTTCTTGTCGCAACTAATTCGACATTCGCAGCTGCGCGCACAAGTGCATTCACAATCGCCGGAAATTTCACAAATAATGGAACATTCACAAACTCAACTGGAACGGTAACGCTAGACGGAAGCGCAGGCGCCAGCGTGGATATAGGATCGGCGAGCTCCTTCTACAATCTTGCAATTAGTAAAACCTCATCTGGAACGGTTACAATTTCTACAAATACACTGGATATAGACGGCAATTTAACCATAGGGTCCACATCAATTCTCGACGTTTCAAATTCAAACTGTGGCGGCTCGAGTTGTAACATCGAAGTTGCTGAAGATTGGACAAATAACGGACCGACTGGATCTTTTGTCGCACGAACAGGAACCGTGAGACTTGATGGCGGACCGACAACAGCAGGCGCAGTGATAGTTGAAGCTGGGGCGGAAGAATCCACACTCGAATATACAGGCAGGAGTATTGTTAAAACTTCGGGGAGTGATCTTTACGCAGTGATAGGAGTAAACCCAGGAGGAGGAACCTCTACTGTTACTGTATGGCGCAGTACAGATGACGGCCTGACATGGGCAGAACAGGACAGTGCGAATAATCCAACAGACTCTGATGGCGTTTACGACGGAACCGGCGTTGCAATAGATACCAATGATGATTTGCACATTGCCTGGATTGGAGGTCCGGCAGCAAATGGTAGACAGCCGATGTATGTTCTCTTTGATACAGGCACAAACACATTCGGGACAGCCACAAGCGCGGACCCAGGAACTTCATGTCCACTACCGCTAACCGAGTGCACAGTATCTGACATCACAATAGATCAGGGCAATCAACCCCATATTTTGTTTGAGGAGCTCAATGACGGCAACGGGGAACGTAGGCTGCTTTATGCTAACAAAATTGGAGATGGAGTTTGGGGAATCGGATCAAATCCTAGCGCAATTGTCCAAAACACGACCACGTCCACAATAGACGGTCCAAGCATAACAATCAATGAGGATAACGTCCCTGAACTCGCCTTTAGGGTTGGCAACAGCTTAATGGTAGGTCTTGGCAACGGGAATGCTGCAACCTCTTTCAGCACTACAACGCCAGTCACAGGAGCTGCTACATATGATCCTTCTATTGCTATAGACTCGGGCGGGAACACCTGGGTCGGGTATAGAGCATCATCAACAAACATATCTCTCATAAAACACAATGATGCGGATGCGTGGGGAACGTGGCAGACAGCCGTAACAAATTCCAACGTTGGTTCGGCTCCGTCAATTGTTGCTTCCGGCACGGCAATATACGTATTTTATGAAAACGACACGGACGACATATCTTACGATCTTTACAATGGTTCTTGGACCGGTGAAACGGTTCTCGAAACAGGAACATTCCAATACGTTAAAGCGCGTTGGCAATCACTAAACAACCAATCATATAACCCAGATGGTATTGATTATTTATTCAGTGACGGAAATAACGTTTACTGGAACACGCACCTTGGAGTTGGCGAGTCTGGAGGAACCCAAAGTATAAATGGGAACACCACTTTTTATAACCTGGTTGCAACAACAACCGCGGCCCGTAATCTTGATTTTCAAGTTAATTCATCAACAACAATCGCCTCTGGTGGTTCGGTATACTTTGAGGGCGCTTCCGCACAGCTCCTTACACTACAGTCATCGAGTGCGAGCACGGACTGGTTTTTCGCGATTCCCGCCGGCTCGTCAAGAACGGTCAACTACACCACGGGAATAGACGCAAACGCGACAGACGACTCAATATCAGCCACAAATTCAACTTGTACGCGCACAACGAACTGGTCGTGTGCCGTAGTCGGTAATGTAACCGCTTCATCAACACTCGCGACAGACACAGTCGTCGCGCTCGCATATGACAGTACTCTTCAATCGGCGACGACTTCCGTTACGGGAGGTGGACTTACTTTTTCAAGCATTCCTCTCCCCTCAAGCGGACAGATTGTAACGATGTGGGCGGACGGCGTTACTGAAGCGAATGAATCAACGGCAGTTACAAAATATGACGGAACGGGGGATATAACGGGGATGATTCTAAATACGAACGAACTAAACGTAGGAAGCGATGATACTGGAGTGTCTTTAGTAGTTTCGGATTTCAATAACTACGATAGATCTAACGATGAAGACATAATGCACTCCGCAACTTCAACAGAACTCGCAGTTGACCCGGATGGTTCATATACAAGCGAGAAAATATTCATCGCATCAAGCACAACAGTCACAATAGGAACGACAGAAACCTTAAGCACACACGACATTCAAGTCGCGACATCAAGCACGCTTACAGCGACAGGTGGAGCAAACTTTACGATCTCCGGAAGTTGGCAGAGTAATGGAACATTTACCAAGGCAAGCTCAACCGTTACTTTCACATCCACTTCGGCCGGCGAGACCCTTACAGGAACGCTGAATTTTGCCTCCACCACATTTAATGGATCTGGAGGTGCTTGGACTCTTGGCGGAGCATTTAATGCTTCTGGGACATTCTGGCACGCAACCGGAACACTAGTTCAGGCCGCAGACGACAACATCTTACTAACTGGCAACACAGTTTTATTCGGTCCAAACGCGACATTCACAAAGGCAAGCGGCTCCGGACTCTTTATTATGGACGGTGTTTCTAACAATCAAACATTTGAAGACCAACACGCATCGCCAATTGATTTAGGAAACGTCCACATAGGTCAGTCTCCTGGCGTAACAAAACTTAAGAGCGACTTTGCCGCAACGTCGCTAACAATAAATACAGGCGATACACTTGAAACCCACGGATGGGAAGTTGATATTGCGACGTTCTTGACGTGCAGTGGCACTTGTATATTAGACCTGCAGGACATCGCACCAAACAACGAGGGCAATGGAACTATTATTACCGTCGGAACTAACTGGACAATGTCCTCATCGGGAACATTCACGACTGCGACGGCGACAGTAACTTTTGATGAGACAGCCAGCGGAACAATAGATTCCGGCGGCAAACCGTTCTACGACGTAAACATCGCAAAATCTTCAGCAGCGACTGTCTCATTAACATCGAACGCGCTCGATGTAGATAACGATTTCACAATTTCTGCAAGTTCAACTTTCGATGTATCAGCGGCCGGTTGTTCTTCCGCATCGTGTGGATTAACTATCGGCGGGAGTTACACAAACAGCGCAACATTCACAGCAAGAAGTGGGACTGTAACGTTTGACTCAAATGATGCGGGCGAGACACTGTCTGGAACAATGAGTGGCTCATCAGCTTTTTGGCAACTTTTGTTTAACGATTCATCCGGCTCAGACGCGAGTTGGCAAATATTGAATGCTGCCTCGACAACAGCAACAACCGTTAACTCATTCGTAATTAGAAACGGAATCGTAACCTTAGGTAATGGGACAGGGGATAACCTCGAAGTTAGAGGAGGACTTAGAATCGCATCAACAACTGGAGACATCGCAACATTCCAAACAAAGCAAGATTTAACTCAAGGTGACGAAATTGTCATAGATATAAACAACAACGCCTCTCCCGCAGATTGTGCGAACTGTATTATCACGGTTGGAACAACATCAACAATAGTGAGCACCGGAACATTGGATATCGGTAAAAACGTTCGTCTCAGATTAAATCCCGCTTCCGCATCGTCTGATACAGGTCTTGAAGTTGAAGCAACCGGCTATCTTGAAATTAACGGTGAACAGATAACAACTGCGACATCTGGCACAGGAACTTCCGCAACAAAGATTTGCACAAACTCTGGAACGAGCTGGAGTACGGATCAGTACAACAACATGCATGTTCGTATTACCCAATCATGGACTGCCAGCACAACATTCTTTGGTGATATTTATGAAATTGCGACAACAACTGCGGATGACGGTGACTGTACTGCCACCTCCACTGCAGATTCTATTACTCTTAAGACTAACGAATCTGCAACAGAGATAGATACTACTGTTACAGCTGGTAATGGTGATAGATGGACCATAACCCTAAATAGTCAGAACTTAGTCACAGCGAACAACCAACACATCGGCAGATATCTCCAAGACCTAACAGGAACAACTGGTTTCTACAAAATTATGGACTCGACAAGTGCTGCAAGTGACACGGTTACAATTATCCTAAACTATCCAGATGATCCAACATCTGGCCTTGTCTCTGGCGATGATGTGAAAATCGTTGATGCGATGAGCGTTAGCACTGGAACAACATTTGAGATTCTTGACTACGCTAAAGTCCAAGCATCGTCGGATACTTGTGCTGGCGCAACAACATTTGATGCATACATATATGGAAGAACTGGATCTGAAACATACATTAGATATTCCGACATGTGTGATCTGGGCAGGAACGCCACTAATAAATCTGGAATAACGTTTAACGACGTGGACGCAGTTGACAATGAGGAAGGATTCTTAATTGACACCTCACGCATAGAAACTAATCGGGTTGGTGCTTACATTACTGGGTCTCAAGACAACAATAGCAATCGCACCACTTATAAGGGTATTTTGGGTTCTTATATTTATGGGGGCGTAGACGGAATAGATCTCGTTTCGAGCTCAGATAATAATACTGTCTCCTCGACTATATTACTGGGTAATAGCTCTGACGGTATCTACAATGATTCTGGAGGTTACAACACGCTCTCTTCAAATATTTTACTTGGTAATGGAAACGCTGGCCTAGAACTTTATACAAATTCGAACGTCATAACCTCGAACGTGATACCTGGAAATGCCTCCCACGGTATCTTCACATCTATAAATTCCAATAACACATATGCATCAAACACAATAACAGGAAACGGAACAAACGGTATTTACTTTGACTCGAGTTCAAGAAACACACTCACATCAAACACAATATCTGGAAATGGAAATCGAGGAATTGTTTTGAGCTCGAGTTCCAATAATAAATTCGTAGGAAACTCTGTCTATAACAATGTGACTGGCGCATTCATTGAGGCATCTATTGGGACTATTTTCGTGAACGATAACTATGGTGGCTCTGGCGCTAACACAACAGAGGATATCTTCTTCAACTCCGCACCACAAACTCTCGCAATGTATAACACCATCCTAGCTTCAGATAATCCTGATAGCATTAATGGTGTTACATCTGCCGGAGACTATGCCGTCTCTTTTGGCCATGACGATGTCTCAACAACAACTAAGATCTGGGGAGAATACACGATTCCAGATGATAATGCCGAGACTCCACAGAACGAAGCTCTTCAAAAATTCAACTATGCGAGTAGCACTTGGGAGAAATCGATGACTGAAGCAACATTCGCATCATCAACCGGCAATCCGACACCAGATTCAGACATTACACAGGCGTTCTCTGGAAGCTGGACTGGAACTTCAACCGCCTACACATTCAGAACTATTTGTAGAGACGATGCCGTTGCTGACTGTGACGCATCTTCGAACGACGCATGGGATGTGTATAGATACGACGAATTTGGTCGGCAAACTGTCTCAAGCACATATGGTTTAACGGAAACATTCACAGATTCTGACTCTGGCGCGCAGTTCACAATCGGCTCTGGAAGCTCAATGACAACCGGAGCAACGTATGTGTTTGTGGCATGGGACAGTTCGAATAGCACGGACACACAGAAAGATCTCCAATTCATGCAAAACTCCGACCAGCTTCTTGTTGGATCTGGCGAGACATTAGAAATTAAAGGAAATACATCTTCTTGCACGACGGCGAACCAGAGAACGCTAGTTCGAAGAGATACAGCAACTTCATCGGGTGGTTATCAAATCGTCGCAACGGGTACAGTTGATTTTCAATGTTCAGACTTTGACTATCTCGGCGGAACTGGTCAAAGAGCTGGTATTGAACTGAATGGAAGTTCAACGGTAACGTCACTCGACAACATCGCGCTCGATAATTTCTTCGCCACATCAACGGCATCATCAAGTTATGTTCTTGCGGCAGAGGCGTTGATCGGGTCGAGCCAACCATCAAAGACGATAACGGGAATTACGCTAGACAGCACGGGCGATGATCCATCATGGAACTTCAATACGAAACAAGACGACGGTAATAATGGTTACTGGAAATTTGAAGACTGGTCTGGCGCATTCGGTGGCGAAAATTATGATGGTACCGAAGACGGAGCCGATGGCACTCCGGGAAGATTTCAGTGGGGTACGCAGGACATATCCGGTACATTCCACGGTGAAGCAGAATCCGGTGGCGACCCAGGACAATGCGATGGCTCAACAGGTAATCTATCAATTCGCGTCAACGGCGGAACGGAAGCAACTACAACCTGTACAGACGTAACTGGTGCATTCACGTTCTCATTATCACCAGGAGCAGTAGTCGCGGGGGACACAGTAACGATTTATTCAACCGGCGTTGATAAAACTAATAGAGTTTTTGTGTTCGGCACCACGACTACTAGCAAAGATATTTACGAAAACACAGTAATTCTAGCAGACGATCAAGATGGAACATTCGTAATGGCCGACATTGTTGACTATGACAATAGTCACAATTCGACAGATATGCTCTACGACGCAACGACTACACCATCTGTCACATTAACAGTAGACGACGGCGTAGAATTACATATCCTAACTGGAGATGCATTCACGCCCGGCGGAACAATCACAACAAGTCCATCAAGCGCATCGTCAACTAACGATGGAGATGTACATATAGATGGAACTGGCACGTTGAATATGGAGGCTAATGACTTGTCAGTTGGTGGTGACTTCGACAATGAAGGAACGTTTAGCGCCTCTGGATCCCAAACGACGACATTTACAGCGATCGCGGCTCAACACACAGTTACATCAACAAGCGATTCATTCAGAAATGTAACGTTCGACGGCTCTGGCGGAAGTTGGTCTTTTACAGACACTTCAACAATTGCGTTAGATTTAACCGTAACTACTGGAACGCTTGATAACGCCATAGGCACTGCAAACATTAATGTCAACGGAGGAGATGTGTCTGGAGCTGGAACGATCAATTTAACATCTGGAACGTTTACGTTGGATGGAAATGGATCTTTCGGTAGCGATACGGGGTGGAATTTTGCAAATCTAACTTTTGGAGACGGAGTAACTACAGAAAATACGACCTCTACTGGAACGAGTGATGAAGGTGGAATGACAGTAAGCTCCGTATTAACAATATCAGCAAACCAGACATTGAACGCAGGCGCTCAATTCTGGTATCTAACAGGTTCAGGAACTCCATTTGTCATAACTGGTTCGTTCAACGCCTCTACCTCTCTTCTTAGTTACAGAGGAACATCAGCAACAAATGTCGCAACAACTACGTATTACGACTTGTATCTAAACCCCTTAAGCGGTAGTCCGGTGTATGCGATTGCGGCCGGAACCCTGAATGTTAATGACGACCTTACGATCGGAAGTGGAGCTTCGACCGTAACTTTCGACGCTAGCACAACTAATGCAACCGTAAATGTCGAAGACGAATTTAACATCAATACAAACGCCACATATCAGGCTGCTGGCGTTAACCCGTTAACAGTCGCAGGTCGTTTTATAAACTTTGGCGGTACTTTTACGCACAACAACGGAACAACAACTCTCGATGGATCGGCAAGCTCATTGCTTAGAAACAATTCAAGCTTCTACAACCTAAATATTGCGAAAACGGATGTCGCGACTATTTCGCTACTAACGAATACTCTCGACATCGACAACGATCTCACAATCGCGAATGGCTCGACAACGCTCGATGTGTCAACTTCAAGCTGTTCATCTGCCTCATGTGCGGTAACAATCGGCGGAAGCTATTCTAATAGCGGAACATTCATGGCACGCACCGCAACTACAACCTTCGATTCAGACGATTCCGGCGAAACTCTCTCCGGAACAATGACAGGCACGTCGTCCTTCTGGAGTGTAATATTCGACGACACTTCCGGTTCAGATGCAGCCTGGACCATCACAGACGCAATGCGTGTTGCCGCGACATCATCTGTGTCTCCATATGGATTAATGATTAATGACGGTACGGTAACACTTGGTGATAGCGATGGGGACGACCTCGAGATTCTTGGCGGGCTGCTTGTAGCACTTAACACAGGCAACATAGGTACATTTCAAACAAAGCAGGATTTGGCACAGGGAGATGAAATAGTCATTGATGTGGACAGTAATTCATCTCCATTAGGATTTGCGTGGGCACAGATTGGAGCGGAGTCTGGCGCGGCAAGTACAGGAACAATCGATATCGGAAAAAACGTCAGGGTTCGGCTCAACCCTTCCGCAACTGCGGATACGCCTCTTTATAATTACGCTAGGGGATACCTCGAGGTTCAGGGTACCCAGGATGTCACTGGTACAGATGACGGTGTTGATGCTTCACCCGTTAACGCTCGCGAGACAAAAATATGTGACAATACCTTCACTGGTGACCACACTGGAAAACACGTAAGAATATCAGGTACATCGTCACTGGCGTTCGGAAAAATATACACCATCTCAGCAACGACAGATTCGGACAGCGAATGCGCAGATGCCGGAGATGACTCAATAACATTCAACGACACAGCTACTCCAGCTGGAACAGCTGTTGCGACAACGACGTCTAACACAGATCTAGTGGATGGTTCTTCAAGAGTGTGTAGCACGTCAACGCTCATATCATCAAATGATGATGAAATAGGAAGATATGTAAGAGACTTAACCGGCACGGCTGGTCACTACAGAATAGTAGATTCTATAAACGACGACCCATCGTGTACCGACACAGAGGATGGCCTTTATATCATCTCAAGCCCTGACGCCAGATCAAACCTTGCAGCGAATGACAATTTCAAGATTTCGGATGGATTAAAGACGGGGGATAGTTATGAAATTTTGGATTACGCAATAGTCCAGGCGGAATCGAATACGTGTGCAGCATCAAATAGTGATACCGGAAACGGGTATATATTTGCAGGAATAGTCTCCGGCTCCGAATACCCAGAAACATTTATAAGATACTCCGATATTTGTGATTTAGGAGAGAGCGCAGCTGCAAATGTGGGTATATACCTTTCTAGTAATGGAAGTATGTCAATTGAAAAATCAAGGATACACGATGGATATTACGGAATGTCCTTGGATTCGAACAACAGGAACAACGACAATGATGAGGGTAGCGCTGGCTCAGGTATTAGGAATAATGCAATCTACAACTCAGTAAGCGAGGCAATCAGAATGACGGGAGGCGACAACAATGTGTTCTACGGGAACGATATCTATGGAGCGGGTGATGTCAACTGGAGTATAATCTTCCGCTCAGGCGCACAAGGGCATGTATTCTCAAACAACATCGTCCACGACAATGCAAGCTTCATACACGCCCAAACCAGTACGAACAATAACAATCTGTTTGTTAACAACACTTTTTTTGGAACTGCTGGTCAATCAGCTTTTAACTTCTGGGTAGCAGGACAGGGGCAAAACACATTTATAAACAACACAATATTCGGGTTGGACTGGGGGTTTGGGTGGAATGATTCCGATTCTGTAATCCAAATAGGAAACGATGCATTCGCAAATAACCAAAATGCGTTGTCGCTCTCTGGGACAAGCACAAGCTTACTCGCAATAAATGAGAGGTATGGTCTGACTGGTAAAAATACGCAGGGAGATATTGATTTTAATGCAACTGCGAATAACGGATTTGCATACAACACAATCACGTCCTCAACAAGTGAATTTGAGAACGGCCCAACTATATCTTCATCCTACTGGGCCTCATACAAACATGACAACACAACAGGAACAACAAAAATCTGGGGAGAGTATGTGATTCCAGACAACGACACTGAAACTCCGCAAGATGAAGGACTAGAACAATACACTTATGCAAGCTCGACCTGGCCGAATAGTCAGACACAGGCAGTCTTCACACTAGGAACTGGCGACACAGATATTTCCCAAGCCTTCTCAGGCTCATGGAGTGCAGCTTCATCTGTATTTGCATACAGAATTGTGTGTCGCAATGACTCTACCGCAGACTGTGATACCGCATCTAATGACGCTTGGGATGTCTCACGTTATGACGAACAAGGCAATCAAACCGTCTCGTCTACATATGGTGCAACGGAAACATATACCGACCCGGATAGCGGAGTGCAATTTACTATTGCGACATCTACCCACCAAAGCGGCTCCACATATACGTTCACAGCTTGGAGGGGGAGCGGAGACACAGACACACAAAAAGATCTTCAGTTTATGCAGAATTCTGATCAGCTTCTTGTCGGATCCGGTGAAACTCTTGAGATTAAAGGAAATACATCTTCTTGCACCACAGCAAATCAGAGGACACTCGTAAGACGCGACACCGCTCTATCAACTGGCGGATATCAGCTTGTCGCAACAGGAACCGTGGACTTCCAGTGTTCTGACTTCGACTATCTCGGTGGGACTGGTCAGAAAGGAGGAATCGAGCTTAATGGAAGTTCGACGGTTGCGTCACTAAACAACATCGCACTCGATAATTTCTTTGCCACTTCAACAGCGAATTCAAGCTATGTACTTGTTGACGAGGATCTTATTGGATCTAGCCAGCCCTCGAAAACAATTGATGGAATAGCATTGGAGAGTTCAGGAGATGACCCGTCTTGGAACTTCAATACCAAAGAAGATGATGGGGGACTCACCGGTTATTGGCTCTTCACGAACGCGACAGGCACATTCTCCGGTGAAAGCTTCGACGGAGACAACGATGCAGCTGACGCAGACCCAGGAAGATTTAATTGGCAATCTGGAGTCACAATTTCCGGCATATTCTATCAATCCAACGAATCAACTCCCGACCCTGGACAATGCAATGGCTCAACACAAAACCTTACGCTTCTCGTAAACGGTGCTTCATCTTCAACTACGGACTGTGATACAGGTACTGGCGCATTCTCATTCACAAATATTTCAGCAACCGCAGGCGATACAATAACAATATTCTCAACCGGCGCAGATAAGGCAAACACGGTTTTTGTATCAGACGCTAACGCTACATCGGCAGATCTATATGAAGACACCGTAATAGTACGCGACGACCAGGATGGAACTGTAACGAACTCTGATCTTCTCGATTTCGACAATGACCAAAATCCGACAGACTTGTTATTCGACGCGGAGGCCGCATCCTTCACTGCAACGGACACAACAGAACTGCACGTTTGGACAGGCGACACATTCACCCCAGGTGGAACAATCACAACAAGTCCGTCTAGCGCCGTAGCAACAAATGACGGAGACGTTCACATAGGGTCTAGTGCTGTTCTAAATATGGAAGCTAATGCATTGTCGGTTGGTGGTGATTTCGACAATGAAGGAACATTCAGCGCGTCTGGCTCGCAAACCACAACCTTCACTGCATCAGAATTTTCTAATGCGTATCACATAAGCCCTGGAGGCAACTCATTCAGAAACGTCACGTTCAATGGAGGCGTCTTAACGGAATGGAGTTTCACAGCAACTGGCACGATAGACCTTGATCTAGTGGTAGACAGTGGGTTCCTTAACAATGCGACAGGAACTGCAAATATAATTGTAAATGGGGGCGATATTACTGGAGGTGGAATCATAAACTTAACGGCAAATACGCTTACATTAAACGCAACTGGAAGCCTTGGAAGCGTACAGGGCTGGACATTCAATAATCTAAGGCTCGGAGCTGATACACCTGGGACAACAAGCGGAGTAGGAGTGGGAGCGATGACCGTAAGCTCTGTACTAACAAACTCCTCAAGTCATGTCTTTAATGCGTCTCCATCCGGTGTAGTGAAAATCTGGAACCTCACTGCGACTGGCACTCCTTTTGTAAATTCTGGAACGTTTACGGCTGCTTCATCAACGTTTGACTACGAAGGAGCGGGATCAACAACAATAACGGCAGCAACGTACAACAATCTACGCTCACAGCCGACAAGCGGGAGTCCGACTCACTATCTTGGGTCGGTAGCAGGTCAAACATTCGCGATAAACAGTGACTTAACGATTGGCGATGGAACAAATGCCGTCACATTAGATGCAAACACACGCGACCCAATATTAGACATAGCTAGCGATTTTGTGTTGAGTTCAAACGGAACTTTCCTTGCATCAAACTCAGGAGTATTCACTATCGCAGAAGACTTTACTGACAACGGAACATTCACACACAACAGCGGAACTGTTATATTCGACGGTTCGGCAACTTCTACATTTAGCGGCTCTGGGACGCCAGTCACAACATTCAGCAGCTTCACTTCGGCTACCGATAACAAAGTTCTTGAATTCGCCACAGGCACGACCTGGCAGATTAATGCAACCTTCACGATTGACGGCTCGAGCGGAAATGAGATCAAAATTCAATCAAACTCAAGCGGCACACAGTGGTTCATAAATCACCAAGGAACCGAAAACATAACTTACGCATCAGTTCTTGATGGCGGATGTGCATCGACAAGTACAAATATTACAGTTCAAAGTTCAATTAACCGAGGCAACAACGATTTCTGTTGGTTATTCCCAAGTTTAGCATTTAGTCTAGACTCGGTATCAAAAAGCTTGAACCTCACATCTGCTAATACGTTTACGGCAACCGCAACGAGCATTCTTACTGTAACTTCTACATCGGAGTTCGGATATGACGTAACAGCGTATCAGACCGACAATCTACGTCACACTGCGTATTCAACAATCATAATTGCGAACTGGCCGGGAACAAATGCCGCGCCGACTGTATGGACCGATACTTGCCAGGGGAATTCCGACTGCGGTTGGGGATACAATACCAACGACACAGATTTGGGTCAGTTTGTAGCCACCGAATACGCAGCATTTGTTACTTCCACTCCCGGAGATGTTGTAGCGAGGTCAACGATAGCAATTTCAGGAGATGTAACTACAATTACGTACAGGTCGTCCGTGTCAGCGACACAAACTGCAGGGCAATATCAAACAACGATTATTTACATTGTTACACCAGAGTTTTAAAACCATGAGAACAAAGCTGCTAATTACATTTACGATGATCGGTACGCTCGTTGCTGGTGCCGTCGCGTTCGCCCAAACTGAAACGCCCAATCCTACTGTAACAATTACTTCACCGATAGATGGGGAAAAGTATGGAGGGAAACCGATTGAATTTCTATTTGGAGTTACTGACTTTACATTTGTAAGTTACAAAAACAGTACAGTTCTATTTCCTGGAAACCCAAACGCCGGCCACGCACACCTCTGGATAGATCCGCCGCAGCTTGACGGAACCGAAGACACAATTTACGAAGTCGAAAGCCCAGACTTTCACGAACTCGGCGCGCTTGAGCCGGGGAGATATACCCTGTCTATTGAGTTAGTTAAAAATGACCACACGCGATTTGAGCCTCGCGTATACGATTCTGTGGCATTTAGGGTGACAGAACGAACTGAAAGAGGCAGATACGCAATTATAAAGACGGAGACCCCGGAAACGGCAGGGGAGGCACCACCGCGGATGACCGCACTACGTATAATATTCGGAATCGCTCTCGTATTCATCCTGATTTGGGGCATTAATCGCCTTCGCAAGCAAGGCCTGCTCAAGAAAGAGGGGATAAGAAGGTTATTCACGGCCTCTAAGTCTTTACTTTCGGGCTCTGTGTCTCGCATTACTGCTCCAGTGAGAAAAATTTATGCAAGGATACGCAGGAAAGAATAGTCTCATTGTTGGCGCGAGTATTGTGCTTGGAGCGTTGATTTTACTCGCACCGCAAGCTCATGCGCAAAGCATTGGGTTTTCTGTATCCAAGAACATTTTTGATATCGAGACTCCTGCAGGAACGTCTTATAGCGACACAGTAGTAGTTCTTAATAATCCCGAAAGCCTTGTGACACCGATTCACATTGAACTTGCGATGTGGAATCTTGCTGAAGATTCTGAGGACATAGAATTTATTACAGCAGAGCCGGCACTCAATGCGACAACTTGGTTCACCTTTGACGACGGAAGAGATTTAATACTTGAGCCGGGAGAGGAGAGAGAGCTGGATTTTGAAATAAATATTCCCGCAGATACACCTCCTGGATCGTATCTCGTTGCAATGCGGTTTCAATCTGTACTGCCGGAATATTATTTTGAAAACGAAGGCCCGAGATTTATTCCCGAGCTAGATATTCTGCTTTTCATAAGAGTTCCTCTTTTAACTCTCGAGGGTGATCAAAGTCTTTACAGCGCACAGATTGATTCGCTCTCACCGAACGGAGATAAAGTTCCGATTGTACAATATATTCTACCGAAAGCAGACGCAGGAGTATTTGATGCCGCAGTAGAGAAATTGCTTGCCGAAATTAGAAACGACGGGATATATCACTTCAAAATGTCAGGAACAATAGAAATAAATAATATCTTTGGCAGAACAGTCGCATCTCGTGCACTCCCGGGAAGAATTCTTATCCCGAACCGAACGAGAAGTATTGAAATACCAGTTCTCACGTCTCCCGATGTCAGCGACCTTTCATTTTTTGAACGTGCATTCAAATCTATGGCTTATAAGCTAAGAACTAACACATATTTTGGCCCGTACAACGCAGTAGCGATCCTCTCGGTTCCAGAGAACGACTTACCAGTCGTGAAATCAGTCAGTTTCTGGGTTATCCCGTGGCAGTTCTGGCTCACACTTGCAGTTATAATTGTGGGAGGACTAATGATCTTTAGAAGATTCGGACACAAGTTAATAGGAAGATTTAGGCTTTTTATCAAAATTCTCATCGGCCGTATAAAACCTAGTTTATAAAGGAGCGTCAAGTTATCCACAACTAGACAAAAACAGGCTTGAGTTGTGCTAATATATAGCTAAGACGAAGTAAAAAGGTCCAACTCGAATAGAGATTTAATAAAATGTTTAGTGGTTTAGACAAGCACGTAAAAAATAACAGAGGAAAGGTCAGCTTAAGCGTTCTCTTGATGATATCTATCCTGTCTATGGTGGGAGTCTTTGCGTTTGTGCAAAACCATCCCGCAAAGGCGACAGCCATTACGAGCGCGAAAGACACGCTAAGCGATTCCGCGCCAACAGCAACTTCCAACCACGCCATTCAATTTACAATTCCTGAAGCACTCGACGCTGGAGAGACAATAACACTCACTATACCTGCCGATTTTTCAACTACAACAGGTCTTACATTTGCCGATATGGACCTTGCGGACGATGGAGTTGATACTGCGCTAGCCGACGTTTGTTCTGGTGCGACATGGGGAGCAACGACTTCGGGAGACATTCTTGTTACATTTACTTCTTGCACTGGAACAATGGCTACAAGTTCTGTCGTGACCATAGAAATAGGGGATAACGCAACCGCGAGCGCAACCGGAGATTCGTATATCGTAAACCCGACAAAATCATTGGGCGCTGGAATAGCTGATGTCTACACCATTTCAATCGGCGGAACAAACCCAAACTCCGGAGATGTGCTCGTCGCCGTAATCGACAACGTCACGGTGTCAGTGACAATTGATGAGACTCTGACATTTGAAATTCATGCTGTTGCAAGTACAACGTGTGACACAGTTTTCGGCACTGAAGCAGGTCCGGATACGACGACAACGACGGTACCGTTTGCAACTGTTACGTCGGCAAACACTTTTAACCATGCATGCCAGGACCTTACAGTATCGACAAACGCATCCAGTGGATACGCAACAAAGCTAGAAACCGATACATCTCTTCGTACAGCTGCCGGGGTGCTCATAAGCAACGGCGTTTGCGATAGTGCTTGCGATGAAATTACAGCAGGCGCATGGGGAACAAACACAAACAACGGATTCGCATACACATGCGAAGGAACTGACTGCGTAATCACAGTGACGACTGATTACAAAACATTCCCGTGCAGAGGCGCTACTACTACATACTGCTTACCAGGCGGTGGAGAATCTTCACAAAACTTCATGACTAACGCTGGTTCCGTTAACAACAGCACCACAACCATCGAATACAGGCTTAGCCTTTCTGGTACACAGGCCGCGGGCACTTACTCAGCGATTGTAACTTACGTCACGACACCGACTTTCTAAGCTGCTGGGGACTCGTAATAAGGACAAATGGCTAGTGAAAGACACCTCACAAATTATTCAGTGGGGTGTCTTTAATTCATATCTATATTGACATATAATCTACTAACATGAGACTGACTAAGACGCTAACGACCCTCTTCGTAGCGACGTTTTTCGTCTTACTGATACAACCAATGAGTATTGTCCGAGCGGTTTCACTATCACCGCTCACTTTTGAGTTATCTGCTAATCCGGGAGAGACCATCTCAAATGTTCTAAAGATTACAAACACAGATCCAACACCAGTATTGATAAGCATCAATGTTGAAGACTTCACTGCAGTAGGCGAAGAGGGTCAAGTCACACTTCAAGATGATGAGGGTGTCCATACGTACTCGCTAGCAAAATGGGTTACGGTGACGCCGAGTGTCCTTTCTCTCGGACCGAATGAAGCTGGCACGGTCCAATTTACAATAAACGTTCCATTCGAGGCCGAGCCAGGAGGGCACTACGGCTCAGTTCTCGCGACAATAGGATCCGCATCACCGGGCGCTGGGGGGGTGAGCGTAGCCCAAAAGGTTGGCTCGCTCGTACTTATGAATGTCGCTGGAGATGTCACGGAACAACTCTTTATCGAAGAACTTTCCGCGAAGCCTTTTTCTGAATACGGACCGGTAACAATACTTAGTAGATTTCAAAACTCTGGCACAGTCCACTTGAAACCACGCGGATTTATATTAGTGAAAAATATGCTCGGACAAGAAGTAGATAAACTAGATTTACCGCAAAAAAACGTCCTCCCACACTCTATAAGGAGAATAGAAGTACCGGCGGGAGACAAATTAATGTTCGGAAGGTACGAGGCAACTTTGACAGCCATATACGGATCCGCAAACCAACCCCTGTCGTCCGTAACGACGTTCTGGGTAATTCCGTGGAAAATAACCACAACCGTTCTCATCGGACTTATCCTTCTCCTATCGTTCCTAATAAAAGGACGTAAGCGAATTAGACTTGCGTTAAGCGTTCTCTTTAGGGGGACGCACAGATATCCTCACATAAGCCCAGATGCATGAGCATAAAGAACGCATTTTTAGCAATAACTATTGCATTACTATCCATTTGGATAATCTCGCTCTCTCCGCATAGAGCACAAGACACATACGCACAAACATCGAGTACCCTAACTTCTGGTGTTTCAGTAACGATTGAAGAAGAAACAACCGGTGGCGGCGGAAATAATAATAATCCTGCAACGATTAATTTTTCTGGTTTTACCTCGCCAGACGCAATTGTAACTTTTCTCAGAAATAGTTCTGTAATCGGCACAGCTCTATCGTCTAGTGATGGAATGTTCGAGAAATCGGCTACTGTATCTCCAGGCTTTATAACTTTCGGAATCAGATCAAGGGATGCCCAAGGTCTAAGAACGCAAACTTCGGAGTTAACGATTAACGTAAGTGGAGGAGGACACATTAACATTTCTAATATCTTTTTGAGTCCAACGATTACAGCTGATAAATTCAAGCTTCGACAGGGAGGGACATTGAGAATTCATGGGAGTACCTTCCCAGCAAGTATCGTCCGAATATTCAACAATTTCGCAGCCGACGAAACGCCAATCGGTGAAGTGGTGGCAAATACTAGCGGCTTGTGGGAGTACTTTTTTCCGACAGAAAATCTTGGAGAAGGGGAGTACTCGATAAAAGTTAACGCGCAAATGGAAACGACGCATTTAGTTTCGCCGTTCTCGGAGGATCTCGAGTTTACAATTGCCGAAATAATGTGCTCTGGAGCAGACTTCAACCTTGATACTCGAGTCAACATCATCGACTTCTCAATCCTAATATTCTATTGGGAGAAAAACCCCGCCCTCGGAAACATCACGAACATTTGCACAGACCTCAACACAGACGAAATAGTCAACATTTTCGACTTCTCAATACTGATGCACGAATGGACAGATTAGGAGTAAAATAAAAATGTGAAACAGAAGCTTACAAAACTAGCCGCATTCTTCATTCTAGTTATTGCGATTACACTACAGCATGCTGAAGCATCAAAGTTGTATCTTTACCCAGATTCAATAGACGTCATCGCAGGAGATTCCTTCGTCCTCGAAGTAAGACTTGACACAGAGGGAGAGTCTGTAAACGCGGTGGATATAACCGGCAACGTCGATGACGGGATAGTAGAGAATGTGCTTACAGCCGACTCGATAATAGAAATTCTCATTCACGCGGGTGCTCTAGATAGCGATACATTCCACTTCATTGGAGGAATACCCGGAGGATACGTTGGAAATGGAGTTATAGGCAGGGTCAGCATAACTGCAGTGAAACCAGGAACGCTCGCCGTAACATTCGGTGAGGAGTCAATAATACTTGGAGAAAGTGGTAAATCTCTTAAAGACCAGACCGCGACAAGAGGCTCGAATATAAACGTTCTACAACCGAGTGAGAATCATATCCTTATTACATCAAAATCTCATCCAGACCAGAACAAATGGTACAACGAGAAAGATCTACACCTACACTGGGATCTTGAAGAAGGAACCGAATACAGCTACCTCGTAAGCCTTGACCCGATGGCGGTGCCGGACGATACGCCAGATAGGCCAAAAGGGGAGCTGTTGTGGCTAGGGGATATAAATATAGGGGGGCTTAACGAGGGTATTTATTACTTCACGCTTAAGCGTATTGGACAAGACGCGCTCGCAAGATTCAGAGCCATGATAGACACGACCCCTCCAGAGTGGGTAGGATTCGAAGTTAGTGAAGGAGTGCCAGAAACAAATTATCAAGCCTTTGTTACTTTCCTCGCGAAAGATAAACAGTCCGGAATAAACCATTACGAAGTAAAAGTTGACAATGAAAGACCACAAAATGTGTTAGCGCCATATATACTTCCAAGCGGTTACCTCAATATAACAATCAGCGCCATAGATAACGCAGGAAATCATATCGAAAAGAACATAATAGGGGATTCGCAGAGAAATATCCTAGTGCTTTACGCAATAGTGGGATTGATGGTTCTCGGAGCAGCGGTTGTGGCAATACGACCAATTCGAGAACGAATATTCACAAAACAAAATTAGGAGATTCTCCTGGTGCTATAATAGAAAAGTGAATTCGCATTTACCTAATAGGTTGCTAGCGTTCTTTGGGGTTATAGCGCTAATCGCAACTCTTTTCTCACCGGAAGCACTCGCAACACATGAGGGTGAGGGCGCCACTCTTTTCCTCGAACCGTCGTCCTCTCTGGCAATAGTTGGAGACACATTTCAAGTTTCCGTATTTCTTGATACAGGACAGCACACTATAAATACAATTGATGCCAAATTAAAGTTCCCTTCAGACAAACTGCAGGTAGTTTCTCCGTCAGTCGGAAAATCTATCATCGGGATCTGGACGGCGCCGCCAAGTTTTAATAACACGACGGGTGAACTGCATTTCCAGGGCGGTATTCCCTCTCCTGGAATCAACACTTCGAAAGGACTTATATCAACCATAACCTTCCGCGTTAGATCAGTAGGAACCGCCAGCATATCGTTCCTTGGTGAATCAAAAATTCTTCTAAATGACGGGTTCGGAACCGATATCCTAACGAACACAAGGGGAAGCAGTCACAGACTATCTTTGCCTCTTCCGCAAGGCCCAATAGTAACTTCGCCAACGCACCCCAATCAAGAAGAGTGGTATAGAACCAGAACAGCAACACTTCAGTGGGTTAGCCCATTGGGTTTTATAGAGGGGTATAGCTACGTACTGAACAATGAGCCGATAGACGAATCGGATGAAATATCGGAAGGCACGGGTGCGGAAATTTCGTACAAAAACCTGCCAGACGGATTTCATTACTTTCACATTAAAGCTCTTAGGAATGGCAACTGGGGAGGAACAACACACTTTGCGATAAAAATTGATTCGACGGCACCGGCTGATTTCAACATAAACATATTGCCCGAGGCCAAAACCACGAGCAGATTTCCAATTCTAAACTTCGACACAACAGATGCCCTGTCAGGAATCAGTCACTACGAATTAAGAATTGTTCCCCTCAACAAGGGAGTAGATGAGGCCTCGGAAAGAACCGACGACGGGTTCTTCATAGAGGCTCAAACACGATACATAGCTGAAGTGGAGCTAGGGGAGTATGACGTGCTTGTCCGCGCATATGATAACGCAGGCAACTTTACAGAGTCTGCCAAGAGAATGGAAATAATAACGCCACTCCTAACTTTCTCGAAAAATGGAGTCGGCGTATTAAATAGATTCGTTATTCCGTGGTGGCTCGTAATTCTATTGGCTCTTATTCTAATAGCGCTCCTGCTCTATCTATCGATACTAGCAGTGAAGCTTCACAGAAGAGCGCACATGGACCGCACACAAGGCGCATTAAACGACCCGGTGATAAAGCGCCGTCTGGAAGAGCTGCAGCGACAAAAACAAAAATACAACTCGATACGTGAAAAGATCGCCGCATTTCTCCTAATCGCCTCTATTTCAGCCCTCGCACTTCCGTGGACTAGACCAGTAAATGCAGAGGAGGTTATATCTCTGCCACCTCCGATTATCACGACGGTTCCGCTAAGTATCGCAAACGATCAGCTATTCTATGTTGGAGGACAGACGGATGTCGCGGACAGCCAAGTGATTATATTCTTGCAAAACGTCCAAGACGGGCAAGTAACGAGCCAAACAGTACAGTCAGACCAGAAAGGGGACTGGTTCTACGCGTATCAACAACCGTTAATAAGCGGGAGCTACTTGTTGTGGGCGCAAGGCAAAGTTGGGAGTGAGCTTAGTCCGCCTAGCCCGCAAAAAGAAATAAGTGTTAGCAAAACTGCGTTTCAGTTGGGTGCATCACGATTGAGCTTTGAAACACTTTACCTGTTCATAACCGTTATTCTCTTCGGCGTAGTCGTTCTCCTTGGAAGCTACGCCGGGTACCACTTCTTCCATAGCAGAAGAAAGAGAAGAGAACTAATGCGCGAGGTACAAGAAGCGGAGGACGTTATAAAAGACGGCTTTAAGACCCTGCACGAAGACATTAGTGCAGAATTGGATATTATACACAGAGCAAAATTAGGCAAAGCATTGTCTGCCCAGGAAGAAGACAGAGAAAGACGCCTTCTCGAAGACCTCGCGGAGATAGAACAATTCGTAAACAAAGAATTCCACGACGTAAAACTCCGAAGCCGAAGAGCTTAGACTTTGGTCGGCTTGCCTCCTTCTTTCTGTATTTCTTTAAGGACAAGCTTGCCCTCTTTTATCTCGGCATCGAGTAGTTTAGTGCGTTTCTCACCGATAAAAGTGTAAACCCCCGGTTCGGGGTTCAACGCACGAATCTTCCTTAAAAGAGTTTCGGAACCGTTTCCATTATTCTCGGCTTCGGTTAAATCATTAAAATCAACATAGCCATCATCTGTTGAGTATTTCTGCGTATACGTTGCAGAGGACTCATCTTGGATCTCTAATTCAACCTTGCCGATTGCGAAGTTCGGCAAAACTTCGAGCAGTAAATCCGCACTAATGTCCGCGAGTCTTTTCTCAAGCTTCGTATAATCATTTTCTCCAATTGCAAGCTCGCGTTTTGCGATAACGGACCCATGATCAACATCCTTGTCTATCATAAACAGACTAACTCCGGTTTTATCGTATCCCTCAAGTATTGCGGCTTGAATTGGAGAAGCTCCTCGCAACTTCGGCAAAAGCGAAGGGTGAACCCCTATAATGCCGAGCCTTGCTTTATCTATTACAGCTTGTGGAATTATTTGTGCGTAAGCGGCAACAACTCCAAAGTCGCAATTCTCAAAGACTTCGTCACTAATCGCCAATAATTCCTCGCTTGTCGCTGGCTGAAGCACTTTAATTCTTTGTTCCTTGTTTCCTATGTCTAATACCAATTGTTTTGTCGGCGGGGGAGTAATGACTTTCTTTCTGCCAACCGGCTTGTCGGGATTGCATACGAGAGCCGAAGGCGGCATATCAGCCTCTAGAAGTCGCCCCAAAATTATCGCCGCAAATCGAGGAGTGCCGAAGAAAGCGTATTTCATTTGTAATCTGTGATTAGTTTTCCGTTCAAATGATCAACTTCGTGCTGAAAGACATGAGCTAGAAAACCCCACGCTTTTATTCTCAACCGCTTTTTATTTTTATCAAAGCCCTTCAAGGTAATTTGGTATGGGCGTGTTACATCAACTCTCTTATCAGAAACACTAAGACATCCTTGCTCAAGGGGTTCGGTATCAGTCGAAGTTTTTACAATTTCTGGGTTAAAAATTGCGTAAAACTTATCTTCAACTTCGGCGACAAAGAAGCTCGCGTCTACTCCTACTTGGTTTGCCGACAAACCAACACCTTCAGCCGACCGCATGGTTTCTTTCATATCGTTTATCAAGATTCTCAACTCATCCTTTGTCATAGAATTAAAATCAAAAGGAGCTGTTTTCTTCCTCAAAAACTTATTATCTTTCTTATTACTAATTTTTAGTATCTTCATTCTTGTAAAACAGGCTCATAAAATAAGCTCCTTTGTTTAGAACATTCTTCCTTTCGGAGACAGATTTTGCAAGCTTGAGAAGCTGGTCAGCACTGTGCTCTTTGGCCAATTTTATATAGAGCGACTTATGCTCTTCATCGTGAAGAGTCTCGGCTATCAAGAGTCCTACGAGCTGATATTCTTTGTAGACTCGCGACTCTTTCTTCCTTTTTTTTAGTTCTTCAATGTAGTCCACTTACAAATATTCTAACATTCTAAAGCTGAACCAGTTAATGTATATTGAGTAATAGGTTTTTAGAGAGAAATGAGAAAAGAACCGCTGAAATATTTAGCACTTGCCGTCGTAATAATTGTCGCAACTGGCGGGGCATATTATTTGGGCTTCGAGAGGGGACTGGATGAGACAAAGAATATAGTTATTGAGAATGTCTCAAATGCAGACGTTCCGGAGGGTGAATCCATAAGCTTCAGCTTATTCTGGGAAGCTTGGAGCAAACTAAAGGAAGAGCACATAAACAGCGCGGATGTTAACGATCAAGACCTCCTTTATGGCGCTATTCGGGGCTTAACCGAAGCTTTTGGAGACGCGAATACAGTCTTTTTCACACCAGATGATTCTAAGAAATTTAACGAGGATGTAAGGGGAAATTTTAGCGGCATAGGCGCCGAAATAGGAATAAGGGATGGCAAGCTGATTGTCATTGCTCCTCTTAAAAACACTCCCGCAGAAACGGCAGGACTTCTTCCTGGCGACAATATACTTCAGATTGACGGCAAACCAACGGACGACCTGACAATAGACGAAGCCGTAAAACTCATACGCGGCGAACTCGGCACAACCGTGACACTAACGGTAATGAGAGAGGGTTGGAGCGGAAGCCAAAACTTCGAAATAACCAGAGCGAATATTCAGGTTCCGACAATTGAATGGAAGCTAGTTGAGGGTAATATAGTCCACCTCAAATTGTTTAGTTTCGGCAGAAGCGCACCACTAGACTTTCAAAAGAGTATGGTCGCCGCACTTGTCGATGGAGGAGATGGCCTTATCCTCGATTTGAGAGGAAACCCAGGTGGACTGCTCGATGTGGCAGTTAGCATAGCCGGGTTCTTCATGGAAAGAGGAGAAGTTGTCGTGACAGAGAAATTCACTTCCGGAGATAATACCGTGCTCCGCTCAACGGGCAATGGGGCATTAAAGGACTTCCCGGTTGTTGTGCTTGTAAACGAGGGTTCTGCTTCGGCTTCTGAAATACTAGCGGGAGCAATGCGAGTAAATAACGGAACGAAGATAATAGGTATGAAAAGCTTTGGAAAGGGGACGGTCCAGCAGCTCGAGACGTTGAGCAATGACTCTACTCTTAAAATTACGATAGCCAACTGGCTTCTTCCGGATGGAACTTTAATCGAGGGCAACGGTCTCGAACCCGACTTTATAGTTGAAATCACTGAAGAAGATATTGCGGCAGGGCGCGACCCCCAGCTTGAACGCGCCATTCAAGTTCTAAAAGAAGAGATGGCGAAATAGTATCTAGTACATAGTAGCTAGTACCTAGAGCGACAACTGTCTCGCACATAGACATTATAAAACAAAGAATACTAGGTACTGTATACTAGTTACTAGGTACTAAACAAAATGGACGTAATCCTATTAAAAGACATCAAGGGCCTCGGCCAAAAGGGGGATTTAAAGCACGTCAAAGACGGCCACGCGAGGAATTACCTAATTCCACAGGGGCTTGTGAGTCCCGCGACACCCACTTCATTAGGCACCGCTAAGAAAGAGAGAGTTGAGGCAGAAAAACACGTCGAAGAATTAAAGAGTTTATTTAAAGCTATGCAGAAGGAAACTGACAAAGCTCCGTTTCAATTCAATGTCAAAGTAGGGGATAAGGGTGAGGTATTCGGATCTGTAAGAGCAGATGACATAAAAGCGCAGATAATTAAGAAATATCCGACAATTGGAGGCGGTCATCTAGAAATCAAAAAAGACCACATAAAGGAGCTTGGGAGACAGTTTGTAACGATAAAAATCGTTGGGGCAGGCCTGCCTGCCGGCAGGCAGGGGATAGAAGGAGAGATTACCATAGATATAGAGCCGGAAAACAAGTAATTGACCCCTTAACCAATCGGGCAGATAGCGTAACGCGCTCACGATAACAATCAACTGCCCAATTAGTTAAGGGGTTGACATCCACCCAGATACTACCTAATCTTTACATATTCAAGGGAGTGCGCCCCTTAACTAATTGAGGATGTGCCTTCTTGGGCCTTTGAGCTTCGCTCTTATCCTCGATTGGTTAAGGGGTTGACAAGATACTCTCTTCTGTGTTACACACAGTGGAATCAGTACTTTACGCAGTAGATAATATAAACAAGGTTCGAAAAATATAAAATAAAAATGAGAACAAACGTATTAGAAAATAAGTCGATGTTAGTTGTCACGGCAATAATGCTCGGGTTTTCTGTTATATCTATGAGTATAAGTGGCGTGTTTGCAGCAAACTCAGGAGCGATATGGACCACGAATGGAGACTGTGGCGGCGAGGCACGGGATGTAAATCAATATCAAATCGGTGATGTTGTTTACATTAACGGCAGTGGCTTTGATCCACAAGACAATCCTTACGATTGGAGTATAGAAGGAAAGCCAGGTGGAGCTTCTGCTGACCCCGGCATAGTGGTCGCGTCTGGTTCAGCTAGTGTTGCTGGAGATGTGTCGTTCTGTTTTGAAGCATATACTGTGCAAGCAGACGATGACGGTGAATATGGAGTAGATTTTGGTGGTAAGGGCGATAACTATCGCGTGGAAGGAATAACTGAACCAACAACCGGCACAATCGTGATTCAGAAAAACGCAGTCCCAGATGATGCACAGAACTTCAGTTTTACAGGTGAACTCGGAGTATTTGATTTAGATGATGATCAAGATGGAACGTTGCTAAATAGTCAGAGTTTTACTGATCTAACTGCAGATACATATTCGATCACCGAATCAGCAACAGCTGGATGGACATTGTCTGGTGTTGCTTGTACTGGCGAGACAGATAGCACGTGGCAAACAACACAGGGCGGAGTTGATGTAACATTGGTAGCTGGAGAAACAGTTACTTGTACATTTACTAATACTCAGGATGTTGTTGACCCAGGTGAAGGAACAATTGTTATCGTAAAAAATGCAGGTAACGATACTGAAACAGAATTCTCATTTACGACCGACACAACGCTTGGTAATTTCTCGTTGTTCGGAAGCGATTCAAATCAGACACTAGAAGTACCGGGGACATACTCAGTATCCGAAAACGTTACGACAGGATGGACACCCGACAGTGTAGTCTGCGTAAGTAGCATTCAGGACGAAGAAACGTCTGATTCGATTGAACTGGATGAAAGTGAAACTGTAACGTGTACGTTCACTAACTCACAGGACAGATACAGCGTAAGGGGAACTAAATATGAATGGCCAACCGAAGACGGTCTTCCTGGATGGACAATCTTCATCGATGAGAACGCAAACGGACTCTTGGATGAAGGCGAAGATTCAACAGTGACAGACCAAAGCGGTAATTACTCATTCGAGGTCCTGTTCGGTGAATATTCAATCTGCGAGGTTCAGCAACAGGGATACACTCAAATTGTTCCTGCGGATAATGGATGTCACACGGTGGACTTCGGAGACGATGAGTCCGGCGTGAGAAACTTCCACAATGATAGGAGTGAAACTCCTGATAGAGACGTAACCAGAATAATTGTTAGAAAAGTTACCAACGTCGAAACGAGCGACCTCTTCACATTCCTCGCAGACTGGACAGAAAACTTTACGCTTACTGGCAATAGCGAAGAGGCTTTCAACCTCGACCCAGGCACCTACTCTATAACGGAGGTGGATCTCCCAGGCGGATGGTTGCACGAGTCCACGGTTTGTACTAGCGACCTCGGAGGTCAAGAGCCTAACGATGAAATCGGCCTTTCAGAGGGAGAGACAGTTACTTGTGTCTTCACTAACGACAAGCCATCCGATGGTGGTGGCGGCGGAGGCGGGGGAGGCGGCTCAAGAAATCCAGAGCCAGAAGTCTTGGGTGAACAAACCGAGATTCTCCCAGCAGCAGCACCTAACACAGGAGTTGGCGCAGGAGGCCTCGACTTGATGGGATCACTCTCGACACTCATCGGACTCGTTGGACTTTCCTTCGTAAACCGAAAGAAATAAAGAGTTAATCTCTTAAATAGAATTACCCCCTAGTGGGGTAATTCTATTTCTGGGGTAAAATAAATTAGAGACGATGATATCGCTTTTGAAAAACAAAAAATTGCTGATAACGGCAGTGTCCGTGCTACTTCTTGCTCTCGGAATTTTTATGCTCTCGTACGACAAAGGAATTGATACATCTGCACTTCCGGATAACTTGGCTCTACCAGAAGAATCACTTGAGCCGAGTGATACAGGGGGAATATTGGCTGAATCAAAACCTGTTCAGTTGCGAATCCCAAACTTACAATTGGACGCTCCGGTCATTGAACTCGGCCTTAAAGAAAATAACGAAATTGAAGTCCCCAAAAAATACGATGTGGTTGGCTGGTACAAATACGGACCGACTCCGGGCGAACTCGGTCCAGCAGTTATTCTCGGTCATGTGGCCGCAGAAGTCGGACCGGGTGTCTTTGGCTATCTTCGACTGCTCGAACCGGGGGATTTAGTCGAAGTAGATAGAGAAGACGGGTCAACAGCGATTTTCCGCGTAGATAAACTAGAAAGTTATCCGCAGAACACTTTCCCGACTTCGCTTGTTTATGGAGATCTAGACTACTCTGGACTACGCCTCATAACCTGCACTGGCAAATTTAATGAAGAGGACAAAACATTCGATATGAACCTCATAGTCTTCGCCTCCCTAATCGGAACTAAATAACAATGACATTCCAACATTCTCAAGAATGTTGGAATATCAAAGTGATACTCAAGAGGGCAATTTGGTATAATGGAGAGAATGATGGACATCCTCCGCGACAAGAAACTCATAATCGGCTCGATGCTCTCAATCGCGGTTCTTCTAGGAGTTTTTCTGTTTGCAGGATACGTAAGCTTGCCGTTTTATAACGCAGGAAGAACGGGCGGAACCGGTCAAGGCAGTTGTCTAGTATTAGAAGAGAAGTACTGCACAGAGGCCCGTTTCTACACAATCGATACAAAAGGGACAGAAGCGGCTGTCGTCAACTTACCAGATGGAGCAAAACTTTATATGCCGTTTGATGGCGCATATTTTGACGACAGTTCCGACGGACAAGGATTTAATAAAATTAGGCTTGGCGTACCAGACTCACCGGCATTTGTAATTATCAGAGCGGATTATGCTCCGATTCTTACCGATGGCACTGGAGCGTCAAAGGGTGACGTAATTGGCACTATCGTAGACAAGAGTCCTTCAACATCAGATCCAAGTGATTTTAACGTAATAATCTACGGAGAGGACTACGACCTCCTAGAGCTTTTCGAATAGACATACGCTTGACACCTGGGGGTGTTTTGTTATGTTGAAGTTACGAAAGAACGCACTGGGCTGAAACGGGGGTAGCGCCCTGTTTTACAGCCCAATACTAGATTCACCCAAAAGGAGGTGACAGCGATGAGAA
>Ga0209641_10000024_pt1 | contig 106404 bp, 85 predicted proteins | sample RifCSP16_1_FD_184022 | JGI IMG/M metagenome (GOLD analysis project Ga0209641, IMG submission 184022) | Soil microbial communities from Rifle, Colorado - Rifle CSP2_sed 16_1 (SPAdes) (version 2) | ecosystem: Environmental > Terrestrial > Deep subsurface > Rock core/Sediment | place: Rifle... | reverse complement strand
CTGCGTACACAGTGCGATGGAAGGCTTCAAACGCAGCCCATCCCCAGACACTCTACGCCGCCCGTTTCATAGTTGTTCAGACCGATACCACAAAGATTACCGGAACAGAGACACAGGTTGAAATCGGAGCACGGGAACAGCACACAAACAGCACCTACGCTCAGATGAGCGACCCCAAGATATATTATTATGATTCTTCTAAGTATTCCCCTGCTCCCACCGCATATTTTGAAGCCGCAGTTAAAACACAACAACCGGCCATAGAACAGCAAATCCCTATAACAAATACGCCTCCTCTGACTACACGTACTACTTCCTACACCCCAACAGACAGTTCACTTGGTGTCGGCTATTGGGATGCAGACAAATACCCCGGAGGTACCGTTTATCTCGAGGTTGACCACTATAACTATGATTACTCGGATCCGTATATAGCCATATATACTGTGTCAGGAACTTATGTGACCGAGTTTCAGGTCAGCCCCGCATCTCAAGGATATATACGATATAGAAGTCCGGCTTTAACTCTAACCGACGATACTGCGTACACAGTGCGATGGAAGGCTTCAAACGCAGCCCATCCCCAGACACTCTACGCCGCCCGTTTCATAGTTGTTCAGACCGATACCACAAAGATTACCGGAACAGAGACACAGGTTGAAATCGGGGCCAATACAACCTCAACAGCAACCTCCTATACAAACTTGACTGACAAAAAAATATGGCGATACGACTCATCCAAATACTCTCCCGCTCCAACTACCTATTTTGAAGCGGTGCTATCAAACGACACCGCTGGTCAGACCTCTTACGTAGCTCTTTATACGGATGGGGCAGCTTGTTCCTCCCAGGTAACGGGATCCGAGATTAGCGTTACGGGGACTACCTGGTCATGGGTAAGAAGTAACAGTATTTCCCTTTCAAGCGGAACCGACTATACGGTTTGTATAAAAACCAGCGCAAACACCGCAAAAATGACTAACGCAAAGATAATAATGGATCAGTCAGATGCAACAAATGGTGTAAGGGATGTTGAGCTGTACCAATCACAGGTAAATGCCATAATGACCGATGCTGACACCACCTATACAAGCTCATACAAGTTCACAGGATTCAATCCCGGTATTCACGCCAGCCAAATAACGTTTGAGGGAGGAACTTTCAACTACTTCTATGAAAGTACAATGAAGACATCGGCGGGGACAGGTTATGCGAGGCTTTATAACAGCACCGCAGGAACCGCAATAACAAGTGGCGAGATTACGACATCCTCCACCTCATATACAAGGATTAGAAGCGGCAATATAACAGCAAGCATGCCAAGTGCAACTGGATCTTTCCTCATAGCGCAGGATCTGGATACACAGGCCAAAAACTCGGCCACCAACACCACCTCTTTGGCAAATTCGTGGATCATAGTACAGGTGTCTAATCTTTCAAACACATCAAATACTGTCTATGCCGATCTATACAACCTTACCGACGGTACATCCGTCACCGGATCTGAGGTTAGTACGGCCGCAGTACAGACCATCACATACCTGAGAAGTTCCCCGATAACACTTACGACGGGAAAAGAGTACGTTGTGAGAACAAAGACCAGTAGCGCAGACAGCGTACCATATTACACATATAACGCAAAGATAATAATGGATCAGTCAGATGCAACAAATGGTGTAAGGGATGTTGAGATAGTGCACGCGGCCAACGCATATAAATATACCGACAGCGATTCCACATATACCCAGATTTATAACTTCAATCTGACCCCTAACTACAACATGAAAGGGGGAAACTTCGTTTATTTCTTCGAATCAAACTTGAAAACCACCGGCGGGACAGCATACGCAAGATTGTATAACTCCTCAGCTGGCGCCACCATTACCAACTCGGAAATTACCACAAACTCCACATCGCTTGTGCGTGTGCGAAGTGCTGAGTTAAGTTCCTACTTACCTACAGCTGCTGACTCTTTAGATGTACAACTACGGAATAGTGCAACCAACACAACAACCACAACAGGATCTTCTTTAATTATTCAGGTGACCAACCTTGGGGATCCAAACACCTACATTGCTTTATATTCCAATGCTACCAGTTGTTCTAGTCAAGTACCTGGAAGTGAAATTTCCACAAAACCATCAGATGGGACAAAACGAGTGGTGTCACAGTCAATAAGTCTGTCTGACGGGGAATACATGGTTTGTACAAAGGCTTCAAGCGGCGTGACAATAACTTTGTATAACGCCAAAATCAATCACCAACAATCAAACGCACAAGGCATAACCAACCTCAGAACTTTCAGATCACTAAACACCGACCTTGAGACCCAAGCGACCGCTACATATACCAGTAAAAACGGGCTAAACTTCTATGACCCGGCGCAGTTCACAGGAACGGTCACGGGCTCGTTTGATGCAACAGTATTAGCGACCGCCACAACCGCCTATGCCCAGCTATACAATGTCACAACCTCGGGAGCTCTAACTGAAACCGAAGTGTCCACTACTAGCACTTCTTATGTCAGACTGCAAAAATCTATTACCACTCTTCCGGCCTCCGAGTCAACCCTCGATGTTCAGATAAAAAACAGCAGTACTAATACAACAAAGACCACCGCGTCCTGGCTGGTACTTGATATAGAAAATATTCTGCCCGCTATCGTGCACGATTCAACATCAAATAAACTTAACGGTCAGCTGGAAGGAACTACATGGGAATCAGAACAAAACTGCATCTCGGGATCGTGCCTGGAATTCGACGGAGTGGATGATTATGTAAAGGTGACCGACAACCCCAGGCTGGATTTTGGGGCATCTGACAGTTTCACTATAAGTATGTGGTTCACGCTTCCCTACTCCACAACAAACAGCAGGGGCCTTATTTCAAAATACGAATCAACGGGAGCGGATGGTGGTTACCAGATCCGAGTCGACGCAAACGGCAAGGTCGTGGTCGAAATTTCCGATGATAATACAACTTTTCCTAAAGATTCGGTGACAAGCTCGGTTAGTTATAGAGATAGTAAGTGGCACCATGTGGCCGCCGTAAAGGACGGTGCTACCAGTTTGAAACTATATATGGACGGTGTGCTTGAGGGAACGGATAGTTCCATAGCCACTGCCGGTGCTTTATCAAACAACGATCTACTTTATATGGGAGATGCCAATGACGGCACGACCGGCAATTGGCTAGGACACATCGACGAGGCAAAAATATATCGCTATGCGAGAACGGCACAGGAAATAGAAAACGAACTTTACGGAACAAATCCGGGCGGATCAACGTCGTTGGGTGAAAACGCCGCCACAAAAATAAATAACGGTTTACTGGCCCAATGGAAGCTGGAAGAAACAACTGCCGATTCATGCGGAACAGGAGTCACAGACGGTTGTGATAATACAAATAACGGATATGACGGGTATTGGAACGGAAATCCGACTTCCGGACAGGGAAAAATAGGAAACGGTCTCACGATGGATGGTACCGGCGATGCGCTTAGGGTAACACCGGAGGGTGCCAAATTACCGAACACATCTTTAAGCACCAGGATACCCATAACTTTCGACAACTCTGCTTCAGCCGAGGATCTGACCAATTTCCCCGTGCTGGTTAAGCTAAATAGCTCAAGGATAAATTACTCTAAAACGCAGGATGCCGGTCAGGATATAAGATTTACCGACAGTGACGGAACCACTCTACTGAACTATGAAATAGAAAAATGGGATGAGACGGGCACTTCCTTCGTTTGGGTAAAGGTTCCCAATATACCTGCAGGGGCGACAACCGACAAAATTTACATGTACTTTAATGATACAAGTTTATCTGACGGTCAAAACGCCAGCGGTGTTTGGAACTCAAACTATGTGGTCTCTCAGCATATGAAAGAAACCACAGGAGTAACGACCTACGATTCCACATCTAACGCAAACAACGGCACAAAACTGGCCGCCACCGAACCTAACCCTACCACCTCCGGACAAATCAATGGTGCCCAGAGTTTTGACGGCAGTAATGACTACATAACATTGTCAAGCAGTGTATCGGGAAGTATCGATCAAATTACGGTCTCGGCATGGGTTTATGCTAATACCCAAGGTGAAGCAAGCGATTACCGTGCAGTTGTTAGCGAAGCATTCACAGGTGACAATAACGTAGAATTTGAACTTTATCTCACGGGTGCAAACCATAACTTATCGGCGGGATTCTACTCCGGAAGTTGGACCACGGTTTCCGACACAGTGGCGTTTCCGCTAAACCAATGGGTACATGTTCTTGCTACATACGACGGTCATTACATCAAGGTGTATAAAGATTCGGTACTTGTAAAAACTTCTACCGATTTAAACAAACCCCTACCCAACGGAGCCAACGGATGGAGGATAGGAAGGCGCCATGATTCAGGAAATGCGGCAAATATGTGGGATGGCTTAATTGATGAGGTTCGTATCTCAAATACCGTGCGGTCCGGTGATTGGGTCGAGGCAATATACAAATCAGAGAAAGACACCCTCAACACATATGGAGCCGAACAACCCTATATTCCGAACTTCAACGTGTCCGATCAGGTGTCTGTTACCGGTTGGTACTACCCAACAACCCTGGACAACACCACAAAATACCTGACATTCGGCAGTGGCACGACAAAGTCAATGTACATCAAAACTGATTCCGTCAATGCAGGAAAACTACTCTTCTCTTCCAACGGAACAAACGAGGGTACATCCTCAACAACACTTTCAACAAATAACTGGTACCAGATCACACTTGTCGGAAATTCCACGGAGACCAAGCTCTACATAAACGGAGAACTGGATTCCACGGTAACTAACACAACCGGTATTTCAAATTTGGAGTCCTTCTATATAGGTAACAACGACAGTCTTTCCACAGGCGGCTGGATAGGAAAAGTGGACGAGGTCAAGTTATACAATACCGCACTTTCCGCTTCGGAAATTGCCGCGGGTTATGATACACCAAAAAGCCCGCTTGCCTACTACACCTTCGATCAAAAAAATGCGACCGGGGTATTTGATATTTCCACAAATAATAATGCAGGTACGTGGGGCGGTTCCACAACAAACCGTTATACCCTCGGAAAATTCGGGAGTGCGGGAATATTTGACGGTACCTCGGATTACGTCACCACATCCGACACCCCGTTCGACATCACAGGTGATTTCACCCTTGAATCCTGGATAAACCTCGGCACCGCAGGTTCCGCACCCTACAATATAATAAGCAAGCACGGAGCAGCGGGTTCCGGAGGTTATTCGCTGTTCGTAGATGCAAACGGAGCCGTAAACTGTCTTACCGATAATGGAACAGCCGAAATAACAAGCAAAACCGCTAATTCCTCCGTAACTTCATCGTCCGGATGGATCCACGTTTCAGCCGTTAGGAATGGAACTTCATGCAAAATTTATATAAACACCGAAGACAGAACCTCTACCGCAGGAACGCATACTTCCTTATCCGCCAACAGCTCGACCCTGCGTTTGGGCTCGAATGTTTCCGGCTCCGGTTTCTTTAAAGGTTATATGGACGAGGTCAAGATATACGACTACGCCCTTGCCCCCAAGACCTTGTTAATTGACTATAACGCCGGCCACCCTGTACCCGGCTCCCCTGTGGGAAGCGCCAAAGGCTGGTGGAAAATGGATGAGGGCTATGATAACACCGCCCATAACACAGGCTCGTCAGGCAGTACGAACAACGGAACAATTACCGGCGCCGCATGGTCGCAGGACGGAAAATTCGACCGCGCCTTGGACTTTGACGGTACTTCAGATTACGTTACCGTCGCGACAGGTGAAATTGTCGACCAAAACACCGTTACAATCGAGGCCTGGATCTACCCCACGAGCGTAAACGGAGCCCATGATTTTACGATACTTGCCCAAAACGATAACGGCGCGGGATATACAACCCACAACTTCGGAATTTCAGGCTCGTCAGGCAAACTCTTATACGATAACGAACTTCCTGCAAGTGGCGTCCTTAACAGCAATACATCCATAACGGCGAATCAATGGCAGTATGTGGCCGTTGTAAGAAATGCCGATAGCGTAACTTTCTATTTGAACGGTGTGGCCGACGGAAGCGGGACGGGCGAGGCGAGATCGAGTTCCGCTGCCATAGACAATACCCTGATAGGAGCACGGTACTACTCGGCTGCCCCCCAACATCAGTTTGCAGGGAAGATTGACGAGGTAAAAATCTACAATGTCGCCCTAACCGCTTCACAAGTGGCTCAGGCATACAACCGCGGAAAGGCAATGTCCTTTGGCGCCCTATCTACAGACACAGCCGGTTTACCGTTAAACTCAGCCAAATCCGCATACTGCGTTCCGGGAGATGCAACAACCTGCAACGCCCCTGTTGCCGAATATAATTTCGATGAAAAACAGGGTTCATATATAAACGATGTGTCGGGAAACGCACATCAAGGTACTCTCGCAAACAGCCCCGCGTGGACGAACGGCAATATCGGAGGAGCCGTGGAATTTAACGGTACTAACAACTACGCCACGATTGCGACAGGCGAACTTGTCGCCCAGGATGCCATCACGGTCGAAGCCTGGATCTATCCCGGAAAAGTCACCGACGCATCTAATGCCTTCACCATTTTCGTTCAAAACGATAGTGGCGCCGGAAACGCTACTCACCTTTTCGCCATTGATAACACGAACGGCAAGCTCCTGTACGACAACACCGGTCCGGCCGGCGGAGCTATAAACGGCAATACTGCCCTCACTCCAAACACCTGGAATCACGTGGTCTTTACCAGAAGCGGTACTTCCGTAAACTTCTATCTTAATGGTATGAACGACGGCTCCGGTACCGGTGAAAGCAGAGCAAGTTCGGCAGACGTAGATAACACTTTGATAGGAGCACGGTACTACTCGGCCGCCCCCCAGCATAAATTTATAGGAAAGATCTCACAGCTTACGGTGTTCGACTACGCCAGAACCGCATCTCAAATTGCCTGGGACCACGGCAAAGGCAGTCCGTCACTTTGGTGGAAACTTGACGACTGCCAGGGTCTTGTGGCGCAGGATTCGGGTGTAAATAATTTCGACGGCACTATAACAATCGGCGCATCTCTTTCCAACACCTCGGAAGGTTCCTGCTCTTCAGGTCAAAGCAGTCAGGCCTGGAACAACGGGACATCGGGTATGATTAATTCGAGCCTTCACTTTGATGGTACTGACGACTATATTACCCGGGGAACAGGTCCCTCGACGTATTCAATGAGTCTTTGGGTAAAACCTTCTTCCACAACACAGTCAATAGTAGATCTGGACGGGGGCACACATACTCTAACTGTCTCCTCAGGAACAATATCAGCCGGCGGTTTCTCTTCTCCCACTATTTACGTGGACGGATACCCGACAACGACACTATCAGATACAAACTGGCATCAAATAACCGTTGTAACAAGTACCCCCTTTAACACGGGCACCATCACCTTAGGTAAAATAAACACGGCTTACTACACAGGACAAATAGATGAATTTAAACTCTTCTCCTACCCTCTGACCGCCATACAGGTCAGGGACAACTTTGCAAAGGGTGTGGCAACCTTCGACTAACGCTCCCATTGACATGCCCCGATTTTCTATCTAAACTACCCCTGTATAGTGGCCAAAGACAGCAAGGGCTTCCGCGCCGGGGTAACTTAGCGCAAAAGCTTAATGCAGAGCTTAAAAATCTTGCCGAGGTAAACCTTAATTCGTATATTTTGTGGTTTATAACTCACCGTCTCTTGGTGGGTTTCTTTTTTCGGCGAAAACGGCATATACAAAAACCGTCCTTACCGATAAGAAACACTTTAGGAGGTGTATACCTAACAAAATGGGAAAAATTAAAAATCTGGAAACAGTAAAAAGCTTAAAGGAAAAGGTCGCCAGGGCTAAGTCTATCGTTTTTGCCGATTACCGCGGACTTTCTGCAGGTAACGCCAATGACCTTAGAGCTAAATTGAAAGGCGAAAATTCCGAGATGCTTGTTATCAAAAATACCCTTCTTAAGGTCGCTCTGGAAGAAGAAAAAATCAAGACGGACGACATTAAAAAGGACCTGGAAGGTCCCACGATGGCTGTATTTTCGTTCGAGGATCCCATTGCGTCCATAAAGACGATTTTTGAATTCGCAAAGAAACTGGAGCTTCCTAAGATTAAGTCAGCCTTAATCGAGGGAGTCTACGCCGACTCGGCAAGAGTGGAAGTAATAAAAAATATTCCTTCGAAAGAGGTTCTTCTCAGCCAGGTAGTCGGAAATTTGAAGTCACCTTTGAGCGGATTTGTTGGCGTTTTAGGCGGCGTACACAGAAAATTTGTATACGCAATGGATGCTATTGCTAAGAAAAAGGCAACTAACTAATTATTTATTAACCCTTGAAAGGGGGTGCGGTATTAATATGGCAGACGAAAAAGACATAAAGTTAAGCGGAGACGCGCAGAAAGTGATGGACATAGTCGAAAAAATGACCGTCCTCGAACTTAACGATCTCGTAAAAGCTCTTGAAGAAAAATTCGGAGTTACAGCGGCAGCTCCTATGATGATGGGAGCGATGATGCCCGCAGCCGGTAACGGTGGCGAGCCCGCCGAACCTGTAGAAGAGAAAACAGAGTTCGACGTAGTTTTAACAGAAGCCGGAGCGAACAAGATCTCAGTTATCAAATCGGTTAGAGAGATCAACCCCGCGCTCGGTCTTGTAGAAGCTAAGAGTCTCGTAGAATCTGCTCCTAAAGCAGTTCTCGAAGGAGCAAAGAAAGAAGCAGCCGAGGCTGCAAAGAAAAAGCTTGAAGAAGCTGGAGCTAAAGTTGAGTTAAAGTAGTATTCATTTGAGTACAAAAGTATAATCATTTGAGTACAAAAGTATAATCATTTGAGTACAAAAGTAGTATTCGATTTTATATTCGCGCGAAAAAGAAACGCCTCTACGGGGGCGTTTTTTGTTGTCTAAAATTAGGGGGTGTTCTTTAAACCAGACTCAAAGTCTCACTTTCGTAACATTTTTTGACGTGAACTGACAACGTTTTTGCGGCATCCGCGGGGGTTGCTTTGTCGCTAACCCAAATTCCCGCACCCAATTCCAAACCTCCCATCACTTTTATGTGGGCTATGAAACCGACGTGCCAGTGATACGGTTCATATCTTTGATTGTGGATCCAAAAGTTTCTGTCCGGTCTGCCGAAGAGTACGTCGTACGCGTACAGCGCCGATTTCATAATACGCGCGAAGTCGTTAATTTCGACCTCGTCCATATATTCAAAATTAGGTCTGTGATTCTTGGGTATCAGTATCATTTCATAGCTCCACCTGCTTGCTTCAGGCACAAGCAGTGCGAAATGTTTTGACTCGTACACAAGATTGGTCTCCATCAACCCGTCCTTTACTGCGTCACACCAATAGCAACTGTTCTTTTCGTTCACATACCTTAATGCCTTATTCTTCTCCATCTCGATTATTCCCGGGAAACCGGGAAGAGCAATAATTTGTGAATGGGGGTGTAATATCGAGGCACCCGCTTTACCCCCGCGATTGTTAAAAACCATGACTTCCTTACCCTGGGACGTATAATAATTCGTACGGTTTAAAAACGCCCTGACGATTTTAACGTTCTGTTCGTGGCTAAAATCAGGAATGTCTTTATCGTGATCGGGGCTGTGAACCACAATTTCGTGAGCGTCTGCCAGAGGAAATTTATTAGGAAAAACCCTGACATTCCACTCGTCAGAGTCCTGATAAACGGCTTCGGGAGTTAAACTTTCGTTTCCTCTGCAGAAAAAACATACCTGGGGTTTGCTGTCTTTAAAAGGTTCGGATTTGTTGCCCGCCGCACCGGTCTGGTCTACCCTTTTTGCCCTGTTTGTCGCAAGTATGGTCGGGGTGCCTGTAAGTTCGTCAAAAATAAATTTGGGCATGGACAGTTTAACTTAAAATTCTTTCGTACAACTTCTTATATTCTACCGCACTTTGTTCCCAGCCGAAATCCTTTTTCATGGAGGCTGGAATCATTTTCTGCATTTTTTCCGTTCTATAAACAGACAAGGCTTCTTTCATAGAAGTTAATAACGCCTGAGAGGAGTATCTGTTGAAAACAAAACCGGTTTCTCCGTTTTTTACCGTGTCCTTCAATCCGCCTACGTCATGAACAATCGGCAATGTACCGTACCACATAGCTATCATTTGTATAAGGCCACACGGTTCGTATTTTGATGGTACTACAAGGAAATCACTGCCTGCGTACATTAAGTTTGCAAGTTCGATATCGAACGTAATGTTGCATGAAAATTTGTCGCTGATTGTTTTATCTTGTGAAAGTTCCGTGAGTTTCTTCTCCCAATTTTTATCTCCGGTTCCCAGCAGAATAAATACCGCATCTTGCTTAAGAAGCTCCCGAAGACCTTCAAAAAGAATGTCCAAACCCTTTTGGAACGCGTCAATCCTTCCGATAAATGAAAATACGGGCGTGTCTTTGTATTCCGGTGCAATCTTTAGTCTCTCAAGCAGGACTTTTTTAGCTCTCTTTTTTCCTTCCTCTGCAGAATTTATATCGTAACCGCGCGGCTGCGCCGAATAATCTATTCCGTTTAGAATTCCGCTCAACCGCCCCTCCCTTGATCTCAGGATATCGTCAAAACCGCTGCCGAACTCCCTGGTTAATATCTCTTTTGCGTACGACGGGGACACAGTATTTATATAATCGCTTGAGGTAACGCCCTGCTGCATCATGTTAAGGTCGCCATCGGCAAGATCCCAATCTATTAGCGGGTGTTCACCCGGAACGATACCTGTGTCCCTTAACAATGCCGGCCCGCCTATACCCTGATAGTTTAGGTTGTGTATCGTAAATAAAGTGCGCGGGCGTTCATTACCTAATTCGTCTTTAAGCATTGTCGTGACTAACCCGGTGTGCCAGTCGTTGCAGTGAACTATACCGTACGTATTGAGAGAAGATTTGACATACTCTACGACTGCTTTGTCAAAAAAGGCGAACATTTGGGTTTCCGTAATGTTATTGGCAAAAAAACTTGAGCCGCCGGCAACAAAATACTCTTCATTCTTCAGAAGATAAAGGTCGACGTTCGAATTCGGAAGTTTAGTTTTAAAAACCTCTACAACGTTATTTTTATTTGCAAAGGGAACATGAAGATCAAAACTCTTGTACAACTGTAAACCTTCAGTTTTTGCTGAAGGAAAAAATGGGGCTATAACATCTACGTTTACGGATATTTTTTCTAAAGCTTTTGGAAGGGCGCCGATGACATCTCCCAACCCGCCTATTTTAATAATCGGCGCTACTTCCGAGGCAGCAAGAAGTACTTTCATAAAGGTAATGTTAACAGAAATTAAGGGTTGAACAACCCCCGCCGGTAAGTGCTAGCCTCTTTGTTCGGGCTGGCCGCCTCGAATCTTATGGTATTTTTCTGTGTATTTATTGAGGATCTTTTCAACCTCCTCGTTTCCTATCTCAAGTCTTAAAAGGTCTATCGCATTTATCATGTCATATATGTCCAATTTATGCTCAAGTTTGAACAACGCATCTCTCCAAAGTATGGCTTTCTCATATTCCATGTTTTTTACCGCCCTGGCTTCCTCCTTTTTTATCAGGTGCATGAATCCCTCCCACACACCCCTCTGATGTCCCCCTTTGTCATAAGTTCTTTCTTTGAAAGGGATTCTTGTTGCTTCATTTTGTTCTTTCGCCATCTGCCTTACTTTCCCCGTGCGCTGCCATTCAAATGCGGTGGACACTATCAGCTGATAATATTTTTGGGCAGTGCTTATGTCATTATCTGAAATACCATGAATGTTTTTAACGATATCAAGAAATCTAAAGGCGCCCTGCTCTATCATTTCAAGACTCCACCAGGGCTTGGCAGATGCCCACCAAAAGTGATCGCTGGACATGGCAACGTCCATTTTATTTTTTAGCTCGTCGTAGTTATCGGAACTTTCCGGTACTTTATAAAACAAATTCAGAACGAACTTGAAAAAATCCCATTGATATCCATGGATGGGATTGGATATATCAAGCCACGATAAAAATTGAGACCCTCTTTCTATATCCCGAGGACTGCTGGCCCAGGTAGACTCACGGGGCACGACCGTCTCCGTAGTCAAATCCCTGGAACAGGTGTTTAAAAAGTCACTTATTGACATAGTAGAGTACGGTTTTTTGGAGTTGAGTATTTCGCCAAGCAGACTTTCCAGTCCGGGTCGGTGATGTCCGAATGTTTCTCCATCCATACCGGTCACTACATAAGTGCGGGGTATTATATCTTTGATGGCAGGGTCCAGGGTTGCCTTGCTTCTTACCACAGCGCTCATGACCAGATTACTTAGCCGCCTGTTTCTGAAAAATACTCCCAAACCGCTGTCCTTAATACGATAGAGTTTGTCGTCTGACGGAGATGCGATTTCTTTGGCGTAAGCTATTTCGTCAAGTATTAGCCACTTGTAACCCAGCTCCTCCAACATACCCGGAAGAATACCGGAGTAAGCCATCTCAGGCGGGAAAAACCCTGCCTTTTTATAAGTATTACCAAAGTAGAAGGACAGCGTCTCTTCATTCTTAACTATTTGCCTGTAAACTTCTGTCTCGGGAACCAGAGGTATAAAAGCATGGTACTTACAGGAACCGGTGAGTTCAATCTTTCCTTCCTTCAGCGATTTTTTAACCATGCCCAGCAGGTCGTGGTATCCGTTATTGTCCAGCAGTTCTAACAGAGATCCCGAAATATTGATAGATTGACTGCCAAACTTTGATGCATTTATGGACTTAAATACGGGTAGGTATGATTGGGAAACCACCGCCTCGAGGATATCTTTTTGCTGATCAGCCGGTTGATAAAAATGAAGAAAGCTTAACCACTTCACTCTACGATTCTAGCATAGATGAAATGTTCCGCACCAATGTGAGAGTCTTATCTTTTATCTTGCCTTCCGGCATACTGTTTGCAGCATCTGTAACGTAGGCCAGAGATCTTTCTATCATACCCCTGTGAAAAAGCATGGGGTTCCCGAGTATCGATTTCTTTGAGGACCACCAATATTTATCGCTATGCTCGAATTTCATTATCCAGAACAATCGTCTCAAGTATTCTTTGGTTTCTTCGGAAGTATCTGTCATACTTTCGTAAAACCACAGAGGTTGCGCAGTCGTATCGTGATCCCCATCGTTGCCCGGGATCCGCACCTGATTCTCACCCAGGAGCTTTTCTAAAACGTCGAGATTTTTCTGTATCTCATTCCCGGACCAATACGGGTAAGCATTACCTACGGACATGTCTTCATAACTTGCCCCCCACGTGGACTCAATAATCTCATCGATTTTTTTAGTGCGCATTTCGGGGAGCAGATGATAGACACTGACAAAACTGCCACCTTTTTCTGAAACTACGTTTATGATATCCTCCAGCATGTCTATCCCTTCCGGATTGTGATGACCGAAAGTCTCACCATCAAGAGCTATGACCTGTGAAACACCACCTGCAAAAATAGAGTTGACTAAAGTATCTACCGAAGAGCCTCTGTAAAAAGAGAGCATGTCGCTGAGACTTTTGTTGCGGGCCACAATCTTTATATCCAAATCCCCAAGCGTGTCATACACCGGTTCATATCCATCGTATGACAAATTAGGAATTGCTGTCTGATCTACGAGTATCCAATTGTAGCCTAGTCCGTTTACAAGCGAGATAACCTCGGCGTTCACGGCACATTCAGGAGCAAAGAACCCCCCGATGTTCTTCGTCATAACCGCAGCCTCTCCTTCAAATCCTGTTCTGCTTCCAAAATAATATCCCAAAGCGTATTCGTTCAGAACAATTTGTTTTTCTGCTGACTCCTCCGATAGTTTGGTAAGTAAAGGGTGATATGCCGCAGTACCCGTCAGCTCTATACGCTCGGAGGCGTAAAGATCCTTTACGTCGGATATCCAGCTTCCGTAACCGTATTTGTCCGCCTGCTCAAGCAGGCTCAAGGGTATATTTAATGTAAGTGAGACGTTTTTCTTGGCTTTTATAAGTTTTATCAAAGGTAGGTAGCATTGGGAAAATATCTTGCGGGTCACCGCTTCGTCCTGTGTAGGTGGTTGGTATAAGTGTAAAACCAGGGCTATCTTCACCCGCGTATTATGAGATAAAAGGAGGGTGTTTGTCAAAGATTTCTTTGAGAGCACCCCGGAACAACTAACAGACAAATGTTCATACTCGTGCAAAAATTAAAGGGTACGATCCGGGAGGGACGGCTTCTTATACTCCTGCCCACAGCATAAGAAACTTTAGTGTCCCCCTCGGGTCGCACCCGTTAATGCCGAAATCCTATCAAAAAGTTATAGGTTTGTCAAACCTTCCAAGGCCGAGAAGGAGCGGTGTGGGTTTTCATGAAAATTTTTAGTTGTTTCATAGAGTTTTGAATATTCCCGTGCGCTAAACTCCCAGCTGTAATCGGCCCGCATTGCGTTTGTCTGAAGACTACGCCATAACTTGGCGTTCTTGTAGAGCTCTGCCGCTCTTATAATCTTACCGAACAATGAAAACTCGTCGAACTCGTTAAACAAAAACCCAGTACCGGTTTGTTTTATTGTGTCGAAATTCTCGACAGTATCTGCCAAACCACCAACATTTCTGACAATCGGAATTGCTCCGTACCGCATAGCTTCGATTTGAACAATACCGCACGGTTCAAAACGGGACGGGTACAAGATACAATCTGCCCCGCCGAATACGAGCCTGGGTAATGTAAAATTAGGATAAGGATGTATGCCAACCTGTGTCGGGAACTCATTTTTCAGGTTATTAAGACGTTCTGTCAGAGACCAGTCTCCCGCGCCAACCTCCACAAACTGCACGTCATACTCTTTCAAGACATGGTGCATAACAGTAGTTAATAAATCAACACCTTTCATAAAATCCAAACGTCCCACGAAGGCGAAAACCATTTTTTCCGAGGAAACGGGCAAATCAAATTCTTTTTGTAGTGCTTTCTTATTTTCTGACCTAAGTTCAATATTATTAACGTCAAAATTCTTATGCAACAACTTATCGGTTGCCGGATCAAATTCGTCATAATCGATACCGTTCACAATTCCGAACAATTTACCTTTAAGTTCGGAAAGCAGCTTATCCAGCCCCTCTCCGAATTCAGGTGTTAGTATTTCCTTGGAATATGTTCTGGATACCGTGTTAACTGCGTCGGCAAATATTATTCCCCTCCTCATATAGTTAAGGGTGTTCACTCTATCAGAGAATATCGAACCTATGACAGATTTACCGTCATCAAAATTCATTTCTGAAACGTGTCTGTGGTCAAAGATACCCTGATATGCCAGATTATGAATAGTCAGCAGAGACGAGATATTTTTGAGCACGGGATCGTTCTTGTAAAGGGTTTTTATGTAAAATGGGATAGACGCGGCATGCCAATCGTTGCAATGTATGACATCGGGAACAAATCCTCCGCGTCTCACGAACTCCAGTGCGCCTCTCGATAGTAATAAAAAACGGGTGGGGTCGTCGGAATAACCGTACACATTAGCTCTCTTCTCGAAATACTCCTGATTTTCTAAAAAGAATATTTTCACGCCGGAACCATTTTCATAGTATTTCACGTTACACACGAGCTCGGGATTTATCGCATCATCGGTCGGGACAGCTAATCCTTCCATGGCCATTTTCATAGGATATTTTTGTTCGTCTATCAGACCGAATTTAGGAATGAACACAGCTACTTCGTAACCGAGACCTGTCAATGCTCCGGATAAATGCCCGATAACAGATCCTGCGCCTCCTACCGAAACGTAGGGCTGGGCTTCAGTGGCTACCAACAATATCTTGTGAACTTTCGGAGATTTTTTATCGGCCATATTACTAGATGATACACGCACACCCATCTTTGGGCAAATATCCCGCCCGGGGTGTGCGCGCCAATGTCTATTAAATTCGTTATCCTACCGTACAGCCTTAAAGAATAGACTCGGCTTCCTCTATTAAGTCGGCGTCACCGTGCTTTCTTATATCGGCTAACAGTCTTCCCTTATCAGCGACGAATAATCCATGGAGCTCCTCACTGGAAGCGTAAAGGTCTTTGTCATCGTTGGTCATGATGCAGAGCTGAGCATTGTTTTCGTCGGAAGGTGTGAGCATCAAAATCCTCTCAAAGAAATCCTTGTCTTTGGATCTGACGTACACATGGAGCAGGGAGAAAGGTTTTATGGCCTTAAACAGGGACAGTCCCGCATTCATTGTAAATGCATAATCAAGTCCGGAATTCCTCGAGGATTTATCTATGTTCTGAGCAATATCTTTAAGCCCTCCTAGTCTGCTCCTGTAAAAGAACAGCGGGTTTTTAGGCGCCACCGGTTCCTGCTCGGTTATACTGGCAAATGTCTCTTTTTCTTCTGCCACGGCAGGCTTAGATGAAGCTTCTACCCTTTTTGCGTTCTCCTCGTCGAATTTTTTTGCTGCCTCTCTGAACTTGGCCAACCAATCTATCGGTTCTTCCTCCGCCGGAACTTCTTTTTCCTTTGGTGCGGGTTCTTCAACCGCAGGTGTTTCCGGTTCTATCGGCGTCTCTTCACCAACTTCTTCTGCTTCTTCAACGGGCTCCTCAACTTTTTCTTTTTTCTTTGTTTCCTTTACTTCTGGTTTAATAGTCTCTTTAGGCAACGGTTGTCCTGCTTTTTCTTCTGCACCTCCGGGATACAAAAAGTCCAGGATATTTTTCTTAGTAAATCTATGACGACCTGTTGCAGTTTTTACCTCTGCCTGTAATTTGTCCTCTTCGATATACCTATAAACAGAGCGGAGACTAACACCCAAAATATCTGCCACTTCAGTAGACGTATAAAGTTTATCTTCAAGATTTATCATAATTAAATGTAAACACTTGTTATATAAGGTGTCAACAGATGAATGTTGTTGCAATAGTGATTCCTATATGCACAAAAGCTTGGGGATTTTATTTAAGGGCGCTTAAAAACACTCTGATCGGGAATAAAGGAAAGGCTGTGACAATACGAGATAAACGCCACGGTTGAGTACACAAACGAAACAACCACTCCAGGTTAAATTGAGTAATCTTGTCATTCGGTTTCTTACTAACACCTGACAAATAGTCGAAAGTTCCGCCGACTCCGACACCCACCCGACACGAAATCCGGTCCAAATTTCTCCTAATCCAAGCCTCTTGTTTCTTATGTCCGTACCCCACCAAAATAAAATCCAAAACTTCAACACCTGTCCTACGCATACACTCTTTAATGTATTCGACAGTACGTTCGTCATCTTCTTCTCTATAAGAAAATGAGGACGACGCGCCGATAATATTTACGCGCGGGTAATCTTTTCTTATTTTTTCAGCGGCCTGACCCGCGACATCCATTGATCCGGATTCCAAGGGCTTTCCTCGCCAGTCTCTTACCATGCCGCCCAGCAAAAAAACGGAGTACCCTTTATCGGACGAGAGCTTAAAAATCTCCTCACTCAAACGGACCCCGGTAACTTTAGGGGCAAACTTCATAGATTTACCGAAGGATCCTATGGCTGTTTCCAGACCTGCTTCCAAACCTGCCAAAAACCCGGCCGTACCCTTCTTCCCGATTCCCGACATTTTCTTTAAATAGTAATCGGCCATCACAACTCCCGCTCCGTCAGGTAACGACATATCGGCGTTATTTATCATATCCCTGAATTCGGGATCGTTCTGAGCCGACATAATGAACTCGGGATTTGTTGTACAGATATAATGAGAACCGCTCTTAAGCAGAACGGTCTCTATTTCCTTCATAACACAAGCAATATTACAATCCATATCCACGTTCACACCCAATATGTCTACCCGTCTTCCGCATGTCATATAAGAGTAATTATACATGTGCGGCATTCGGGCCGGAAACTATGCGACGGGATATACCCCCATGAGATGAAAAACACTCCTCACAAAAAGAGTAAAACTTTATCTTCGTTTTCTGGTAAAATGGGCACTATGAGTGCCGAAAAGAAGAAAAAGATTAGCATTTTAGAAAAGATATTAACTATAGCTGTAATAATGGGCGTAACATCCGCCCTCTACCTTTACACGTCGGGTTATAGGCTGGACAAGGGAAAAGGTTCGACTATAGACCTTGCTAAAACGGGTATGATTAGCGCTAAATCTCTTCCGGATGGGGCCAGCGTCTATCTCGACGGAAAGCTTATGACCGCAACTAACGATACTTTGTCGGGTATAGCTCCCGGAAAGCATAAAATAAAGATCGAGAAAAAAGGATTCGTGCCCTGGAACAAAGAAATAGAGATTTATGAAGAGCTTGTAACGGATATCACGGCCGTACTCGTATCACAAAGTCCCAGGCTGGAACCGTTAACCAACACCGGAGCAAAATACCCGAGCATCTCTCCTTCCCAAAATAAAATAGCCTACTTTTCGGAAGACGGCGAGAAACCCGGCGTCTGGGTCACCTCGTTGAACGGAGCAGGAATAGGTCTTTTCAGAAACACCTCCGTAATGGCAGTGCAGGACACAAAATTCGTGAAATACTCTCAGGGCAAGAGCATAGAATGGTCGCCCGACGAAACTCAACTACTGTTACAGGCATCAAACGACACATATTATCTGGTAGACCTGGCATCTAACACAGCTTCTACCGCCTATGCACCCGATGAAATAAGACAGGGTTGGCAGGAACTTTTGCTGGAAAAGAGAAAAGTGTTGGTCGAAAAGCTTGAAGTTCCTGAAAACATTAAGCAACTCGCCCTTTCCTCAAGGGCTTTCTGGGCGCCCGACGATAAAAAATTCCTGTATACGATCCAGAGTGGTGACACCCTCGAGTATAGAACGTACAACTTCGAGCGTCCTATCCCGATAGGCGAAAAAATAGAGAACACAGCCTTCACAACGAATTTAAACGACACCCAGCCTAAAGTCTCCTGGTACTCCGACAGCTTCCACCTAATCCTTGTCGAAGGAAATATTGAACAGGACAAAAGAGGGGTAATTTCTCTTATAAGAATAGATGGCACGAATAAAGTTGAGGTCTACAATAACACTCTTATGTTCAACTCGGTATTTGCAGTCCCGTCCGGCGATAAGATAATCGTGCTGACCTCTTTTAAATCGGGGGAACAAACAGACCTTTACACAGTAGGAATCAGATAAAGCTCTAACGCGAACCCGGAATAACATCCTTCAGCACGGCCGTTACTACAAATCTATTTATAGTCGTACCCGGAGGATCGCACGTCTGTAAAGTGAGAACCGATTCAATAACGGGTCTTAGCAGAGGCTGAGTGTTCCAACCTTTGACAACTTCTTTGTTCGTAACCTCGTAAACGTAGTCATCGCCTTTATAAAATACATGAACCTCATCCCCGTAGTTCAACTTTCTTAGTAGGTTAAAAACCGATGCGTAACCTCCGAGGTCAAAAAAATTCAGTGAAGCGTGCGCAAAAAGATATACATTGCCCGGTTCTCTGGAAGGGTACTGGGAGGTAGACGCATGAGCTATCCCATGTTTCAGTGCTTCTCTATAAGCCTTTTCGTCCGTTACCGACACGTCGGCGATTATCGGAGCGTTCACTCCTATCCTTTCAATAACAAGCGAAAATTCCGTATCGACAGGGGTCATAGCGATAGGGTTCGAGGATAAAAGCCTCGCGAAAACACTGTCCTTCTCCCCTCCTTCCGCGTTAATCTTATACTCCTGGTTACGCAGTTCCTTTATGTAGAACCATATCTCATCCTTTAACAGCGGCCCGAACGAAAAAAGCAGAAATAAAATGCCGAGGATTATCAAAACATTCGAGAGTTTAATTGGCCTGGTGTGCTTGTTATTTAACATAACCTTTCTACCATTGTACAATAACCCAATGAAAGTATTAAAAATAGGGGCTATCTGGTGTTCCGGGTGCCTTGTTATGAAACCGATCTGGAAAAAGATAGAAAATGAAAACCCCTGGTTGAAGACCGAATACTACGAGTTTGATGACAGCCCGGATATTGCACTAAAGTACGGGCTTGGGGCAGGATTTCTGCCTACCTATATATTTTTGGATTCTCATGACAAAGAGCTCGCCAGAGTTAGCGGGGAGATAAAAGAAAAAGACCTGTTGAAAATTATCGAACGACACCGGGAAGAATAGCAGATGCGTAAATGGTCACCGCTACTATTTTTCATTGTATTTACCGCTCTCTTTCTGCCTGCCGAAGCCCACAGTTCGTCACTTGATATATATCTTTTCCAAAGCAACACTTGTTCTCACTGCACCGCTGAAAAGACTTTTCTAAAGGAAATCGCTCCTAAATACCCCGAACTGGTAATAAATTCCTATGAGGTATCGAATAACCCCCAAAACCTGCAATTTATGGTAAAGGTCGGTGAAAAACTGGGGGTGGACGCCGGAGGCGTGCCTTTTCTGGTCTTAGGAAAAGAGTCGATAGTCGGATTCAACAGTAACGAAACTACCGGGGTTCAAATCGAAGAAAAAATTAAGGAAGCCCTGCAAAATCCTCCCGTAGACATGGTAGAACAGGTATTGGCTGAAAATCCCGAACTGATCACAGTAAAAACCTACCTGACGCCTTCCGGGACAGAAACAGAAAAACCCGCCGGGAATAAAAGCGCGTTCAAACTCAATCTTGACCCGAAATCACTGCCCCTCCCTGTATTTACCTTCGTCATAGCACTGATGGACGGGTTTAACCCCTGTGCTATGTGGGCTCTGTTGTTCCTTATTAGTCTATTACTAGGCATGAAGGACAGGAAAAAAATGTGGCTTCTCGGAGGAATTTTTATTGCCACGTCCGGACTTGTCTACTTCCTGTTCCTGGCCGCCTGGCTCAACTTTTTCATGTTTATGGGGTACGCTCTGGTGGTCAGATACGTCGTGGGTCTCTTCGCCCTGGGGCTCGGCATTTATTACTTATATGATTTCTACAAGAACAAAGGCGGATGCGCTGTCAGTGAAAACGAGAAAAGACGCGGGTTCATCGAACGCATTAAACAAGTTGTGCTGAACAAACATCTTTCCGTTGCACTGGTGGGAATGGTAGTACTTGCAGCTTCGGTAAATTTGATAGAACTGCTTTGCTCGGCAGGACTTCCCGCTGTCTATACCAAGGTTTTGAGCATGAACAATCTTCCGGAGTGGCAGTATTATCTGTACCTGATGTTCTACATATTAATCTTCATGCTTGACGATATCATTGTATTTGTGGGCGCCATGATAACGCTGCAGGCGTTCGGGATTAAAAATAAATATGCCAAGTACTCTCATTTATTGGGGGGCATCGTTGTATTGTTAATCGGTCTTGCTCTTATTTTCAAACCGGAACTGTTATCTTTTAAGTAAAACGGTTTTTTGAGAAATATTTTTCTGAAAAACAAAAAAGTGTTGACGTTTCAAAAAACTTTGATACAATGTCTGAGCATGTTGGGGCAACCTGACATGCACTAAAAGAGGCCAGGGATTTATCCCGGGTCTCTTTTTTTATTTCTGCTTATATTTTGGAAGGCTTTCCTGGTCGGGGTGGGCGGACTCGAACCGCCGGCCTCACGGTCCCGAACCGTGCACTCTAGCCAACTGAGCTACACCCCGAAGAGCGAATACGACGGGGGCGTGCAAAAGGAAGCAACCTTGTATTCAAGGTGAGCAGGCCTTTACACCCCACGAAAAACCTCAAGGCAAAAAGCTACATCTTAAAATGGTGCCCCCGGCGGGAATTGGTCACCGGTACTCGCCTGCTGGCTCGTCCGTCGACCCCGGCTCGGCACCGTCGTGCCTGCGCCATTCAATCCCCTTACGGGCAGAAACCCGACCGCCACCTTCGGTGACGTTCGTGTTTCTGGTGCCCCCGGCGGGAATTGAACCTGCATCTTATTCTTAGGAGGAACACGTTCTATCCGTTGAACTACGGGAGCAAAGCAATAAGATTTTAACACACAAACCCCCTACTTCGTGACAACAAACATTTCCGAAGGCAGTCGGTACTTTTCAATCAATTCTTTGTTAAGAACACCGTTTCTTACCAATATAAGCGCGAAATCGTCTACATAAACCGGCACCCATTCATGGTCGGCAAGTCTCGTGATAAGGAAGGGCTGCGCCCAGGGTGTGAAATCCCTTCTGTAAAAGAAAATAACGTTGAAATTGTGTCGGGCCATTACCTCTTTCCACTTTTCCTCGTTTTCCTGCATAGGAACGTAGGTTTCTGTGAAAAAATCCTCCGGGTAAGCTTCCGGTCTGTTGTCGACAAATACTTTTTCACGCGGGTATAAGCCATAAATCAGGTAACTTCCTATATCGTAGTTGTTAAAAACAGGTCCTTTTAGGCTGTTTCTGTTGAAAAATTCCAACGATTCCATTGAATCTTTTCCCAGGCCGACGCCGAAACCGGGTTGAAAAGGCGAAAAATAAGTGCCCGGGATTAGGCTCAGCCCTATTACAACAAACAAGGCTCCGTAAATAAAAACTTTCTTTTTAATTTCGCCCAAAACAAGTGTCATCACAGGAATTGCAGTGATAACAAAAAGCGGGATTGCTCTAAGATACTTTCCCCCGAGAACCAAAAATATCAGGGAAATTACTATTCCGGGCAATTCGTCTTTCGCTTTCTTTTTGTAGAGCAGGTACGTTATACAACCAAGTAAAAATAATCCCGCAATCTCAAAGAAAAAATACTCGAACTTCGGATACCTGATTTGCATAAAGAATACTGACTGATTTTCGGATATCCTGTACCCGTAGTTTCTGAAGATGTTAAATGGAGTCAACAGACCTTCCAATCCAAACGGATTAACCAAGCTTGCCAGAACAATCGAAAGTAGCAAGACAAGCACCTCCCACCTCTGCGTGCCAACTTTTTTGACTAATATAAAATAAAAAACGTATATCGCCGTAATGATAATTCCAAACACAAAAAAGATGTGGAAGTTTACCCAGAGTACCTGGAGGAGAAAGAGGAACGGGAGTAATAATTTTAGCTTAAACTGTCCAACCCCATATGATTCGAAAATATAAACGTACATAGCGAGTAAGAGGTAACTGAAGTTCTCCGGACGTACCTCATTGCGCGATGCAAAGAGAGGCGCGAGTAAAAGTAATGACAGCGCAAAGACACCAAAGAAGCATCTCTTTCTTACCGATAAATAAATAAAAAGTGCCGTTAAAGAGGCAAGAACTGCATTAAGGAATGTGAGTCCCTCGAACCCGGATACTCTGTAAATTAGATAGAAAATGACCCCGACTCCCCAGTGATGAGTTACTACCGGGAAATCTGCATTTGTATACGAATAAAGGTTTGTCCTGAGAACGCTACCCTGCTCTACAAATAGCTTGCCGTTGACCAAATGTCTCCCCAGGTCGACGATCGGCAAATTTATCTTGGTAAGAAAAAAGAAACCGAAATACGTAAAAAGGAGGGTTTTGGGCAAAAGTCTAAGGAGCACGGGTAACATTTCCTTGAATACCAGGCCTGCTTTGTTGACAAAACGTGTCATTTTTTCGAGAACCGGATAAATTCGCATACCTGTGTGCATTTGAACTCGCACCTATCCGCTATGCTTTCTTCTTTGTAGTGTCTACAGGGACTGGCACAAAAGCTGTACAGGCCGTTTATACCCGCGCACTGTATCAGGTTTATATCCTCACACTCCCGGTATTTTTTTAACCAGGTACCACCGGCGTCTTTGCATGCGTCGGTTTTGTCTCCAACAGCAGCGCCGAGTATGTAGAAAGCTATACCCAAGGCTAACATTGCTAATATCAGCCTGGCTTCTTTGTTGGTCTTTAGCAAGACCCACAGATTCATATTTAAATTATATACAGGAAGACGGAGGGGGTATAGATAGAGACGAGATTAGACGTTGTTAGATGATAGTAACATCCCCGAGCCACCCCACATTGACCAACTATAGGTCATATGATAGAATTGCCCACGGTAAAATTAACCGATCAACACACAGAAAACGCAGTATTTAGGAGGAAACATGTACTGGAAAAGAATGGTCTTTTACCTGGTTTTAGCGTTCGTTTTTCTTGCAGCAGCAAGACTCCTCACGGCGCTCAGTGTGGAACCAGAGTTACTCCCCGACCTACTTCTCTTAACAAGTGGTATCTTCTCTGGAATGGCTATCACCCGAGTGTACACTCTTCTGAAGCTAAGGGGCGGAACACTAAGTATCCTTGGCTCAATACTTGCTATTCTGTTCTTTGCGGGCTTACTAGTATTCGCAAGCTTAAACCCGCTGGCGGCAAAAAACCCATTTAATATTTGGGTGGTTTTAGTCGACTTAGCGCTGTTGGCTTTATTAGGATTTGAGATTCGTGCCTTAGTAAAAGCACTGAGAAAGAAATAGCAGTCGCTAAAAAGCAGTCATTTTTTTCCCAAAAGGAAGATGGCTGCTTATTTTTTTTCTGGTGGAGGGAGTTTTACTTCGTAAAGCAATTCTGCTCACTTCGTTCGCAGAAATGTGTGACTCGAACCTGCTTCGCGGTACGACCAGACGCCCCTCAAACAAAAAATATCCGGCGGTAAACGCCGGCCACTTTTTGTTGGCGGAGGGAGTGGGAGTCGAACCCACGATGCCCTTGCGGGCATAGCAGTTTTCAAGACTGCCGCACTAGGCCACTATGCGATCCCTCCGGGCCGTGTAAATTATACTAGTAAAAGCGCCAATCAACCAATAAGTATTGTGTATATCTGTTCGACCATGGAAAGCACTACGCTGGCGCCGGACAGGCTGTAAGACTCTATCCCCTCATCATCCGGCAATACCAGGGGCTTTTTCACCACCTCTATTTCCTTTCCATTATTTTGGAACGAGAAACTGGGAGAAATCTCGAACTCATCCACATAAGACAGTGCGCGGTCAACCGGGATTGTATTTCTTAGGAGTACTTTTGGGATGCCCTGCAGTGAATTCGCAACCCGAATAAGCTCACCCTCTGTATCGAGTCTCTCCCTTATAGACTCCTTTCCGCCCGAGTCCCCCTCTTTTGCAACCAATATCTCCTTTCCATAGCCGGAACACCCCTCGTTGTCACAAAGCAGTACGTACTCATTCCCCCGGTCGCCTGAAACAACAAATCTAGAGGGATTTAGTGTTATATTTTTAGAAGTTTTGCATAATGGGCATATTCTTCTTCCTGTCATTCTCAAATCTATAAGGCTTTCCGGTACGTCGATGAGTATAAAAAAATCCGGGTCGTCGCGATGATTAATCAGATTACGAAAATAAAGCGAGTATGAAATCTGATCTAAATTCCGAGGCATCCCGTCTATAAATAACGCCTTATTACCAACCTTATCAATTTCCATTTTAACAAGAGCGAGAACCAGCTCTGTGGGAAGGAGGGTGCTTTGGTTCCGATTTTGCAACGAGGTAAGTGCGTTCGCTACGGAAAGAAATCCCCGGTAATTAGAGGCAAAGTAATTTTCTATCTCCGACCTTTTGTCAGAAAAAGTGAGTTCTTCTTCCGTCTTTCTTATTACGTCGCCTATTGATATGTGTTGGAATCTGGTCGGACCGACTATTTCTTCAAACATTTTGGCATAAGTACCCTTGCCTGCCTGTTTTTTTGCCACCATGTAACCTACAAAGGTTTGTCTGTCCAATAGCTCCTTAAGTTTTTCTACCTTATCGCCCAGTTTTTCGTTGAAATACAATCTTCTATCCAACGGGTCGCTAAGGTCAAAGTCCCTGCTTACGGGGTAAGATTTGGAATTAAATAGGGGTATTTTCAGGGGTTCGTGCGTAACATTATGCATAGCTTTGGTCGTACTTGTACAACTCTTCGTGTACTCTTTTGTATGAACAAATTTCGTCAGGTTTAAACCAAAGCGATATCTCTTCCTCAGCTTCTCCTATTGAACCGGAAGCGTGTATAAGATTATAAATTGTTCTCTTCCTTCTGTTCGCGGCGATGGCAGAATCCAGGGAATAATCCCCTCTGATCGTACCCGGCGCAGCCTTTACAGGCACCGTGTCTCCTGATAGCGCACGTACTCTTTCGACGACGTTTACTCCTTCGAGCACTATTGCTAAAACGGAACCGGACATCAAGAATTCTGCATTCCAGCCTTTCACAAGTTCACCGACTTCCAAAGGGTCTGTGGTTCCCATATTAGCCATGAGATCTATGTTGTACTTGATACAGTCATCTATCGTCCTTTGACCTACCTTCATTTTCCATTCTTTAGAATCAGGATAGTGCCTGCTTGCTAACTCTTTGTCCGGTTTAACAAGCTTCATAGCCACCATTTTCATTCCGGCGCGCTCAAAACGATGTATTATTTCGCCGACAATACCTCTCTGAACTGCATCCGGTTTTAATAGAACTAAAGTTCTTTCGATCATGGGTAATTTATAACACCGGGCATTTATTTAGTCTAGAACAATATCCGAAAGCCCGTAGCTACCGTCCTGATAAACGGACAGGACGCTAAATCTCGATGACTGGAGTGCCTTTTGGGGGTATTCGTTGAGACTCGAAGTTATGGCACCGACCACATAGTGCATTAGACTTGACCTTTTCGGGTCTACCAAAGAAGAAGATTTATGGTGATCCCCGGCAATTAATGCTTTCACGTCGGGGGAATCTCTAACCAAAGAGAGGAGCATTTCCCCCTGGCTACGGACTGCCTCCTGCTTTTCAACCAAGGTAGAATCAGTGACCTCACCGTTCGTACTGCCCATAAAAATTCTGTTAAAAGGGGGCGCCAATTCTTCGGTATATAGGGGCTGGGACACCAGGAAAAAATCTGCGTCAGGCAGCTGAGTCTCCAACCATGAAATAGCTTTTGGTGTAATTACAGTGTAGTTAGCAGCGTTGCTAAAATATACGAAATTATAACCCGCGATGTCAGTCTCCCCGTACTCAGTACCAAACACAGAAGTAAAATTACTGGTGTCAACTGAGTCCGCAAGATCATGATCCCCCGGTAAAACAAAATATTCTACACCCGACCCTTCCAAAATATCCTTAATTTTTGTCAGTGAGGGAACATCTCCAAAACTCGTTACATCTCCCAGGATGAAAACGTCTTCTATCCCGCGCTCCCGTATCTTTTCCAAAGCAACTTTTAAATTGGCGGCATCGTCGTGAATGTCTGACATTATGGCAATTTCAACTACGACGTCCTTACCGGCATACACATTTTTATCAACCTCTTCCTCCGGTCTGCTTGAAGACACTCCGGAGCCCAGATTTGTCTGGGAAATACGTTCGGCGAACTTTCCCGCCACTTCTCCTATTTGTTCTTCATTCACATTAATATTAATCTTGGCGAGCAGGGAAGAAGATATCTCTCCGAAACGGGCCGAGTCTATGGCGTAAAGCTCTTTTGCCCCGAGCGTAACACCAAGAACCAATGCACTAAGAACAACCACGGAAAGAACGAATCTCACAAAGCGGAGACCCGGATGTGTAGAAGAACTCTTGCTTTTTGACTTACGCCCTAACATTGATAGTAGTATAAAGCTTTTACATCTTTTCCACTACTTCGATACCCAAAAGACCTAGTGCTTGCTTCAATACGACCATCGTCGCGTGGGACAAAAAGAGACGGAATTTCCTGGCACTTTCGGAGGACGCGTCCAAAATCGGCAGTTCACCGTAAAAAGAGTTGAATTTCTGGCCAACCTCGAAAGCATAATTTGCAATCTGGTTAGGAGAATACTCATTTGCGGACTTCGCTACAAACTCCGGAAAATGTACCAGAACCGATGCCAACGCCCTTTCTTTGAAGTGCATTGAAAATTCCTTAGGGATAGCTTCATATTTGAACTTCCCGCCGTCTATCTCGAACCCAGCTTTTTCAAGCACCGATCCGGCTCTTGCATACGTGTATAACAAATACGGACCGGTGTTTCCTTCAAATTTGGTTACCTGTTCGTAGTTAAATACAACATCCTGCTTAGTATCAACTTTGAGCATTCCGTACTTGAAGGCCGCTAAAGCTACCCGTTCTGCCGTTTCCCGGACTATTTTAGGCGATTTTATACTGTTGCGGATTTCCTCCTCTTCGAGAGACACCAGATCTTCCAACACGTCATCTGCGTTGACTACCAGACCCGTGCGCGAAGACATTTTTCCCCGAGGAAGAGAAACCATGCCGTAAGCGATGTGAACCAATCTATCCGACCAGTCAAAACCCAAAAGCTCAATTATTTTGAACAACTGCCTGAAATAGTCAGACTGTCTTACATCGACCACGTACAATCTTTTGTCGAACTTATATTTGTCGTAACTTTCTTTTGCCAGTTGAAGTTCCTTGGTGGAGTAGACCGACGTGCCGTCGCTTCTTAATAAAACTTTATCAGAAAGTCCGTATTTTTCGAGCTTCGCAATAATAGCTCCGGTCCCGTCTTTCACGGCCAATCCCTTTTCCAAAGCCAGCAATGCAATCTCTTTTCCGACATTAATCTTTTCGCTTTCATACTCCCAAACGTCGAACTCTACCTTCTGGTCTGAATAGGTCTTTTTCCAGCCCTCATATACCCAGGAATTCATCTTTTCCCAAACCGCCCTTACTTCTTTATCTCCGGCTTCCCATCGTCTGAGCAGTTCCTGAGCTTCATTCTCAATTTCGGGGTTTTTCTCGTGCTCCACCTCATACATTGTATAAAAGTCGCCCACGTAGTGATCGCTTTTTTTATCCGGAAGAGCTTCGTTACCATGTTTCATGTACATCAGCATGCTTTTACAGATGTGTATGCCGATGTCTCCCACGTAATTCGTCTTCACAACATCGTAGCCGCAATAAGCCAAAATCCCGGAAAGGGAAGAACCGATAAAGTTATTTCTGGCGTGTCCTATGTGCTGGGGTTTGTTGGTATTAGGCTGGGAGTATTCGACAATTACCCTTTTTCCCTTACCGAAATCGGCTGACCCATAGGACTTGTCTACGAGGTTAATATCCATAGTGTTGTGGAAAAGGAATTTGTCACTTAGCGTAAAGTTTATAAAGCCCGGAGCATGGGGTTCGATTTTTTCGAAAATAGGGTACAACATACCCTCGAATTCTATCTTCGGGTTCTCGGATGAAATTTCGTGCGCAACCTCAGTTGCTATCTCAAAAGGAATTCTATCCAGCTTTTTTGCTAAGCCGAATGAAATGTTAGTGGAGTAGTCGCCGAAGCTTTCATTTTCCGGCGGGTCCGCGACTATGCTCAAACCGTCTAACTCATAGAGTTTATAAACGGCCTTAGAAATTAGGTCTTCTGCCGTTCTCTTAACTTGGGATTTTCTAATTTCCATAGACAAAAGCATCATATCATTCAACGTGATCTTATAACAACATTCCCTGCCTTATCGGTGCGTATTACACCGCACCCGGCCTTTTCAAGTTCCTCAACGACCGATGGGGAAGGATGCCCGAAAGTGTTGTCTTTACCCACGGAGATCACGCAAATCCGGGGTTTGAGCTCAGCCACCAGCTCCCGGCTATACCCATTTACAGCGCCGTGGTGGGCAATTTTCAACACGTCCAGCCTCCCCGAAATTAGCCTTTTCAGCTTCCTGAGATCTAACCTCTCCTGCGCCTCTGCTTCGAGGTCGCCCGGGAACAGGGCATCAAAATCCCTATATTTTAGAAGTAAAACGACTGAGGCGTTGTTAAGGTTTTTGGGCATTTCATTAATATTCCCGAAAGGTACGAACAGTTTTATAAATACACCGTTTATGACGAATTGTTCCCCGTCAAAAGTTTTTTTAACTTTATTTTTATGATTATTTTTTACGTTTTCGGGCACGGCTCGTCCGTCAAGAACAACGTCGTTATATCTAAGTATGTCAAATTTACACCTTTCGAGGATTCGTTTGAAACCCACAAAATGGTCGGCGTGGGTGTGGGTCAAAATTACCAGCGGCAGTCTGCAAACCAGACCCGTCCTTTCCAGAATGTATTTATCCGCCGTATAATCAGCCCCGCCGTCAATTAATACCAGCGGCCTTCCGTTCAATTCAATGTAGATACCATCCCCCTGCCCCACATCCACAACATGTATCGCCAAACCGGGTTCGTTTATTGAATGCCTACCCGCCACCAGTTGAAAAACCAAGATATAGACAACAACAAAAGCTAATTGAAAAGGAACGGGACCTTTCATTTATGTTTTTCCTTTGCCCTGATAATAAAAATGGTCAACGCTAAAAATACGGCGTAATAAAACACAAGCATTGGCAAAGACATCTTCCACGCCACGCTGGCGTTATTAGACCCCGAGAAAAAATTTACGGTGTTGATAAAAAAATCGCAAAAAGGAAAAAGGAGCATCCATATAAATTTTGACGGGAGCAGTAACGCCGGAATGCCGAGCACCGTGGTTATAGGAACCGTCCACAAAACGAGGGCGTTTACCACCAAACTTATAAGACTTACCTGCCCAAACATTCCCGATATTAAAGGCCAAACCATTATCTGGGCGGCAAAACTTGCCGAAAAATCCCCCAATATAGACCATTTGTGTTTAAGTAACTTTAAAAGAAAACTTTCGACGGGATCAGCGAAAACAATTAACCCGAACGTGGCGAGAAAACTCAGGTACGTACTCGCGCTGAAAAAATTGCCCGGATTGATAAGCAGCACGCCAAAATAAGAGACAACCAGTAAACGCAATGAATTCAACAGGCGGCCGGAAAACTTTCCGACCAACATAAAAGAAGACATCACCCAGGCCCTTAATACCGGCGGTTCAAAACCCGTAAAGGCCGCGTAACCGAAAGTGGTAATTATAGTGAGTATTAGGTTCTTAACTTTGTACGGACTGCCGAAAATCTTCAAAGCATAACCGGCGATCAGACTCATGTTAAACCCCGAGACCACGACCACATGGATTGTTCCCGTCCGCTTTAACGCATCCTTGAAACGCGGAGATTTCGAAAGGTCGTCGACACCGATCGTCATACCCAGCACAAGCTCACTATGCGGGCTTGGGAGAAACTTTCTCGCCCTTTCCGATAAATGTTGCTTAACAGGCTCGAAAAACTCAAACGGACCCTTTTCAGGGCGCGGGGTGCAAGAAAAAATACTGCCCTGAGACTTGCAAAAATATAATACGCGTAGAGCCGTAACTAACATAAGAAGTAAAAATCCGATGTTCCGTTTTAGTAATTTCATCCTCACCCTTATCCGCCACGGTAAAAATTAGAACGTAATTAAATCTTTTATTTTTTCGTATACCGAGTTGGTAATCTGGGATTTTTCCTTGAACTCCTCTACTCCCGAGTAAGGTCTGTTGGCGACTATTCTTCCTGCATAAGCGGCGCCTATGCCGGGAAGGGCATCGAGCTCATCAAAAGTGGCGGTATTGACATTTACCTTTCCGGCGGACGTGGAAGTTGTACCCGCAACCTCCGGGGAACTCCCCGAGCTTTCAGCAACGGGATTAGACTGTAATGACGGAAATATTTCCTGAGAACAGTTACCCCGGCTTACGCTGTATCCTAAAGCCTCGAACGGAATAAATACCTTCTGTTCATCCTTCAGGATCTGGGATAGGTTGATGTTTTTACTGACCCAGTAATAGTCGTAGTCGGATGTAAAATCGCCGGCAATTTTGATGGCGTCTATCATCCTGCCGCCTTCTTTAATATCATACACACCCGGGTTGGACACCGCGCCTGTGATTTCCACTGCGATATCGGCGGCATCGACGCAGATATTTTCTACGCCGTTGTCCGGAGGTTTGTCGGAATAGAAGACCGGATAAATCTGCGATACAACATACCCGGTTATAAAGGCTAATCCTACGGCTAAAATAATCGAAACCCTGTTTGAAGACACGCCTTATCGTAAGTTCATATGCTTAAAAAATAAATGGAGATGGGTCTATCTTCGGTAGAAATCCGATTATTTAATTACCGCGGAATAAACGCAAGGCGATGCCTTGAATACAATATGTAATGACTTAACACAACTTATTACCGCATAATTAACGCGTGGGTAGGTTCGCAACGGCAAGCCGGGAAAAAACGGAAATAAAAAAACTCAGTCTTCCAGAGCTTTTAGCAGGATTTCTTTGAAAACCTTACTTCTGTTTAAATCCTTTAGAAGAGCCACAAACCTCGTCTCATTTATTCTGTAGTAAACTTCTCTGCCCTTTTTGTCATTCTTCAAAAAACCAAGGGAGGCTAAAACCCTGAGATGATGAGATGCCAGATTTTCTTCTACATTAAGCCTATCCGCCACCTCCGAAACATTTCTCTGACCCGTACTTAAATACTGGATAATCTTTAGGCGGTTCTTGTCTGCCAAGGCCTTAGAAACTTTTTCTAACATCATAATGCCTGGAATATACAACATGATTTAAAATAATTCAAGGTTTGTCATTCTTTACCCTATATTGGACGGCTTCCGCCAGGTGGGCCGCTGAGATTTCCGAAGCATTTTCCAGATCCGCTATGGTCCTGGATACCGCCAGTATTCTGTGAACTGCCCGTGTGGATAATCCGTATCTTGAAACCGTCATTTCTAACAGGGACGAAGCATCCCCCTCCAGGTTACATATTCTATTTATACTGTTGTAAGGTATCCCGGAATTGTAACTGATTCCCAAATGCGCGAGCCTGTTCCTTTGAATAGAAACCGCCTTTCCGATCTGCTCTCTGACAGGACATGTCGCGTGGCATTCTTCTCCGTTTTTTAGACGGGACGCTTCCAAGGAAGAACCGGATACATAAGTTAAAATATCGAATCTTTCCAATAAGGATGCATTCATCCTCATATTGTAGGTGTTTATATCTTTTCCGTTACATTTGCACTGTCTATCCTCTGCCCCGAGCAGACCGCACATACAATTGTTTGCCGCTCCTATCAATAGGAAATCAGCGGGATAAGAAACAGGAACCCCCTCATTGTGGAACTCTATCTTCTTAAGATCAATGACCGTTTTTAGAGAGTTCAAGACTTTGGGTCTAAAAAGGTGCATTTCGTCCAGGAAAAGTATTCCCTTGTGTCCCAAAGTTGCCTCTCCGGGCATTCTGGGACTTCCTATTAAACTGCCCTCACTGACGGAAATGTGGGGTCTTCTAAATGGCGTTGTTACAACATTTTCTACGGGCAGTCCGCATAAAACTCCGGCTTTTAATATTTCCACTACATCTTTTGTGGTACCCGCAGGAAACATACGAGCACTCTTCTCTGCCAATAAGGACTTTCCCGTACCCGAGGGACCGAGCATTAAAATATTGTGGTGTCCGGAAATACTTATCGTCAAAGCACGTTTCGCACGAGCGTTTCCGAGTACGTTACAGAAACATCCCGCCCCGCCCCTGATCTCCGGAACATAACTATGTGACAAAGACTGACTTTCAATCAAAGTCATTCCGTTGCCTTTAATAAAAAACTTCGCCGCGTCACCCAAAGAGGACAATTTATATACATTTAGGTCATTTTTCTTTTCGTTAAAATAATAGGACTTGTCCGGTATAAACAACCGACCTATTCTCCCCGACGCCCACCCGTCGTCCATGAATATAGTTTTAACCGAAGGAACGAGATAACCTGCCGAGTCGACACCGCCGTAGAAAAGATCCGATGTACCGGAAACCGACCCCGAATGAACAAGTAAAATACTCATTGATATAGGAAACTCTATGTCTGCAAGGTCAGAAATTAAACCCGCCGGATACACATTCACGTTCATTTTCTTGTTTGGAAATTCCAGTCCGGAGTTGCTAAAGGCAGTTCTGATCTTTCTTATACTTTTCACACACTCCCCACCCTTCACACCCGTTACCTCGACCCTCGGTATGCCCCGAGACGAAATAGTAACCTCAATGTCGAGATCAACAACCGTAGAACCCTTAATAACGAACGACCTAACTTTATAGTACATAATAGACGCCTCCCTTTTCGAAAATCAGATTTTTCAGCATCATTTCAACGATAATTTTGTTCAGAACGGGCCCGGGAATTCCTGTTTCACTGCTCAGATCATCGAAGTCCGGACTCTTTTCCTTTAGTACGGAAAGAATACGTGATTCCCTGTCATCGTCCGCGGCTGTCGTGCCGTTTCGGCGTGTTTCCTCCTTATTAATGCCCATCTCATTCATAAGCTGTCCGGGCGAAAGATAAATCTCCGCCCCCTCGGCGGCCAGCTTGTTTGTCCCCGCCGATCTCTCTGTGTAAATATCCCCGGGGACGCTGAAAATTTTCCTACCGTACTTAGAGGCAAAATAGGCAGTAATCATGGAACCGCTGTTTAAGGAGGCTTCGACAACCAAAAGTACTTTGGATAAGGCCGCTATTATTCTGTTCCTCTTTGGATAGGTCCATTTTCGAGGTTTAAACCCGTCCTCAAATTCCGAAACTACTGCCCCTCCGCCCCTTACTATCCTTTTATACAGTTCTTTATTTGTTGAGGGGTGGACAATATCACAACCGCAGGGCATTACAGCAACAGTAATGCAACCCGCGCCTAAAGCAAATTCGTGGGCGTAGCTATCGGTACCTGCGGTGAAGCCGGAAACGACAATAAGTTCGGTGTCCTTTAAAAAATAAAAAAGTTCGCGCAAAACCCTAATACCGTAAGGGGAGATCCTCCTGCTTCCCACGATACCAAGACCTTTCTCACTAAAACCCGTCGGCAGTGTTCCCCGCACGTATAAATTTTCCGGAAGTCCTTTAACAGGCCCGCCGCACGAAGGAAAGACCACTATGTCAGACGGAGCCGCGTTTATCATGTATACAAATATGATACCGGCGCCATAAAACACAATATTCGGAGTTCCAGCCAGATTAGAAAAATACTATTTGCTATAATGCGTTTATGGAAAAAATGTTAAGCACCGATGAACTCGTATTAAAAGCACGCGAAACGGGAGTTGATTTTGGTAAGGGCGATCCTTACAACAGACTCAGGTACTACACAAAGATCGGGTGGCTACCTCATATGACAAGACAAAAGGACAGCGATGGCAATATAAGGGGGCACTACCCCGATTGGGTTCTGGGCCAACTGGTCACTATTGAAAAACTCAAGGCCGAAGGAGCCGGTAACGACGAAATAGCCAAACAAATAGAAACAAAGAATAAATACACGAACCTGCTGAATCTCATAAAATCCAAAGAGGTTAGAACCCAGCTGATTTCCTACTCCACTTTAATACTTTTGCTCATAATATCCGCCAATGAATTCGGAGTCATTAATATAGGTAACCAGAAATCAAGTCTTATAGAAGCATACTCATCACAGGGAACGAACAGCGATAGTATTGAGATACTGGCTTCGGGCTCGACTATAGTTCCCAAAGGCCGTTCTACCGTATTCGTGAACAGTAAGAACCTGACCGCCGACGCTAAAGTAATTATCACTTTTACTCAAAGTTTTTCACCGGCTACCGCTTATTGGGTAACTAATGTAAAGGCGGGCGAAGGGTTTGAACTCAGACTCGACACGCCGCTTTATTACGACACATCTTTTAACTGGTTCGTGTCCAAATAGCGTAACTACAACAATTAACTATTGCTTTCCCTTTACGAGAAAACCCCTTGACAGACTTATTTTCTGCGTACAAACTTGAGATATGAAACAGAACAATAATTTAACCGTCATACTCGAGGGTATATCTAAAGTTATTCCACTTTACCTACTCCCTTTTCTAGTACCAATTTTTTTCCTGCCGATTACAACTGAGTTCTTCGAACTGAACAAACTCACGTTGATAATCGTAAGCACCATACTGCTGTCAATACTCTGGGCAGTAAGACTGATGATGGGTCAAAAAATCGAACTTGCGAAGTCCATCATAGATTTCCCCCTGGTCATATTCACAGGTGTATATGCTTTAGCTACGGTCTTTTCCATGAATAAGACCGTAAGTATCTTCGGAAGCCAGGGAAGGTGGCTAGGATTATTCTCGTTGGTAGTCTTCGTAATCTACTACTACATCGCAACCCCCTTGTACAGAAGTCCCAAAGCTATAAAAACAGCTATATACGCATTCCTGACCGGCACCGGGATTGCGACTTTCGTCTCACTCTTAGGCTACTTCAACATTTTTATTTCTTCCGCACCGTACATGAAATTGCAAAATTTCTCTTTTTACGGAGGCACCACACAAACAGCGATGTTCGCATCCTTATCTATAGTGATGGCTCTCGTTCTTATAGCCTACGAGAGAAATATGTTAATAAAGATAGGTCTTGTAGGGGCAACCATCCTGAGTATCCTTTATGTCGCATTAACCGGGGCACTAGCCGCGTGGGCTGTACTTGTGGTCGGGATAATCGGAATGGTCTTTTACGTCGATCTTTCTAAAGTATTCAAGGACGGCATTTACTATCTTGCCATTCTGGGAACAACTGCTGCAATGGCAGTCGTATTTTTGGTTCCGGCAACACGAAATGTACTCGTAAATCCTAATTTCCCGAAAGAGCTCGGTCTTCCGGTAAGAGAAAGCTGGGTAGTTGCATCATCGACAATACAAAACTTTCCTCTTCTTGCCACAGGACCTTCGACCTTCCAAACCAACTTCACCCGTTTCAGACCTATGAGCCTTAACGCAACGGAGTTTTGGAATGTAAGATTTGATATACCTTTCAATGAAATCTTCAACATCATCGCCACGGTCGGTATATTAGGTCTGCTCACCGTTATATTTCTGGCTTCGAGAATGATGAAACTTGCGAATCAAACCAAATTCACCGACAGCCGTGAGGGACTTACCGAAGTTTTGAGTCTTTCTCTTGTAGCCCTGATGTCTTCCTTCCTGTTCACTTATGCTTCCGTAGCATCAACATTCATGTTATTCACACTTCTCGCTTTACTGGTTGCCGCTCATACGTATATTGACGAACACAGCAGAGTTGCGCAGATCAGTTCTATCGGCGCAAAAGACATTCAAGCAGTTGCTTCTTTAGGAGACAGTTCTGCGATAAATAAGGAATACTCTAAGTTTATTTTCGGAGGAGTCATAATCCTCGCTGTAGTATACGGAGGTTACCTCTGGAGCAAGAACTACATGGGAGAGTTCTATATGAGAAAAGCTGTTCTGGCCCTTATCAGCAACGACGGAGCAGCTGTGTACGAGAATCAGAGAAAAGCTATTACGGCTAATCCGACAAGAGATTCTTATTACAACTCTTTCGCACAAACCGACCTCGCTTTGGCAAATAATATAGCAGGAAAAGAAAACCTTACGGATGCCGAAAAGCAGACGATACAGGGTTTGATCTCCGAAGCTATAACTACCACCAGGGTCACCACAGAGGCCATAAACCCTCTCAGCGCGGCTAACTGGGAAACCAGAGCATTAATATACAGAAGTATTCTAAATGTCGCCGACAATGCCTCTGAGTGGGCGGTATCGGCATACAACACAGCCATACAGCTTGACCCCACAAACCCGAGACTGAGACTTGATCTTGGCGGAATGTACTACGCTCAAAAGGACTACCTCTCAGCAGCCAATCAGTTCAGACAGGCTTTCTCACTGAAACCCGACTACGCGAATGCCTACTATAACTTTGCGCAGTCTATGGTTCAGTTAAATGACCTGCAGAGTGCAAAACAAGCGTTCGAGGTTGCAAAAACTCTCGTTCCTGCCGATTCTGAGGACGCCAAACTTCTGAACAAAGAGATTGCAGCTATAGACGAAAAGATAAAAGCGGCGGGTACTACCGGGCAGGTTAAACCCACTGTCGAACAAATAACCGCTTCGCAGAATCAGGGTCCCGTACAACAAGAACCTCTGGTCAAAGCAGGCGAGGAACAACAGATTGAAGGACAGAATCTTGATTTGGGAACTTTACCAAAACAGGGAGAATAAGACCCCGGAATTACAAAGAGATTGAAAAGAAGAAACCCCCGCTCGGCGGGGGTTTCTTTATGTGTATTTTCTGGTGGACCGTAGCGGAGTAAGAGCTTGCTCACTCACTCCGTTCGTTGCGCTTCCTCATACATTGCTACACAATGACGAACCACTTCGTAGTTCTTCGTTTTAGATTCAACGAAAAACTATCGGTAGCCTTGGCTACCGCTACTTTTTCTGGTGGACCGTAGCGGAGTCGAACCGCTGACCTCTTCCATGCCATGGAAGCGCTCTACCAACTAAGCTAACGGCCCAAATTCCAATAATAAAAGTGCGACAAGACGGAACCTAAGAATTATATCAGATACCTTTAGGAGTCATAGTTTTAACAGTTTCCCGTCCAAAAACCATTCTCTTGTTCGGAAGATTCTCTATCGTGAATAATTTTACAGGTTTTTCAGCATTAAACACCGATCTTTTCGGATTTTCCTCAAGAATCTTTTTTATCCTGCCCATCAATTTTTCTACTCCCTCCCCCGTTACGCCGGATATGCCTTCGGCACTAATACCGTTCTTTTTAAATTCAGAAAAAATATGGACGGCGTCGTCCTTAGATTCGGTAATGTCCATTTTATTTATAACAACCAGTTCGGGCTTGTCCATTAACCCCTTACCGTATACTTCCAGTTCTTTTCTTATTTTCCGGTAATTGGACAGGGCGTTTTCTGCCGGAGTCAGACCGCCCTCACCTGAGTAGCCTTCCAGGGGATCTATCAAATGTACAAGCACTCTGGTACGCTCTACGTGCCTCAAAAACTCGTCACCCAGGCCTTTGCCCTCCGAAGCTCCCTCTATTAACCCCGGAATATCGGAAATTATGATGTTTTCACCGTTTTCCAACTCCATGACGCCTAGATTAGGTGAAAGGGTGGTAAAAGGATAGTTCGCGACCTTGACATTAGCGTGGGTCAATCTATTTAGTAACGTACTTTTACCCGCGTTGGGCAACCCTATTAAACCGACATCAGCTACGAGTTTTACTTCAAGTTTAATATCTTTTTGTTCACCCAAAGTTCCGGGAGTGTATTGAACAGGAGTCTGATTGGTGGAACTGCGGAACCTGTAATTTCCCCGGCCGCCAATTCCTCCCCGGGCGATAAGAAATTCCTTTCCGTCATCGTCCATATCAGCAACCAGAACCTCGCGTCCTTCTTTTATCTCATAAACCAAGGTCCCGAGGGGTACTGAAATTCTGTAATCTTTCCCATCAGCTCCGTACATTTTCAACTTCCCGCCATGACCTCCGTCTTCGCCCGCGTACATCTCTTTCGTTCTAAAATCCCTGAGAGTAGCCATGTTCCTGTCGGCAACAAAATAAACGCTCCCACCGTCTCCACCGTCACCTCCGTCGGGCCCTCCCTTCGGAGTACCTTTTTCCCTGAAAAAAGAGACTTTTCCGTCCCCGCCGTTACCGGCCCTAAGTTTTATTTTCACCAGATCTATCATTTTTATTGAACGAAGTTGAACGGGTCCTGAGCGACGCCGTTGTACTTAATCGTAAAGTGAACATGGGGTCCGGTTGATCTTCCCGTGTTTCCCATCAATCCTATAATCTCACCCCGCGAAACTTTCTGGCCATAGCTTACATCAATACGACTCATATGACCATAAACTGTCTCGTAACCGTTTCCGTGGTCTATCCTCACGTGCAGCCCCAATCCGAAAGGATCCCACCCTGCTCTGACAACTGTTCCTGAGGTACACGCCAGCAACGGAGGCAGGGCAATATTGTGAGGCGTGGCTATGTCCAAACCATCGTGGTACCAGCTGAAATACTGGGTAATTATCCTGACCGTGGTCGGCCAGACACAAAAGCCTCTGTCGGCAGACGCCGCAGGAGAAATACCCGTCGACGGAGCCCCCGAATACACCGAGATTACCGGCACGATCTTGGGAACCTTTCCGCCCGGAATAACCAGCTCAGTACCCAAAGCCAGATTTGAAGTGTCCAATAAATAATTAAAGTCGGCCACCGCTTGTGCAGGAACATCGTATTTTAACGCAATTGAGGTGAGCGTATCTCCTCTTTCGACTGTGTGGATAAGCCCTGCTACGGGAGGAATTGTTATCTCCTGCCCTACCTTGAGTATCGAGTTGTCGGAAAGACTATTAACATATTTTATAGCGTCAACGGATATTTTGAACTTCTGCCCTATGCTATAGAGGGTATCTCCCGATTCAATCTTGTATACATACGATTCGGTCCTCTTTCTCTCCTCGGGTACGGTCGTTACGGCCATCTCCCTTTTTGGAATAATATCGCTCGAAGTGGCAATATAGTCTGCCTTAACCTGAGGACTTGCTATAAAATCATAACTGCTCAAAACCTCACCGATCATAAATACTATCAACGACGCTGTCACCACAGTTACAAAGGCCAACGGTCTACCGAGTTTCCCCCTGGACCAGATCAATTTTTTGACAACAAAAGATTTTGCCGTTGAGGGTATCTGGAATAGAAAATAGACGGCCGCTCCGATCAAAAACAGAAGGTCCACGATCTTGTCCCATAAATACTCTAACAGAGAACGAAAAAACTCCGCCCATATATTTACGAACTGTTCAAATTTATTACGTCCTTGTGGCCTAAATCCTTCGAAGCTGAGCTGAAAAAAACGTTTAGACGCCGGGCGTTTGATAGTAAAAACCATAACTACTGGCTCTAACGATTTTACCAATACCGCGATTTAACGGCAAATCCAAAAACCCGGCTATATTTTATGAATTAGGCTCCCGTGTGAAGAGTGTCAAGAAAGTCTTTGTTGGTCTTTGTTTTCTTGAGTCTGTCTATGACCAGATCCGTGGCGTCTCTTTCATCCAAAAGGTCTACCATTCTTCTTAGTCTGTACACTTTTTCCAATGTGGGAGCATCGAACAACTGCTCCTCGTGTCTTGTACCACTTGATTTAATGTCTATCGCCGGAAAAATACGCCTCTCGGACAGGCTCCTATCGAGCCTAAGTTCCATATTGCCGGTACCCTTGAACTCTTCGAAAATAACATCGTCCATTCTTGATCCTGTTTCGACCAAGGCCGTAGCTATAATGGTCAAGCTTCCTTTTTCCTCGAAGTTCCTGGCCGCACCGAAAAAGTGCTTGGCAGGATACAAAGCGGCGGGGTCAAAACCTCCGGTCAAAGTCCTTCCGGAAGGAGGGGCGACCATATTATAAGCACGGGCGAGCCTGGTGATGGAGTCCATGAGAATAACAACATCCTTGCCTCTTTCGGCAAGTCTTTTTGCTCTTTCCAAACACAACTCAGAAACACGCGTCTGCTCCTCCGCTCTTTCATCAAAATTACTGGCATAAACCTCACCTTTTACATTTCGGCTGAAGTGTGTGACCTCTTCAGGGCGTTCCCCGATAAGAGCGACCATCAGCACTATTTCCGGATGGTTGGTCGTTATACCGTTGGCAATATCCATCAATAGGAAGGTCTTACCGGCCTTGGGAGGAGCAACGAGCATAGCCCTCTGGCCCTTTCCTATAGGAGCAATCAGGTCGATAAGTCGGGTGGAAATGACATCCTTGGTCGTTTCCAGTTTCATCCAGTCCTTCGGGAAAATAGGTGTGAGCTCGGTGAACTGAGGTCTTCTTCTTGCGCTCTCGGGTTCTATACCTTCGACCGACTCGATTCTGAGCAAAGAGAGGTACCTCTCCCCTTCTTTGGGAGGTCTTGCGTATCCTTTTATACTGTCACCTTTTCTCAGGTTAAATCTTTTTATTTGAGAATGACTGATATAAACATCACGCGGCAGGTCCGACTCAACCTTTTCTCGTTGTCTTATGACACCGTAGTCGTTTAATATCTCCAGCATCCCTTCTATACCGACCGAATCCCCGTTGGCACCATAATCCTCAGAAGAATTATTAGGTTTGTGTTGGTATGAATATAAGGGGGCTGACACAACGGGGGCTTCTTTTGCTCCTTCTTGTCCGACAACAGGAGAGACGCTCTCAACGTTATCCGTTGCGGGAGCTTTGGAAACAGGCGTTCTCTTTCTGACACCGGAAATGTCCGTGGATTGAACACCATTATTAATCAAATTACTATCTTTACTTGTATCTACAGTTTTTCTAATTGGCATATTTAATTGTTTAAAAATGAAATTTATACATCGGTCTGTTTAAGGCGTTTGCCTAAAGCCGGGAGATAGCCACTGCCCCTTGCTACCTCCCGACTTTAAGCCTCATCCGAATCAAAAGGAATCGATAAGTTCAGCCTTCACAACGAGTCTTTTATCATATGTCGATCTACCCGGAAGCCATATTCCCCCGCACGTAATTAATGTCAGTTCAGATTTGCCTTCAGTCTCTTTCAACACCTTGAGCCGGTCGGGATCATTGACATCAATTAAAAAAGAATCGACGATCTGGTAAGCGTACAGTCTGCCTAAGCTGTCTTCTAAAAGAACTGTATCACCTACTGTGGCGTTTTTCAACTGCCAAAAAGCGGCAGGTCTACCAAGATTATCGTCAAAATGTGCGTTGATTATCACGTTACCTTCTTCGCCGGGCTTGGCGCCATTCTTGTACCATCCGGCCTCGTTCCATTTTTTGGGGGTATCTAAAGTACCGTCAGCCTGCAGTCCCACCTCAACAATATCCGCGTTAATATTCCTCTCTTTTATGGAAATATGGACGGGGGGCATAAAAATAGGCTTCATCACCGATTCAAAAACCGATGTCTGCTCCTGCACGGTCTGTTCCACAACGACTTCCTTTTTCATAGTGAAATCACGCAGAAACCCCTTCGTATAGGCAAAGTAGACGCCGCCGGACAATAAGACCGCCGACAACAAGAAAAATATAAATTTTTTAGCTGCGTTAGGTAAATTCATAATGAAATTATGATGAAAATTTTAGGCAAGGAACAGAATGGTCGAGTAAAGTAACCCAAACCCAACCATTCTGCCCCCTGCCTAAAGGCAAAGGGCAAACGGGGTACCGTGAAAAGCACAGGCTCTTCACGGGAAGATAATTACCTCATTCTATGAGAGGTTACTTCTTCCTTCTCAGCAAAGCTCCGACTAGCAAAGATCCGATTCCGGCTATACCGGTCACCGAAAGAGCTCCGGTCTCGGGCAGCTCTGTAGGCTCACCCTCACCATAACAAACAGTGGCGGTATCGGAACCTTCGAATTCATCGCCCCACTGAACTTTAGCTTTGTTTACTATACATTTGTCAAAAGTTCCATCTCTGTCAAACTCATCCGCATCAATCCGAGCCTTTATAATAAAGGTTTCGGTCTCACCGGGTTCAAAATCGTCCCAGGATTCCGTCAGACCTGAGCCGCCTACTCTATCCATTTCTTTAGGTAGAGAATCGCTCATCTTCATGTCGTCAAAATCTATGTCGGCGTCCTCGTCAGAAAGGTTTTTGATCTTTATTCTAAATTCTACGACATCGTCTTCTTTGACGTCGGTGACTTTAGATTCCCAATCATCGTCGCCTTCTATTCTGACTTTCTTCTCTATGCTAAACCTTTTATTAATTATGCAGGTTTCGCCTCCGCCGTAATTTGACTCGCAGTCAGCAAGGGCCTTGTCACTTGACAAAAGGAACAAGCCGGCTACGACAGCTACCAATGCTATTAACTTGTAACCTTTTTCTTTCATATAATTCAAATAACAAAACCCATACCTACCTTACTACACGAGATAAGTTAAATATGGCAGTTTTTGTTGGTTTGGCAGGGAACTTAGTACTCATGTGTTGATCACACAGATCAACCATGTCGGTATTTTAGCCCAATCCGACTCTTTTGTCAACACTATGGGGTTGGACGGTTTGAGTCAGTTTTCAAGCCCTTCGGGGTATTTTTTGAACCATCTCGTCAGGTTATTAATCCCCTCCTCAAGGCTCGTGGAAGGGTTCCAGCCGAGTACGGCCTTCGCCTTGTCGTAATTAGCATAAACCTCCGCATATTCCCCCCGGCGTATCTCCCCGGGGTTGCGGTCAAATTTATTTCCCACAGTTTTCTCTACCTGATCTATTATTTCGTAAACTGTAAAACCTTTGCCGGTACCGAGATTGAAAACATCACTTGTCCCGCCCCCTTCAAGATACTTCACTGCTCTAAAGTGAGCGTCCACCAAATCTACAACGTCAACATAGTCCCTTACCGGTGTACCGTCGCGGGTGTCAAAATTATCGGCACAGGTTACACTAAAAGGTGAAAGGCCCAAGGCGCCCCTTACAGCACTCTGTACAAGATGGACGGGGGGCAAAGAACTGTACCCAACGTCGCAATCTGGGTCGGAACCGAAAACATTAAAATAACGGAAAATTACGTGCCGCAGTCCGAATAACTCCGAATACCACCTAATAGCTTTCTCAACCATAAGCTTGGATTCACCGTAAGGGTTGGTGGGATTTTGAGGATGTTTTTCGTCTATCGGCAGGTATCGGGAGTTACCGTAAGTGGCACAGGTCGAGGAAAATATTATGTTTTTTATTCCGGCTATTCTCATAGCCTCCAAAAGGTTAACGGATCCCATCAGATTGTTAAGAAAGTATTTGTGCGGGTCCTGCATAGATTCACCGACTGACAAAACACCCGCGAAGTGCATTACAGCAGAAACATTATTCTTGCTAACGGCGTTCAATGTACTTTTCACTTTCTCCCCATCCCTCAGGTCGACTTCGAGCACTTCAAGGTTGCCGTATTTTTTAAGGTTCTCTAAAGCCTGTCTCCGTCCGGTTGTAAAATTATCCAAAACACGAACCTTGTAGTTTTCCTTTAGCAATCTCTTAACCGCATGACTCCCGATGTACCCAGCTCCTCCGGTGACCAGGATTTCACTTTTCATAATCCTCCCCGTCTCCGGCGGTGTCCTCTTTATACCTGAAAACATATAAAGCGACCGGAATCAAGATTAAGAGCCCCAGGTACTCCAGAAGCTCGGGTAAAAAGATAAATTTTATACCCGAACTGTCGGTTTTTGCCTCAAACACCCAGCCGTTTGACCAGTTATTAACTGTAACATGCCTGGCGTTGCAGGGTTTTAAACCACAAAAAGCGACCCAGCCTTTTTCGTAGGCCTCGTTCAGAACGACCAGCTGCTCTCCCGTATCCGGCAAAACCTCAGTGTGAAAACTACGCAGATAGTTATAAGGTACAGGAGAAAGCCGGACGGATTCCAGCTGATTTTCTGTATAGTCACTGCCGAAAACGAGGTTAGAAAAGTTTACCGTATACCCCATTTCCTTACCCATAGGAGGGATCAGGTAGTGATAACTCTCTATTGTCCGGTTCTTGGGAAGTTCTACATACAGATCGCACCTCTTGGAGAATTCGTTGGTCAGACACATACGCAAAGGCGGTCCCTCCACATTGCGTGCCCTTATTTCCAGAATATACCCGGTGTTTTGCGGTAAATACGGGAATGGAAAGGAGTCGCACACGGCATTCTCAATTGAGGAATATGTTAAAATGCCGGGCGTACCGGAAACGTTAGGCATCTCATCCTGATTTTGCAGCAAATTGCAGTACCTGTAATAATGATCCATATCCACGGCCTTGCCGCCAAAAGACATGTTCTTATCTACTTTATAAGGTTCGGACACAAAGGGCGTGAGAACCTTTTGCTCGTCAAGGATCATGGGATAAGCGACGGTGTCCCCTGCCGAATACATTTTGATGTTTTTAAACGTGGTTGCTACGGGGTTATTGCTGCCCAGGGCGTTCGAGTTAAACCTGAGAAAATAATCACTGATGTTCCCTTTTAATGTGAACATGTGAACACCATCTCTGTAATAATTCTCGCACAGCCCCGACTTGCTGCTGAAAACACATATTGAATAAGGGCTGGCAGGGGTCACGTCGGCCTTTATAACGTACGGATTAGAAGTGTTGCTTTCTGCACTGCTTTCCAGAATTGACGCAACCGGAAGTGTGAGACACGCCTTCAAACCACTGCCGGTCAAAGTAAATCCGTCCTCAAGCTTTTGTATTTCATAAGAACTCTGACCGGAAAGGTCGCTGCAAGGCTCAAGTTCGCCGATAGAGCTCGCGGTGGACACATCAGCTTCTTTCAGAGTATAGATATCAATATTGTTGGAACCGCCGATGTTGTAGTAGAAACCGATATCTTTTTTTCCGTATTCGAAGGAATTTAAAAACAATCCCCGCGGGTCACCATTGACCGACATTTCCACCGCAGAATCACCTTTAATTCCGTCAAAAACTGTCCTTGTAAGTTCTTCGCCTGAGGATATATGGTTCACAGAAAATACCAGCCCCGCATTTCCGGGAAGACGTTCAAGTGTAGCGGTCAAAGGAACGCGGGCGGATTTCTCTCCGCTCTCATCTTTGCCCGAAAGTATAGGATCTCCCGTTATAAATTTCGGGTTTATAAAAGTAAAATCTCCCCGTTCCTCTATATACTCCTCTTTTATAGTTTCATCGGTATTGGTTATACCGACGTAAGGAAAACTTTCTTCGCCCTCGCTTATATAGGGGTTGTAGTAGGAATAAACAGTATCGTACGGCTCTTTATAAACAACATCCCCGACCGGATAGAATGTATCGAAAGTCTCAATCCTTGATAGAGGCTGCACCGGAGTATATTCATAGACCGACAGTCCCTTTCCGAAGTCACGTGCAAGAGATATCTTCTGTGTTTTCGCGAAGAGACTTTTAATCTCGGGATAAAACAGTTGTTTGGCATCGGCCGCCGGTATCATTACCGATTCGTCCAATAGTAACCACTTTATCTTATATTTATCTAAAACATCTGTTAACAGTTCCGGATCACGTGAATACACCGCATACGACATTTCCCTGTAGTACTGTTCGTTCAGCAGGTTCCACCTGTCAAACTCGCGGTTCATCACGGGTTGTTTGATTCCGAACCATATAAACCCCGCTCCCTGGTAACCTAAGCGCGTTGCGGGATCCCAATCGTAGTACACCCACCCCCAAAAACTATGGACGGGAAAGTCGGCCACCCTTCCGTAACCGTTCTGCGAATCAAAGTACTTGAACATTTCGAAGTATTCTTTTGGTATATCCACGCGCATTGACGGACTTATCAAATTCCCCGAAAAGGCCGGCCACATATAATAAATTAAAACGGCGGTCACGAGGGTTAAAATGGTGCCCCTCACAAACTTGGGAAGAAGTACTCTCCTTGTAATCTTGTGGAAAAGACTTGCAAACCAACTTAAAGCGTAACCGAAAAACACGCTGTAAGCGAACATCAATCCGATCGAAAATTTTGTAAACGGGAATCTGAAGGCCTCTTTAAACAGAGGGATGGTGTTCTGCAACAGCACAAAAAGACCTCCAAACGGGGGGTTGACGTTGAAAAGGAAAAAGATGCCGATGGCGAAAAAGGCAAATGCTCCGTATCCGAATTTTTCCCTTCTTATGATTGAAGCTATTATTCCCAAACAGGCAATAACGAACAGACCGTAGCCCAGTAACAATACTCCCGGATTGCCGAGATGCCCGATCCACTCATCCAAAAGTTCGCCGTACTGTGCATCCCCCGTATGCTCCCCCCAACTGAACAAAAAACTTCTTAAAATGGTAACGTCCTGAGTACCTCCGTATTTTTTATTGGCTAAAAAGGCCTCATTAGAGAACAAACCATGTATCTTTGACATATTCACTTCTCTGCCGTGATTTGTGACAAAATAAAAATTAGGGAGCAGCCAGAAAAAATTTATAAGAATCGTGGTAAAGAATATGACCGCAACCCTTTTTATGTACTCGGGGCGCCACAACAATTTTTGAGAAAGGTCCGTTAAAAGGATGATCAAAAAGTATCCAAAAAAGTAAATGAGAAACGCATAAAATAACGTACTTGTGTGCGCCTGGGAAGATCCGAAGAGCGTAAATAGAAAAAAGGCCGTCAGATACTTACGTTTTCCCGTCCGGTAAAACATGGAAGAAGACCACATATACCAACCTAGAAACCCAAAATGAGTCAAAAACATCTCCAGAGGAACATAAAAATTCTGAAGTGTCCCAAGATTTAGCAGATAAAAAAGGGCCCCGACGAATGCCCCCAGCAATTTGGAAGGGTTCTGGAACTTACGGAGCAGTACATCCTTGAGAAAAAAATAAACGCCGAAAGAGCCGAGAAAAAGCATTAGAAAGGCATAGGCGTAACGGATAAAATTCAGGCTGAAGAAAAGATCTATTAGAGAGATGAGCAGTATCCTGGGAATTTCCGAGGCGTGGGATTGAGAAGCCACAGCACCCAGCCCCTGATGTTCCTGCCACACACCGCCCAAAATGCGCTGCCAGTACAGTGAAAGATTAAATTCGGGGTGCAGGGTGTCCCAGCCTGTTAAAAAAGTGCCCGGGGTGTAATTTTTGACCAAGATTATTAGAATTATCACGAAAAGGAGTATCGGATAGAAACCTGTTTTCGGTAATTTTTTTGGCAACGGTAGTTTGAAAACCCTTATGTTCACCCCCCAAGTATAGGTTTTATGAGGGATTTGGGCAATTGCAGATGTGTAAAACCCGGCCGCCCGAAAAAAAACGGTATCAGGGGTGGATTAAGATCCAACTACCCGATACCGTTTGAAACTCAGCGGAGTATAAGAGGCAGAAATACCTCGTATTTCCCGTTCTTTCCATTCGTAACAATGGCCGCCCAGCTGTGATCCTGTTCTTCGCCATCAGCATTAACCGAGACGTTTACAGATTTCCCGGGTAATTCGAGAGGTTCCAGCTGGTAAATTACAATCTCGGCTTTATCACCAACTATCTCCAGATCGAAATACCAGACACCGTTCTGCCAGGTTTGTTCTCCTACCAGCCGGCCGAAAACAACCACGGGAATTACATTCTCAGCGGTCATTTTAACGTGAATTACGTCTCCGTCTGTTCCGTATGTAGTAACTACAAAATCGAACGGAAGCAGCGTGGTAACGTTCAGTTCATCGCCGCTCATCGCCGCGTGCCAACCGTTATCACCGGTATTTATACCCCCGGAGAGAGTTACACGGGAGGAAACCGGTGTGGCGGTAGGTGGAACCTCCGTGGGCATTGGAGTCAGGGACGCAACGGCGGTCGGTTCCAAAGTTGCTGTTGGTGTATCGGTACTCGTGGAAACGGGTGTGCCGGTGACAATAGGAGTTGGTGTCGGGGGAGGCGGTTCGGGCAAAATACATTTTCCATCCACCGGGGATGAAACTACGATATGTCCGGATTCCTCAATAAACACACACTCGGCCGGGGCTAACCCGGCGGTCAACTCATCTACTCTACTTTGCGGTGGGTAATACCCACCCTCGTAGTAGCATCCCCACGTGTTATTAAGGGGAACACCACCCAGAGCAAATGGCGCGTGTCCGAAAACAAGAGCTCTTCCGATGAGACCGTACGATTCAGTTTCCGTTACCACAATTGACTGATCAGTCGATAACCACAATGCCCCTTCTCCAAGCGGTCCCGGAACATCGACCAGCGTATAGTGATTACAACTGGACTCCTGGTAACTTTCAGCGAAAACCGCTCCCGCGGTTATTGCGACAATGAACAAGACAGTGAAAACAACGATTTTTGCGTTCATTTTGCTCTCCTTTATTTTAGGATTACGTATCGGAAATTGGGGCTAGTTTACAACGAAAAGGCTCTAAAGTCAAAACTATAGGATTTCTGTCAGAGGGTAAAAACAGATGGCGTTGCCGTCATAACAAATGAAAAAATCCCACATTTTGTCGAATCCTCTGATAACCTGTCGCTTGCTTGTAACCTCGATCTGAATCAAGTCCTGCAGAGGGATGGAAACACTGCTTTTGTCTTTATTCAGAACCGCAGACTCCCATTTCCACTTATTATAGGCGTAAGCTACATAAACCGAGTCCGAGGAATCGGCAAGAGTAACGTTCACTACTCCATCACCTAAAGCCACTTCTACGGAACCGTCGAAGGCCGTAAAGGGGGTAAAAACATTTTTCGGCGCCAACCTTCCTGAATAATAAACATAGGTGTCGTACGAACCGCGAAGCAGATCGTCGTATTTGCCGTCCCTTATAAAGTGCTGGTCAAAATATCTCCACCCGTGCAACTCCTTGATGTTCATTTCCTGCGCCGGCAAATCAATCCTGACCCTACTCACCCCCTCCAGACTAAGTCTCATCTGGTTTCCCCCGCCTTCGGGGTAATTTATATCCACAAACTCCCCGTTGTCTTTGTAGAATCTGACATTAAAAGATTTGCGCGGCAGCAGTTCGCGGTCAAGGATCAGGTTATTTCCCATGTAAATCCTAAGATGTTCCTGAGAAAGCGCCGGGTTGTTGTATTTAAGGTAGTCGCTCCTTCTGAAAAGGTACAAAACATTTCCATCCGGAAGATCGAACGACTGAGACAGCTCAAATTCAGGATGGCGGCCATCTAAAAAATAGGACACCAATTGTCTTAATACAGCAATATTTCTAAGTCCGGGAGGCCCTGGATCCTTTGGAATAATGGCAAAATCTATAGTTGCAAGGTAATTTGCAAGTTCTTCGTCACTTAATTGGTCGGGGCGGTTGTAGGGAATTTGTAAGTTCATTTCGAAATAGCGGTTTTCGAGCAAATACATGTCAAAGGAGGCTATAGAGTAAAATCTGTTGTCCGACACTTCTAAAACCCTGTATTTTCCGTGGATGTTCGGTTCGTCATTGGCCAGTGTGTTGATTGTGTGAACTATCGTTTCTCCTTTCCAATCCTTACCGTTATATGCGTACGAATAAGGTTCCGCTACCCAGGTAAGCCTGTATCCGGGTCCGGCAAAAAGCGTTGAAATAAAATAGAGGTTCTTAGGCAACGTCTGATATTGGTTGAATGAGAAGAAAAAGTAGTAGAAAAAGAGGTAGAAAAGATAAATTCCTATCCCGATGTTCGGAAGTTTCTTTGTAGGTCTCATCGTAAAAAAACACGCTATCGTAAAGGCAAAAAGCGGAGTCAAGGGAAGAATGTACCTCAGATCTTTGTTTTGAATCAGTGTCAATACGAAATATGGAATGACGGTCGCCCAAAGGATATATCTGCCCATGTTCCTGTTCTGCTTAAAAAGGAAGCTCACGGACACTATGAACAAAAGTATAGAGATTATCCCGATCTGATGCGTCGTCGAGAGCTTGATGTAATGGAAAAAACTTTCGAAGCTCAGAACCTCAGAAGGATCGCCGGCATCCGCCGTAGATGAAATCTGAACGTTTTGGATAATGGTTTTGAAATTAACAACGTACCAGGGAGCCGCAACCACCAATACGATGAGCCCGCCCACGACCAGATTCGTCCACCTGTTTCTATCGTGTAAAACCTTTGCTTTAAAAGGCGAATAAAAAACGTGATAAAGGAAAGGGAAAGCAAGAAATACGAACGCGTACCACTTAGTGAGCTGAGCAAAAGCTAAAAGAAGAAAGAACAGCACCGAATGGTATTTATCAATAAGACCGCGGGACTTGATCAAATGGTAAAAGGCGCCTAACAAAAGGGCGGTAAGCGGAACATCCAGATGGTACTGCCTGCTCTGTTCCCAGACCTGGGGAAAAAGTGAAAAAATTAACACGGCCAGTAAGGCCGTCTTTTTGTTCTGAGTAACTTCTTTAACTAGAAGGTACAAATATATCTGGGCGATGACTAAAAATCCTGTTCCCAGCATGAGAGCAAATTCATAATTTCTTCCAATCGTTAAAAATATGAGACTGCCCAAAAAATGCAGAAACGGCGGGTAATACGTCGAAACCCGGATCAACGAGATTAGGTTGACGTGGCCGCCAAGAAACTCGGGAATCCTGTCCGCATAAATGTAAGAAAGAACTATGTGCCCCGCACTATCCCAGGTCGGGGGTGCTGTATTTATAAACTGCCATATTATATTCAGCGTAATATTGAAAATGATAATTAAGGCCAAAATTAACGCATATTTATTAGAAAAAAAGGTTCTTATCTTCTCCGAAAGTTTCTCCGGAAGCTTCGTAGTTTCCATTGATATTATGGTAGCACGTTGGTGTTGGGGGGTTAAGAGGCACAAAAAAACCGCTTGCGCGGACTAAAAAACGTACCGGAGGATGCAGCTCTTGAATCAAAGTCTTGTTAGACAATGTTTCTTGATTCTGCGATCCTCCGGCGTGGTGCGGATGTGGGAACTACTTAAGCTTGAATATCTCCCCGGTGCTCAAAATTGCAAACGCAACGGGCTTCTTCTCGGTAGCTTGCTTTTCAGCAAGTTTGGCTTTGAGAACGTCGTCGAGCACCTCATCAGTCGGGACGATGAATTTCTCCATCCAGACATTGAAATGCTCATTCTGATCGTTCCACCCGGTCGTGATAGCGATTGAGTTGGGTTCGGTCGTAATAAATCCGGCGACAAAACCCTTATCAGGGAACGGATAATCTACCTGCTTGGCATTGGCATTACCGGCATCGGACGAAATAATAACGACGAAAACGGGTTTGCCGTTTTCCTTTATAATTCCATCCCAGTCACGTTTATCTTCCATTGGAAGAGTGACTGTCCCGGTAGTTACTTGCGGCCATCCGGTAGGTTTGACTTCCCATCCCGTGATAAACTCGCCACCCCCTACTTGAGTCACCGTCATAATGACGGGGAGAGAGGCAGTGGTCTGAGCTTGCGCTACGGTCTTTGGCTGTTCAACAGCAACCGGAGCAGCAGGAACTTCGGCGTCAGCGGCAGGCTTTGCGGCCTCAGCAACCACGACGGCGGGCGCAACAGGTTCCAGCGCAGCTGCCTTTGAAACACTGTTCGCAAAAAGCAGGCCCACGACCACCAATGTGGCGAAGAGAACAATAGCCAAGGAGCCCACAACGATAATCGCGGTGCGATCGCTGTTGCGGGAAACGGGCTTAACCTCTTCGACCACTTCGGCGGGTTCAACCACTTCTGCTTCGACCACTTCGGCGGGTTCAACCGCGGGGTCTTCGTCGAACGCTACCAACGGTACATCCTTTTTCTTATTACGTTTCCAGAATGCCATTTCACACCTCCTTCAAGGTTCGGGCTTGGCTGCCCTTTGATTAGAAGATTTTTTTGAAAACAACTGGGTCCCACACCCCTTCTACACACATCCAGGTAAATTAGATATGCACAAAAGGGGTGCAAGATCCCGGAACGGAATAACCGCAAAGGTTAAACCGGCCTAATCAAATAGTCCTTTATAGAGGATTCCCACACTACACCTTGTCAAAGTACTTTCACCGGAATATTTACCGGCAAAAAGCAGTTTAATAAACTGCTAGTTAATATGCTTCGTGGGCACATGAATCAACAGTTTAAGTAAATTTTGTATTCTGGGAGATTTGCCTGAAATTAGGCGGTTGTACGTCTCCTTCCAGAACACACTAGATAGTAACAAATCCCCGTCCTTTTGTCAAAACTATGGGACGTTAGGGAAGAAATATAAAAAGTCGGCCTGCAGATGTTTGTTGTGTTTATTTGATACCATCTGCAGACCTTTCAAAAATTACTTTACTCTCCCGCGGGCACGTACACCGGACTTGGAGGAGGTTTTAGCAGCAGCTTCCTTCTTCAAGCTTTCTTCCGCTTCTTTTGCCTTCCTCTCTTCCTCAGCCCTTGCGGCGAGGTTTTTGTCCCTCAGAGATCTAAGAAAAGCTCCCAGCAACAATCCTCCGGTCTGCACCAAAATGTTCCCGACATTCAGGTACTTTACAAAGAGTTGAGGATACGCTAAGGCTCCCAAGATAAGAAGGACAAAATATACGACCAAAAGAACCAAAACCCATTTAATTCGGATAATGTACCCGATTAACGCCGAGATTAAAAAATCAAAAACAAACATGTCACCTCTCCTTTGTTAGTAGTTGTTTCTTGCTGTTCGGATAATACCATACACTATAAGTCATGTCTACTTCCCGAGAGGTTAATACTTATGACGCATCTCAGGAAATCCACGGTTAAAGGAAAAGGCTACAAAATGAACAAATAAATAATGCATCAGAAAACAGACAGACGTGACGCGGAAATCTTCCCAAATTAAACCAAAAACTTCCTCAAAGCCTCCTCAATCAGCTCTCCCAAGGTCATATCATTTTGTATAGCGTGAACCTGAGCAAGCTTTTTAAGTGTCCTGTCAAGCAAAACTGTCGTCTTTATTTTGCTGTTATCCATTCAGAACCTCCTTTATTAAATATCCACATTCCTAAAAGTTATCCACACGCAATTTCTAACTTATAGGATGAAACAACATTCATCTAATACATATAACTGTACAACAGTACGTACTTCCATAACAGCAATGCACATAAGAACTTAACTACAAACTCCGCAGTCCTCCATAAAAATACGGGTGTCAGACTAACAACCATCGCTTGTTACGCGTGATAAATAATATAAAGTTTATATAAATCATGCTTCGGCTGCTCTGAAGCATGGACTTATTGCAATCCTAGATTGCAAAAAAACGCTTCGACAAAAAACACTCTGCGGTCGCCGCTATTTATGTCGCTTCTGGTGGAGTGTTTTTTTGTGCTCCCATACACTTTTCATACCGGAAAATTTTGCGCTATAAGTCTCAGGGCTCTGACTATTCTACCAACTTTGAGAAAATAATCCTGCCTGCCGAGGATTGTATTATCTTCGAAACTACAGCCTCTACTTCCTCACCCACGCGCTCTTTTGCCCCCTCTACTATTATCATGGTGCCGTCGGACAAATACCCGATACCCTGCTCCTTTTCCTTGCCCTGTTGGACTATTTTTATTCTTATCGATTCCCCCGGCAGCATAATCGTCTTTAATCCATTTATAAGATCATTTAAATTTAATGTTTTGACACCCGAAACCTGTGCCACCTTGTTCAAATTAAAATCCATGGTCATGAGTTTTAATTTGTGCTCTTTAGCAAAGGAAACTAACTTGGCGTCTACGCCCTTTCCGTTCGCGCCTATGTCCGGGATAATAACTTTTGAATGTTTTTTCAGTTCTCTTGCGATGTCCAAACCCCGTCTGCCCCGTTGTCTTTTTAATTTGTCTTTGCTGTCAGCAATAGTTTGAAGTTCATCCAGTACTGCCTGGATAATTATTAAACGGTGATCTAAAAAGCCTGTTTTGACTATATCTATCACTCTTCCGTCGACTAATACCGACGTGTCCAGAACAACAGCATGCTCCCAATCGGATTTTCTTTTTGAATCTTCCTCTTCAACCTTTTTCTTTTGTTTTTCACGTCTTGCTTCCTGTATCTTGCGTGACTGCTGTTCCCAAAAATTGGACACTATCTCGTTAACCACCTTGTGAATTGTTGCCTCAATCCAGTATTGTGCGCTTATTAAAAATAGGGGGAAAACATAAAAACCTATAAACCCCGAAGCTGCAGAAATTAGAAACTCCCATACTGTATGGTAGCCAAAAAAAGGAAGTTCAAAGAAAAAGGCTGTTCTTGAAAGATTGAAGCCTAGAATGAAGAATATGACCGCGAAAGCAATCCTAACCCAAATGTTAAACTCCTTCAGTTGAGGAATCCCCTTTGGTTTTTGTTGTTGTCTGTTTAATCCGTTTTCCACTATTTAGATTGTATCCCATGGACAGAGCCTTTGATACAGCCTCGCTCAAACTTTTGGCAGTTTCGGGGGAGATGATTCTTTCAAACCCGAGCTTTTTTGCTTCTTTCGATCTTTTTTCGGTGTGGGACACTCTTCTTATCTCGCCGTTCAAGCCTACTTCGCCGTATACTACGCTTTTCTCCTTTATCGGCAAGTCTTTAACGGAAGAAATAACAGCGAGGCAAACGGCTAGATCTGCGGCGTACTCACTTATCTTAAAACCCCCCGCGACATTCAGATATATGTCATGTCCGCTAAGGTCAATGCCGGTTCTTTTCTCTATCGTCGCTACCAGCACCTGGAGACGGTTGGCATTAAAACCGCTGGCAGTCCTTCTCGGATATCCGAAACTGGTTCTTACCGTCAACGCCTGTACTTCAAACAAAAGCGGCCTGTACCCTTCCATAACGACCGTTACACAGGAGCCTGAAGTTCCGGCAACATGCTCTTCTAAAAATAGCTCCGACGGGTTTTTGACCTCTTTCATGCCCTTTTCCTGCATTTCGAATATTCCGACCTCCGATACCGGACCGAAGCGGTTTTTAGTTGTCCTAAGCATTCTGAACATGTGTTGGGGATCACCTTCAAGATATAAGATGGTATCGACTATATGCTCCAGTACTTTGGGACCGGCCACAACCCCCTCCTTATTTACGTGTCCCACAAGCACAACCGGGATTCCGGTACGTTTTGCGGCCATAGTTATAAGCTGGGTACAGCCTCGTACCTGCGGAAGTGAACCTGAAATACCGGCAATTTCTTCCGAATAGATAGTTTGAACCGAATCCACTATCACTAATGCCAGGTCTTTTGTTAATTCGAGCGCCGAGATTATCTGCTCTACTCCGGATTCCTGCAGGATAAATAAATTTTCGGCCGGATATCCCATTCTTTCTGCCCTTATTTTAATTTGATCGGGACTTTCTTCCCCCGCAACATAAAGAATTTTTTGCGTACCGAGACTCTTAGAAATGTCCGTAAGGATAGTGCTCTTTCCTATGCCCGGCTCTCCAGCCAGTAAAACTACCTGTCCGGGAACAAATCCCCCTCCGAGCACTCTGTCGAACTCGGAAATGTTGGACGAAAGTCTTTTTATATTTTTTGTGGATATTTTGGAAAGTTGGATCGGTGTCGCGCCGGCATTTTTTCCCGCGCGGGAACCTGACCTGGAAATTTGGTTCACAGCCACTACATCCTCTACAAACGTGTTCCATTCCCTACACTGGGGACACTGTCCAACCCAATGAGAGGATTGGTAGTTACAGTTCTGGCATGTATACACCGTTCTGATCTTAGGCATACTAGTATCTTAGCAATTTTTGGCCTTTTTGGCGGATATATTTATATCCCCGCCGGATATCGAGGCACACAGAGACAGCGGCCTTTTCTCATGATGTAAAAGGTACTCGGCCAACGAATCTACGAGCTCTTTCTCCAGTGTCCTTCTAAGGGCTCTTGCTCCGTATTCCAGGGAGCCGCCCTTCTCCAGCAAGTACTCCTTCACCTCTTTGGAAACCGCCAAAGTAATATTTTGGGCTTTAATAGTAGTATTTATCTCCCTTATGAGTAACTCTAATACTCTTAGCTGGTTATCTCTTTGCAACCGCTTGAAAATAATGACCTCATCGAACCTGTTCATGAGCTCGGGCTTCAATATCTTTTTTAAATTATTTCTAAGTCTTCCTTCGACCGATTTGTCACTGATGGTCTTTTCCTCGAAACCTATCTCATTATTGTGCAATATCTCGGTACCCAAATTGCTGGTAAGTATGACAACCGCACGTGAAAAATCGTAAGCTGTGCCCTTGGCATCCACAAGCTCCCCCTCCTCCATAATCTGGAGCAGGACGTTTAAAACATCCGGGTGTGCCTTTTCTATTTCGTCGAATAGCACAACACTGTCCGGTTTTGTTTCTATTTTCGATGTCAGTTCGCCACCTTCACCGTAACCGACATACCCAGGGGGAGCACCTACCAATCTAGCAACATTATGCTTCTCCGAGAAGTCGCTCATGTCTAACCTTATGAGAGATTTGGAACCGAAGAACAGGTCGGCCAAGACCTTGGCCATTTCTGTCTTTCCCACACCCGTGGGCCCCAGGAACAAAAAGTTTCCGATCGGTCTTTTCCTTGACCTAAGCCCCAGCCTTGAGCGAACCAGACTTTTTGCGACCGAATTTACAGCCTCGTCCTGTCCAACTATCCTGGCTCTTATTTTCTCCGAAAGCAGTGACAGATTTTTCAACCCGGCCTTGTCCTCATCTAAGTCTCTTTCTTCTCTAAAAACGGACACCGCTTCATTAACATCGTCCGAGGTCATCTTCAGCCTTTTTTCCGGAATAAATATCTTTTCCTCTTTAGAAGACAGTTTTTGGTCATAGTTTTTGATCTTTTTTCTCAGATGCAGAGCCTTTTCGTACTTACCCTCATCCAGAGTCGCCTGAAGCTGGGTAAGAACATCAAACCTTTTATCCACCATATCCTTGTAGCTTTCGGGAATTCTGCTCTTTTTGAGGATAACGAATGTACAGCAGTGGTCCATAAGATCCACGCCTTTTTGTGGAAATTTATCATCGCTCTCAAGTTCTTTGGCCTTTTTGTAAATGAGGTTAACCATGGTCTTCGTTATGTCGACATTGTGAAATTCACTTAAATAAAGGGCGGTGCTTTCCAATATTTTCTGGGTCTCCTTTTCTGTAGGCTCTATCACCTCGATCGTCCCGAAATCCTCAAGAATGTGTTCATTATCGGCGCCGAGCTTTTCGTATAAGGTAGAGGACATCGTCGCAATTATTTTTATATCGGAGTTGTCCAAAGCTGACTTAAACATCGAGTAAAAAATTGGCATGGAAAACCCCATAGCCGTGGCAAAAAAAGAGTTTTGAAAGTTTTTTATAAAAAGTATTACACGGTTCAAGGAACGGAGTTCATCCGATAACTGTGCGAGACCGGTCTCTACACCGCTCTTGTTCATTAAACTGGTCATAAAAGCCAGCATGTCGAACTCTATAACCTGGTATCCCACCAGTGCGGGCGGGACGTCAAGAGAAGAGATGTTCCGCGCTAAAAGCTCAACAAGGGCTCTTTTTCCGACACCCGGTTCGCCGAGTATCAGAACATTAGGTGTGTTCTTTAATAGAAGCGAGGCTACTAAAGATTCATAAACCGTCCTATACACAAGCGGTTTATCCATATTGCGTACTGTTTTTTGATTGAGATTTTCTCCGAAAGTGTCAAGTATGGGGGTCTTTTTATTCTTATCGATAGACTTTACGGTATTCGGGAAAACACTCAATTTTATAAGCTCGAAACGAAGCCGGTTAAAATCAGGAGAATCACACATTTTAAAAAGAGCCAGAATAAGGTGTTCTGTCCCCACGTACATGTGTTCAAAATTTGCTGCCTGTACAAAAGCTTCGCGTGTCAGATCGTTCAGTGAAACCATTTTTCTCTTGTTAAGATTGTGAATCCCGAGCGATTGAAGGATAGTATTACCCATTCCGTTCTCTTCCGTTATAGCAACAAGAACTTTGGCACTTGAGATAGCCTCCTTCTCAGGAAGTTTAAGCAGAACCGCTTTTGCTCTTTGTGTAAGTCTATCTATTAGCATTATTTGCAAATCCCCTGCCTCGGAAGGCAGGGGATAGAAGTTCAAATCCTTAGTAAAGTACTTATTTCTGTGATCTTGTACTTAGCGCAAGCTTTTGGTTGGTACCATCAACCTGTATAACGATGGCCTCCACCTCGTCGCCCTCTTTTAAAGGCCCCGCTGCCTCGGACACGTGTATAAGGCCATCCAGGCCCTTTTCTATCGTCACAAAAGCTCCGAACGGAACAACTTTGCTGACGATACCCTTAACCTTAGTTCCTACCGGGTAGCTTTTTTCCACAGTTTCCCACGGATTTGGAGTAAGTCTTTTTACGCTTAAAGCAAGCTTCTTGCTCTGATCGTCAACTCCCAGAACCATAACTTTAACCGTTTGACCCACTGAAAAATATGAGGAAGGATTATTTACCTTTTCCCAGGCTATTTCACTGATGTGAACCAAACCTTCTACTCCATCCAGATCTATAAAGACCCCGAACGGCATTATTCCGGTTACTATACCTTCCAGAGTCGTACCCGCGGCTATTTCCTGTAGTCTTTTCTCCCTGCTCTCGTCACTGTATGTACTCAAAGCATCTTTTTCCGACAGTACGAAGCGGTTCTTTAGAGGGTCGAGCTCTATCACCTTTACCTTTATAACCTTTCCGGCCAAGGCCTTTAGCGACTCCTTCAACTCTGCCTCGCTTCCGGCTGCGAACTTTGCTATATCGTTTGCAAAATGGCTTCTATCAAGGTGAGAAAGGGGGATAAAACCCCGTAATCCTAAGCAATCGGTTAAGAGACCTCCTTTGTTGTACTCGATGATGGTAGCTTCCAGAACAGAACCTGTAGCAAGAGCGTCTTCAGCACCCTTCCATTTTTTGTCCTTTTCAGCCTTTCTCAGCGAAAGGACTATGTAACCCTGCTGATTTTCGGCCTGTACAACCTTGGCAAAGATTGTGTCTCCAACCTTTAAGTGCTTAAAAGACTCGTCGGCATCCGACAAGTCTGAGCCCGAAACGACACCTTCAGACTTTGCCCCCACGTCGAGCAAAACCTCACTGTGTGAAACACTGACAACAATGCCTTCTACTAAATCTCCGGGCCTAAGATCTTTCATCTGTAGATCTTTATCGGTAAGCAGTTTTGCCATAGCCGACCCCGGCTTGTGAACCTTTGATGATTTTGACATTTTTCGGGTATTTGCTTTTTCGGGCTTCCTTCGTATTTCTACCGGAAACCTTCTCAAGCAAAAACCTCCTTTCTTCCTATCTTTATAGAAGGGAACGGGGAGATTATAACGTGAAAAAATGGGGAAATCCAGCCTTTTCGGGTAGTCTTGTCGCAATAGACAATAAAAGGTTAGAATTATGAATATGGGACTTGAAACTATGTCTTTTGAACCTGACTCAGAAGAAGAATATCAGCAACAAGCTATGGATTTGGTTGGTGACAGAAGAAGAGCCGAAGAAAGAAACTCTGAACATCAAACCGAACCCATCGAAAGTAATAATGACATTAAGGACGACGGAGAAAATTCTGAAAAATTATCTTCATTGGTAGAAGATGCTCTTGCCTTACAAACACTTGTAGAGGAAGGGAACGATTCGAAGAAACCTGAAAACGCAACTGATGTTGAAAATGTTCCTGCTGGAATTGAAACCAGGTACGATACTGCGGTTACCGTTACGGAAAGGCCACACCGTGCAACTTCTCCTGAGGGAATTGAATGGCAGAAAAAAGACTCTGAATTAAAATCAGATTTGTACGAAAAAAACGAAGCTTGGGCAACGAGCCCCACACAACAAAACTACCAAGCTTATATAGAGTCGTACGACACGCTTGCGCGTCACAACACGTCGGCATGGCATAACGATGCCCTTACCAAAGAAGGTGTTTACAGCCAGTACATGACGAATGCACAAAAACCCATGATAGACAAAGTCGAGCGATCTATATTGATGTCGGGAAATTTATATTTCAATCAGACAAAGCCCGACAAAATAACAGATCAAGAAATGGAAGATATTGCGAAGACACTTATGTGGGAAAGATTAAAAAACCCGGCAGTCGTAGATTTCGAATTCGCTCAAGGGTTCAGAGTAAATTTGTGGGTGATGCGTGAGGAGACAAGAAAATTGTTGGAAGAAAAGGTACGGAAATTGGGAGGAAATAATTACAACCATCTACCACACCCAGAAGCGGACGGACACCATCCAACCCCGCCGGCAGGTGAGACTGCCGAGCCCATAACAAACATTGGTCAGGCCGAAAGTTCAGAAGATATTGTCGAAACAACTGGACAAGAACCGGAAGAGGAGACGGGTCCGGAAAATGAGGAAACAAGATACGCGCGGATCCTTAAAAGGATTAGAAAAAATGGAATAACGGGAGAACAAGACCGCGAAGAGTGGGCTGAAACCATCGATCACCTTTTGGAACTTAACGATCCTGAAAAAGCACGGGAACTTGCTCAGGAACGTATCAATGGGGCGGAGAGGCTAGAGTGGGAAGGTAACAATAATAATAAGATGGTCAACGCACTTATACTGGCTGCCGCCATTAGAAAACGGGAAGAGATGCAAAAAGATGCAAAATCCCAGGAAGATCAGAAAATATTTTTGGAACAGTATTTAAAGAATCTTCTAGGACAAGAAGCTGATGAAAGAGAAGTTGCAGAATTTCTTAAACAAACGACAGAGTTGAAAAATGTTCACGCATAGTACGCATTGAATAAAGCTTTGGAAACAGACAAAACCCCGGCGACGACCTTAGTTCGATGCTATAGCACGAAATGCTATGGTTCGAACGAGGTTCAGCATATTAAGTAAATTCAAACTAAGGTTATAAATAAAAGCTACGAGAACAGACAAAACCCCGGCGACGACCTATCTTCCCAAACTTTCTGTTCAGTATTTTCGGCGCTGGTAGTCTTAACTTCTCTGTTCGGAATGGGAAGAGGTGTTACCCTACCGCAATCATCACCAGGGTTTTGTCCCCAAATGCAATATTTGGATTTCAAAAAACTTTTCAAACACTAACAACTAACTTTGTTAGAACTTTTCCAGCCCCGGAAGCGGAATATAACATAAACCGCCCTAACCGAAAACTATTAAAGCTCTCTAAAAACCAAACAGAAAGTCAGATAATCACAAAAATTCAACAACAATCCGAAAGTTTCCGCAGAATAAATCCTGCGAAAAAATGTACTAAAGATTCACAAATAATTAGTACCGCTTGGCTGAACACATTGCTGTGCTTACACCTACGGCCTATCAACCTGGTAGTCTCCCAGGAATTGTGTCCGCTTAAAGCGGAACGGCTCTAATCTTGAGGTTTGCTTCGTGCTTAGATGCTTTCAGCACTTATCAAGTCAGGACGTAGCTACCCAGCAATGCCCTTGGTAGAACAACTGGTACACTAGAGGTTCTGTCATTCCGGTCCTCTCGTACTAGGAATGAGTCCTCTCAAAGCCAAACGCTCGTTGTGGAAAGAGACCGAACTGTCTCACGACGTTCTTAACCCATCTAACGCGCCACTTTAACCGGCGAACAGCCGGACCCTTGGAACCTGCTCCAGCTCCAGGATGTGACGAGACGACATCGCATGTAAATCAACTATCTCTAGTTGCACTGACTATATCTTCTTCCTCTTGTCTCACTTCTAAAAGTGAGAGTAGGAGTCGGCGTTTAATAAGAGTTTTTATCCCAATTTGTTGGGTACCTCCTATTTCTCCAATGACCAATACTGAGTTATATAATGGCCATTTTTTATGGATCAGTCGATACGGGGTCTTCTAATAAAATTAGAAAACTTCCCACGGTATTCTCCTTTGTTTCAAAAAGTCCGAAGACTGAATGAAATCAATTAGAAGTTCACCGTTATTAGCCGAATTTTTGGTACGAAATTACTTTCGTAGCACCCTTGATGTATGTCTAAGGTGCCAAACCTTGCCGCCGCTATGGACGCTCGGGCAAGATCAGCCTGTTATCCCCGGGGTAACTTTTATCCGTTAAGTTCCGGGCCTACCACTAGGCACACGGAAGATCACTAAGCCCTACTTTCGTATCTGCTCGACTTGTAGGTCTCGCAGTCAAGCTCTCATATACCTTTACGCTTACAGCGCCATTTCCATCGGCGCTAAGAGAACCTTTGGGCTCCTGCGTTATCCTTTAGCAGGAATCCGCCCCAGATAAACTGCCCGCCAGGCATTGTCCCCTCTGCAGGTAATGCAGAGTAGTTAGGCTCTCAGAGCCAAAAGAGAGGTGTTTCATTGACGATACATACAAGTATGGATCTCCCTCCTACACTACACATTTAACACCGATTACCAATACCAAGCTACAGTAAAGCTCCACGGGGTCTTTTTGTCCAACAACGAGTAACCGGCATCTTCACCGGTAGTTCAATTTCACCGAGCTCGTGATTAAGAGAGTGCTCAAGTCGTTATGCCTTTCGTGCGGGTCGGAACTTACCCGACAAGGGATTACGCTTGTAATCTTCACTCGCATTTCTGCGAATTCTGGACGGTCCTTCCCTGAGAACCAATCCCTGCATGTCGCCATGCAGACGCCACTATCTCTTCTTCTGATCCAGCAGAAGCCCGACGTATAGTGAGTGGGGATTCTAAGAATTTGGGTCGCACTTTCCGATTCATCCTCATAGCCAGAGCGGCAATTTTGAATAAACCGGATACTTTGAGATGCTCTCTGTTTTTGATCATTGCCATCACCTGGCAGAATATTGCAAAATCCTTCTTCTTATCAGACCTTAGTGAGGTTTGAGTAAAAAATGGGATTATTACATTTTGCAGATCTCGGATTGATCTAACGCAATATCTGTAAAGATCTTCATTGTGGTTATTATGTCTTCTGTTGAGATAAACATTTCCACAACCGAAAAAATCTTTGAACAAATATAAAGCATCCTTGCTTCGTGCTCCCTGAGTTATTATAAATTCAGGAAACACTTGCCAGCCGTTTTTGCTTGTGGAGTTTTTTAAGATGCTAACTGTGAAAGCACCTTCTCCATCTGTAAAACCAACTAGCCACCCTTCAATTCTTAGTCTTTCCTGCTGATTGTCCGCACTTGATACATTTTCACTTTGCACACCCGGATACTATCCGAATATGTTGAGTAGTCCAAGATACTTTCCTCTATTTTAATTAGAGCCACCATGTCTTTATTGCATAAAGCATGGACGGAGTTTCCAGCATATAGTCAGGTTGCGTTTGGGCATATCCAAACGGGGTAGATCGAGCTACCCACTATGGCGGCGCGTAAATTCACCATAGAACAGTTATAGTTACTGCTGCCGTTCACCCGGGCTTAAACCAAAAGCTCATTCCAACCGAAGTTGGAAATCACCCCCGATCTTGACCTACGGGCACTGGGCAGGCATCGGCCCCTATACATCCCATTACTGGTTTAGCAGAGACCTATGTTTTTGTTAAACAGTCGCTTGAGCCATTTTTGTGCCCCCTACCGACTCCCTGCTTACGCAGGTTCGTGGCAGGGCATCCTTTTCCCTAAGTTACGGATGTAATTTGCCTAGTTCCTCAACCACGATTCGCTCGTTCGCCTTAGTATCCTCTACTCATCTACCTGTGTCGGTTTACGGTACGAATATTGTAAGATCTCCCTAGAGAATTTTCCTGGAAGCTTGCGTGACACCAAATTATCCGCCTTGCGGCAGACTTTCCCTAAGCTCGACGTAGCGCCCGTGCGGATTTGCCTACACAGACTGCCTTGCTTTTGGGACTCAAATCCTTAATGAGCTTGGTCCATCATGCTCCGTCCTCCCATCGGTAATAACGATCTTACAAAAGTGCAGGAATATTAACCTGCTATCCATCGGGTACGCCTTTCGGCCTCCCCTTAGGGTCGACTAACCCTCCGATGACTGGCATTGCGGAGGAACCCTTAGATTTTCGGCGGGGTGGGTTTTCACCACCCTTACGTTACTCATGCCAACATTCTCACTTGATGCCGCTCCAGCGCCCCTCACGGGTACACCTTCACTGCTGCATCAAAGCTCCCCTACCACTTGCTGAATAAACAGCAAATCCATAGCTTCGGTATTATGCTTGAGCCCCGTTAAATCGTCGGCGCAAAATCGTTCAACTAGTGAGCTGTTACGCTATCTTTAAAGGGTGGCTGCTTCTAAGCCAACCTCCTAGCTGTCTTAACGATCTCACTTCCTTGCCCACTAAGCATAATTTAGGGACCTTAGCTGATGGTCCGGGTTGTTTCCCTTTCGTGCCACGAGATTTCCCCGCAGCACTGACTCCTTGGAACACTTTGCGCATTCGGAGTTTGGTAGGGGTGGGTACACTTGCGCGCCCCATCCCCTTTCAGTATCTCTACCTCGCAAAGTTATATAACAAGGGCTTAGTCGGTAAACCGACGTAGACCTTGTAATCAAGGGCTATACCTAAATATATTTCGGGGAGAACCAGCTATTGCCAAGTTCGATTAGCGTTTCACCCCTAACCACAGCTCATCCGAGCATTTTTCCTCATACAACGGTTCGGACCTTCACCCTGATTTCGCAGGGTTTCATCCTGGCCATGGTTAGCTCACCTGGCTTCGGGTCTAATAAAATGGACTGGTCGCCCTATTAAGACTCGGTTTCCCTACGCCTCCGCCGCTGTTACGGCTTAAGCTTGCCCAATCTATTAACTCGTTGGCTCATTCTTCAATAGGCACGGCATTACCCTTACGGGCTTTGCCAGCTTGTCTGCATACGGTTTCAGTATCTATTTCACTCCCCTAACAGGGGTTCTTTTCACCTTTCCCTCACGGTACTATGCGCTATCGGTGTATTCGCGTATTTAGCCTTACGACGTGGACGTCGTTTGTTCACACAGGGTTACACGTGTCCCGTGCTACTCAAGATCAACCCAAGAGTTTTTTTCGTTTCAAATACGGGGCTGTTACCCTCTATGGCGCTTCTTTCCAGAAGGCTTCTTCTACGAAAAAAATTTAGTTAACTCTTCTATGATCAAACATTAGGATTGTCTATACCCCCAATATTAATATGGGTTTGGGCTGTTCCCCGTTCGCTCGCCGCTACTAGGAGAATACCTGATTTGGTTTCTTTTCCTCCGGCTACTAAGTTGTTTCAGTTCGCCGAGTTCCCTCTAAATTACCTATGGCCGCTTGCGCAGTTTTCAGTAATTAGTAACCTCGCCTTATAAGCGGGTTGGGTTTCCCCATTCGGAAGTCCCCGAGTAATAACGTTTCGTAGCAACTCCTCGAGGCTTATGGCAGCTTAGCACCTCCTTCATCGGCGCGAATACCCAAGGCATCCACCATATGCATTAGTATCTTTACTTACATTTGGATACAGTAAACTGTTTCCGGCGAAACCATTGGTTTACACCAACGGTTTCCGATCGAATCGTAAAATTGAATCTTTGTTGATAAAAGACTTTCTGTTCAGTTTTCAAAGAGCTTTTTCAAAAAAATACTTTCTTGCCCTTCCACCAATTTTTCTTGGTGGACCGTAGCGGGATCGAACCGCTGACCTCTACATTGCAAATGTAGCGCTCTGCCAACTGAGCTAACGGCCCTGAAGGGATTGAAAGCTTTATCAGTTTATCCGAAGACAAACGTGTTTTCAATACGCTTCAGAGACGGCACACCTTTAATGCATAGAACATGCATATTAATAATAAAGTTTGGAAATTCAGAGCTTACTAACTTCCGTCAAGCGGAAGGAAGGTAAATTCCTTAAGGTAAGGACATTTTTAACACTAATTAGAAGGGGTGTCAATGATTTCGAAGAGCGCGGCGGCAAGCTTTGTGGGGTCGTGGCGGATGAGGCTTCTTTTGACCTTGTCCGATGCCGAAACCACAACTTTTGCGTTTGATAATAAGTCCTGTCTTATAACTTTAGCTCCTTTATATTTATCCGAAGTATCATCCTCAACCCAAATTGTCCCGTCAATTGTGTAATAATAATCCAGTAATTCCTGTGAGGGACGGTTGGAGTTTATCAAAACATAATTAACATAATTTCCGCCCAGGTATTTGTTAATTTCGTCGACGTGCTTCGAAACAGGAAAGCCATCCGTCTGCCCCGGATGGGACATGAGGTTACTGACGTAAATCATTTTCGCATTTGTGAACTTCATCACTTCCTGCATTCCCGTCACGAGAAGATTCGGAACTATGCTTGTATAAATGTCGCCGGGACCGAGAACTATGTAGTCTGCCCTTTCCAGAATTCTCTTCGCTTCCAAGTTCATAAGTGCGGGGGGAGACAAATATACTTCTGTTATCGCTGCATGGTTTTTTTGAACTGATTCAATAGCGTGCTCACCTTCTATTACAGAGCCGTCTGAGTATTTTGCACACAACGAAGACTTAGAAAAAGTGATGGGGTAAACATTACCGCTGGTTTGTAATATTTCTGCCGCGAGGTTTATTGCTTCCTGATTTGAACCCGTGATTTTTTCGAGAGCGGATATAAATATGTTTCCGAAATTATGTCCCTGAAGATCTCCTGAATCAAACCTGTAGGTGAAAAGTTTTCGCCAAATGTCGCGGGATTCTGACAGCGCAACCAAAGCCTGCCTTACATCTCCCGGCGGTAGAACGCCAAGCTGGTCTTTTAAACGGCCGGTCGAGCCTCCTGAATCCATCATAGTAACAACGGCATTAAGGTTAAGGGAATATTCTCTCAAACCGGAAAGGGCGACAAAAGTGCCGGTGCCCCCTCCAACTACTACCACAAGAGCTTGCTCTTTTACCATAAGTGATATACATCATACTAGGGATGGGTTGGGGTGGCAAAATTGAGAGGTACGGGCGTAGACTCAGCGTTGGTGCTATGCTAGAATTTGCACAGTTTTATGCGGGTGATTAGCTCAGTCGGCTAGAGCGCTTCTCTGATAAGGAAGAGGTCCCAGGTTCGATCCCTGGATCACCCACCATTAGTTTTGGCGGATTGCACTTTAGGTGCAAGCCGGCAAAAGTACTGTGAGACTGGGAGCGAACCAAGCGAAGCGTCGTTCGATCCCAACAATTCCGCGAGCGAAGCGAGTGGAATTGCTTTGAGGTAAATCAATTCTGCGAGCGAAGCGAGTGGAATTGCTTTGAGGTAAATCAATTCTGCGAGCAGAGCGAGTGGAATTGCTTTGCGAAGCAAATGATCACCCATCAAAAAAATCTCCTTCACAAAACTTGTAGGTTTCGTAAAGGAGAAGCTTGGTTAGGCAGGACCGTAATGTAACAACGCAATCAATCGACCATCCGTTTTATGTATTGACATTGGTGCGAACCAATGTTTTCCAATAGGCAGCAGCAGCTGATGTTGAGCGTTTTTGGCGGCTTTTCTTACTGCCTCACTTCCTGCAGCTGTCTCCAGCGCTAAAACAATGGCTTTTTCATAGGGGGCGGTCAGGCTGTTTTGGTTCAGTTGAGGGTGCGCTAAGTACACCTCATTAACCAAAATAGCCTTACATTTGGTTCCGCCCGGCAAAATTACATCCACAATATCGTAGTGTTTATCCATCCCAATCTCCTTTCGCATTGATTTCGCCGATTTAGGCAGATAGAGCACCCAGTTTACTGAAATACTCTATCTTAGGAACCCACAAAAATCACTCAACTTTTCCATCTTGCTTCAAACTTTGAAGGGTTTTCCTAACATCTTGCGTTGTTTTATCAATTCCTTGAGTTTTTAATCTTTTCTGAATTTCTTCAACGCTGACACCGTTCAATCCACACGATAGAACGATTTGATAAACAGTAGTTTCCAATGACGTTAGTTCAGGCTCCACGGTCTCTCTCCTTAAACGATTTTGCAGTGATTATACACTATGTTTTTGAGGTGCTACAGTCAGTTCCAACGTAGTCCCCCAAATGCCCCACCGTCAAGTTGATTATTTGAGTAGATTTAGCACGTCTTCTTTGCTTTTTGGTTTCCCCTCAGACCCCAACAACCATAGTGCTTTATCAAAGACCAACCAACTATTATTTGTGTCAACACACGCCTTATTCCATAAATTTTTAACCAAGTTTATGTTTTTTTGAGTCATCTGGTCTGAGTCAATATAACCTAGCAAATACGCTATTCTCACATCGTGTACATCAACAGGAGGCAGTATGGTATCAATATCTGAAAAAGAATAATCAAATGTATTTATCATTGTTCTAACAAAGAAATTACCTATTTTTGGACCAAATCCCCGAAATTCTTTTAATCTTTTTATAATATTCTGACAGAATGGAGTATTTTCAAAGATTTTTCTAGGGTCACCCTCATATCTATTCAGTAAAATCTCGGTATTGTGCACATATCTTCTTACTGCTTCATTGATGTATCTAGGACGGAGATATTCCTCCAATGTTCTGGTCAGTACTTTCTCTGGTAAATTACCGATGAAATTTGGAGTAAAAAATAGGTTATTTTGCAAATAAAGCCTATTTGCACCTTTGTATAGAATTTGGGATTTCATCGCGTAGTCTAGTTGTAAAACGTAAAAAATAAAAAGCGATTTGTTTAAGTCACCCAAATCATCAGGTATTAATTCTTCTGCATTAATCTTTTTGTTAAAGATGCCTGCATTGTTGTTGTATTGGTTAATAACGCAAGTAACAAATTCTTGGGGTGTCATTAACCCATTTTAGCACTAAGAACTATGGAGTTAGTTCCAGCATAGTCCAGAATGACTCACCATAAAATTTCCGATCTAAAATTTAGACCAACAAAAAACACTCCCCGCGGAGTGTTTTTTACCGATTTGCTTTCAAGTGCTTAAAGGCAAGAAGAACAACCTTTACCTTGGAAGTTTAGGCTCTCTTCCAAACCCGCTCTTACTACATAAGGCGTATGTAGCATTTGTAACTCAACGTTTTAGAGCTAATCCAACGTTGAGTGCGTCTTATTTTTCAATGGTCTTTCTTAACAGCTAGTGCTAAGTCAAGTTTCCACCGATCAAAGATGCGTGTTCCTCCAAACGATCCGAACACCGTGCTAGGCACTTTGTCCTTTGGATCGTAGAGAAAGAAACATAAGTTTCTCCCTTAGAAAGGAGGTGATCCAGCCGCAGATTCCCCTACGGCTACCTTGTTACGACTTCACCCTCATCACTGATTCCACCGTGAGCCCACTAATGTGAGACTTCGGGTGGCCCCAGCTTTGCTGGCGTGACGGGCAGTGTGTGCAAGACCCGAGAACGTATTCACCGTGGTATAGCTGACCCACGATTACTAGCGATTCCGGCTTCATGGAGTCGAATTGCAGACTCCAATCCGAACTGGGACCGGTTTTTTGGGATTAGCTCAGCCTCGCGGCTTTGCGACCCTTTATGCCGGCCATTGTAGCATGCTTCTAGCCCAAGGCGTAAGGGCAATACCGACTTGACGTCATCCCCACCTTCCTCCGCGTTGCCGCGGCAGTTCCGCTAGAGTGATACAACTAGCAGTAGGGGTTGCGCTCGTTAACCCACTTAAGGGTACGCCTCACGGTACGAGCTGACGACAGCCATGCAACACCTGTGTAAGCTCCGGGTTGGATACCGGTCGTTCGCCTTTCGGTCCACTACTTCATACATGTCAAGCCTTGGTAAGGTTCTTGGGTTATCAGCCAATTGAAGAGCATGCTCCACCGCTTGTGCGGGTCCCCGCCAATTCCTTTGAGTTTTAATCTTGCGACCGTACTCCCCAGGCGGCCTGCTTAACGCGTTAGCTTCGACACCAAAAAAATCTGGCATCTAGCAGGCATGGTTTACAGCGTGGACTACACGGGTATCTAATCCGTTTCGCTCCCCACGCTTTCGTCTCTCAGCGTCAGGACAACCCCAGGTAGCTGGCTTCCCCCTTGGTGTTCCGTATGATATCAACGCATTTTACTGCTACACCATACGTTCCGCTACCCCCTAGTCGCCTCCTAGCCAAACAGTATTGACAGCCTTTCCTCGGTTGAGCCGAGGTATTTGACCACCAACTTATCTAGCCGCCTACAGAACTCTTTACGCCCAGTAAGACCGGGTAATGCTTGCACCCTACGTGTGACCGCTGCTGCTGGCACGTAGTTAGCCGGTGCTTATAACGAGGTTTACAACCCGAGGGCCGTCATCCCTCACGCGGTGTCGCTCCATCAGACTTTCGTCCATTGTGGAAGATTCCCGATTGCTGCCTCCCGTAGGAGTAAGGCCCGTGTCTCAGTGCCCTTCTGGCTGGTCATGCGCTAACACCAGCTACCCGTCAAAGGCTTGGTGGGCTTTTACCTCACCAACTACCTGATAGGCCGCAGGCTCATCCCCAAGCGCATTGCTGCTTTGAAGTTTCCTTCACATAAGGAATTACTCCCTCTTTCGAGGGGCTATGCCTTACTTAGGGGTAGATTCCCACGTGTTACTCAGCCGTTCGCCACTACTTTGCATTGCTGCAGAATCGTTCGACTTGCATACCTTAGGCACACCGCTAGCATTCACCCTGAACCAGGATCAAATTCTTAGTTAAAAAAAGGAATTTTGCGTTCTTCTTGCCTTAAAGTTCTTGAAAGCTCTTCGGTTATCAAAGTACGGCGACAACGATATAAACACATCATTGTGCGCGGAAGAAAGGATACACTAGCAAAGTACAAATAGCAATATATTAATTAGTTGTCAACTCTATGCTACAGTTTTATCAGCGAGTGCATAAACATACTTTAGAAAAGGAGAGAAAATGGATATTCTTGTTGCTTGCGAAGGCCGGGATTACACCTGTTATTTCGACGAACCCCCTCAGCACAACAGTATTATCGACGCAAAAGAGATACCGGACGAGGCTCTTCGGAACCGTGTCATCAAGGAATTCAGCAGTCTTGCCGTAGTAAGATACTGCGGAGCCGTGTGGAGCCACACCAGGGGTAAAGAAATGACGAAGATCGAGCTTTTTCCTCTTAAACAGATAGCATTCGCCGGTGTCTAGCCACAAAATCTCCGAAGGCGTAATTAAAAACCCTTCGGAGATCTACTCTACAAAGCTAATCTCAATTGAATCAGTACCGAATAAATCCGAAACAGTCTTTGGTAGGGACAGTTTATCAAAAATCGGTGAACACGTAATTAAATCTACATGAAGGGCGTTGTGCTCGGGCCAGGTATGGACGGTAAGATTGGAGTTGGACAACACGTACACGAAAGTAAATCCCTTGCCTTTAAATTCCGTTATCTTCGTATCTACTATCTTTAACCGATGTTTCCGGCAAAGATCGTTCAGCAAACCCAACATCTTCCTCTTACTCTCCAGCAGCAACGTGGAAACTCCGAATACCTTAATAACAACATGGTCTACAAAAGGAAACCTTTCTTCCTTTTCAGCTTCGTACGTGTAAATTTTGCGGCTCGTCCTTATACCTTTATATACAGTTGTGGAAGGAATGGTTCTTAAAATAAAAAGCGAGCTTGCAGACCCGATAGATTCGGCACCGCTGTAGTGCGCAAAGTTTTTGATTTTATCCTCTATCACCAGATTTGCCCTGTTCACAATTTCCTGTATCTTCAAAAACTTTTCCGGTGTCTTTGAACTGTTTCCGTAGAAAAAGAATATTTTTCTGTCGGGTGACGCCCCGCCTCCGATCATCTCCAGCGCTCTTTCAAGAAAAAGTTCTGCCCCGTAACGCGTGTAGGGCGGGTCTGTGAGAACGACCTCAAAACGTCCGTAAAATTCTTCTTTTAACTCCTCTCTGCAATCATAATGCACCGTCTGAACATTATCTATACCCATATCAGCAGTTTTGGTCTTAATAAAGGATAATAAGTCGTTGTCTGTGTCAAAGACGGTGAGGGATCTGAAACCCCCGTCAAGAAGGATTAGGGCAAGAGAAACAAAATCATCGTCCCCTATAAGAGCAATATTTTTACCCGCAACTTCTCCCCGCGCCACCATCACCTGGGCTTTCTTAACCGAAGTCTCGGGTAATGCGTAGAACTGATCGAGTTCCCGGGAAGCTTCTTTTTTGTATTCTTCTCTAATACCGGTGAATTTCTCAACAATTTTTTTGTCGCATTTCATAAAATCGCCGAAGGACCAGAGGTGGGGTCTTAGCATTAAATGTCTGAACTCTTCTTTTCCTTCTCCGCTCAAAACGGGATCTTCGCCACCTGTTTCTTCCAGATATGCCGACACAGCCCTCTTAAAACCACGTAAGGTTTCTTTGGGCAGTCCGGTAGTCCTGATAAGGGAACCTCCGGAAAGCAAAACAAAGAGCAGACCTTCAATCTCGCCATCGGATAATCCTAAATTCGCTCTTTTAAGTTTCTCTATGAAGGTTTTTTTATCCACGGGCTCATTATACAGCCAAACAACAAAATTCTAATATCCGTAGAGGCTATACAATACTCAAATTGTCCTGCCACATTTATATTAGAAAACATGCAGAAAGCACTCCTACTCTCGGCTTTAATCCTATTAACTTCGCACCGGGCTTTTGCTTCCGACTGGACAGCGGTTTCGGCCCCATCGAACCAGATGGCAGTTATAGAGGTAACGCCGGAAGGGATTGTTGCCGGGGAATTCGATGACAGACTTTGGTTAAATCCATACAACGGAGTTTATCTTTCCGGGGACGGCGGAATTAGCTGGTCAAAATTGGGGATGCAAAGAAAGGGGGTTAACGTCCTAAAATATAAAGACCATACCCTTTTTGCGGGTGCGTTCTACACGACCGATACACCCGGCGGCCTGTACATCAGCCGTTATCCTTATGATGAATGGAAACATGCAGGATTAACGTATAACGTAACATCGGTCGATGCCTGCGGTAATTACATTTATCTGGGAACCAGATACTTAGGCCTTATGGTGTCTCCGGATAACGGTATTAATTGGGCACAAAAAATAGGGTCCGGAGGAATTGAAGGACCGGAGATTATGTCTCTTTTTTGCTGGGACGGGTCGGTTCTCGCCTCAACAAGAACTTCCGTCCTTTTAAGCCGGGATTACGGAGAAACCTGGAAAACTCTCGGCGAATTTACAGGTTCGACTATCTATTCTTTTACCGGTAACGGTAATTATATTGCCGCTTCGGGAACGGGTTACGCGGGGGTTTTCATTTCCGGGGACGGGGGAAACAACTGGACAAGATCAGAGATCAGGAGTCTTCGCACGTCGAGAAAGGTCGTTTTTCAGGGACAATATCTTTACGTGGTAGACGGGCCGGAAGTGCTCGCAAGCCGGAACCGTAAAAATTTCGAAAATACCTCCTTGTCTGCACTAAGTTCGATTGATGTAAGAGATCTTGAAACTTATAAGCCTTCGGACTTTGCGCTTATGGCACTAACTACATCGGGCAAGATTTTCAGGAAATTCGTTAGCGATTATGTGTATTCTCCTCTCTTTGACCCTCCTTTAGATATTCAAAATGACCGGGAGCTCACCGAACGCATAAACGCCTACTTCGATCATCAGTATCCTCTTCTGGCATATACTTATCTGGGTGAGCCGGACGAAAACAACCGGACTACTTTAAGATACGACGGAAAAGATGGTGCAGTTCCCGAAATCTACTACAGTTCGCACAGTGGCATTGATCTTGATGCAAAATACGGTGATCCTGTACTGGCATCGGGAAGCGGCACCGCAAGTTATTACTACTGCAAAGACTGCGGAAACTCTATAAAAATAGACCACGGGAACGGGCTTCAAACAGTGTATATGCATCTACAGAATAACCCCCTGGTACAAGGTAATGACACTATACGAGTAAATAATGGGGACGAAATAGGGAGAGTGGGCTTAACAGGGCGTACAACAGGCCCTCACATTCATTTTGAAACAATCTCCGACACGGATAGTGACGGTCTGTTTTCCGACGAATACCCTCACGGAAGAACCGACCCGTTCGGGTGGAATTATTCAAAATCGCCCGATCCGTGGTCTGAATTCTCCTGGAACGATGTGTTGGGCTCTCACACAGGATCTTATAGCAGAAATCTGTGGAAATTACTTTCTCCGGCCAAGCAGACCGCCCCTCTCGTAAATAACACGCGCCTGACGCTGGGAAATAAAATTGTTGAAATAGTTGACAACGCCGGTAAAAACTTCCTGCAATTAACCTTAAGGCATGCGTCCAAACCTCAAAGAAATTTCCCGTCTCCTGCGTCGGAATATATAAGAAGCACGGCGTTTATTTTAGATATTGCAGACCAGCTCGGAAATATGTCGGCGGAAAACATTACGGTAAAGATAAAGCTCATGGTTTCCCCGGAAAACCTGATCGGGTTTATTCCGGAAACTTTAAAAATATACAGATGGAACGGAGCCGCAGCCTCCTGGGTAGAGACGATTAGCAGTTATGACAGCGCCTCCGGGCTCATCGAAGGAGTACTGGACCATTTCAGCTATTTTGCGGTCTTCGGTGAGAAGTACAACCCACAGTCAATTTCCACGCAAATAAACATATCACCGCAACCTATCGACGGAGCTGTAGACGTGTTTCCTACAATTACCTTTACGGGAAACGGCATCCTTACCGTTTACTCTATCGATGGGGGCTACACATGGAATGATTATGGAGAACCTTTGTTGCTGGATAAACAGGGTGTGTATGATATTTTGTACAAGTCGGAAGGCGCAGAAGAGAACTGGGAAAAAACTAAAAGTTTTGTACTAAAGGTGGGTGCGGGCATTGCAACGAACAAAATACGGGTAGTCGGAGCTACTTTCGTAACCTCAACTGATAATCCCTCCCCCTAAGACCTCATTGCCTTTGTAGAATACCGCGCTTTGACCCGGGGCGACGCCGAATGTCTTAAAGGAGAGGTAGACGCTCAGGCTGTTGCCGGATTTTTTAACGGAGCCGGGTATGAGTTTTCCGAGGTGTCTTATTCTCACATCGCATTTTATTTCATCGGTACCGGAGAACGGGTCCGTACCTATCCAGTTCAGATCGGATACGTAAAATCCGTCTGTTAAAGCCTCTTCGTAGCTCCCGATCGTCAGTGTGTTTGTCACAGCATCCTTGCCAATAATATACATCGGGTCGCCGAAATACTTCTTTAGCCGGAATCCGTGACGCTGGCCGACGGTCAAAAACGAAACGCCGTCGTGTTCACCCACCTCCTCACCTGCTGAGGTAACAACCTTTCCCTTTTTCTCCCCGATCCGTTTTTTAAGGAAGTCTTTAATGTTCACTTCCCCGATAAAACATATTCCCATGCTTTCGGGTCGTTTGTACGAGGGAAGCATTTTATCTTTGGCAAGCGCCCTAACTTCAGGTTTGCGCATATCACCCAAAGGAAAAAGCGTATGCTGCAGCTGTCTCTGCCCCAAACGGTATAAGAAATATGACTGGTCCTTGCCCTCATCGGCACCCTTAAGGAGCTTGTATTCCCCTTCCCGATATTCAACTCCCGCATAGTGTCCGGTAGCGACAAAGTCAAATCCCTCTTTCATCGCCCACTCGTAAAAAATACCGAACTTTATTTCTTTGTTGCACATCACATCGGGATTTGGAGTCCGGCCGGCTTCGTACTCGGTGTAAAAATAATCTATGACCCTTGTTTTGTACTCGGATCGAAAGTCCAATGTCTTAAACGGGATGTTCAACGCCATCGCGGTCTGTAGTGCATACGCCTTATCTTCATCCGCCCCGCAACCGTCATCTTCTGTATCCCAGCACTGCATAAATATGCCCGTCACTTCATAACCTTGTTCTTTTAACAATAGTGCGGCTATGGAGGAATCAACTCCTCCGCTCATACCTACGGCAACTTTTTTCATTATGGAGACACTCATGTTTGCATTATATAACCTGAGGGGGGAAATGGGGTTACAATCAAACCCTGCAGTTCGTTACCGAAGAGTGCATCGCGTCAACGATGTCATTTATTATATCCAGGGCTTCTTCATACCCCAGCCTTCGGTAGTTATGCGGGAAGTAGTGGAAAACCAGATTCCTGCCTCTTTTCCAAACCTGCCATAGTTTTCTGGAGATTTCTCTACCTCCCCTTGCCCTACCGCATATTCTTTCAAAAACATTGCTCTTCTCTTTTATGTAGTTCGGGTTCAATATACGCCCAATTCTTATGTCGTCGCTGAAATACTCTTCTTTGGATATCAGCTTCAGATCGAGAAAAAACCTTTTTAAAAAACCTTCGTAGGCTTTTGCAAAAGGAAAGACCAAAAAGGAATAGTCGGAAATATTATCTTCCTGATGATGCGCAAAAACAAAGTTCAACACAATCTCACCGTCCTCGATAAGTCCCCTAATTTCATCGGGCATGTACTGCCATAGGGGCGAGTCGCGTTTTACTACTTCCATAAAAATAATTTTATCGGAAATACGGCGATTATTCGATACTTTATTTAATCCGAAAATGAGCCCGCTATAAAGTGAGACGCCGTAAAAGCTTCTGTAGGAACTATCAGGACATTAACTTTTTTTCCTTCGGCGTCAAACTCTGCGTTCGCTACTCCGGGATATGTACCCACGTCGAGAGAAAAGATCCTTTGTACGGAACCCCAGCCGGGCTTAATAAAAAACTTTACATAACTAATATCTCCGGAGTTGGGCGCTGTAACGAAAGGCAGTGTGTAAGAGCTGGTTTCACCTCCGCTTGTCATGGAAATTTTCTTTCCCGAGAACAGACCTTCCCGGCATTCGTCGAGATCCGCACAACCGTACTGATAAAGATCCCACGTGCCGTGCGAAGAATTGACCACTACCGAAAAGCCCGTGGAATAACCGGGAACGGAAATACCTTTAACCTCGGAGCCGGTTCTAAGACTGACAATAAAAAAGACAAAGGGGGCCGCTATAAAGAACGCGGCTATAATAAAGAACAAGGCTCCAAAACCTTTACTCATACAAGAATGAACTCATAAATTGGATACCGAGTCAAGAAGTTTTATCACCCTGTATAATACAAGCATGAAACAGCCTAAAATTGCTTTTGTTCACGACTACCTCGTCAACTACGGAGGGGCTGAGAAAGTTCTGGAAGCGCTGTTGGAACTGTATCCCGGCGGTCCTGTCTACACCAGCATGTACGACCCGGCAAAACTTTCGGACACGATTACAGGACGGAAAATAATATGCCCCCAAACCGCCCTTTTTAAAAAATTTCCGAAGTACCTGACTTTTTTGATGCCGATGGTTTTCGAGGATTTCGACCTGCGTGAATACGATATTGTTGTTTCGGATTCCTCAGCCTGGTCAAAGGGGGTGCTGACAAAACCCGAACAATTGCACATAAGCTACATACACACACCTCCGAGATTTTTATATAAATATTCGGTCGAAAGTGCTAAAAGATCAGCTTGGTACTTCAAGCCATTCGTCACGGTTCTCGACTCCCTGTTAAGGGTTTGGGATCAAAGCGCCGCCCAAAGACCAAATTATCTTATAGCCAATTCCGAAGAAGTCCGTTCAAGGATTAAGAAATTTTATGGAAGGGACGCCCAAGTTATCTATCCTCCCGTTGAAGTTGTTGTAGAAACCTCACCGGCTGGCGGGAATAAAAAACCTTATTTCCTTGCCATGGGCCGCCTTGCCGCATACAAGAATTTCAATCTGGTCATCGAAGCGTTCAGAAACATCCCCGTCGAACTTTGGATAGCAGGTACCGGACGCGAAGAAGAAGGAATAAAAGGAATGGCCGGGTCTAATGTAAAGTTTTTGGGAAAGATCAGCGACATCGAAAAACATTCGGTTATTGAGAACTGTCTTGGAGTTATCAACGCCGTTAAAGACGAGGACTTCGGTATTGTCCCGGTCGAAGCAATGGCCCACGGCAAGCCTGTATTAGCTCACAAGTCGGGGGGACATCTGGAAACGGTCATCGAAGGAGTGAACGGTATGTTTTTTGAAGACGGTGATGTAAAAGAACTGGAATTAAAAATAAAGGAATTTGAGCAGGCTATCCTGGATAATAAGTTCAATCCGAAAATAATAAAAGAATCGGTAGTAAAATTTTCCAAACAACGTTTTCAGAATGAAATAAAAGCTTTCATCGAAGAAAAGTGGGCGGAGCATCAAAAATACAATGCCTGAACTTCCCGAAACTCACACGATTGCCGCCCTGTTGAATAAAGGTCTCAAAGGAAAAACCATTTCTAAAGTTCAGGTTTTCAAGGATTACAGAGCCTTGCCGTCAACCGAAGTTTTTATTAAAGCCGTGACAGGCAAAAAGATTGAATCGGTGAAAAGAGTGGCCAAAAACATCCTCGTCGAACTCTCGAACGGAACACACATACTTTTTCACCTCGCGATGACCGGCCGGTTGTTGCTGTGGAACGACCTTATCGGGAATGAAAGGTGGGTGAAAGTAATCCTGCACCTGGACAATGGGACTAAGCTTACCTTCAGCGACATGAGAATGTTCGGAAAGGCCGCAATCCTCAGTCCAAAACAAACGGGGGAACTTGCGGCGAGGTATGGTCCGGAACCCCTGGATGAAAATACAACCCCACAACAATTGTTTGAAAATCTTAAAACCAAAAGGACAAATATCAAAAACGCGCTTCTTAATCAAGAGATAATATCGGGATTGGGAAATATATATGTAACGGACGCGCTTTTTCTCGCCGGAATCAATCCGCTTATCGGAACAAATGAGGTCACGTTAGAAACTGTTACCCGACTGCTTGACTCGATAAGGTCGGTTCTTAGAGAAAGCATAAAATTAGGGGGCTCTACCCTCGGCGATAAAATGTACGTTGACCCGTTCGGAAGGGAAGGAAAATATCAGGAGTATTTTAAGATATACTCCAGAGAAAAATGCCCGGTGTGCGGGTCGAAAGTAAGTTTCATTAAAATATCGGGAAGGGGCACATATTTTTGCCCGGTCTGCCAACCCCTAAATAGGCAATGAAAATATCGGAGCTAAGATTAACTAACTTCCGCAACCACAAAAAATTAAGACTTGACCTTGACCACGACATCGTGCTTTTAACGGGTCCCAACGGGGCAGGAAAAACCAACATCCTTGAAGCCATATACGCCTTATCTACAGGAAAATCCATTAAAGCCAAATACGACAGGGATATGATAAATTACACCGCTCAATTCTCAACAGCGGGGGCCGATATCGAGAACTCGTCAGGTAAATATCTTCTTGAAATGCAGGTTATAAAAGAGGATGACTTTTCAAATATTTCGTCTAAGAAAACCAAAGTGAATAAAGTTCCCAAGTCCCTGGCGTCCTTTTCCGGAATATTTAACAGCGTCATGTTCTCTCCGGAAGATTTAAATATAATAACGGGTTCCCCCTCAGAGAGAAGAAAGTACATGGACGCTATTCTCGTTCAGACCGACAAGAATTATAAAAGAAACGTTGCCGCCTATTTAAAGGCGGTGCGTCAAAGGAACAAGATTCTGGAAAAGATCGCTGAAGAAAACAGAGGCTGGGACGAGATAGAATACTGGACAAAAAAATGTCTGGAACACGGAACCTACATTCAGAAACAAAGAGTCAAATTGTTTGATTACTTTAATAAAAAATTACCCGGTGCGATTGAAAAACTAAACGGTAAAAATACCGAAGTTGATATCAAATATCTAATGAACGAAATTTCTGACGAACGTCTGAAAAAACACGAAGATAACGAGATACATGCGAAGACTACTCTCGTGGGACCTCACCGCGATGATTTTTGTATCTTTCACAAGAACCACAATTTAGCTGAATTCGGTTCAAGAGGAGAACAAAGAAGCGTGATGCTCGCTTTAAAACTTTGCGAGATAAATTACATCGAGCAGGAAAACGAGGAAAGACCCGTGCTTCTTCTCGACGACATATTCTCTGAGCTTGATGAAGATCACCGTAGTTCTGTTTTCAATATTCTGGAGCAACAGCAGACTATAATTACGAGCACCGAATCGCCTGATTTCCTTTCAAGTAAAGGCAATACGCACGAGATAAAAGTATTGTAACCTGCGGGAAATATGCGAGAATTATCTCAATGTTCTTCCCGGAATTTACCGTCACGCAGAAAACCTTAAAAAATATCGGAACGATAGAATATTCCCGCGCAATCGCGGATAGTGTAAAAATCCTTCCCGTGTGGGAAAAGCAATTGAGAAAAGAGTCGCTGACAGCAAGAATATATTCCCTGCTTAAGATTGAAGGCACGGGCATTGATGAGCAAATTATAAAGGCGTCTCTGGAAGGATTCATCGAAAATAAACCCCAGGAAGTTATCAATTTCGACAATGCCTTGAGATCGGTGAGGGAGATTGGAAGAAAATTGGAGCTGGAAGAGATTGACATAAAATATGTTAATCAGACACTTACCGGTCGTCTTATGCCGAAAACAAAACAGGGAGCGTACAGAACAGTTAAAAAGACCGGTCGTCCGGATCCGGGAGAAATTCTGGCAAAAATAGTAACGCTTTTTGACTGGTTGAACAGTTTGGACGCGAGAGAAAATCATCCTTTAATAACCGCTGCAATACTTTCTGCGGAAATATTAAGGATGGAGCCGTTCGAAAATTTTAATCAATCCACGGCGTCCATAGCATTTGATCTCGTGCTTGAATCTTACGGCTACAGTCTCGGAGGTCTTATAGAAATCGATTCCTACTTTTTAAGCTCACGAAAAGAATTCGAAGAAACACTGGTCGAGATCGAAAAAAATAATTTTGATTACACCCGGTGGCTCGAATATGTGACACACGGCTTCTCCACCAAGACGTATAACCTGATTGAAAAAATAAAACTGCTGGAGAAGGATACCAAAATCGCAAGGGCAACCGGAAGGGTAAAAGTTACCGAAAGACAGGAACGCATTATCGAGTACCTGCAGGATTACGGCCTTCTGCAGAATAAGGATTTCCCCGTCGTTTTCCCGGGAATTTCCGAAGACACCGTTCTGCGCGATCTTAAATCCCTGCTCGACCGCAAAATCATCAAAAAATCGGGGAGCACCAAATCTTCCCGTTACGAACTTAGCTAGTGATAGAATAGACACATGAAATTTAAAGAGTTTGCAACGTACCTGGAACGTCTGGAAACCACTCCCAAAAGATTAGAGATAACCGATATCATTGGTGAACTTATCAGGAAGCTCGGGCACGAAGAAACTCCGCAGGCCGTTTACTTATCTCTGGGGTATTTAAAGGCTCCTTTTGAAAACAGGGTGTTCAATATGGCCGACAGGCAAGTGGTAAAAATCCTGCAGGCTCTCACGGGCGAGAACGTGCCGGTTCTTTACGCAGAACTCGGGGATCTGGGGTCGGTCGCAAAAACTGTCCTTTCTAAAAATATTGATAACAAATACAGTGTTATCGAAGTTTATGACAAGTTAATGGAAATAGCCTGTGTCGAAGGTTCCGGATCCGTTGAATTGAAAATGAAAAAAACCATGACTCTGCTCAATTCCGTAGACTCCCTTTCGGCAAAATTTATAACAAGAATCATTTTAGGGACAGTTCGGCTTGGTTTCACGGAACTCACTGTAGTCAGCGCACTGGCGTTGATATCGGGCGATAAAAAGCTGGCGGAAAAGATAGAGCGCGTCTACAACGAGCATCCCGATATCGGACTGATTGCACAAAGAATAAAGGAAGACGGAATTAAAGGTCTCAACAAAATTGATATTGAACCCGGAGTTCCCGTTCTCTCGCAAAAATGTCAGCGAGTAAGCGGAATGGAAGAAGCGTTCAAAAGAATTCCCAATGTCTGGGCTGAATTCAAATTCGACGGAACGCGTGTACAGCTTCATATGGACAGAAATAAAAAGGCTGGGGACGGTGCCGGCACGCCCGACCTGTTCGGCGAATCGGCTAATAAATTTCTCATGAAAACTTATACGAGAAATCTTGAGGAAACAACCCACCAGTACCCTGATTTGCTTGAGGCTGCAAACAAACAAATTAAAGCGGATTCCGTAATACTCGACGGGGAGGCAATAGGGTTCAATAAAGAAACCGGTGCCTTTCTTCCATTTCAGGAAACAATACAAAGAAAAAGAAAGCATGGGGTAACCGAAGCCGCAAAAAACATTCCGTTAAAATACTTTGTGTTCGACATACTTTACCTGAACGGCAAATCTACAACAGAATTACCTTTACGGGAGCGGAAGAAAATCCTGAAAAAAATTGTGGCCGCAGGCGACACCGTAGTGGTAGATGAAGATATGGAAACTGAAAGTTTTGAAAAACTGGTAGAGTATTTTGAAATCGCTAAAGAAAAGGGGTTGGAGGGACTAATTGTAAAAAACCCGGATGATAATTACCAGGCGGGGGCGCGAAGTTACTCATGGATAAAACTTAAAAAGGCCGACGAAAAGCTGCTGGCAGACTCGGTGGACTGCGTGTTGCTGGGCTACTATCACGGCAAAGGCGTGCGTTCGAAGTTCGGGATAGGAGGCTTTCTGGTAGGCGTAATGGACAAGGATAACGAAGTATTTAAGACAGTAACAAAGGTAGGTACCGGACTGACGGACGAAGAATGGGTAAAGATAAAAAAACTTGCCGACAAATTTAAAATAAAATCCGTTCCTAAAAATGTGCTAATCGAAAAATCTCTCATGCCCGACGTGCTTATAGAACCCCGCATAGTTTTGGAGATCGGCGCCGATGAAATAAGTGTTTCCCAAAACCACACATCGGGATATGCACTAAGGTTTCCGAGATTAATAAAATTCAGGGAAGATAAAAATCCTACCGAAGCCACTAATCTCAAGGAGATAGAACTGCTGTTTAAAAAACAGAGAGGAAGGGTATAAATGGAACCCGAAAATACAAATGAAAAGAAAGGTATACAGCTTGACCCAAAGATAGCCGCGGCGCTTTCGTATCTTCTCCCTCCGCTGTCGGGAATCTTCTTTATCATAAAAGGTAAAGAAAATGATTTTGTAAGATTTCACTCATATCAGTCCGTACTTTTCGGACTTTTCTCTTACGCACTATATTGGATTGCTACTATATCTCTTCCTTCATTACTCGGATTTCCTGTTTATAAGTTCGTTTCGGCCGCTGCGATACTGATGTGGATGTTTTTAATGCTCAAAGCGTTTGCGGGGGATGAGTTTGAACTTCCTTATATAGGCAAAATAGCAAAAGAACAGTCAAAGAAATAGCGATAGACTGCCCGAACAACATATGGAAAAAATAGGAAAAGTATTACAGAAAAGAAATATCGTCGGGGACGTCAGGAATAAACACGAGTTCCAGGCATTCGGCAACAGGCTTGCCGACGAGCTCAACGACCGCAAACACCGCTCTTTGTACATAAAACTGGCCAAAACCGAAGACCGTGCGTTACTGGAAGTCGCCCGAGAATTTGTTATGGGATCGGAAAAAGCAACCACAAAAGGCCGGTTGTTTATGTGGAAACTAAGTGAACTCAAAAAACAAAGGTTGAACAAAAAATCCGAATAAACTAGTATTTAAGTACATGGACAAAAAAAGCGTTCTTTCTCTCCGAACACAATTCATAATCTCCGCCGTAGTCGCTATAGTCTTTCTTGCGACAGTAGTTGAGAGATCCACAATAAGTGCCGTATTCACCGTACTTGCCTCTCTTCTGGGTACTTTAGTGCTCGATCTCGAATACCCTCTCTATGCATATTTCTTCGAGCCTGAAAGGGGTTTTTCCAAAAATTTCAGAAACTACGTCAAAGATAAAGATTATAAGGGTGCTTTAAAATACGTTTTTTATAACAAAGGTGATGTCGTAGACAAATCTTTGAACAGCGCGTTGTTCCAAATAATATTTGCCGTACTTACAGTACTTGTAGCATATACATCAACTTCAAGAATAGTGACAGCACTCGTCTTCTCAATATTTGCGAACTCTATTTTTAAAATGTGGGAACACTACTTTAGCGGACAAACTGATGAATGGTTCTGGGCCTTAAAAAACAAACCGGATAAGAAAGGGGTTATTCTTTACTCTGCGGCGATGATTGCAGTCCTCGTGGTAAGTTTTCTAATTGTCTAAGTGGTATCTCTATACGGAATTTTAATATCCATATCTATCCTTGCCTGTCTGTTGACCGCAGAAAAGATTTTCCCTGATAAGAAAAAGGCGGTTTGGGACATGGGATTTTACGCGGTATTATCCGGGATTGTCGGCGCCCGTCTATATCATGTAATAGACTACCGGCAATATTATGCTCAGGATCCCGGAAAGATTTTTATGTTATGGAACGGGGGGCTGGGAATCTGGGGTGCTGTCATCGGAGGAGCGCTGGGAGTATTTATCTACGCGTTAAAACATAAAAAATCTTTTATTGAGCTTGCCGAGGTCGCGGCAACGGTACTTCCCCTCGGACAGGCAATCGGGAGATGGGGAAATTACTTCAATTCGGAACTGGCCGGAAAGGAAACTACGCTACCTTGGGCAATACAGGGTAAACACCCGATTTTTTTCTACGAATCATTTTTAAATTTTCTGCTTTTTTTCTTTTTAGTCAGGGCGGCCAAAAAAGAGCGTGTTCCGGGTGTATTAATTTCCATATATCTTTTCGGGTACGGCATCATAAGATTCTTTCTCGAATTTTTGCGGGTAGCACCGTGGAAGGTTGGCGCCTTGAATGTGGCCCAAATGGTATCTATACTTTCAATAGTGATGTCTCTATTTATTTATATAAAAGGACGCCGCGCATGATATTTTTAGCATCCGACCACGGTGGTCTGGACATTAAAAAAGAGTTAGCCAGATTCCTGGAGGAAACAGGAATCCCGCATGAGGACCTGGGACCGTTCACTTTTGACCCGGACGACGACTACCCGGACTTCGCCGACAAACTCGTGAAAAAAATGTTGGAAACACCCGACTCCAAGGGAGTGCTGATTTGTAGAAACGGAGTTGGAGTTACTATTGCCGCCAACAGAAATAAAGGGATTAGAGCCGGGCTTTCGTGGAACGAAACTCACGCTGCTTCTACAAGACGGGACGACGACACAAATATACTCACGTTACCGGCAGACTACATAAAAATCCATGAAGCCCTGACGATATTCAAAACCTGGATGAATACCCCTTTTAGTAACGCGGAGAGACATAAAAGAAGACTAGCCAAAATACTATGATTATTCCTGCCATTCTCGAAAAGAAACCTGAGGAAATCAGACGGAAGATAAGTCTGGTTGACGGTCAGTGTGAATACATACAAATCGATATAGCAGACGGAAAATTTGTGTCCGAAAGTTCCTACGCCAACATCGAAGACATTGCTTCTCTCGAACCCATTTCAAAACTTGAGATACATCTCATGACTGATCACCCCGAAATTTATGTTGAAGAAAGATATCAAAGTATATTCAAAATATCTGCTCACATAGAGGCAAAGGGCATAGAAGATTTTGTCAGAAAAGCCGTAGAAAAAAGATACACTGTGGGTGTAAGTGTTAAACCGGAAACTCCTCTGGAAAATATAGACCACTTGCCCGGTGGAATTAGTTTCGTTCAATTTCTAACCGTGCGCCCGGGAAAACAGGGAAACGAAATAATACGCGATGTGTTTCCGAAAATTACAAGTTTTAAAGAAAACCACCCCGGTATTAAAGTGCAGGCCGACGGCGGTATAAATGAACAGAATTTAAGCGAGGTCTTGAAATTAGGTGTAGATGATGTTGTAATTGGTTCCCGGATATTTGACTCGGAAAATCCTGCCGGGATGCTGGCAAAATTAAAGGAGCTAATATTACAATGACGAATATAACAACAATTTCTTCAGCAGACAGTGAAAATAAATTATATAAACGCATCGCCTTTTTGGGCGGAGCCGCATGGAAAGAAGACGAAGAACCTTACATCCGGGCGTTCGATACTGCCAAACTTCTCGCTGAGAACGACTATGAAATATTCAACGGGGGCGGTCCGGGGGTCATGAAGGCCGCAACAAAAGGAGCTCATGCCGGAAACGGAAAAGCATTTTCCATAACATACCACCCCAATAAACCAAAAAGACACTACGAGGGGACTGACCCTACCAATGACGTTGATATGGAAATTGTGACACTCGATTACTTCGACAGAACAAAAGTTCTTTTACAGAATACCGACGTCCACATAGTTTTTAAAGGAAGCATAGGAACACTAAGTGAATTCGGAATGACCTGGGTAAGTTCCTGGATACACGAGCCCAACAGCAAGCCGATTGTAATGTTCGGCGATTTCTGGAACGAAATTTTGGACACTATCGAAAAAAATCTTTTTATTAAACCGGCCGAAAGAAAAATGTTAACCATATGCAACACTCCGCAGGAAGTTTTGGACTATCTTGAGTCACTAAATCGAAATTAATCTATGCAGGTGCCTTGTTAACACTTCCCACAAACCTTATACTACAAATTAATGCCCCGAGCCTCTGTTAATAACGATGTTGAGAAAATATCACTCATTGCCAACAACCTGAGAGAAGAAGTAGTGAAAATGCTTTTGGAAGCCGGGAGCGGACACCCCGCAGGTGCTCTCGGGATGGCAGACATCTTTGCCGCACTTTATTTCAAGATTCTCAACGTAGACCCCAAAAATCCAACCGACCCGGACAGAGACAGGTTCGTATTGTCCAACGGACATATCTGTCCCATTTTTTACGCGACCCTCGCAGAAAAAGGATTTTTTCCAAAAAAAGAGCTAAAACAACTCAGAAAACTTAATTCTAATTTGCAGGGACACCCAAAGTTCGGCGTCCTTCCAGGTATAGAAAACTCCGGCGGCTCTCTTGGCCAGGGCCTTTCTCAGGCCGCAGGAATGGCACTGGCGGCAAAAATACAACACCGTCCATTCCGTGTATACTGTGTTACCGGAGACGGGGAAATGCAGGAAGGACAGATTTGGGAAGCAGCGATGTTTGCCCCGAACAAGAAGCTGGACAACCTTACCTGGATAATCGATAGAAATAATATACAAATCAGCGGACGCACCGAGGACGTAATGCCTCTGGAAAATTTACGCAACAAACTTGAAAGTTTTAACTGGTACGTGATAGAAATTGACGGACATAACATCGAAGAAATTATCGGCGCATGCAATATGGCACGTTCGGTAAGTCAGCGTCCGACTGCTATAATTGCACATACCATACCCGGTAAGGGTGTAGAATTTATGGAGTATAAATTTGAATGGCACGGAAAGGTTCCATCCAAAGAACAGGCTTTAAAAGCACTAAAAAGTCTGGCCTCGTTGGAAGGCAAAATAAAATCGGATTATGACTAATAAAACAAAAACAACTTTAAACATGAGCCTGCTTCCTTTGGTAGTTATCGTAGTATTAATGATAGGAGCAGGTTATTTTTTACTACAGGGAGAAATAAAACTCCCGGGCTTTAATAAAGGCACGGAGATTAGGCGGTTGGACGGATTTCCTACGGTTATAACAACTGACGTGGCTCTTGAAAAACAACGAAGAATAATCAAATCCCCCGAAGAGCTGGCTGAGTTCCTGAATTACATTGATCCCACGGGGTTAACGGAAGTCAGAGACTCGGTAAATTACGACCGCGAATTTCTATTGGCCGTATCTTCTGATCTTCAGGACGAGACCGGACATAAAATGAGAATTAAAAAGGTCTACGAAGATAAGAATGCTAAACACCTACTGGTTCTTATAGAAGAAACAGATAAAGGCGATAACTGCGAGGTCGAGGTGGAAGGAAATATAACAGCCGACGTCGTAGCCATTTCCAAAACCGACTACGAAATAAGCTTTGACCGTGTCAAAAAAGTTGAGAACTGCGAAAAAGAAGAGGTAACGGAAGAAGAAACACAGCCTACCGAAGGACAGCCCGGTCCTCAACAATAAGTAGTAACGCACACTGCCCGATGCTTAATAAAACACTAAATCTAAACGAAGAGGTATTTCTGCAGGACTCGGAGTTAAAGTCCGGACGGGACGGCTTCGGCGAGGCAATTCTCAAACTGGGCGAAGAACATGAGGATGTAGTTGTTCTCACAGCAGATCTTGAAGAATCTTTACGCCTGACACCTTTTAAGAAAAAGTTCCCCGACAGATTTATTGAGACTGGAATCGCCGAACAGAACATGGCAAGTATGGGAGCGGGAATGGCTTTGTCGGGACTTGTGCCCTTTATGACTTCCCACGCAGTTTTTTCACCTTACAGAAACTGGGACCAGATCAGACTTTCGATTTGCTTCAGCAATGCAAATGTAAAAATTGTGGGCTCCCACGCAGGTTTTTCAAACAGCCCTGACGGAGGAGCCGCAGAGTCTCTCGAAGATATTGCACTTACAAGAGTACTACCTAACTTAACAGTGATAAGTCCCATAGATTACGAACAAACAAAAAGGGCTGTCGAAGAAATGTATAAAATACACGGTCCCGTCTACTTAAGAATCTGCAAAGAACCTACTCCCCAAATAACAACCGAAATAACACCTTTTGAGACTGGGAGAGCCTACACTTTGATCGAAGGTACTGACCTAACGATATTCACCACAGGCACGATTGCTTACGAAGCACTGGAGGCCGCTAAAGTACTAAAGGCCGGACATAAAATAAATATTGAAGTGGTGGCTGTCCCCACTATAAAGCCTCTGGATAAAGAAAACATTATAGGTTCCGCTAAAAAGACGGGAAGATGCGTAAGTCTGGAAGAACACCAAATTAACGGGGGGTTCGGTTCCGCAATCTCCGAACTTCTCGCGGAGGAATTTCCGGTGTTCAACCTGAGAATTGGCGTCAGTGACACATTCGGAGAGTCCGGAACTTACAGGGAATTAAAAGACAAGTACGGTATTAGCTCTCACCACGTTGTAGAGGCTATACTTAATATGTTCAAAGAAAAATAATATGGACCTGCTCACTATAGGCGATGTAGCCATAGATCTATATATGAAAATCGGTGCCAAGGACGGACTTCCGTTGGTGGAAGGGGGTGCCGGACCCAAGATTTGCTTTTACCACGGCTCTAAAATACCTGTCGAGCACTTCGAGACCGCAGTTGCTGGAAATTCACTGAATGTGGCGGTCGGAGGCAAGAAACTTGGCCTGGAAACAGTAATTTACACTGAAATCGGCGATGACGAAAACGGAGAAAGGGTTGTAACCGAGCTAAATTCTCACGGTGTAGATACGGATTTCTGTATCGAGACGCCGGGCCACGATACTAACGTGAACAGCGTTATTATTTACGGCAACGACAGAACAATATTTAGCTACCACGCGGAGAGAAACTACAAAATACTGGATTGGCAAAAACCCAAGTGGATCTACTACACATCAATGGGTAAGGGTTTTGAAGACTTCCAGTACAAACTTATTGAGTATGTAAAGCAAAACCCGGGCGTGGGTATAGCGTTCAACCCCGGTACAATTCAGATGAAGCACGGTCTAAAAACTTTTGAAAACGTTTTAAAGATTACCGATATATTCTTTCTGAACCGCGAAGAAGCTATAGCTCTCGTAGGCAAAGGTGAAACCGAGGAACTTCATCAAAAACTCCACAAGCTCGGTCCTAAAATGACGGTCATTACCGATTCGAACAGCGGGGCTTCGTGCAGTGACGAAAGCAAAGTAACTTTTCAAAAAAGCTACTCCGATGAGAGACCGATTGCAGATAAAACGGGGGCGGGAGATGCTTTCGCCTCAGGCTTTTTGTCGGCAATATTCTACGGAAAACCCACGGAAACAGCGCTGAAGTGGGGCGTAGCCAATGCCGGAAGTATCATAAAAGAGATAGGAACAACTAAAGGTCTTCTTACTAAAAAAGAAATTGAAGGTATTATTAAACAGATATGAAAGCACAGGAGTTACTAAAAAAAGCACGGGAAAAAGGCGTGGCCATTGGTGCATTCAATGTGGGCAACCTTGAAACTTTTAAGGCGATCACACAGGCCGCAAAAAACCTGCACAGTCCCGTTCTGATAGAAGCTTCGCCCGGTGAGGCGGGTTTTATGGGATTTAAGCAACTGGTGTACCTCGCGCGTGCATACGAGGATCAAATACAGCTACCGATAATCTTAAACCTTGACCACGGAGAATCCGTAGAGAGCATCCTGGAGGCAATAAAGGCCGGATTTGATTATGTCCACTATGACGGAAGTAAATTCTCTTACGAAGAAAATCTTGAAAATGCATCTATTGTTGTTGAAGAAGCACACAAAAAGGAAATAATGGTCGAGGGAGAAATAGATCACATAGAAGGAAGTTCAGCGGACCACACAAAAGAGAATACAAAAATGTATTCCAAACCCGAGCTTTTTACCAATCCCCAAAAGGCAAAAGAATTCGTTGAAAAAACGGGCGTAGATGTCTTTGCCAGCTTCATCGGTAATCTCCACGGAATATACGCAGATGTCATTCACCTTAACCTCGACAAATTAAAGGAGATTTGCACCGCCCTTCCCCACACGTACCTTTCCCTCCACGGAGGATCCGGAGTTTATGATGACGATGTAAAACACGCGATAAAGATGGGGATTGTAAAGGTAAACGTGAATTCCGAGCTAAGGGTAGCTTTCAAAATGACTCTGCAGGAGGAAATCGGCAAAACAACTGAAATTGCCCCTTACAAATACATGAAACGTCCAATCGAAGAAGTTCAAAAGGTTGTTGAAACTAAAATGAAGCTCTTCGGTTCTCCCGAGCTTTTAAAATGAAATTACTAATCACGCGTGAAATTCCCCGGGCGGGTATCAATATATTAAAGCAGTATAAAGACATTGAGATTGATTACAGACAGGGACCCCCGTTGTCTGAAAAAGAATTGCTGACAGCCGTAAAAGATGCGGATGCAATAATTCCCGTAATCCCCGACAAAATAAATAAGAAGATCATCAATGCAGCGAAAAAATTAAGGGTAATCGCCGCATACTCTGTAGGATACGACCATATAGATGTTGAGCACGCAACTTCGAAAAATATTTTCGTCGGGAACACGCCGGGGGACCTTACTGAGTCAGTAGCTGAACACGCACTCGCTCTCATGCTGTCGGCGGGTAGACGAATTCCCGAAGCCGACCGATTTTGCAGGGCGGGTAATAATAAATACTGGAATCCGATGAATTTTGTCGGTCCAAAAATAATGGGGGACACCCTCGGAATTATCGGTTTCGGAAGAATCGGTCAGCACCTTGCACGCATGGCTAAAAACGGCCTGAGCATGAGGATATTGTACACAGATGTAAATAGGCACCCCGAAGCCGAAAGCCTGTTAGACGCAGAAAAAGTCGAGCTTGACTACCTGCTCGAAAATAGTGATTTCATATCCATTCACTGCAACCTCACACCTGAAACCGAAAACCTGATAGGAGAAAACGAATTCAGAAAAATGAAACCTCTTGCGTACATAGTAAATACCGCGCGGGGAAAGATTATAAACGAAGAAGCACTGGCCAGAGCATTAAAACAGAATTATATCGCCGGAGCTGCTCTTGATGTATTCGCCGACGAGCCTGAGATACATCCCGACTTAAAATTATTGGACAACATAGTTCTCACGCCACACATAGGAAGTGCAACGTGGGAAGCCAGGTTACAAATGGCACGCATGGCTGCGGAAAATGTTGTAGATGTGCTGATAAGTAACAAGCCCCCAAGATATCTCGTGAACAAGGAACTCATGAAAGAAACGGTCGCATCTCTTATTTGATAAAATTACTCTGATGAAAGAATTTATAGTACGTAATAAACAAATATTTATCACGGGCGCTGTAATCGCCGGAATTTTTCTGTTAATAATTCTTACCTCGTCGGCACGGAAAGTTAAAGGCCCGATTCTCGCACCTTCCGAAAGTAGTACCGGAAAGGAAGTGTTAACTAATCCCGGGGTTAACACCGGCAGTAACTACACCCCCAAAGGTCTCTGGAACGCACCTTCGCTGTCGGACGAACCTGTAGATAAAAACACTCCGGAAACGCCGGAGGAAGAGCCTGTCGAAAAACCAAAAGAAATTCTTAAGATTACCTTTGACGACCTGGGTTTTTCCCCTTCCTCGACAAACGGACTCAAGTATCAAACGGTAAGATGGACAAACAGAACCGACAAAAGTATTTATCTTCAGCAGATGAAAGATTTTTTTGAAGAATTCAGAAAACCGGTGGAGATAGCGTCCGGCGGTACTCTGGAATTTGAACTGAACAGAACGGGAATGTGGGGATACAAAGAAACAGACAGCGGAAAAATGGGGAGCATCTTTATACTTCTGGAAAAACCGGAAAATTAATTACCGCGGCAGTCACACTTTATACGCTGACGGACATATTTTGTTAAGCACACATTCTCCGCACTTGGGTTTTCTTGCGATGCAGATGTATCTTCCATGAAGAACAGCACTGCCTGAAAAGTTTCTCCAATATTTTTTTGGCAATAAACTCATAAGATCTTCCTCAATCTTTTTCGGTTCTGTTTGTGATGTTAACCCCAGCCTCGCAGACACCCGGGATACGTGAGTGTCCACCACAATACCTTCCGCAATTCCCCACAACTCCTGCATGATTACGTTCGCGCTTTTTCTGGCAACTCCGGGGAGTTTCATAAGCTGCAACATATCGTGAGGCAACACGCCGTTATATAAAGACAGCACCGTACGGGCGGCGGCAACACTTCTCTCAGCTTTTCCCTTGTGGAAATTTACCTGCCTTATAAGAACCGCTACTTCACCGGTATCCGCAGAGGCCAACGCCTCCCAATTAGGATATTTCGCAAAAAGTGCGGGGGTGACCTGGTTTACTTTCTTGTCCGTAGTTTGTGCCGACAACATTACAGAGATAGCAAGCTGATATTCGTCCGTGTGCACAAGTTCTGTTTTGGGAGCCGGGTGTTCTATTTGTAATAACTGAGCAACTTTTTCTGCCTGTACTTTTTTGTCCATTTTAAAAAAGACCCAATTGGTTTTCGTCGGGTAAATTGGAAGAGGATTTTTTCTCTTCTTCGGGCAATAACCCCAGCCTTTTCATCAAAGATTTAAAATTATACTTACTTAACTCGGCCAGAACTTTTTCTTTATCGTACCCCGGGTATTTAACATCGTTTAACGTAACTCCGGCCGGTACGTCCATAATAAGAGTCGCAAGTTTTTTGCTCATCAACGCTTGTTCGTAATTTTCCAGCAACTTTTCTTTTAGACTTTCGGGTGTAACCTTTTCAATATTCCTGTAAACATCTTCGACTGATCCGAATTGTTCTATCAACTTAATGGCCGTTTTTTCTCCGATGCCGTAAACTCCCGGAATATTGTCACTCGGGTCGCCTCTTAGACCTTTGTAGTCGGCAATTTTATCGGGAGGAAATCCCAACCTGGCGGAAACTTCGTCTTTTCCTACCCACTGAAGCTTACCCTGCTTGTCGGGAACCATAAGCATCACATTCTTTCCTGCCAGCTGCCACAAGTCGCGGTCGTTTGACGCTATTATCACATCTACTTTCCCTGAGAAACCCAGCGCCAGGGTGGCAATAATATCGTCGGCTTCGTAACCGTCTACTAAGACCTGTTTAACCCCGAACGCACTTAACATATCCAGAGTTTTGGGTATCTGTGACGCCAGAGAATCTTCCATCGGTTTTCTGTGTGCCTTATACGCGGTAAAGTCTTCGACACGGAAAGTAGGTTTTTGACCGTCAAGAGCTGCCACTAAATAGTCGGGTTTTACCTGCGTAAGCATATTAATAAGCATTGAGGTAACGCCGTAAAGGGCATTTGTGGGCTCTCCGTTTGCGTCGCGGAAAGAGGGCGGCAGAGCATGGTACGCCCTGTGCAAAAAATTGAACGTGTCTATCAAAAGAAGTTTTGGCATATTACAAACGAGGAAAAAGCTGCTCTTTCAAAGCTATATTTTCTTTGCCGAAAACCCCGGAAAGTTTCGACGCGGTTTCCGGTATAAACGGTTCAAGGTAATTAATTATTTCTCTGAGTTCGTTAATTTCCCGGGTTAAAATTTTCTGTAAATGCGTAGTGTCTTTGATTGCCCAGGGCTTGTTGTCGTTAATATGTTTATCTAAAACCCCAAGTTTTGACCAGACGTGTTGGACAGCGAGATCAACTCGGAAGTTGTCGAAATACCTCATAAAAGTTTCGTCCCACTCTTTCAATTCAGGCAAAGGAAATTCAAATCCCGAAGTTTCGGCAAGACGTGCCAGGCGCGAAGCCGTGTTTCCCAATCCATTGGCAAGATCGGCGTTATACACCTGCTTAATATGGTCAACTGAAACGTCCACATCTTCGATTACCGGACCGTGTTTAATAAAATAATATCTGACTGCATCTGCCCCGAACTGAGAAACGAGTTCCGACGGCCTTATAATGTTACCTTTGGATTTACTTATTTTTTCACCGTTGAGATTTACAAAACCGTGCACATAAATCGTGGAAGGAAGCGTTTTCCCCGCACTTTTGAGCATTGCCGGCCACAATAATGCGTGCCACCTTGCATTGTCTTTTCCAAGAACATGAATAATCTGAGTTTCGTCGTTCCAAAATCCTTCGGGCTCTGCGGCAGTAAAATAATTTATAAGGGCATCGAACCATACGTAAATGACGTGCTCAGGATCGTTAGGTGCCTGAATACCCCAGCTCACTTTGTACTCCGGGCGCGTAACAGGAAGGTCGTTTATCCCCTGTTCGATGAAACCGAGCATTTCTCTCCGCTTACCTTCCGGTAAAACAAAGCCTTTCGTCTCAATCAACTGTTTTAGAAAATCGGAATACTCGCTCCATTTGAAAAAATAGTTTTCTTCCTCAACTTTTTGTATGTCGCGGGTGGGGTGCAACAGACATCTTCCGTCCGCGTCCAGCTCCGACATAGTTTTATAAGCCTCACATCCCTCACAATACAGTCCGGTGTAGCTACCCTTATAAATGTCGCCCTTATCAAAAACGTTTTGAAAGAATTTCTGCGCCGTTTCGTGGTGATCAGAATCGGTAGTGCGGATGAAACGGTCGTAATCTAAGTTCAGAGCATCTAGCTCAGCCTTATCTTTGGAAGATATTTCGTCCACGTGTTCTTTAGGTGTAACGCCTCTTTTTTCGGCGGCCTTTTGATTGGTGGAACCGTACTCATCGGTGCCGGTAAGAAAATAAACATTTTCTTTGCCCAGAATCCCACGATAATAGCGGGCCAGACAATCGGCCAGTATTTTTTGGTAGGCGTGGCCTATATGTATGACGTCATTCGTGTAGTCTATTGCTGTTGTAATTAATACCTTTTTCCTGTCCATAAGTACCGTTATTCTACCACTACCGCTCTTTTCTGCCGTACACAAAAAGCTGGTAGCCCAAAGCCAGGTAAAAAGCCAGGGATAGGAAAATGTTGAACAGACTCACCAGCTTGAATCCTCTCAGAAAGAAGAAAATGACAATTCCGAAAGACGTATATGCCGATATTTTCAAAACGCTCCTGAATATACCCCGCGGGTCGCCTTCCTTGCTGAAAGTTTTGGTTGCAAGAAAAAAGCCGGTTGTTGAAAACAGCCCGGTGAAGAATAAAAAAAGTGAGACCAGAAAAATAAAAATATAAGTGTAGTTGGACGGTTTGAGGACGAAAAGTGAATAAGCCAGAGATGCGGAGGAAAGAACAAATAGAAAAATTGCTGTGTATAAAAACTTCGGCATATACATGATTTTAACATTACCTTCCTAGACTCGTGGGCGGGTTGCTGATATTCTTATCGCATGCTAAGTAATGAACTCGTTATAGTTATGTTCGCCGTGCTGCTAATACTTTTAGGCTTCCTTGTCTTCTATCTATCAACACAGATAAAAAATATCAAAAACATAAAGGGGGACGAAACCGGCGTACTTATGGAATGGCTAAAAGAAATGAAAGGCTCTGTAGATAAAAGCAGCGATGTGCTGGAAAAACAACTAAGTCAGCAGAGAGGCACCCTGGATGAACAGATGAAGGGCCACCGCGAGGCGATGAACGCCCAGACCAAACTTATCTGGGAACGCCTCGACGCTTCGCAGGACGTTATCAGAACTGTACAAAAACAGTTGGGAGGTATTCAGGAGTTCGGAAATGACATGAAAGACTTAAGCAACGTGCTGAAATCTCCAAAACTACGCGGGGGGCTCGGAGAACAGTTTCTCTATGAGATACTCGAGAGCTTCCTTCCCCACGACCACTTTAAGACCCAATACAAGTTCAGGGATGGGGCGGTTTGCGATGCCGTGGTATTTACCGAAAAAGGAATAATCCCGATCGACTCAAAATTTCCTATGGAGAACTTTGCCGCGATGTTAAAAGCGGAAGCACAGAGTGAACGCGACAAACTGAAAAGGGTTTTCATAGGCGATGTCAAGAAAAAAATCGAGGAAATTGCTACTAAATACATTCTCCCCGAAGAAGGAACTACCCATCAAGCTATCATGTACATACCATCGGAAAACGTATACTATGAGTTAATAGTAAATACGCCGGAGATTGAAGCTTACGCCAAGGAAAAAAATGTGGTTATGGCATCGCCCAACACACTTTCCTACTTCCTGAAAGTACTTTTGGTAGCCTTCCATCAGCAAAGTCTGGAAAAACACGCGGGCGAGGTTCTAAAAGCCTTGGATGGGATCAAATTGGAGGCGTCCAAATTTAATGACGATCTGGATGTTTTAGAAAAACATATTTCTAACGGTTACAAATCAATGGATGGTATAAGAACTAAATTTTCTAGGCTATTTAATAAGATTGAAAAGATTCAGGTTATTGATGACGGAGAGCAAAAGAAGCTGTTAGAATAACTGAAACTTCCAAAAAAAGACAAAAAAATCCCCGGTGAGATGAGTATAAACAGTTGAGTGCTGTTTAATTTTCTCAGTCACCGGGGGTCTCCAGGAGGAGAGCGAAGAAATCTAGGATTTTTGGGTTTCTTCAGAATTCTTGAAGAAAATCGACAACCCCGAAAGCAAAAATATGAATGCAACTACCCCAACGACAACCCACACTATTGCAGCCATTTTACCCTCCCTCAAGACAAAAAGTGATCAGAAATTCGAATAGGGGGATTATACTACAAGTTATCCCAAAACGCCAACGGGAGCCACCTTTTGAGAACATGTGCGCTATAATAGGGGTCACATGCCGCCCAAAAAGAAAACTGACATAAACGAAGAGCAAATCAAAGTCATAAACCATAAAAAGGGGCACCTTCTGGTTGTCGCCGGAGCCGGCACGGGAAAAACCAGAGTTATTACTGAGCGCATAAAAAATCTTATTGAAACAGAAGGAATTAAACCGAAAGAAATTCTCGCCCTTACTTTTACCGAAAAAGCCGCGGGGGAGATGGTTGAAAGAACAGGCGACGCAATGCCTTTAGGTTACGAAGAGCCGTGGATCTCAACTTTCCATTCATTTTCTGACAGAATATTACGGGCGGAGGGCATAGAAATCGGAATCGACCCCGGATACAAACTCCTCTCATCCCCCGAGCAGTGGATATTGCTACGGAAGAACCTGTTTGATCTCGGTCTGAAATATTTCAGGCCATTAGGAAATCCCACAAAGTTTATTTCGGCCATTCTCAAATTTATTTCAAGACTGCAGGACGAAAATGTTTCTCCCGAAGATTTTGAAAAATTCGTCCAAAGTACGAGTCTAGAAAATGAAGAAAAAGAAAGGATATTTGAACTTGCCCATGTTTACACAGAATACACGCGGCTAAAACTCGAAAAATCGAAAATGGATTTCGGCGACCTTATAACATGGACGCTGAAACTTTTTAAAGAGAGACCCCACATACTTGAAAAGTATAGAAAACAGTTCAAACACGTGTTGCTGGACGAATTCCAGGACACGAATTTCGCGCAGTATGAACTTATTAAACTTCTTTGCCCGTTAGAAATGGAAGACAGAAGTTTGGTTGTAGTCGGGGACGATTCACAATCTATTTACAAATTCAGAGGGGCGGCCGTATCCAACATTCTTCAGTTTATGGAAGACTACCCCAAGGCTGAAAGAGTAACTTTGCTAAAAAATTACAGGTCGGGGCAAAAAGTACTGGACCCTTCTTATAAACTAATAGTAAATAACAACCCCGACACGCTTGAATCCAAACTTGGAATTTCAAAAGAATTAATAAGTCAGATAAAAACCAAGGGGATATCACCTGAGATCTGCCAAGCCGAGGGTCTTGAGGATGAGGTGGGGTTTGTTATCAAAAAAATCTATGAAGTTCTGGGAAAAGAACCTGAATACACCTACAAAGACGTAGCTATACTTGCAAGAGCTAACAGCCATCTCGATCCTTTTCTGATGGCCTTGAGAAAACACGGACTACCTTATCAATTAGTGGGAAACAGGGGTCTTTACGACAGAGACGAAGTAAGGGATGTGATTGCCCTTCTGAGAGTAATCGCTAATCCGAAAGACGGCGTAAGCCTGTATCGTGTGCTTAACATTCCCTCTTTAGAAATAGACGGCGACGACATTTCCAAACTCCTGGCTGAGGCGAGATATAAAAAGACCGATTTGTGGGAGGAAGTTAAAAATTCGGAAAAAGATAAACTGTCCCTTTTAAAGGAACTGATTAAGGAAAGGCAGGAAAATATTACCAGAGAGACTCCTTCGGAATTTATTTTCAATATGGTCACTAACGTCGGCTATTTGCGCCCGCTCGTTGAAGATGAAACGGTCGAGAATCAGCTCTCTATCAAAAATCTGGATATATTTTTAAACAAAGTAAAAGAGTTTGAAATTAAGCACAGGGAAGATACGAAAGAACTACCCACGGTCGTTGATTTTTTGGATTACATGGAACTGGTGTTGGAAGCCGGAGATAATCCGGCACAAGCCGAACTGGAGGATATAGACACCGTTAATTTGATGACGGTCCACGCATCGAAAGGCCTTGAGTATCCCATCGTCTTTATGGTTAATCTGGTTTCGGATAGATTTCCCACAAGAAATAAAGGGGACGTGATAGATGTCCCTAACGAACTAATAAAGGAAACCTTACCTTCGGGCGATGAACATATACAGGAAGAGAGGCGCTTGTTCTACGTCGGAATGACGCGCGCCAAAAAATATTTGTATCTGACGCTGGCAAAAAATTACGGAGGGAAAAGGGAAAAAGTACCCAGCGGATTCCTACAGGAAGTCGGACTAAAAATGGAGTATGTCGGAAAAGTAGCCGACGAAAAAGCAGGAGGACAAGACAGCCTGTTCGGTGTTACCTCTGCGTTTAGAGACCCACAGGCAGTAAATGTAGCTAACCTAGTACCTCAAACAATGAGCTACACTCAGATTGATACTTATAACGCGTGCCCGTTGAAGTACAAGTACTCTTACATATTACGCATACCCACGTTGCCGAATTACGCACTCAGCTTCGGTACAACAATGCACGAGACATTAAAAGAATTTCACACAAAAAGAATGTTCGGGAAAAATGTTTCTTTGGAAGACCTTTACGAAATTTACGAAAGAAAATGGATACCGCTGGGCTACGACGACGAGAAACACAGAGCAGAAAGATTTGAAAGCGGAAAGCGGGTACTGGAAGAGTATTACAACAAACATGCGGCCGGAAAAGATAACATCGAAGCCTTGGAAAAGTCCTTCAATCTAAGAATCGGCGGCACTAATTTCTTCGGAAGAATCGACAGGATAGACAATCTGGACAGCGGCGGGGTTGAAATCATCGACTACAAGACCGGTACGGCAAAAGCCCAAAAGGACGTTGACCGCGACGCCCAGGTGACAATATACGCAATGGCGGCAAAAGAAGCGCTCGGGTTAAAACCCGATCTTTTGACTCTGTATTTTTTGGAATCGGGAGAAAAAATTTCGACGACCCGTACTCAGGAAGACCTGGTGAAACAAAAGGAAAAGATTGTCGAAACAGTTGAAAATATTAAAAAGGGGCAATTTGAGGCCAATCCTACAATCCAGTGCGGTTGGTGCGATTACAAAGATATTTGCCCGTTCGCGTACCGGGGTTAAAAATCCACCCTCATGAGTCTGGAAGCTACGCCGTAAATTCCGCTCAAAAACTTTATCACGGGAATTGGAAATTCGACGGGCGTCCCTCCAAATTTTTCTTTAAAGTGGCTGAACCCTTCCCAATTTCCGGTTTGAATAGGAAATCTCTCATCATACTTTCCTTCAAGGTCAAAAACCCCGTAACCTTCGCTTTTAAGAAATTTCATTGATTCCCACATAAGGAGGTAGCCTGATTTATTTTTTCGCGCTGTCTCTGAAGATCCCCCGGAAACAAAAAGAACCATGTTTTTGTGACCCAAACAAAACTTGCTTGACTGTAATTCCCCATCTTTATTTCTAACCTCGCACAAGTAAGATTTGTCTCCGAAGAGATCTACTCTGACTAGAAATTCACGAAACGGGGGCATATAAAAATTCTTCTTTTTTGCTGTGCAGTAAAATAACTCGTAACTTTCTTTCAGCTGTTCCTCCGTAGGTTTTCTTATATTTTTGACTTTGTAACCCTCCCTGACTGCGCGGTTTATCGAGTATCTGGCGCTGTGTGAAAACTCGTTCCACATGTTTTCTTCTGTTCTTGTAAGATCCATGAAAATAGTCGACGGAACACAATTGGGAGAATGTGTGGGGCGGTATCCGCGACCATCAAAAATCGACAGGTCCTGATCGTAATCGGGTTCAATTTTAATATAGGCACACTTTTCGCGGCGGCAGATACTTTCTATTTCTTCAAGATCTTCTTTTTCAATTTTCCGCGGGTGTTGTATTTTTACAAAATTTCCTATGAAAGAGGGCCGGATAGCTATAAGTATTCCTTTTGAAGTTCTCCCGGTTTTCCATCCGATTGCCTGCAGGTACTTTTCCCACCCCTCGCTTTGTCTTATGTCCTCCTGTCTTTCCATATCTATCTGATGAGTTTGAGCAATTTCCATCTAAAACTGTTGGCCAGATTAAAGAACTTGTATAGATTTTCGTTTATAACCATGTCGTAAGAATCTATATAAACCACATGTTTTGCCCCGAACTTTGATTTGAAAATGGAGAAACCGTAGTATTCGTCGGAGGTATTGTTTAAATCAACCGAGGCCCCCCACATGTCAAAAGTCCCACAACCTAATTTTTTACCGAGCAACAGTGCCTCCCACCCAAGAACAGTGCTGGCGAAAAGATTCTTTTTTCTTTCGGTTGAACCTCCGTAGGGATAGTAAAGAACTCCTTCGTAAGATAAAAGTATCCAGGCGGCCAGAGCTTCTCCCTCATGTTCCGCAATTAATAATTTTGCAAGACCGGCCTTGTTAAAAACGTCCCACATATCGCGGAGATAAGACTGCCCCCTAAAATAAAATTTCTGCCTTACTCCGGTTTCTTTATAAAGGGAATAGAAAATATCGAAGTCTTTATCTTCAGTGCTTTCCCTTACCGTAACCCCGTTTTTCTTAGCGTAATTTATGTTGTAGCGGTGTTTTTTATGAAGGGCCGAGAAAAGTTCTTCTTCACTTTTTGTGAGGTCGATAAAAAAGTTGGCTTTGGCAAATTCGTCTCTCGGAGAATGTACGCAATGCTCTTCGAAAAGCTTTGCGGCCGGGGGTTCTTCCGGGCTTCCCTTTATAATGTTCGGGACGTCGAAATGCACCGCAATACAATTATTTTCCTCGACGGATTTTTTCAACTCCTCAAAATTTACATCGAAGGGAGACACCCGCGGACAGTATGCGTAGTTATAAGAAGTTAAAGGAATGTTATGAATCGTGTATATAACATTACCCGCCGAAACTGCGGGGGTGCCGTGTCTGTTTTTAAATTCCGCCCACAGCGGAGACTGCAGAATGTGCTTTCCCATGCTGCGAGTATAACATTGACGGTACGGTGTTTATAGGATATGTTCTAAGTATTAACAACTTAACCGTCCCTAACGGGCGGGGTAAAAAGGATAGAGACCGGTGAAATAGAGAGTCCCGGTCAAAGCGTCCGGGCAGATGCAAAGGTTTCAACCGTGTGTTTGTCCGGATTTTTTAATCAACTGCAAAACTTTCTTTGAGTATTTTATTAAACTCCGGTCTTTTTCTTTGACCGACAAGTTAAATTTACCAAACTCATGTTTATATTTTCCCTGCAACGCTCCTACCCCCCTAAGATGGTAGTCAAAAGCCGCTCTTATGTTTTTCCAGACAAACTGCACACGGCCTTCTTTTTCTAATCTTCTGACGCTGAATTTTATTTTCGGGTCTTTTAACAGGGCATATTTATATCCGGCCTTAAACATTCTTCCCACCAAATCAAAATCTTCGGCCAGTTTAACTTCTTCCTGAAAACCGCCCACAGCATCAAAAGAGGATTTTTTGACATAAATAAAAGTTCCTACGGCCGCGGGAAATCTGTCCTTTACGGTCTCCAGATATAACTGGTTAAACGCCCAGTAAAGAAATTCGTCGATTAATTTGTCGGAGATGGGAACGTTCCACGAAGAAAGGACGTCAACGTTTCCTTTTTCGATGTAACAATCAATCTTCGAAATAAAATCCGGCTCAGGAGCAACATCCGCATCAAAAAATATTAAATGTGGGGCTTTTGCCATTTTCGCGGCGTAATTGCGCTGAAAAGAAACACCTCTCTTGGGCGATTCGACAAAAGTGAGGGCGAGTTTATCTTTAAATGAGCCAACCACCTGTCGTGTTTTATCCTCACTGACAGCGTCTACCACAATTACTTCAAAATCCTTAAACTCCTGATCGGCCAGGGCTTCCAGGAGGATTCCTATGTATTTTTCCTCATTTAGTGTCGGTATTAGTACGCTATATTTCATATACTCCTATATTTCATATACTCCTATATTTCCTATACTCCTATATTTCATACAGATTCCGGGGAATGTAGTAACTTATAAAATTCCAGCCATTCCTCCGAACTCAGGTTTTGCGGTCTGAGTTTCGGGTCTATGCCGCCTTTGGTCAACTCTTCCTTTGAAAAGGGCTTGTTGAGCATTTTTCTCGGGTGAGAAAATGCACGGTGCAGAAACCCTTCGTACTTTTCAATCGTACCACGGTCCATTTCGATATTTGTTCTCGTCAGTTTAATGACAGCTCCATCCACTTTAGGGGCGGGTGTAAATTCGGTTTTAGAGACATTGAATAAAAGTTCGGCGTCGTAGAAGGTTTGAATAAAAGTTGATATGTATGAAGCGTCAGGAACCTTGCTGCAAACTTTTTCGGCAACTTCTTTTTGGATAAGGAAAACCGCGCTTCCGGGCATTACATTCATTTTTACGACCGCATGTAGAATGGGGGATGTTATGTAATAAGGTAAAGACCCCAGCACTTTAACTTTTCTTTCGGAAGTAAAAGTCGGAAGCCATTTTAAAATATCGGCGTGGACTATCTCTATATTCGGTTCGCTCACATACATTCCGAAAAGTTTTTGGGCAAAACGCTCGTCGACCTCGACCGCATAAACCTTTACATCGCGCCCTGAGATGCGACGTAAAAGTACCTCCGTGAGAATACCGTGTCCGGGTCCTATCTCGATAATATCCTCGCCGTTAGCTATGTCCAGCGCGTCGACCATAGGCACCACAATAGATGGTTTAGACAAGAAATTCTGACCTAAAGATTTTACCGGCTCGTACATAACTCTATTATACCTGTAACCACAAACACTTGCCCCGAAGGTTTTACCAGTTGAAATTATTCCGATTGTAATCAAGGTCGTCAAGAAAATCGTCTACCGAGCCGGGCAGGCGGGGTAGCTTTCCTTTTTCCATACTAATTCCGCGGTATTCCAGAATTTCGCCGGGAAGCTCTCCCAAAAATCTGCTGGGAATATTTACCTGAACGCTTCCGAAATACAAGCGGCTTGAAACACACGTCATAAAGACTTTTTCTTTTGCCCGGGTAATTGCGACGTAACATAAACGTCTTTCCTCTTCCAATGCATCCTGTTCCAAAAGAGATTGGGTGTGAGGAAATAAACCCTCTTCCATTCCAACAATAAAAATCACAGGAAACTCCAAGCCTTTCGAAGCATGCACGGTCATTAATGTTACAACGGGAACATTTTCATCCCGGGGTCGATCAGAACTTTCTATCAAAGCCACATTTTCCAGGAATTCGTTCAGGTCAACGAACTGGGCGGCAACCGACTTCAATTCGTTAATGTTTTCGATTCTCTGAAAATTTTCGTCGGTTCCGTCGTTTAGCCACTCAATATATTTGGTGTCAGCAAGAATCTTTTCCATAAGTTCCAGTGTCGATAAAGTTTTGGCCGAAGCAATCCATTCCCTAATCGGAAGGTGGGATTTTTCTTCTACGGCCCCGATGTCCCACTTTAATTGTTTTAACTGTTCTTCGGATTTTTGCCCTATTCCGCGGGGAGGAACATTTATAATTCGGGACCAGGACACTTTATCTTTCGGATTATGTACAACCTTCAAATACGAAATGATGTCTTTAATCTCTTTTCTCCCGTAGAACCGCACACCGCCGATGATGCGGTAAGGGATATTATTTCTTATAAAATGTTCTTCGATGTTTCTTGACTGAGCGTTCGTCCGGTAAAGAACAGCTATATCCGAATAACCTTTTCCGCTCATTAATGCCTCCGATATTTCATTTACTAAAAAGGACGCCTCATCTTTTTCCGAAGCTCCGCGGTAAACTATCAAACGATCTCCCTTGGAATTGTCCGTCCACAAATCGAGAGGAATATGCGTGGAATTATTTTTTATTAAATTTTTCGCCGCCTCGAGAATATTTTTCGTCGACCTGTAATTTTTTCCGAGATTATAAATTTTTGCTTTCGGATAATCGTTTTGAAAATTGAGAATGTTCCTGAAATCGGCGCCCCGAAAACTGTAAATTGCCTGCGACATGTCTCCCACAACGAAAAGGTTTTCGTGACCGTTAGCTAACGCTTTCGTAAGCGCGTACTGAACTTTGTTCGTATCCTGATATTCGTCCACCAAAATGAACTTAAAAAGTTCCTGATATTTTTTCAGAATGTGGGGGGACTCCTCGAATAAATGAACGGTTTCCAAAAGTAAATCATCAAAATCCAATGCATTACTTTGGCGTAAACGCTGCTGGTACTCAGGATATATTTTAGCGACAGTTTTCTGAAAATAACCCTGGGCATATCCCGCGTACATTTCAGGAGAAACCATTTCGGATTTTGCGCCGGAGACATGCTCCAGCACCGCACGCGGGTGAAACCTTTTTGTGTCCATTCCGAAATCCTTTTCTATGTCGCGTACAACGGCAACCTGGTCGTCGGTATCATAGATAACGTAGGAAACGGGAATACCTACATCACGGCCGTCCTTCCTTAATATTTTGGCACAGATACTATGAAAAGTTCCGCTCCAGGGCAAACTGTTTTCAGAACCCAGAATGTCTTTTACCCTGGACTTAATCTCGTCTGCCGCCTTGTTTGTGAAAGTGACACACAAAATATTGGTCTCAGGTACCTTTTTCTCTTCAATAAGAAAGGCTACCCTGTGGGTTAAAACACGGGTTTTTCCGCTACCGGGGCCTGCAACCACGAGAGCGGGGCCAAGATAATGGGAAACTGCAGCAATCTGGTCTTCATTAAGATCTTTTAGAAAAATACCGGTAGTATCCGACACGTAAATAACATATCACAGCTGACTTTTTTGTCGATACTCGGTCAATACCCAAAAAACTGTCTAAA